>Ga0214471_10002063_pt1 | contig 15828 bp, 10 predicted proteins | sample RVTome_5_FD_207665 | JGI IMG/M metagenome (GOLD analysis project Ga0214471, IMG submission 207665) | Soil microbial communities from uranium-contaminated site in the Upper Colorado River Basin, Wyoming, United States - RVT142D155 | ecosystem: Environmental > Terrestrial > Soil > Contaminated >... | reverse complement strand
GCTCGGTGGCTGCCGGCATCCCCGGCTCCGGCTCGACCGGCGGCAGCTCCACCAGGAGTCGCGAGCCCTTCAAGTCGGCCTTCACGTGGGCGCCGCCGTCGCGGGTTGCCAGGGTGAGGGTGCCGCCCAGCGGCTCGCCTTCGAGCGTGAGGCCCTCGAGCCAGTCGGCGAAACCGCGCGCCACCTCGCCCGGCCGCAGGTCGATCGTCATGGTCCACTCCGAGGCGCCGGCGACCGCCGCTCCGGTCTGCACCGAACCCGAGCCCTTCACGGAGATTCCCGCGCTCGCGAGATCGAACTTGCTCGTGATCGGAGCGCCGGCCGCGCCGCCGGCGGCGTCGAACGCAGTCCGGAATGCCGGCACGGCGCGCCCATCGGGACCATAGGCCGCGTCGAGCAGGCGCAGGCCGGGCGAGTCCACGCTGCCGTCGGCGGTCCACTTGCCGCCGTCGACTCCCAGGTTGCCCTGCAAGGCGATGGCTTCGCCGCGCAAGGCCAAGTCGCCGGCCCACGCGCCGAACACCGCAACCGCACGCTCGGGGCGAAGAGTCCCCCGGTGCGTGAGCTTGCCGCGGATCTTCTCCGCGTCGATCAGGTCGGTGAATTCGCCGCTCGCCGTCAGGTCGAGGAATTCCGACTTGAGCGACAGTTCGTCGAAGCGGCTGACGCCCCCGGCTCCGAGTTCCAGACGGGCGCGCTGCGCGAATTCCATGGCCAGCGGGCCGAGCTTCTGCGGCGCGCCGTCGGCGCCGCGGCTCTCGAAGAACAAGCCGGTCGCCTGCATGCGGCTCTCGGCGAGCACCGCGCCGCCGTCCTGGCGCGCGGTGGTGCGCAGATCGAGGCGGCCCCCGAAACGGGTCGCGCCGAGGTCGAGAAAGCCGTCGAGTACCTTCGCCAGCCGGTCGAGGTCGGCGACGGCGACGATCTCGCTGTTGTCCAGCACCGGTTCGCCGCCTTGCTTGAGGCCGCGCACCGCGCCGTGGCCGGTCGCGGTGATCGGGCCCGCCGCCAGTTCCAGGCGCACGAGTTCGGCCGCGCCGGCCTGGGGCTGCAGGCTGCCGTCGTAGTCGAAGCGGAACGACTCGAGCCCGCCGAGGTCGACCGGCTGGCCTTGCGCGTCGCGGACGCGGAATTCCTGCATGCCGAATCCGCCGGCCGAGCTGGCGTTCTGCAAGCTTCCGGAGGAAACGCCAGCGACGAAATTGGCGCTGCCGGCGAAACGGCCTTCGAACGCCATGCCTTCGCGCACCGGCAGGACGCCGCGCAAGGCTTCGAGCAGCGGAGTCATCCGCGCATCGACCGTCAACTCACCGACGACTTCGCCGCTCTCGCGGCGCACGGAGCCGCTGCTGCCGACGAATTCGACGTCGAGGAAGTCGTCGGCGGCCAGCGAGAAGCGCTGCGCGCCGGCCCAAGAATCGTTCAGGTCGAGCGAGGAACGCCAGCGCAAGTTGTCGAGTTTCAACCCTTCCCCGCCGGCTGCGCCGCCGCTGGCGCGCAGGCCGGTCAAGTCGACGCTCGATTCGGACCGGACCAAGCCAGCGTCGTCGATCCGCAGCGTGGCCGAAGCCTGCAGCGAACCGGCGAGCGCTTCGACGTCGCCGAAAGCCCGCGCCGCCGGAGCGAAGGCGGCAAGATCGAGGTCCTGCAGCAAGAACTGCAGGTCGGCGCGCAGCGCGCCGGGGCGGAAGCGGCCGTTCTCGGCGAGCTGGAAGGTGCCGTGCGCCTTGATCAAGCCGCCGGGGCCGGAAGGGCCGTAAGGACGCACGCTCATGCTCATGCGGCCCGGCGCGTCGAGCCGGTCGACCGCGAACTCCATCTCCAGGTCGCGCAGCTCGGTGTCGCCGTCCTGGCCGTGGATCACGAGCCGGCCGCGGGTGAGGCGGAAGTCCAGGCCGACGTTCGGCACGGGGTCGCCCTCGCCTTCCGTTTCCTTGCCCCCGCCCTGCTTGGACCCGCCCGTGCGCTCGCGTTCCGGCTGCTGCTTGCCGAGCCCCTCCAGGTTGATGGAGCCGTCCGCCTGGCGGCGCACGTGCAGTTCGAAGCCTTCCGCCACGAGGCGCGCGTCGTAACGCTTGTGAAGCAGGGACAGCAGCCCGACCTTGCCACGCACTTTCTCGAGCGAGAGCACCGGAGCTCCGTTCGCATCGGCGATCGACAGTCCGTCCATGCCGACCGAACCGAGCAGGTTGAAGGACACGCCCGTGAGCTGGACGTCGCCGTTGAGATTGTCGCCGAGCGCTCCGAGCACCTTGCCCTTCACGAACGGACCCGCCACGATCGGGCCGAGGACCAGGATCAGGCCGAGCACGAGCACCGAGCCAATCAGCAAGCGCCGACCTCGGCGTTTGCGGGGCGGCGGGGCGGCTTCTTGGGGTTCGGAGGCGGCGTTCATTGCGGTTTCCTGGCGCTCTTGAGGGATCGAGGACCGGTAGAGAGGGTCCTCCATGCGCACAGGATAGCGCCCAAATGAGCTAGTCTGAGCGGCGATGCGTTTCCAGCCCGCCTGCTTCTCCGCGGTCCCGCTCATGGCGTTCTCGGCCTTGCTGCTGGGGTTCGTCCAGGCACCTCCCGACGGACCGGCGGACATGGCTGCGGCCGTCGCCGCGCTGCGCGCCGAACTCGGCGCGGCCGCGTGGCAGCAGGCGCGCATGCCGATGGACGACGCCAACCGCACCGAATGGGCTTTCGTTCCCGGCGACCGCCGCGGCCTGCGCCTCGCCGACATGCCGCCGTCCGCGCGCGTGCGCATGCACGCGCTGCTGCGCAACGCCTTGAGCGAACGCGGCTACTTGAAAGCGGCCACGATCATGTCCTTGGAGAGCGTGCTGCGCGAGATCGAAGGCAGCGACCACCGCGACCCCGAACGCTACTGGCTCGCGGTCTTCGGCGAACCGGAGTCGGGCCGGCCCTGGGGCTGGCGCTTCGAAGGCCACCACCTGTCGCTCAACTTCACGCTCGACGCGAACGGGACCGCCGCGTTCTCGGCCTGGCCCATGTTCCTGGGCGCGAACCCGGCGACCGTGCCGAGCGGAGCGCGCACCGGATTGCGGGTGCTCGGCGCCGAAGAAGACCTGGGCCGCGCGCTGCAGCTCTCGCTCACGGCGGAACAGGCCGCCAAGGCGACGCTCGCCGTCCGCGCGCCGGGCGACATCCTGACCGGCCCGGGCCGCCCTGCGCTGGATCAGCGCCAGGGCCTGGCGTTCGCGGCGCTCGACGCGGCCCAGCAAGCGCAGCTCATGGAGCTGCTCGCGAGCTACGCGAATCTCCTGCGGCCCGCCGCGGCCGCGCGCGAACTGGAACGGATCCGCGCGAGCCAGGCCGACCTGCACTTCGCCTGGGCCGGCGGCACCGCGCCGGGCGAAGGCCATTACTGGCGCGTGCACGGCCGGCACTTCTTGATCGAGTACGACAACGTGCAGAACGGCGCCAACCACGTGCACACCGTCTGGCACGATCTCGACGACGACTTCGGCGCCGGCCTGCTGCGCCGCCACCGCGTCCGCGCGCACGCCGGCGACTAGCCGCCCAGGCGGTCGCGCAGGAACGCGCCGAGCGCTTCGATCTCCTCCATGCAGACCATGTGCTGCATGGGGAATTCGTGCCAGGCGACCGGGTGCCCGAGTTCCTGTAAGCGGTCGCGCGCGTCGCGACCGCGGTCGATCGGCACCATCGGATCGAGCGTGCCGTGGGCCTGGAACACCGGCACCGCCGCGTTCGCGGCCGAGGCTTCGGCCGGCAGCGTCTCGTTCAGCACCAGATAGCAAGACAAGGCCACCAGCCCGGCGAGGGTTTCGGCGTGCCGCAGCCCGACGTACAGCGCCATGGCACCGCCTTGCGAGAACCCCGCCAGCACGATGCGTTCGGCCGGGACGCCGCGGCGCTTCTCGCGGGCCAGCAGCGCTTCGATCCGTAAGGCGCTCGCGCGGATTCCCGCCGCGTCGTGCCGGCGGCGCAGATCGGCCTCGTCGATGTCGTACCACGCCGGCATCCGCATGCCCATGTTCAAGCTGACGGGGATCTGCGGCGCGTGCGGAAACACGAAGCGCACGCCGTCCTGCGGCCGCATGCCGAGATGCGGAACGATCGGCTCGAAGTCGTGGCCGTCGGCGCCCAGTCCGTGCAGCCAGACCACGGACGCGCGGACCGGCGCGGCGGTCTCGATCTCCACGCAAGGCAGCAGATCCTCGTTCGCGCCCGTCTGTCCGGCTTCGAGCATCGCGGCATTGTAGGGATCCGGCCCTGCTGATAGACCATGCGGCCGCCTCGGACGCGCCACCCGGTGCGTCGGCGCGGCGGCGCGATGCACGAGCTCCGCTACCTCCTGCCCTTCCTGCTGCGCTACCGGTTCCGGTACCTGTTCGGAACGCTGTGCATCGGGGCGAGCATCCTGCTGCGGATCATCATCCCGCATCTGCTGGGCAAGTCGATCGACGTCCTGCGCGCGGCTGCGGGCGGCAACGCCACCGTGGAGGCCGCCGACGCAAGACGCTTGCTCGTCGTCAGCGCGCTGACGATCTTCGGCGCGGCCACCGCCACGGCGTTCACGCGCACTGCGAGCCGCTTGTTCCTGCTCGGCACCAGCCGGCGCATCGTCCACGACCTCCGCCAGCGGATCTTCACGCACCTCCTGCGTCTCGATCCCGGCTACTACTTGCGCGAACAGACCGGCGACCTGCAGTCGCGCGCCGTCAACGACGCGCAATTCGTGCAAGGCCTGAGCGGCCCGGTCTACATGTACCTGGCCGAGACTTTCGCGCTCTATGCGATCTGCCTGGTGTTCATGCTGCGGATCGACGTCGGACTGACCTTGGCATGCCTGCTTCCCATCCCGGTGTTCATCGTGCTCGCCCGGCGGCTCGCCACGGTGATCCAGCGCAGTTCGCTCCAAGCGCAGCAAACGCTTTCGGCGATGAGCGCCAAGATCGACGAGAGCCTGTCCGGCCAGCTGGTGATCAAGAGCCTGGCGATCGAGGACTACGATTTCGAGCGCTTCCGCGTCGTGAGCACCGGTTACCGCGACCGCAACCTGGAAGTCACGCGCGCGCGCGCCACGCTGCAGCCGCTGATGATCGCGCTGGCGGCGCTGAGCACTCTGATCGTCGCCGGACTCGGCGGCCCGCGCGTGGTCCGCGGCACCATCAGCCTGGGCGATTTCGTCGCCATGCTGCTCTACTTGCAGATGGTGGTCGCGCCGACCGGCGTGCTCGGTTTCGTGATCAGTTCGCTGCGGCGCGGCGCGGCGGCGATGGGCCGCATCCGCGTGGTCCTCGAGACCCGGCCGACGCTCGTCGACCCGCCGGACCCCGCGCCGGGACCGGTGCGCCATGGCGCGCTCGACGTGCGCGCGCTCACCGTCAGCCTGCCGCTGCCCAGGCTCGCAGCCCATGCCGCGGAGCCGCAAGAGCGCACGGTGCTGCGCGACGTGTCGTTCCGCGTCGGCGCCGGCCGCACGCTCGGGGTGGTCGGCCACGTCGGCTCCGGCAAGAGCATGCTGTTGCGCGCGCTCGCCCGGCAGCTCGATGTCGCGCCCGGCAAGATCTTCGTCGACGGCGTCGACGTCACGCGCATGCGCCTGCACGACTTGCGCGCGGCGATCGGCTACGTGCCGCAAGAAGCGTTCTTGTTCAGCGCCACGCTCGCGGAGAACGTTGTGCTCGGCCGCCCCGACGCGCCGCGGGAAGCCATCGCCGACGCCGTGCGCCGTGCGCGGCTCGACAAGGACCTCGACCAGCTCCCCGACGGTCTGGACACGCTGCTCGGCGAACGCGGCGTGAACCTTTCCGGCGGCCAGCGGCAGCGGACGGCGCTGGCGCGGGTGATGCTGCTCGACCCCGCCCTCCTGCTGCTCGACGACACGCTGTCGGCCGTCGACACCGGGACGGCGCGCGAGATCCTGGCCGAATTGCGCATTCTGATGGCCGGGCGCACCACGGTGATCGTGAGCCACCGGGTCGCCGCCGTGCGCGAAGCCGACGAGATCCTGGTCCTGGCGGACGGCGCGGTCGTCGAACGCGGCACCCACCGCGCACTGGTTGCGCACGGCGGCATCTACGCCGACCTGCACCGCCGCCAGGAAACGCGCGAAACGCTCGCCGACGAACTCGGCATCGATCCCGAGGACGAGTCGTGACCCGCGCCGCTGCCTCGACCGATCCGGTGGCCGGCAAGGCCGAGAAGCCCAGCGCCTGGGACACGGGCCTGGTGCGCAAGCTCGCGGTCTACGTGCGGCCGCAGTGGCGCCGGCTCGGCGTCGGGCTCGCGCTCATGCTCGTGACTTCGGCGTGCCGCCTGGCGCTGCCCTGGCTGGTCAAGCTCGGCATCGACGAGCACCTGACCCCGCGCGTCCTCGAGGGCGCGTGGATCCTGGTCGCGGGTTTCGTCGGAATCAGCCTGGTGGAGTTCACCCTCCGCCGCACGCAGATCTACGTGATCGAGCTCGCGGGCCAGAACGCTCTGCTCGACCTGCGGCTCGACGTCTTCCGGCACCTGCAGAAGCTCGCTCCGCGCTACTTCGACCGCACGCCGACGGGCGCGCTGATCGGACGCGTGACCACCGACGTCGAAGCGCTGCAGGAACTCTTCTCCTCCGGCGTGGTCACGATCCTCGGCGACTTCGTGTTCCTGGGCGCCACCGTCGCGATCCTGCTGACGCTCAACTGGAAACTCGCGCTGCTCACCTTCCTGGTGGTGCCGGTGCTCGCCGTGTTCACCCTGGTGGTCCGCGTGAAAGTCCGCGCGGCCTACACCGTGCTGCGCGCGCGGCTGGCGGCGCTCAACGCTTTCCTCCACGAGCAGCTCTCCGGCATGGCCGTGGTGCAGGCCTTCGTGCACGAATCGCGCTCGGCGGACCAATTCGACGCGATCAACGGCGACTTGCGCGACGCGCAGCTGCGCTCGGTGTGGTGGGAGTCGGTGCTCTCGACGCTCACCGAAATGCTCGGCTCGCTGACCATCGCGCTGATCCTCTGGTACGGCGGCGGGCTGGCGCTCGACGGCGGCGCGCCGGAAGCGACCGTGGCGAGCGGTTTGACGCTCGGCGCGCTGTTCGCGTTCATCGACTACATGCAGAAGTTCTTCGCGCCGCTCAACGACCTGTCGCTCAAGTACACGGTCATGCAGAACGCGATGACGGCGAGCCGGCGCATTTTCGGACTGCTGGCGGTCGACGAGCGGATCGCCGATTCCGCGGACCCGGCGGCCGTGCTCCCCGAGCCGCGCGGGCGCATCGAATTCGATTCCGTGCGGTTCGGCTACGACGCCGGCAACCCGGTCCTCAAGGGCATCAGCTTCCGGATCGACCCCGGCGAGCGCGTGGCGCTGGTCGGCGCGACCGGGTCGGGCAAGACCACGATCCTCAAGCTGCTGACGCGGCTCTACGAGCTGCAGGAGGGTTCGATCCGCGTGGACGGACTCGACGTGCGCGCGTATCCCTTGCGTAGCCTGCGCGAGCGCGTCGGCGTGGTCACGCAGGACGTGTTCCTCTTCGAAGGCGACGTGGTGTCCAACGTGCGCCTGGGCAAACCCGGGATTTCCGACGCGGCCGCGATCGCCGCCGCCGACCGCCTGCACCTCGACGAAGTCGTGCGCCGCTTCCCCCGCGGCTACCGCGAGCCGGTCCGCGAGCGCGGCAAGAACCTCTCCAGCGGGGAGAAGCAGCTGATCGCCTTCGCGCGGGTCCTCGCCGCCGGGCCGCCGGTGCTCGCGCTCGACGAAGCGACCTCCAACGTCGACACGCGCACCGAACAGCTCCTGCAGGAAGCCGTCCACGAAGTCGCGCTCGGCCGCAGCGCGCTGATCGTCGCGCACCGCCTGTCGACCGTGCGCGACGTCGACCGGATCCTGGTCCTGCACAAGGGCGAACTGGTGGAACAAGGCAGCCACGACCAGCTCATCGCGCTGCGCGGCACCTACTGGCGGCTGCACCAGCTTCAGTTCGAGACCGCGGACGACGCCTAGCCCGCCGCTCTACAATGCGCGGCTCGCAACGCGCCGCAAGCATGAAAGAGATCGCCAAGGGCATCCACACCTGGTCCGTCTTCTCCGAGGAGAAAGGGCTCGCGTTCAACGGCTGGTACCTCCAGACCGGCGGCTCCGCGTTCCTGATCGACCCGCCGCCGATGAACGAGGGCCAGGCCGCGGTCCTGGCGAAGCTGCCGCGGCCGGGGATGATCCTCATCACCAACAAGGACCACTTGCGCGGCGCCGTCGGAATCCGCAAGCAGTACTGGTCGCAGGTCCTGGTGCACGACCAGGATCTCGTCGCGCTCGGCTGCCCCGTCGACGGAACCTTCTCGGACGGCGACCTGCTGCTCGGCTCGATGGAGGTCCTCCATCTCCCGCACGGGAAATCTCCGGGGGAATGCGCGTTCTACTGGCCCGGCGGCAAGGCGCTCGTCCTCGGCGACGCCCTGATCGGACGGCCCGAAGGCGAATTGTCCCTGCTCCCCGACGAGAAGCTCGCCGACCCCGCGGCGTTCCGCGCAGCGCTGCGGAAACTGCTCGAACGCGACGTCGAATGCGTGCTCGTCGGCGACGGCACGCCGATCCTGCAGGACGCCCGCGGCGCGCTCGAACGCGCCATCGGCGGCTAGGGCGCGGCGCCACGCATGGCGGAACCGGACGCTTTTCGGCCGCGCGCCGTCGTCTTCGACCTGGACGGCACGCTGGTCGACAACATGGGTCTGCACATGGATGCGTTCGCGTGCTTCGCGCAGGACCACGGCCTGCCGCCGCTGACGCCGGCGATGCGGCGGGCGCTCGACGGCAGGCGCAATCGCGAGATCTTCCCGATCCTGTTTGGTCGCGAGCTCGACGACGCGGCCCTCCGCGCCCATGCGCTGGAGAAAGAAGCCAGCTACCGCGAACTCTCCAGGGGCCGCCTGGCCCCTCTGCGCGGCGTCGAGCGCTTCCTCGGCCGGCTCGAGGCGCTGGGGGTGCCCTGGGCTATGGCGACCTCGGCGCCCGCCGCGAACGTCCCGCACACGCTGCGCGAAATCGGTCTCGAAACGCGGTTTCCGCGGGTGGCACTGTCCGAGTCGATGCCGCGCGGCAAGCCCTTCCCCGACGTCTTCCTCGCCGCCGCGCGCGACCTCGGCGTCGACCCGGCGGCGTGCTTGGCCTTCGAGGACTCCTTCCCCGGCGCCCAGTCGGCCATGGCGGCCGGCATGCGCTGCTGCGCGCTCACCACGACCTTCGAAGCCGGTGCCTGGTCCGAACCCCCGCGGCCCGACTGGTTCGCCGCGGACTATCAGGACTTTCTCGACGGCGCCGGAGCGGCGCTGTTTCCCGACCCGGCCGCCTGAAACAGATCCGAAGCGGCGCATCCTTCCGGACGCCCCGCTTCGAATTCCAACCTTTGGCTTGCGAGCTTCCCGCCAGAAGCGGGACGCAGTGCGCTACTGGTTGTCCCAGGAGCGCCAGACGATCCGGCCGGTCTTGCCGTCTTCGACGAAGGCGAACGAGTACTTGCTGGAGGCTTCGAGCATCTCGCTGGCGCTGGTCACGGCGCCGTCCTGCTCGGGGCAGCTGACCCAGCCGTCCCAGTTGCGCGCGCCTTCGTTGGTGAAGTACGCACGGAACCGCAGGGGGTTCGGGTTGGCCTGGAAACGCTTGGTTTCGGCCGGCAGGTTGACGTTCGACTGGACGGCAGTGACTTGGCCGTCGTTCGCGAGGACCGGGCTGGCGGTGAGGGCACTCGAAAGAATGACCACCAAGGCAGCGGCAATGGCGACCACGGTCGCGATGGAGCCGCTGTTACGACTGGTTTTGCTGTTGCGGATTTGCATGTTTGTCTGAGTCTGTCTGTGGCTCCCTGGCCTGTCTGGCCGGGCAGCCGGCGCTGGTGGGCATTCCAGGGGGGAATGGAACTTCCTAGCTCATCGGCGGTCTGCGGCGGGAGCGTTAGTAATCTCGTAAAAAATTGCCCAGGAATGGCTCCCAGTGCGCCCTGGGCACAAGGCCCGGCTCAGGACCGGTAGCGGTCCGCCAAGGCCTTCACGTGAGGGATTCCCGTGCCGCAGCAGCCGCCCAGGATGCTGGCGCCTGCGGCGACCCAGCCGGCGGCCAGCTCCAAGTAGCGGTCGGCCGCCAAGGCGAGCGGCCGCCAGCCCATGGCGGCGTCCGGTGCCCCCGCATTGGCGTAGGCACCGACCGGCACGCCGCAGCCACGCATGGCTTCGACGAACGGAAGGGTGCGGTCGGCGGCCACGCAATTGACCAGAACGGCGGCCGCGCCTGCAGCCACGGCCTGGCGCGCGAGCGCACCCATGGCCGCGGGCGCCATGAGCTTGCCTTCGGGCCCGCCGGTGAACGCGACCCACACCGGCACCCCGGTGGCGCGCGCCGCAGCGAGGGCGGCCAGCGCCTCGCCGCCGTGCGGCATGGTCTCGACGAGCAACAAATCGCAGCCGGCATCGACTAGGACCTCGGCGAGTTCCCGGTGCTCGGGCTCCGGGTCGGCCGGCGAGAGATCCGGCCGGTAGCAGTCCTCGAGCGGCGCCAGGCTGCCCGCCACGACCTGTGCCGCCGGCACGGCGCTGCGGGCGAGCGCCACCGCGCGCCGCGCGAGCAGCTCCCAGTCCAGCGGGCAGGTGCGCCGCCGCGTGCGGAAGGTGTTGGCCACGTGCACCGTGGCGCCCGCCGCCGCGTAGTCGCGGTGGATCGCCGCCACGATCTCTGGCGAACTCCGCAAGGCCGCTGCACTCCACTCGGGAAGCGGCGTCGGCACGCCGCGGGCGGCGAGCTCGGTGCCGAGCGGTCCGTCGAGCAGCGTGATGAGGGGGCGCGGCGCCACGCACGTCCAGGCTAGGCTCCGCGGCGCTTGTTTCGCCTCCAGGGACACGGGAGGATCCCTGGATCGTGGAATTGTTCCCGCTGTTCTCGGTGGCGATCGTGACCGCGGCGGTCTTGAGCTGGGTCAATCACCGCTTCGTGAAGCTGCCGACCACGATCGGCGTGATGCTCATCGCGATGGGCATGTCGCTGGCCCTGTTCGCCCTCGACGCGCTGGGCCTCGGGCTGCGGGAGAGAGTGCAGGATCTGCTGCTCGAGCTCGATTTCGGCCACTTCGTGCTCGACGTGGTGCTCGCCTTCCTGCTTTTCGCCGCGGCGCTGCACCTTGAACTGGACGACCTCAAGAACCAGGGGTGGATCATCGCGATGCTCGCCACGGCCGGAGTGCTCGCCTCCACGCTGATCGTCGGCACGCTGGTGCACCTGGCGCTCGCGGCGATCGGCTTGCCGGTCCCTTGGCTGCACGCGCTCCTGTTCGGAGCCTTGATCTCGCCGACCGATCCGATCGCGGTGCTCGGCATCCTCAAGTCGGCGGGAGCTTCGCGCGGCTTGTCGACCAAGATGGCCGGCGAGTCGTTGTTCAACGACGGCATCGGCGTGGTGGCGTTCACGCTGATCGCGATGCTCGCCGGCGCGGCCGGTGGCGGCCACGGCGACGCGGCGCTGTCGCTGACCGAGGCCGCCTCGATCTTCGCGGTCGAAGTCGGCGGCGCGCTGGTTCTCGGCCTGGCGGCCGGATGGATCGCTTTCCGCATGATGCGCAGCGTCGACGCCTACTCGCTCGAGGTGCTGCTCTCCCTCGCGCTGGCCACGGGCCTCTACAGCCTGTGCACGGCGCTGCACGCGTCAGGACCGCTAGCGGTGGTGGTGGCCGGCTTGTTCCTCGGCAACCACGGCCGCAGTTTCGCGATGTCTCCCACCACGGCGCAGCACATCGACACCTTCTGGGAACTCGTCGACGAGATCCTCAACGTCCTGCTGTTCGTGCTGATCGGCATGGAGCTGCTGGTGCTGCGCTTCGACGGCCGCTGGCTGCTCGCCGGCGCTGTCGCCGTGCCGCTGGTGCTGGCCGCGCGCCTCGCCAGCGTGTGGGCCGTGATCCGCTTCCGCGGCCGGCGCCGCCGGTTCAGTCCGGGAACCGTGCAGGTCTTGACCTGGGGCGGCCTGCGGGGCGGCATTTCCATCGCGCTGGCCTTGTCGCTGGCGCGCGAATTCCCCTCCCGCGCCCTGCTGGTCGCCATGACCTACGTGGTGGTGATCTTCTCGATCGCGGTCCAGGGGCTGACCGTGGGCAGACTGATCCGGCGCGTGGAGCGGCGGGCTGCGGCCGCCGGTTAGGCCCCGCACCGAAAGGCCGGCCCGAAGTCGGGCGTTTCCGAGGCTTTACCGCCTCTGCGGCCGCTGGCGCCCCGAGTCTCCCTATTCCGGGGATCTTGTGGCAATATGGACGGACGCGAGCGGTCCGCCGCTCGACCTTCCCCAAGGGCTTTGTCCAAGTGTCGGCTCCCTTCGTCCCGGAGTTCGACGGCCAGGCCTTGTTCCCCCCCATGAAAGGAGACTTCAGCGTGCTTGCTTCCAATAAATGGAGACTCGTGCTGGGTGTGGCGGCAGTCCTGCTGCTCGCGGGCTTGGCTTCTGCACAGGCCCCCATCTACACCTGGTACGGCGACACCGCCTACGACTACCTCGGCGCTTCCGTCACGGGAGTCGGCGACATGACCGGCGACGGCATCGACGACGTGGTCGTCGGGGCGCCGTACGACGGCGCCTTCTACCAAGAGGGCGGCATGGTCCGCATCTACAGCGGCTCGAACGGCTTCACCCTCAACAGCATCTACGGCAACGCCGTCTTGAACCACTTCGGCACGCAAGTCAGCGAAGTCGGCGACCTGACAGGCGACGGCCGGATGGACTTCCTGATCGGCACGCCGCGCGACGACACCGCCGCCGCCAACGCCGGCCAGGTGAAGCTGATCAACGGCTTCAGCCACGCCACGGTCTACGTGGTCAACGGTACGGCCTCCAAGGACATGCTCGGCTGGGACTGCGACAGCCTCGGCGACCTCAACTTCGACGGCATTCCGGAGTTCCTGGTCGGCGCCAACATGTACGACCCCGACGCGTTCAACGGCGGATCGGGCAAGGGCTTCGTGTACGTGATCGACGGCAGCTCCGGAACCGTCTTGCGCACCCACAACGGCGTGGCCAACCAGGACTTCTACGGCTCGGCCGTGGCAGGCCTGGGCGACGTGATCGGTTCGGACGGCATCGCCGACTACGCGATCGGCGCGCACGGCGAAGACACCGCCTTCAACGGCGCGGGCCGGGTCGACGTCTACAACGGCGCCACCGGCACCATCGCCTACTCGGTGTTCGGCACCGTCGCCGGCGCCCACTTCGGCTTCTCGATCGCCGGCGGCCGCGACGTCGACGGCGACGGCAACCTCGACATCGTGATCGGGGCGGACCGCGAGAAGGTCGGCGGCACCGCGTTCGGCAGCGCGACCGTGATCGACGGCGCCACCGGCGCGGTCATCTACAAGTGGTTCGGCAACGCCGCGCAGGACTTCTTCGGCCACGACGTCGCGCTGGTGGACGACTCCAACGCCGACGGCTCGGCCGAAGTCCTGGTGGGCGTCCGCGGCGACGACACCTTCGGCAACAACGCCGGGGCCGCGGTTCTCTACAGCGGCATCGACGGCTCGCTGATCACCACCGTGTACAGCGGCCAGCAGGACGACGTGTTCGGCTTCGCCGTGAGCGACGCGGGCGACGTGAACAACGACGGCGTCGGCGACTTCATCGTCGGCGGCACCCGCTACAACAACGGCCCGGGCCCCGGCGACGGCATCGCGATCGTCTACGACCCGACCCAGCCCCCGCCCCCGCCCCCGCCGCCCTGGCCGCACCTGCCCTCGACTTTCGCTTCGGTCGGCAGCGGCTGGAGCGACGACTTCGAGGCGCACGCCGGCGTGGTGCCGACCAACATGGCGGTCAACGAGATCCACACGGGCAGCCGGCTCGACGAGCAGGACGCGTTCTGCAACATCGGCCAGAACCAGCCTTGCAACGGCGGTGAAGGCAACGTCGTGGCGCACAACGGCTCGTTCGACCTCGAAATGGGCGGAGAGCCCTTCGGCCCGACCGGCCGCACCACCAGCAACGGCCTGATCATCGGCCTCGACGGCTCCGGTGCGGGCGCGCTCGAGCTGTCCTACTGGGTGTACGACTTCGGCGAAGAAGGCAATGCCGACGACGGCATCTTCCTCAGCGCCAACGGCACCGACTGGGAAGCCGTGCAAGTCGGCTGGATCTTCCCCGACGGCGTGTGGACCAAGGTGACGGGCATCGATTTGTCCACGACCTCGGTCAGCACCAACGGTCCGTTCTACTTGCTGATCGCGCAGTCGGACAACAACCCGCTGGGGAGCAACGACGGCGTGCTGCTCGACGAGCTGGAAGTCGGCCCGCCGTCGGCCGGAGGCCTGACGCTGTCCCAGGTCGGTTCGTGCCCGGGTGCGATCACCCTGGTCTGCGACAACGGCACCCCCGGCGGCAACTGCGCGTTCGCGTACGCCACCGGCACCGGCGCTTTCGTGATCCCCAACGGCTTTCCGTGTGCGGGCACCGTGCTGGGACTGGACAACTCGATCCAGCTCGGCGCGACGCGGCCGGTCAACGGTTCCGGCACGGCGACCTTGCCGGCCAACGCTCCGCAGTTCGCTTGCGGCAGGATCTACGTGCAGTGCGTCGACCTCGCCTCCTGCGCGATCTCGAACGTGCTCTTGATCCAGTAGAAAGAGACTTCGTTCCATCCCAAGGCGCCCCGCTTTCCTTCCGGAAGGCGGGGGCGCCTCTTCTTTTCCCCTCGGCGGCCGCGCGGTCCTAGGCGAGGAGCTTGCCGACCACTTCGCCGGACACGTCCGTGAGCCGGAAATCGCGGCCCATGAAGCGGTAGGTCAAGCGCTCGTGGTCCAGCCCGAGCAGATGCAGCAAGGTCGCGTGCAGGTCGTGGACCGAAACCGGGTCCTCGACGACGTGGTAACCGAGCTCGTCGGTCGCCCCCAGGCTGGTGCCGGGCTTGATGCCGCCACCGGCCATCCACATGGAGAAGCAGTGCGGGTGGTGGTCGCGGCCCAGGAGCTTGGAGCCGTTGCGCTCTTCGTTCATGGGCGTGCGCCCGAACTCCCCGCCCCACACCACCAAGGTGTCGTCGAGCAGGCCGGTGCGCTGCAGATCGTCGAGGAGCGCCCCGATCGGACCGTCGGTTTCCTGGCAGCGCTTGGGCAGGCTGGTGACGATGTCGTCCCCGGCGTTGGTGCCGTGGCTGTCCCAGCCCCAGTGGTAGAGCTGCACGAAGCGCACGTCGCGCTCGAGCATGCGCCGCGCGAGCAGGCAATTGTTGGCGAACGAGACCTTGCCCGGCTCGATGCCGTAGGCGGCGCGCACCGACTCGGGCTCCGAGCCGAGATCCATCAGCTCGGGCACGCTCGACTGCATGCGCCAAGCCATTTCGTACTGCTGGATGCGCGTGCGGATCTCGGGGTCGCCGGCGCGCTCGAGCTCGAATTCGTTGAGCGCGGCGAGCGCGTCCAGGCTGCGGCGGCGGTCGCCGCGGTCCATGCCCGGCGGATCGGACAAGAACAGCACCGGGTCGCCCTGGCTGCGCAGCTGCACGCCCTGGTGGACCGACGGCAAGAAGCCGCTGCCCCAGCACGAAGCGCCGCCGCTCGGCGCGAACTGTCCCGACAACAGCACCACGAAGGCCGGCAGGTCCTGGTTCGCCGCGCCCAGGCCGTAGCTCAACCACGACCCCATGCTCGGCCGGCCGATGCGTTCGTGGCCGCTGGTCAAGAAGATCTGCGCCGGCGCGTGGTTGAACTGCTCGGTGTGCATCGAGCGCACGATCGCGATCTTGTCGGCGTGCCGGCCGAGGTGCGGCAGCAGTTCGCTGATCTGCTGGCCCGACGCGCCGTGCGCCTTGAATTCGTAGGGCGAGCCGAGCAATTTCGGCACGCCCTTGATGAACGCGAA
>Ga0214471_10002061_pt1 | contig 15853 bp, 11 predicted proteins | sample RVTome_5_FD_207665 | JGI IMG/M metagenome (GOLD analysis project Ga0214471, IMG submission 207665) | Soil microbial communities from uranium-contaminated site in the Upper Colorado River Basin, Wyoming, United States - RVT142D155 | ecosystem: Environmental > Terrestrial > Soil > Contaminated >... | reverse complement strand
AGTAGGCCGCTGCCGCTCCCGAGCGCCGCGGGTCGGCGACCGCCAGGCGGGCGCCGTCCGGGTAGATGAAGATCGCGTGCACGTCACCCTGGATGCCGCGCGGGTCGCCGGCGTCGTGTCCCCAGCCGCGCAACGCCGCCACCGTCGCCGCCGGAAAGCCGGCCTCCAGTGACAGCCGGTCGGGCAGCCACTGATGGTGGAGGCGCGGCGCGGCGACCGCGTCGTCGAGCCCCATCTCGAAGTCGATCACGTTGACGATCACGCGCAGCACCGTGTTGATGATCGTCCTGCCGCCGGGGCTGCCGACCGCCATCACCGGCCGGCCGTCACGAGCGACGATCGTCGGCGTCATCGACGACAGCATCCGCTTGCCGGGGGCGACCAGGTTGGGATCGGTACCGATGGCGCCGTCTCCGTCGGTCATCCCCGGCCAGGTGTTGAAATCACCCATCTCGTTGTTGAGCAGGAACCCGGTACCCGGGGCCATGGCCTTCGAGCCGTAACCCTGTTCGATCGTGTAGGTGGTCGAAACCAGGTTGCCGGCGGCGTCGGCGACCGAGTAGTGGGTCGTCTCCATCGACTCCGGCGCGGTGACGATCTCGGCGCCCAGCGCCAGGCTGTCGCGAGCGCGGCCGGCGGAGATCAGCGCCGCCTTGTCGCGGGCGTACTGCTTCGAGGTCAACGTCTCGATCGGCACCTCGACGAAATCGATGTCGCCGAGGTGGGTGGCGCGATCGAGATAGGCCTGGCGCATGGCCTCGGCGAGCAGATGCACGACCTCGGGGCTATTGGCATCGTGGGTGCCGAGCTCGAAGCTCTCGAGGATGTTGAGCATCTCGACGAGCGCCACGCCGCCGGAGCTCGGCGGCCCCATCGAGATGATCTCGTAGCCGCGGTAGGTGCCGCGGATGGGCTCGCGCTCTTTGGCCTCGTAGGCGGCCAGGTCCTCCATGGTGATCAGGCCGCCGTTCTCCGCCATCGCCGCCGCCAGCCGCTCGGCGATCTCCCCCTCATAGAACGCCTCGGCGCCGCCGCGGGCGATCTGCTCCAGCGACCAGGCGAGGTCGGGCTGGCGTAACCGGTCGCCGATCGAGTAGGGGGTGCCGTCCGGGCGCAGGAAAGCCTTCAGCGACGCCGGGTAGAGCTCGAAGCGCCGCGCGGCCGACGCCAGCGACCCGGCCAGGTACGGATTCAACGCGATGCCGTCGCGCGCCAGCCGCACTGCCGGCTCCACCAGCCGCTCCCACGGCAGGCTGCCGAGCTCGGCGTGGACCTTAGCGAACCCCGCCACCGTACCCGGCACGCCGACGGCGGTCCATCCCACGTGGCCGGCGGAGCGGGGCACCTGGCCGCTCTCGTCCGCGTACATGTCGGGGCTCGCCGCCGACGGCGCCCGTTCGCGGAAATCGAAGGTCGTGTAGCGGTCCTCGCCGGCGACGTAGATGGTCATGAAGCCGCCGCCGCCGATGTTGCCCGCCGCCGGGTGGGTGACGGCGAGGGCGAACCCGACTGCGATCGCCGCGTCCATGGCATTGCCGCCCTCGGCCAGGACCTCGAGGCCGATCTGGGTCGCCACCCCGTCGACGCTGACCACCGCCGCCTCCGAGCCGATAGCGATCTGGCCAATGCTCTCCAGCCGATCGATGCCGGTGGCCGACGTCGCGGTCGCACCTCTGCCGGCGCCCGTTTGTTCGGCCGGCGCGCACGCCACCACGAAGAGGGCGAGGGTCAACGCCACAGCAATCAACCTCGGTACGCGCATGTTTTTCTCCGTCATCCAGGGCTCCCCAGCGCTGCATCGAAAACGCCACTGCCGCCCCGCAGCCATCCGGTGGGAAACGAGGCCACCGATCGCGTCAGAGGCGAAGCACGCAAGCTTAGCAGGTCGCGGTGGAAGGGTGACGGGTCTGGCGCGTGGGACTTGCGGGTGAGGACAGAGAGAGCCGGCGCGAACGCTGCCGGAGCCGTCGTCGAGGAGGCTCGACGCGGTCGAGATCGCGCCACGAATCGGGCCTGCTATAATCGCCGCCGCGATCATTGTGGGAAGGAACCAAGCGCGCCGCGTGTCGCCAGCAGCCCGGCTGCGTCGCGCTCAGTTGCAGGCGCAGCTGGTGGGTCCGTCATCCTTCGTTTTCGACCCAAGGGAGGCCACTGCGAAATGTTGGAACCCGATGCTGATTATGCCGAGCGGTTGTTGTGGGCGGCGGTGATCAAACGCGCCATCGATGACTATCGCACGGTGCTCCGCTACCGCGCCCAGAACGCGCTCTCGAAAGCCGAGGAGCAGCGGCTGGCGAAGATCTACAACCATGGCAGCGACCCCGAGAAGTGGATCTTCGAGGACGACTCGGGGTTCGAGGACATCTGCCGCTACGTGGGGCTGAACCCCGACCACGCGCGGGCCAGCCTCCGCCGTCTGTCGCGGAACGGCGAGGCGGCCTGAGGGCTGAGCGGGGATCAGGCGAGACGCTGGCGACCGAAGCGCAGGGCGCCGGCGACATTCTTGGCCTGCAGAACCACGCGGTGCGCGTCGCCGATCTCGGTGAACAGCAGGTGCCGCAGGCCGAGATGCCGCTGCATGGCGCCGCCCCCCGCGCCCACCGGCATCGCCGCCCCTCGCGCCGCGCCGAAGCCGACCAGGAACACGGCGAGGCTGCACTCGCCGACCGTCTCCAACCCGCAGGCGGCGCCGAGGCGCCGCAGGTTTCCGAGGTCGACGTGCGCCGTGATGTCCTGCTCGCCGACGCGGATGAAAGGATCGCCGACGAGCTGGTAGCGATGCTGGCATACCAGCGACCCCTGCGGGCGGGCGGCGCCGTAGAGGACCTCGGAATCGGCGCCGTAGTCGATCGTCAACAGGAAGCCGGCTGCCAGCCGCGTCGCGACCGCCGCCAGCCACGGCTCGACCGCCAGGCAGATCTCGGCGCGTTGCCCTTCACGCAGCCGCACCCGGTTGAGCTCGAGGTACTCGTCGAGGCGCTCGCTCGACAGCGGTCCCTCGTGCTCGACGAAAAGCGCCCCCTCGACGCCGACCCAGAGCTCGCGGAGCTCCCCGGCGCGCCACACGACGCGGTGGACGGGGAAGGCGTCGAGCAGCTCGTTGCTCACCACCGCGCCCCGCAGGCCGCCGGGCAACGCATCGATGGCGCCGAGCCAGGTGACGCGGCCGGCGTGCGCCGCCAGCCGCCGGCGCTGGGTGGCGCGCGAGGCTTCGCCCTGCTCGACGCTCCACACCCGCAGCCGCTCGTAGACGCCCGGCGAGCCGGCGCGCAATACGTCGCAGAGATCGGCGAGCAGGGTGCCGTCGCCGCCACCCACCTCGACGAGATCGATGGGCTGCGGCGAACCGATCGCCGCGTCCGCCTCCGCCATGAAGCCCGCCACCGCGGCGCCGAAGGCGGCGTGTACCTGCGGCCCGGTGACGTAGTCGCCGGCGCCGTCCCATGGGGTGCACCGGCGAGCGTAGTAGCCCGTCCCCGGCGCGTAGAGCGCCGTCTCCATGAAGTCACGGAAGGTCATCGGGCCGTCGCGGCGAATCGTTTCAACAATCGATTCGGCCGTTTTCGTGATCGTTGAATCTTGCCGCGTCGGGGCCTCTCGGCACGAGTTGACCGGTGGTAGGGTGGACACTATATTGGCGCCGTATCGTTGGGCAGGGTGTGTCTTTCCGTCGATCTTACCAGCTGCATCGGACCTCCCGGCCAGACGGGGGTCGCGCGAGAATGGCACAAGACGACAAAGTAGAAGAGCTGCAACAGCTCATCGAAAAGGGGAAGAAACGCGGCTACCTGACATTCGACGAGGTCGACGGTGTCCTGCCCACGAGCGCCTCCAGCGACCTTTCGCGCCGGCACCTGACGACGATGTTCGAGGACATGAACATCGAGGTGCTCGAAGAGGGCCCCGACGACGAGAACTTCGAAGAGGACGACTTCGAAGAGGACATCGCCGCCGAAGAAGAAGAGGACGCCGCCGAAGAAGAGGAAGAAGAAGCCTCCGCCTCTCATGCACGGCGCAGCTATCAGCCGGGCGCCGGCGACCTCGACGACCCCATCAAGATCTACTTCCGCGAGATGGGGGAAAAGCCGTTGCTCGACCGCGAGGGAGAGATCCGGCTCGCCCGCGGCATTGAAGAAGGCCTCGAGGGAATCGTCAAGGCGGCGCTCAACTGCCCGGTGGCCAGCGAGTACCTGCTTGAGATTCGCGACGATATCCGCAGCGGCACGATCCCACTCGAGGAGCTGCGCCGCGACGCCGAGGAGGTTGCCGACGAGAATGCGGCGCTCCGCGCCATGCTGCAAACGATCACCAAGGTCGGCCGGCTGCGTTCCCGGCTGCGCACGATGCGCCTCAAGCTCAACCGCAAGCTCCGCGAGGAGACCGAGCTCCGCGTCCGTCTCGAGCTCATCGAGGCACAGGCGAAGATGGCCGAGCTGATGCAGGAGCTCAACCTCACCGAGGAGGTCATCGACGACATCATCGTGCGGATGCGCCAGCTGCAGGCCCGCTTCGCCATCGCCGAGCGCGACGGCGACAGCAAGCGCCGGGAGCAGCTGGCCCGCGACCATCTGGTGACCCGCGAGGAGCTGCAACGCTATCTGCGCGCGCTCGAGGAGGCCGAGGCCCAGATGGAGTGGGCCAAGAGCGAGCTCACCCAATCCAACCTGCGGCTAGTCGTGTCGATCGCCAAGAAGTACGTCAACTACGGCCTGCCGTTCTCCGACCTGATCCAGGAGGGCAACATCGGGTTGATGAAGGCGGTCGAGAAGTTCGACTACAAGAAGGGTTACAAGTTCTCGACCTACGCCACCTGGTGGATCCGCCAGGCGATCACCCGCGCCATCGCCGACAAGGGCAAGACAATCAGGGTGCCCGTGCACATGATCGAGACCATCCGCAAGGTCTCGCAGACATCGCGGCGGCTGTTCAAGGAGAAGGGCCGCAAGGCGACGCCCAAGGAGATCGGCGACGAGATGGACATGTCGGCCGACAAGGTCAAGGAGGTCTTGCGCGCCGCCAAGAAGACCCTGTCGCTGGAGACTCCGGTGGGCGACGGCGAGGACTCGTCGCTCTCCGATTTCATCGAGAACGAGGCCGTCGTCTCGCCGCTCGACATCGTGCTGTCCAAAAACCTTTCCGACCAGACCCGCAAGGTCCTCTCGACGCTGACTCCCCGCGAGGAGAGGGTGCTCAAGATGCGCTTCGGGATCGGCGAGGATCGCGAGTTCACGCTCGAGGAGGTCGGCGAGTACTTCAACGTCACCCGTGAGCGCATCCGGCAGATCGAGGGCAAGGCGCTGCGCAAGCTGCGGCACCCGCTGCGCAGCAAGAACCTCAAGGAGCTGCTCGAGGACTAGCCTGACCTTCTCAACGGGTCGCGAGGTCGGGCTAGCCCGGCGAGCGCCGCCTCAGCCAGCTCTGCGGGTTGAGAGCCTCGGTGCCCTCGCGAATCTCGAAGTAGAGGCTGGGGCCCGCGAGCGAGCCGGTCTCCCCTACCGTGCCGAGCCGGCTGCCGGGGTCCACCCAATCGCCCGGCCGCACCGCGATGCTCTCCAGGTGGCCGTAGATCGTGAAGTAGTCGCCGCCGTGGTCGAGGATCACAACCAGGCCGTAGTTCTGGAACCAATCCGCGTACCTCACCCTGCCCTCGTAGACCGCCTGCACTGCGGCGCCGGCGCCGGCGTCGATCTCGATCCCCTTCTGCAACGTGTAGGTGTCGTACACCGGGTGGCGCTTGCGCCCGAAGGTCTCGGTCACCGGGCCCTCGGCCGGCCACGAAAGCTCGCCGCGGGTGGTGGCGAAGCCCGCCTCCCCGGCGACCGGTGCCGCGACCGTTGACGATGCGCTGACGCTGCCGAGCAATCGCTCAAGCGCCACGGCGCTGTCCTCGCGCTCGGCCAGCGCCTGGCGGCCGTAGGCGGCCTCGATGTCGAGCTGCCGAATCAGCTCGCGGCGCAGCTCCTGCCGGGCGCCCAGATTGGCGACCGCCAGGCCCTCCTCGTCGCGCATGGTGGCGAGCCGCGCGCGGCTGGTGCTGAGCAGCCTCACCGCCTCCCGGTGCCGCTCCAGGCTGATGCGAATCGAGGTCACCAGCGAGCGGTCCTGGGCCGCCAGCCGGCCGACCATCTGGTAGTTGGCGAGGACCTCCTCGGGGCTGTCGGCGGCGAGCAGGAAGCGCGAGTAGGAAAGCGGCCCCATCCGATAGAGGGCGACGATGCGCGCCGCCAGCTCCTGGCGGGCGTCGTCGAGCTCCGCCGACAGCCGATCGACTTGCCGCTGCCGCTCGACGGCTTCCTCCGCGAGAACCGACAAGCGGATGCGGATCACTTGCAGGCGCTGGCGGCCGAGGACCAGCTCGATGTCGGCGGCCTCGAAGTCGTCGTTCAAGGTCTCGCGCTGCTCGCCGATCTGGGCGAGCTGGGTCTCGAGCGTGGAGATCTGGCTGCGCAGGCGCTCGAGGTCGGCGCGCAGCTGCTCGGGCGGGCGGCCCTGCTGGCCGGCCGCCAGCAGCGGCGCCAGCGACACCAGCAGCGCCACCGCCCCGCTCAGCCGCGCGGGTGGCGCCGCTCTCTCACCCATCCCGATTGGGGTCTGTGGCGCTCAATACTCATAGAACCCCTTGCCTGTCTTGCGGCCCAGGTTTCCGGCGTCGACGAGCCGCCGCAGCAGCGGACAGGGCCGGTACTTGGGATCCCCGAAGCCACTGTACAACACCTCGAGGATCGCCAGGCAGACGTCCAGGCCGATCAGGTCGGCCAGCGCCAGCGGGCCCATCGGATGGTTCATCCCCAGCTTCATGACGCCGTCGATGCTCTCGGCGCTGGCAACGCCCTCGTAGAGGCAGAATACCGCCTCGTTGATCATCGGCATCAGCACGCGGTTGGAGACGAACCCCGGGGCGTCGGCGACCGTCAGCGGCGTCTTGCCGAGGGCTTCGGCGGTGGCGAAGACGGTGTCGTGGGTGGCATCGCTCGTCATCTCGCCGCGAACCACCTCGACCAGCGGCATCAGCGGCACGGGGTTGAAGAAGTGCATGCCGATGACCTTGTCGGGACGCCCGGTGGCGGCCCCCAGGCGGGTGATCGAGATCGACGAGGTGTTCGAGGAGAGGATGGTGCCCGGCGGGCAGCCCTGGTCGAGAATGGTGAAGACCTCACGCTTGGCGCCCTCGTCCTCGACGATCGCCTCGATCACCAGATCCGCGGAGAACAGCTCCTCGAGATCGGTCGTGCCGCGTACCCGAGCGCGGATGGCGCCGGCGTCGCTCTCGCGGATGACCTCTTTCTTGACCCATCGAGCCAGCCCGTCATCGAGGCGCGCCAACCCACGCTCGAGGAGTTCCGCTGCGGGCTCGCGGACGACGATCTGCAGCCCTGCCTTGGCGCACACCTGGACGATCCCGGCGCCCATGGTCCCGGCGCCGACGACGCCGACGCGACGCACCTCCACGTCAGTCACGCTCGACGGCTATGGCGACGCCGTTGCCGCCGCCCAGGCACATCGCCGCGACGCCGCGACGCGCCGAGGCGGCCGTCAAGGCGTGCAGCAAAGTGGTGAGGATTCGCGCCCCAGAGGCGCCGATCGGGTGGCCCAGCGCCACCGCACCGCCGTTCACGTTGACCCGCTCGGGGTCGATCCCCAGCTCGCGGACCACGGCGACCGACTGCACCGCAAAGGCCTCGTTGAGCTCGTAGAGGTCGACCTCGTCGCGCCTCCAACCGGCCTTGTCCAGCACCCGGTTGACCGCCTCGACCGGGGCCATCATCACCAGCTCGGGCTCGATGCCGCTGGTCGCGTAGGCGACGATCCGCGCCAAGATCGGGATCTTCTGATCGAGGGCCGCCTCCTCTCCCATGACCACGACGGCGGCGGCGCCGTCGTTCACCCCTGGGGCGTTGCCGGCGGTGACCGTACCCTCGGCGCCGAACACCGGCTTCAGGCGCGCCAGCGCTTCGCTGCTGGTATCGGCGCGGATCGTCTCGTCGGCGTCGAACACCAGCGCCGGTCCTTTTGTCTGCGGGACGTCCACGGGAACGATCTCGGCGGCGAAGCCCCCGCGCTCCCGCGCCGCCGCGGCGCGCTGGTGGGAGCGCAACGCCCAGGCGTCCTGTTCCTCGCGGGAAACCCCGTAGCGCTCGGCGACGAGGTCGCCGGTGCAGCCCATGTGGTAGTCGCCGAAGGCGCACCACAGCCCGTCGTGGACGGTCGCGTCGAGTAGCTCGCCGTGACCGAGCCGGTAACCCTGGCGGGCCCTCGGCAGCAGGTACGGCCCGTTGCTCATGCTCTCCTGGCCGCCGGCCACGATGCAGGCCGCGTCGTCGAGGGCGATCGCCTGGGCGGCGAGGATCGCCGCCTTGAGCGACGAGCCGCACACCTTGTTGACGGTCAACGCGGCGACGTCGGGGGGAAGCCCGGCGCCGAGCGCCGCCTGGCGGGCCGGGTTCTGCCCCTCGCCGGCCTGGATCACCTGCCCCATGATGACCTCGTCGACGTCCCGGGGGCGCCTGCCGGCGCGTTCGATCGCGGCGCCGACGACCACGGCGCCGAGCTGCGCGGCGCGCAGCGGCGCCAGCGAGCCGAGCAGCTTGCCGCTCGGCGTACGAACCGCGGAAACGATCACCGGACGGGCCATCCGAGGACACTAGCAACGGCTGCAAAGCCCTGCAAGCCAACGGTTTAGGCCGGATCACGGCAAGCTGATAGACTCAGGTTGCCCGAGACTCCCTGACTCCGTTGGCCTTGCTCGACCGCCACGCCATCGTCGGCACCGCCGGCCATATCGACCACGGCAAGAGCGCCCTGGTGTTGGCGCTCACCGGGACCGATCCCGATCGGCTCCAGGAGGAGCGCGAGCGCGGCATCACCATCGACCTGGGCTTCGCGCACTTCGCGCTCGAGGGCGGGCCGCTGGTCGGGTTCATCGACGTCCCCGGCCACGAGCGCTTCGTGAAAAACATGCTCGCCGGCATCGGCGGCATCGACGCGGTCCTGTTCGTCGTCGCCGCCGACGAGTCGATCATGCCGCAGAGCCGCGAGCACCTGGCGATCTGCGAGCTGCTCGGCGTGGGCACCGGCGTCGTGGCGATCACCAAGTGCGATCTGGCCGACGCCGAGCTCGTCGACCTGGTCGAGCTCGAGGTCCGCGACCTGGTGGAGGGGACCTTCCTCGAAGGCGCCCCGATCGTCCGCTGCAGCGCTCGCACCGGCGCCGGCTTGGCGGAGCTGCGCGCGGCGCTCGCCGAGGTCCTCGGCGACACCGCGCCGCGTTCTCCGGGTGAGATCGTGCGGCTGCCGGTCGATCGCGTCTTCACGGTCCGCGGCTTCGGAACGGTCGTCACCGGGACGCTGCTGTCGGGCGAGATCCGCGCCGGCGACAAGCTCGAGCTCCTACCCGGCGGTAGCCACGTCGCCGTCCGCGGCGTGCAGGTATACGGAGAGGCCGTTGCCGCCGCCGGCGCCGGCCAGCGCACCGCGGTGAACCTGCAGGGGGTCGAGGTGGACGCCGTCACCCGCGGCGACGTGCTGGCGACCCCGGCGGGGCTCGCCCCCACCCACCTGCTCGACGTCCGCCTGCGGATGCTGCCCGACGAGCGGCTGAAGCACCTGCAGCGGGTACGCTTCCACCACGGCGCCACCGAGATCCTCGCCCGCGTCGCCATCCTCGACGGCCCCGAGATCGCCGCCGGCGGCACCGCGCCGGTCCAGCTACGCCTCGAGGCGCCGTACGCGTGCGTGCCCGGCGACCGCTTCGTCATTCGGCGCTACTCGCCGATGCGCACCATCGGCGGCGGCGAGGTGATCGACAACTTGCCCACCAAGCATCGCCGCCGCGATCGCGGCGCCCGCCTGCTCCTCGATCGCCTCGAAGGCGCCGGCCCACCGCAGCGCCTCGCGGCCCTGGTGGCGACCGCCGGAGCCACCGGCCTCGACGAGCAACACCTGCGCTGGCGTCTCGGCGTCTCGGCGGCCAGCCTCCGGGCGCTGGCCGCCGCCGAGGAAGCGGCAGGCCGCCTGCAGATCGTCCAGCAGGATCCGTTGTACGTCGTCGATGGCGCCGCTGCGGCGGCGCTCGAAGCCGAGATCGCGGCGGCCGTCGCCGCCTACCACGACGCCAGCCCGCTGCACGCCGGGATGCCGAAGAGCGAGCTCGCCGCGGGGCTGACGGTGCAGGTCCCCGACGCGGTGCTCGACGGCGTCTTGCGGCGGATGACGGCAGCCGAACAGGTCCGCTCGGGCGCCGCCGGCATCTCGCTCCCCGAGCACCGGGTGGCCCTCGACCCGGAGCAGGCCCACATACGCGCCGAGCTGCTCTCCTTCTACGAGGCCGGCGGCTGGTCGCCGCAGGACAGCGAGCCAGCCGCGGATCCGGGCGCGGCCGCCGTCCGGGAGGCCGTGCTGCACCTGCTGCTGCGCCGCGGCGAGCTGGTGCGCCTGCGCGACGGCCTGATCTTTCACGCCGGCCAGCTCGCCCGCCTCATCGAACAGTTGCGCGCCCGGCACCGCGCCGGCGAGGCGTTCAGCGTCGCGGAGTTCAAGGAATGGACCGGAATCAGCCGCAAGCACGCGATTCCGCTGCTCGAGTACCTCGACCAGCAGCGGGTCACCCGCCGGGTAGGCGACCACCGCGTCCTCGTTTGAGCCATCGGGCGCATTGACCCTGCGCGCGCCCGGCCCGTATCATGTCCCCAGCACCTCAAAGGAGGAAGCATGTTGGGCAGCATCGGCTTTACCGAGCTCCTGTTCATCTTTTTCATCGTCGTGATCCTATTCGGGGCCAGTCGCATCCCCGAGATCGGCCGCGGTCTGGGGTCGGGCATCCAGAACTTCAAGGCAGCGATGAGGGGTGACTCGGGCAAGGACTCGTCTTCGTCCGATTCCGACGGCAGCGCTGCCCCCCAAGGCTGAAGCAGGCGCTCTACAGGGTCCCCGCGGAGGTTAGCTCGTGGTATCTCTGACTCGCGTACCGACCCGGCTGGGCGCCGTCGTTCTGTTGCTGGCGCTGCCGGCCTGCACCGTCACCTTCCGCCGCAAGCCCATCGAGCCGATCGACAACGATCGCAACTACGCCGCGGACATCCAGACCTGCTGGGAGACCTCCCGGCGTGTGGTCAGCGATTTCGCCTCCGGGGTCGAGGACGAGAGCTTCGACGCCGGCAACCAGGCCGGCATGCTGGTCACCGACTACGCCGTGTTCTCCGACACCGGCGACGACGACTGGAACCACCTCCGCAGGGTCTCCTACTCGCAGGGGGCGCCGTTCATCGGCGGCCGCCACCAGCTGACGCTGACCACCCGGCTGATCCGCGGCGACGCTTGCAAGGTCCGCGTCGTGGCCCGCATCGAGGGCTACCTGGGCGAGGAATACGGCTACCAGGCGCTGCGCTCCACCGGGCTGCTCGAAGAGGAGATCTTCTCCAGGATCAGCGCCGCCCTGGGCAGCGAGCCGATCGGCAACGACTGATCAGTAACGGATCCCCAACCCGACCGTCCAGAGGACGCGGGTGGCGACCGAGCCCGTCTCCAGAACGCCGCCGGTCAGCGCCGCCGGGTCGGTCGAGGAACGCAGGCCGGTGACGTCGGCGCGAAAAAACACCGGCCCGCGGACACCGACCTCGACGCCGCCTCCGAACAGGAACGCGGGCTTGGTGGTGCTCTCCTCGGCGGTGCTGGAATTGACCATGGCGACGCCGCCGAGCAGGAACGGCGTGATCCACGCGTCGACCATGTCGAGGCGGACGCTGGCCGAGGCGTAGACCTCGTTGACCTCGGCGTACTGGAAACGTGATTGGTTGGCACCGTCCGCATCCGACTGGATGGCGTCGAGGCCCGGAGAGGCGTAGCCGAGCTCGGCCTCGCCCCCGAGACGCCACCAGATGCGCCTGGCGGCGCGCGCCTCGAACAGCGTGCCGCTGCCGATCTCGAACGCCGTGAGGGTTCCGAGCTCCTCGTCCTCGACCGAGCCGATGGCGGTCGCACCGGAGCTCCTGCCGATGCCGAGACTGAACGTCCAATCGTACCGGGGCGCGGGCGTCTCTTCGTCCTGGAGCACCGGCATTGCCGCCTGCGGGGTTGCGCCGCCCTCAGCCTGCTGGGCCCCCACCGGCGTCGCCAACGAGAGCGCCACCGTGATGACGATCGCTACCCGGCTGGCGCCGGCGGCCCGCAGCCTACTGGCCGAAGTACCCGGGCTTGGTGCGGGCCTCGCCTCGCCGTGATCGGACTTCGATCTCCCGCCACTCCCCCGGCGCGGCGGGATCATCCGGCTGGTAACCGAGCGAATACTGGCTGCGCAGCTCAGCAGCGATCTGTTCATATGCCCTGTCTAGCTCCCCCAAGGAATCGAGGATGAACGCGCGGCCGCCGGTACCATCGGCGTACGCCCGCATCGAAACCTCCCCCCGGTTCATGTTGTCGAACCCCGCGGTGCGACCCAGGTTCATCGTGTCGAAGATGCCGATGGTGTACAACCTCACGTCCTGACGCTGCGCGTACTCGATCGCCTGCCCCTCGGTGACCGCTTGGACGGTGTCGAAGCCGTCGGAGAGGATGATCATGGCCCGCCGCTCCGGCCTCTCGACCAGCACGTCCGCGCCCTCGACGATCGCCATGTTCAGCGACGTCGCCCCCTGGGGCGTCATCTGCTGGATCGCCTCGCGCAGCCGCCCGCGGCTCGCCGTCAGGTCCTGCAACAGGTTCGGGAAGGAGTCGAAGCCCATCACGAAGGCGTTGTCCTGCTCGGTGATGTACTCGAGGAAGGCGCCGGCCCCCTGCTTGGCGCGCTCCATCTTGATGCCCTCCATGCTTCCCGAGGTGTCGATCATCAGCCCGATCACCATCGGCCGCGGCTCGCTGTCGAAGAGGGTGATCTGCTGGCGCTTGCCGTTCTCGTAGACCTCGAAGTCATCCCGGGTGAGGCCGGGAACGTAGACGCCCCGATTGTCGGTGACGGTGACCGACAGCGGGACGTAGTCGACCGCGGCGTTGAAAACGGCGGTCTCGAGGTCGCGGGTGAGCACGGTCTCCTCGCCCTGCGCGCCGCTGGAGTCGGTGGCCAGCACGCGGACGACCCGGCGGGCGAAGGACTCGCCAGCCTCCCAGGCGATCTCCCAGGGCGGCTCGCTCCGCGAGCCGATCTCGACGTCGTTGACGAAGAACTGCACCCGTACGATCTCGGTGCCCGCCGCCGCCGTGACCTCGGCCGAGATCACCGTGGGGCCCGACACGAAGGCGCCCTCTTCCGGAGTGGTGATGCGAACCCGGGGGGGCGCCGCCTGCTGCTGAGCGCCGGCGGACGTCGCCAGCAGGACGACCGCCGCCAGCAGGGTCGCGGCTCGCTGTGAGGCCGTTGCGTTCACCGTGTCTCCACGAGATGAATGGCCGCCACGCTCGCTTGGCACGGCGCAGCTATGCCGGGATTCGCATGTTCCGGGAGCGGGGGAGCAGAGTTCCCAAGATAGCACGGATCCGGCGGCGCCGACAAATGGACGGGAGCCTACGGTCATCTCACAAATCTGTCGTACACCCGGAGCCTACACTGAGGTCATCTCGAGAACCCGTCGGGCTACCGCAGGTGCCGGTCGAAGAACTCCTCGACCCGGCGGAAGGCGTCCCGCCAGGAGCGGTCGCGGGTGAACACGTGCTGCTCGCCGGGGTAGAACATGACCTCGAACGGCCTGCCGGCGGCGACCAGCGCATCGACGAGCCGGAAGCTCTGCAGCACCGGCACCGAGGAGTCGGCGGTACCGTGCAAGCTCAGCAGTGGGCGCGCCAGCCGCTCGACGAAATGGATGGGGCTGCGCTGGCGGTAGAGCTCGGGGTTCTCGGCGACCGGGCCCATGCGGCCCTCGATCCACAGACCCCCGGGGTCGACGGCCCAATCCGCCCAATCGGCGACCCCGGCGACGTTGATGCCGGCATCGAACGCCGTCGGCGCCTGCACGAGCGCCTGGAGCGTCAGGTAGCCGCCGTAGGAGATCCCCCACAGGCCGATACGGCCCACCTCGACGTCTTCGATCCGCCCCAGGTAGCGGACCGCCGCCAACACGTCGTCCAGATCGCGGCCGCCGAGATCGAGGTGCTGGGCCTGCCGGAAGGCCTTGCCGTAGCCGACGCTGCCCCGGTAGTCGACCGCCAGCACCACGTAGCCCTGCTGCACCAGGTATTGGTGGAAGCCGTAGAAGACCGCGTAGGCGCGCAGCGGATGCCAGCCGTAGCGGTTTTGCCTGATGCCGCCGCCGTGCACCCAGACGACCGCCGGCAGCGGCGCGTCGCTCTCGTCGTGGTTCGCAGGCAGGAACAGCTGCGCCGGGATGAGCTGCCCGTCGTTGCTCGCGTAGCGGACCATTTGCGGCGCGATCAGCTCCGACTCGGCGACGGCCTCGGGCCAGGAGTCGGTGAGCTGCTCGGCGGTCGCCGCCGCCGGCCGCTGCACCCAGAGGTCGAGGGGGTTGAGCGGATCGGCGTGCAGGAACAGGAGCCGCTGACCGTCGGGCCGCCAGCGAGCCGCCGTCGAGGTGCCACGCAGGCGCGAGATCGGCACGAGCGCGGGGGTGGCCCCCGCGGAGCGCCGCTCTCCTGCCATATCGAGCAGAAACAACCCGCGCTCGGCCAGCGAGCCACGGTTCGACGAGACCGCGATGCGATCACCCAGCGGCGACCACGCCGGCTCCTCCACCTCGAACTCGCCGCGCGTCAGCTGCAGCGGCTCGGCCCCCGGTTCCGCCGGATCCAGCAGGTAGAGATGCGACCAGCCATCGCGCTCGGAAAGAAAGACCAACCGCTCGCCGTCCGGGTGCCAGCGCGGCCCGGCCTCCAGGTAGGTGAGCGTCCACCAGGCCTCCTCGACCTCGTGCACCAGGACCTCCGGCTCCCACTCCGGCGGTGCAGCGGCGAGGATGCGGCGCTGTTTGGCGTCGTGGGAAACCTCCTGCCAGGCCAGCCTTCCGGTGGCGGCGAAGGTCGCCTCGCCGGCGTAGGCGTCGCCGCGCTCCAGCCAGCGCAGGCGGCCGGAGGACGCGTCGATAAGCGCCAGGTCCGCGGGGGTCCGTCGGCGGCGGGAGAACTCCAGCTTCGATCCGGCCAGGTCGCGGGTGCTCTCGATCAGGCGCTCGCTCTCGCCCCAGAGGGCCGCCAGGAAGGCGCCGCCGGGGCTCCAGCGGAGCTCGCGAAAGCCTCCGTCGACGTCGCCGACGCTGCCGCCCTCCATCCCCGGGAACGACACCACCCAGACGGCGCCGTCGCGGAGGAACGCCAGCCGCCGCCCGTCCGGCGACAGCGTCGGGCCCGAGTCGGCGGCCGGGGTCGCGGTGAGCCGGCGCGGGACGCCGCTCCCAAGCTCGTAGAGATAGAGGTCGCCGGCGAGCGCGTAGATCAAGCCGGCGCCGTCGGCGGTCCAGCAGAAGCCGTCGACCGCCCCTGGCCGGGGCTCGCCCGCCTCGGCGGTGACCGCCACCGGCTCGGGCGTCGACTCCGCGGTCCACCAGAGGTCGACGGCGCCGTCGCGCTCACGCAGCAAGGCGATCCGCTCGCCCCGCGGCGACCAGGTCGGCTGGCTCGGATGGGCGATCGACAGCAGCTCGTCGATGGCAAGCTGCCCCCCCTGCCGCGGGGACGCGGCGGAGGCGCTACCGCCGGTCGCTGCGGGGCCCACCCCGTGGCCGAGGCCGATCGAGGCGGCGATCGCGATGACCGCCACCGGCAGCGCCCGCCGGGGGGATGACGCGCGGCTCCCTACCCCGAGCCCGGGAGGCCGTGCTTTCACCACCGCCTCCTGGCCCGCTTTCTCATCGCGGTTCGTCGCGAGGGCGTGGAGAGGCCCGTGGATACAAGGTGCGTGCCCGACGATGCCGTGCTC
>Ga0214471_10002060_pt1 | contig 15853 bp, 10 predicted proteins | sample RVTome_5_FD_207665 | JGI IMG/M metagenome (GOLD analysis project Ga0214471, IMG submission 207665) | Soil microbial communities from uranium-contaminated site in the Upper Colorado River Basin, Wyoming, United States - RVT142D155 | ecosystem: Environmental > Terrestrial > Soil > Contaminated >... | reverse complement strand
TGGCTCCGCCCGCCGCGCCCGAGGCGGCCGCCACCGAGCCGCCCACCGCTCCCTGCCGCGATCTCCCCGTGGATGCCGACCTCGAAACGCTCCAGCAGAACCTCTACGCCTGCTATGCCGCAGCACAAAGTCGCGTGCGCCACGGCGACGAGGTCCTCGACCGGCTGACGGTGCTCGCTCGTCTCGCCGCCACTCCCGATCGCGAGGAGCGACGGCGGCTCTTCCTGGCACTTGCGCCCGTCTGGCGAAGCGTCGACGGTGACGGCTCGGCGGCGAGCCCGTGGCGGCAGATGATCGCCCTCTCCGCGGCGCGCTGGCGGGCGGGTGACTCGTACGTGGAGCGGAATCTCACTGCGCTCGGCGTCGACCCGGCGCTCGGCGAGCGCTGGTTGATCGACGTCCTCTCGGCCTGGCGCGACGCGACTCCGCAGGTGCCGCTCGAGCCGTGGGATCTCCACTTCGCCGGCGGCGCGGTCCAGCGGACGCTCGGCGACCGCGTGCCGGTCGAACGGCTGCGCGAGCTCAACGATGCCGTCTACACCGCGCTCGGCGCCGACCCCGAGGCCCTCGGCGTGCGCTACGACCTCGCGCCGCGCGCCGGCAAGACGCCGGTCGCCTTCTCCACCTTCGGCCGCCGCCCGCGCCGCGTCGACGGCGGCTGGCGGCCCGGCGAGGCGTGGGTCTTCGCCACCTACCGCGTCGGCGGCTTCGACAACCTGGTCGAGCTCCTGCACGAGACCGGACACGCCGTCCACATCCAAGCGATTCGCACGCAGCCCGCTTTCGCCGATTGGCCCGACAGCGACATCTTGACCGAAGCGCTGGCCGACCTCGTGGCGTACGAGGCCTACGAGCCGGCGTGGCAGCAGCGCTGGCTCGGCGCCGCCGCGCCGATCGCCGATAGCCTCCGCTCGAAGTACGCCGCGGTCGTGCTCGACGTCTGCTGGGCGCTCTTCGAGCTGCGCATGCACCGCGATCCGACGGCCGATCCGAACGCCGTGTGGAGCGAGCTCACCCACGAGTACCTGCGCGTCGTGCCTCACCCCGAGTGGTCGTGGTGGGCGCTGCGCGGCCAGCTCGTCGACTCGCCCGGCTACATGATGAATTACGCCCTCGGCGCGGTGCTCGTCGCCGACCTGCGCCAGCGCCTCCGCGAGCTGCGCGGGCCGCTCGTCGAGGCCGGACCGGATACCTACGCCTGGCTCGCCGAGCGCCTCTACCGCTTCGGCCTCGAGCGCTCATCGCGCCAGGTCATCGAGGATTTCCTCGGCTTCCCGCTCTCGCCCGCCGCGCTCCTCGCCGATCTCGCGCGCCTGCGAGAGGAGCCGAGCCCCACGCCGCTCGCGCTCGTCGGCGGCACCCTCCTCGACTTGAGCAACGGCGGGCGACGTGGCCGCGATCTCGCCGACTCGGTGGTGCTCGTCTCCGGTGGCCGCATCGTCGCCGCCGGGCGGCGCCGCGAGGTCGAGGTTCCGCCCGACGCGCGCGTGGTGGACGTCGCCGGCCGGTTCGTCGTGCCCGGTCTCGTCGACGGATTCGCCGGCATGAACAGCGCCGCGCAGGCGCGCGCCTACCTCTACTCGGGGGTGACCGCGATCGTCGGTGTCGCCGATGCGCGGCGCGGTGCGCTGGCCTTCGACGTCGCACCGCGGCCGCGCATCATCCCGCTCGACACCGTCGGCTACGGCGACGACGGCCCGGAGCTCGCTCCGGACGCCATCCGGCGGCGCATCGACCGCTTGGCGAGCGAAGGCGTCCGGGTTGCGCTCCTGATGTATCCGCTGCCGCACCGGAGCCTGGCCGCGGCCGTCGAGCGCGCCCGAGAGCTCGGCCTGGCCACGATCGGGGAGCTCGGAGAGACGCCGTACGGGACGGCGCTCGCGCTCGGCGTCCAGGCGCTCGTCCACACCAGCCGCTACTCGCTGCCGCTGGCGCCGGCGGAGCTTCGCGCGCGGGTCGCGAGAGCGCCGTTCGGCGCCCCCAAGCTCGAGTACTACCGCTGGCTGACGGCTCATCATGGCGACGGCGACGGCGCGGCGCGCTGGGCCGAGCGGCTCGGCCGGTCGCAGACCGCGCTGATCCCGACGCTGGCGATGGAGTACCTGGACCTTCCCGGCCACGCCAACCCCTGGCGCGAGCCGGCGGCGAGCATCCTCGACCCTGCCGGCATCCACCTCCCCGCGGACCCCGCGAGCGGAGAGCGAAGCGCGCGTCCGGGCGAGGGCGCCGACGCCTTTCCCGCCGAGCTCGCCGCGACGCTGCTCGCGCTCGAGACGGAATACGCCGCGGCCGGAGCTCGCTATCTCGCCGGCAGCGGCGCTTCGGCGTTCGGCGCCATGCCCGGGATCTCGCTCCACCACGAGCTCGAGCTTCTCGTCCGCATCGGCCTGACCCCGCGCCAGGCGCTCGCCGCCGCGACGACGAACTTCGGAGAGGTCTTCGGCTGGCGCGACGTCGGTTGCCTCGCACCGGGCTGCCCGGCCGACATCCTGGTGGTGGCGCGAGATCCGACCCGCGACCTTTCCGCCCTCCATCAGATCGAGCTGCTGGTCGTCGGCGGCGAGCCGATCGACCGCGCGGCGCTGCTGCGTCCCTGAGTGATGCGGACGCGGCGAGCGGGAGACGCGGCTCAGTCCGCCGTGCCGTCCTCTTCGGTGGCGACCGGGAAGAGCTCGACCTGGCGGCGATCCTCGCCGGTGATGGCGACCGAATAGTCGCCTGTCCAGCAGGCGGTACAGTAGCTCTCCCGCGGGCCCGAGAGCGAGCGCAGCAGGCCGTCGAGCGAGAGGTAGGCGAGCGTGTCGGCTTCGACGAAGGCGCGGATGTCGTCGACCGGGTAGTTGGCGGCGATCAATTCCTTGCGCCGCGGAGTGTCGATGCCGTAGTAGCACGACCAGGCGGTGGGCGGCGAGGAGATGCGCAAGTGGACCTCGGCGGCGCCGGCCTCGCGCATCATGCGCACGATCTTGCGCGAGGTCGTGCCGCGCACGATCGAGTCGTCGATGAGCACCACCCGGCGGCCGCCGATGATCGAACGCACGGGATTGAGCTTCACCTTGACGCCGAAGTTGCGGATCGACTGCCGGGGCTCGATGAAGGTGCGGCCGACGTAGTGGTTGCGCGTCATGCCGAGCTCGAACGGCAGCCCGGATTCGCGGCTGTAGCCGATGGCGGCGAAGAGGCCCGAGTCGGGCACCGGCACCACGACGTCGGCGTCCGCCGGCGCCTCGCGCGCGAGCTGGGCGCCGAGCCGCCGGCGCACCTCGCCCACCGCGTCGCCGAACACCACCGAATCGGGGCGCGCGAAGTAGACGTGCTCGAAGGCACAGCGCTTCGGCGTGGGAGTGGCCGGGAGCTGGTGCGAGGTGACTCCGCTCTCGCGCACCACCACCACCTCACCCGGATCGAGCTCGCGCGCCGAGCTCGCGCCGAGGAGGTCGAAGGCGCAGCTCTCCGAGGCGAAGCAGGTGGCGGCGCCGAGCTTGGCCATGGCCAGCGGCCGGAAGCCGTGCGAGTCGCGCGCCGCGACCAGGCAGCTCTCGGTGACGACGAGCAGCGAGAACGCACCCTCGATGTCGGCGAGCGCCGAGAGCAGCGACTCGACGATCTCCGGGCGGGGGTTGCGCGCCATCAGGTGGAGGATCACCTCGGTGTCGGAGGTGGTCTGGAAGATCGCTCCCTCGGCCTCCAGCCGTCGGCGCAGGCTGGCGGCATTGGTCAGGTTGCCGTTGTGAACGATGCCGATCGAGCCCATCGACGTGCGCACCACGATCGGCTGCGCGTTGCCGATCACCGAAGAGCCGGCGGTCGAGTAGCGCGTGTGGCCGATGGCGCGCCGGCCGCGCAGGCGCGCCAGCGACGCGGCCGAGAAGACCTCGGCGACGTGGCCCATGCCGCGCTCGACCGGCATGCGGCGACCGTCCCAGGCGACGATGCCGGTCGACTCCTGGCCGCGGTGCTGCAGCGCGTAGAGGCCGAGGTAGACGTGGTTCGCCGCGTCGTCGTACCCCTCGATGCCGAAGATGCCGCACATCGCCGGCTAGAGCCCGAGCGCTGCCGGCAGCGCCGTCGACCAGCTCTCGCGCAGGTCGGCGACCGGCGCGTCGATCGCGGCGCCTTCGGCCTCGATCACCAGCCGCTCGCCGCCCACTTCACCCGCCTCGTCGGCCGGCACGCCGAGCGACTCGGCGAGCGCGAGCAGAGCGTCGAGATGGCGCGGCGCGACGGCGACGACGGCGCGCGCTTGCGTCTCGGAGAAGAGCGCCGTCGGCGCGAGCGGCGCGCGCACGCGCGCGCCGAGGCCGGCGGCGAACGTCGCCTCGGCGAGAGCGACCGCGAGGCCGCCCTCGGCGACGTCGTGCGCCGTGTGCAGCAGGCCCCTGGCGCTCGCTTGCCGCACCAGCCGGCCGAGGCGCGCCTCGGCGGCGAGATCCACCGCCGGCGGCCGCCCGCGCTCGACGCCGTGGAGCCAGCGCAGGTACGCCGAGCCGCCGAACTCGACGCGGTCGGCGCCGAGCAGCACGATCCGGTCGCCGGCGCGCACGAAGCTCGCGACCGGCGAATTGCCGAGGTTCTCGACGACGCCCACCATGGCCACGGTCGGCGTCGGATGAATCGAGCGGCCGTCGGTCTCGTTGTAGAGCGAGACATTGCCCGAGACCACCGGCACCTCGAGCGCTCGGCACGCCGCCGCCATGCCGCGCACGCACTCGCGGAACTGCCACATGACCTCGGGGTTCTCCGGATTGCCGAAGTTGAGGCAGTCGGTCAGGCCGACCGGCGTGGCGCCGACCATCGCCAGGTTGCGCGCCGCTTCGGCCACCGCCTGCGCGCCGCCGCTGCGCGGGTCGAGCGCGCAGTAGACCGGGTTGACGTCGGCGGCGAGGGCCAGTCCGCTCGGCGTCCCCTTGAGCAGCAGCACGGCCGCGTCGCCGCCGGGGCCCTGCACCGTGCTGGTGCGCACGGTGTGGTCGTACTGGCGGTAGATCCACTCCTTGCTCGCCAGGTCCGGCGTCGCGAGCAACGAGAAGAGGGCCGCGGTCGGATCGTCGGCCGCCGGCACTTCGGGCATCGCCTGCAGCTCGGCGAGCCGCTCGGGCTCGACGCACGGCCGCTCGTAGACCGGCGCGTCGTCGGTGAGCGGGGCGATCGGCAGCGACGCCTCGACGACGCCGCGGTGGACGATCTCGGCGCACCGGTCGCCGGTCACCTCGCCGATCGCGACGACTTCGAGGCCCCAGCGGCGGAAGACCTTGGCGACCTCCTCCTCGCGGCCACGGCGGGCGACGATCACCATCCGCTCCTGCGACTCGGAGAGCATCATCTCGTACGCCGAGAGCCCCGGCTGGCGGAGCGGCACGCGGTCGAGGTCGAGCCGGATGCCGACGCCGCCGCGCGCCGCCATCTCGAACGTCGAGCTGGTCAGGCCGGCGGCGCCCATGTCCTGGATGGCGACGATCGCCGAGGAGCGCATCGCCTCGAGGCACGCCTCGAGCAGGACCTTCTCAGTGAACGGATCGCCGACCTGCACCGTCGGCTTCTTCTTCTCGCTCTCCTGGTCGAACGACTCCGACGCCATCGAGGCGCCGTGGATGCCGTCGCGGCCGGTCCGCGAGCCGACGTAGAGGATCGGGTTGCCCACCCCCGCGGCCTTGGCCTTGAAGATGCGCTCGCGGCGCGCCACGCCGAGCGCGAACGCGTTGACCAGGATGTTGCCGTCGTACGACGGGTGGAAGCGCGTCTCGCCGCCCACCGTCGGGATGCCGACGCAGTTGCCGTAGTCGCCGATGCCGCGCACGACGCCGTCGACGAGCGAGCGCATGCGCGGGGCGTCGAGCGCGCCGAAGCTCAGGCTGTCCATGCAGGCGATCGGCCGCGCGCCCATGGTGAAGACGTCGCGCAGGATGCCGCCGACGCCGGTCGCCGCGCCCTGGTAGGGCTCGATGTAGCTCGGGTGGTTGTGCGACTCCATTTTGAACACCGCCACCCAGCCGTGGCCGATGTCGACGACGCCGGCGTTCTCGCCCGGCCCCTGGAGCACGTGCGGGCCGGAGGTCGGCAACTCCCGCAGGTAGATCTTCGAGGACTTGTAGGAGCAGTGCTCGCTCCACAGCGCCGAGGTGATGCCGAGCTCGGTCACGGTCGGCGGCCGGCCGAGGAAGCCGTTCAGGCGCGCCCACTCGGCCTCGGTCAGGCCGTGCTCGCGCGCCAGCGCGAGATCGACCGTACGCTCGGCGGTCGGCGCCGCGACCGCGCTCACCGCGCCGCTCCGGCGAGCCGCGCCCGCGCGCCGCGCACGACCGACGCGAAGAGCCCGAGCCCGTCGGCGTTGCCGAGCACCTCCTCGGCGCAGCGCTCGGGGTGCGGCATCAGGCCGAGCACGTTGCCGCCGGCGTTGACGACCCCGGCGATGGCGCGCGCCGAGCCGTTCGGGTTCCAAGCGTCGTCGAGCTCGCCCGCCGGCGAGACGTAGCGGAAGACCACCTGGCCGGCAGCCTCGATGCGATCGAGCTCGGCTGGCGAGTGCTCGTAGTTGCCCTCGCCGTGGGCGATCGGCATGCGCACCACCTGGCCGGCGCGGTAGCGATGGGTGAACGGCAGGTCGTCGCGCTCGACGCGCAGGTAGACGTCGCGGCACTCGAATCGCAGGTCGCGGTTCCGGCGCAGCGCGCCGGGCAGCAGGTGCGACTCGGTCAGCACCTGGAATCCGTTGCAGATGCCGAGGACGAGGCCCCCCTTCTCGGCGTGCTCGCGCACCGCCGTCATCACCGGCGAGAGGGCCGCCATGGCGCCGCCGCGCAGGTAATCGCCGTACGACCAGCCGCCCGGCAGCACGACGAGCTCGCAGGACTTGAGCGTCGTGTCCTCGTGCCAGAGGAAGATCGCGTCCTGGTCGAGGACGTGCTTCAGGACGTGATAGACGTCGTGGTCGCAGTTCGACCCGGGGAAGACGACGACGCCGCACCTCATGCGCGCTCTCCGGCCAGCACCTCGATCTCGTACTCCTCGACGACGGTATTGGCGAGCAGCTTCTCGCACATCTCGGCCAGCCGCTCGCCGGCGGCGACGGTGTCCTCGGTGCCGAGGTCGATGTCGAATGACTTGCCGGCGCGCACCTCGCGCACCTCGGGGAAGCCGCTGCGCTCGAGGGCGCCGCGGATGGCCTTGCCCTGCGGATCGAGGATCTCCTTGCGCGGGAAGACGGTGACGCGCGCTCTCAAGAGGCGACCTCCAGCCAGGAAGTGGGTTGGAACTGGTCCGAGACGACGACGCCGGCGCACGCGCCGGCGCGGTCGAGCGCCTCGCCGACGGTGGCGGCGGCGAGCGCCGCGGTGTTGTTGACGCGCGAGAGGTGGTAGAGCACCAGCGTGCGCAGGCGGTCGCAGAGCAGCTCGGGCAGGCCGTCCGACGCCTCGACGTTCGAGAGATGGCCGTGCCGGCCGGCAACGCGCTGCTTCAGGGCCCACGGATACGGCCCGTTGCGCAGCAGGTCGAGATCGTGGTTGGTCTCGAGGATCAGCAGGTTGAGCTCGACGAGCGTCGCCCAGGCGAGCCGGCTCCGGCAGCCCATGTCGCCGGCGAGACCGACGCGGCGGCCGTGCCTGTCCTCGACCACGAAGCCGACCGGCTCGCGGCTGTCGTGCGGAATCAGGAACGGCTCGACGTCGAAGCCGGCGATCTCGACCGGTCGGCCCGACTCGAGGGTCTCGACGCTCGGCACGACGTCGGGCGGGATCTCCATGCCGGCCAACGTGCCGGCGGTCGCCCACACCGGTACGCGGTGACGCAGCGCGAAGCGCCCGGCGCCGCGCACGTGATCCTCGTGCTCGTGGGTGAGGAGGAGCGCGTCGATCGACTTGGGGTCGACGCCGACGGAGCGCATCCGCTGCTCGAGCTCGCGGCAGGAGAAGCCGGCGTCGAAGAGCAGCCGCCGCCCTCCGGACTCGACCACCACCGCGTTGCCCCCCGACCCCGACCCGAGCACCACCACCCGGAGCGGCGCGACGTCGTCCTCGAATTGCAGGGGTGCCTGCACGGCGCGTGAAGTCTACCGCAGGCGGCGACGCGTCGACGCCGCCGCGGGGCCCTCAGAACTCGTACGTCTTGCCCTGCTCGAGGAAGGCGAGGTCGGGGTTGCCGAGGGCGGCGATCTCTTGGTGGATCTTGGCGCGGCAGGTGGGCTTGAGGTGGTGGAGCAGGACCGGCAGCGGGCGCTTGAGCTGGCGAAGCTCGGAGGCGACGGTGCGCGGGGTGAGGTGGAGCGAGAGGTCGGAGATCGGCTGCAGCGCGTTGTCGAACGAGACCTCGAGGCAGAGCGCCTGCAGGTTCTTGGTGCGGTTGGCGATCTCCCACAGCCGCTTGGTGGGGCCGGTGTCGCTCGACCACAGCACCGCCGAGTCGCCTCTCTCGATGAGAAAGCCGTAGGTCGGCACCAGGTGATCGACCGGGATGGGGGTGAACTGGATGCCGCCGACCTCGAACGGCACCTCGTCGGCGAGCTCGTGGAAGCGCAGCGCCGGCAGCAGGTGGTTCGGAATGCGCGTGAAATCGGGCCACACGTCGTTGTTGAACAGGTGCTTGCGTACCGCGAAGATCGTCTCCGCCGAGGCGTAGACGTCCACCGAGTCGCGCAGCTTGCCGAAGACGTTCTCGACGAAGAACGGCAGCGTCGTCGTGTGGTCCATGTGCGAGTGCGAGAGCACGATCGACTGCACCTGCTGCTGGCGCTCGATCGGCAGCGCCTGCGCCAGCGACCCGGCATCGAGAGCGACCGCCTCGTCGAGTACGAGGCAGGTCGTGCGACACTCGTCACTCTGGCCGCCGTAGCTGCCTAGCACTTCGATCTTCATGAGTTCGGGGGATTGTATCCGCGCCGTCGCCGCTCGGACAAGGAACCGGCCCGACCCGCGGCGAGCCGCCGCTCCCGCCGCGGAGGCGTCATCCGGCCCCGGGGCGTCCTCAGAAGCGCCTGCCGATCCAGAACTCGGTGCGGAAGCCGTCGTCGACGCTTTTCGAGAAGTCCCAGGCCTTGGCGAAGTCCCAGTTGAGGTCGAGGCCGGCGAAGCGGACGGTGAAGCCCCAGCCGTAAGCGGCGCAAGCGTTGGCGCCGCCATCCACTCCGACGGTGAGGCCGGCGTCGGCGTCGCAGAACTCGTACTCCTCGCCGGCGTAGTCGCGCCAGGCGCCGCCGACGTCGAGGAAGATGCGGCCGCGGATGCCACGGAAGTCGTAGACCGGCCCGACCAGCGCGTCGACGAGCGGGAAGCGCAGCTCGAGGTTGCCGTAGAAAGCGCGGTCGCCGACGAGCGAGCGGAAGTCGTAGCCGCGCACGGTGTCGAGCCCGCCGATGGCGTAGATGCTCGGGAAGTTGCCGCCCGCGTAACCGCCGAAGGCGCGGAAGGCGATCTGCGAGCGGCGGGTGAGCGGAATGTACTGCCGGAAGTCGAGCGAGCCGTTCTCGCTCAGCGCCCCGCCCTCGTCGGTGTCGTAGCCGTAGCTGCCCTGCAGGCGCCAGCGGCGGCCGGCCACCGGTCCGAAGGCATCCGAGATCGTGCTGTCGCCGGTCAGGGCGGCCTGCGCCAGCGGGAAGTCGTCCTTGCGCGGCTCGATCGAGTAGACGATGTTGCCCTGCTCGTCGCGCAGCAAGAACTGGAAGTCGTACTCGCGATAGATGTAGCCGAGCCCGAGCTCGACCCGGTGGTAGAAGGTGAATGGATAGATCCACGAGGCGACGAGCCCGGTCTGATTGAACGTCGCCTCGCCCCGCTCGAGCTGTCCCGTGCGCTGGTCGAAGCCGATGAAGAAGCTGCGGTCGTCGAACAGCCTGAGCGACCAGTTCCAGCGCCGCGACAGATCCATGTAGGTGAAGTCGAAGTTGGAGAAAGTGTCGACCGAGCTGAAGAGCATGAACAGCCGGCGGTCGCCCAGGTAGTCGGTGAAGGAGAGGTAGGCCTGGCCGAGCACGTACTGGTCGTCGGTGACGGCGATCGAGCCGCCGCCGTCCTCTAGGAAGAGCCGCGAGCGCTTGTAGCCCTCCTTGTTGGCGTCGTCGATCGTCACCAGGATGTCGGGCACGAACTCCTCCTCGTCCGCCGGCACCGGCGGCGGCTCCTCCGCCGCGGCCGGCGCGGCGGGCGCCTGGTCCGGCGCGGCGATCTCCGTGATCGGCTTCTCGAGGTCGGAGAGGTAGAGGTCGAAGCTGCCGCGCCAGAAGCCGGCGTAGGCGAGCCGGTCGCGGCCGTCCTCGCCGCGCAGGATCGTGGGCTGCACGCACCCGGTCACCGCGTTGGTGTGCTGCGCCACCTCGCCGGTGCCGACCGCGAGCGACCAGATGTTGTCCGCGCCCGAGCGGTCGGAGGTGAAGAAGATCCGCTTGCCGTCGCTCGCGAAGACTGCGTCGCGGTCGTTCCAGCGCCCTTCCGTCAGGCGCCGGCGCTCGCCCGGGTTCGCTAGGTCGAGCTCGAAGAGCTGCGCGTACTCGCCGGCGAGGGTGGTCGAGTACACCAGGCCCTTGCCGTCGGGCGTGAAGACCGGCGCGCCGTCGAACTCCGCGTCGTCGGTGAGGTTGGTGAGCCCGCCGCTGGCGACGTCGAAGAGGTAGATGTCGAAGCGGCCGCCGCGGTTGCCGGAGAAGGCGATCGTCTTGCCGTCCGGGCTCCACGCCGGCGCGTGCTGCTGCTCGACCTCCATTTCGATCATGCGGTCGATGCGCTTGCGCAAGACGTCGAAGAGCACCAGACTGCGCCCCTTCTCGCGCTTGGCGAACGCCGCCAGGAAATTGCCGTCCGGCGAGAAGGCGAGATCGCTGCCCATGCGGTTGCGGGCCGTCAGGTTCTGCGCCACCAGGTACTGGTAGTCGCGCGAGAAGCCCTTGGTCAGGTTCTTGAGCGGCTCGCGCTTGCGGGCGTCGAAGAGCATGATGTCGAGGTCGCCGCGCGAGATCACGAGCGCGGCGACGAGGTCGCCGGAGGGCGCTGCCACCGGCGACACCGCGTCGCTCACGCGCCGGTCCTCGTCGCGGAAGGGCCGACCGAAGTCCGAGGGCTCGCCGCTCTCGACCAGCGCCGGCAGGTACTTGCGGCGCAGCCAGCGCCGAAAGTCGAGGTCGAAGTCCTCGGGCTCGATACGCAGCGCGCGCTCGAGCGCGCGGTCGGCCCGCCCGCCGATCGTGTTGCGGAACTCGTAGACGAAGTCGCGGAAGCCCTCCTTGCCCCAGCGCTCCTCGATGTACTCGAACGCGGCGTGGCCGAAGCGGTAGGCGAGGTAGCCCTCCACGCCGCGGCTGAGGATCGACGGCACCTGGTCGTTGACCACGGCGTCGCGCAGGTACATGCGCTCGCCGATCCCTTCGTCCTTCGCCATGTAAGAGGCCATGCCCTCCATGAACCACTGCGGCGCGCCGCCGATGCCGCGGGCGACCTTGTTTTGGAAGATGGCGCTGTACTGGAAGATGTGGGTCAGCTCGTGGAGGATGAGCTCGTAGAGCTCGCTGTCCGGCAGGTCGACCGGCAGCACCATGCGGTTGCGCGCCGGCGAGGCGAAGGCGCCGATCCCCTCGGGGATGAAGTTGAGGATGATGTTGTTCTGCTCGAAGTGCGAGTGGGTGGCGTAGAAGATGAGCGGCACCGGCTCCTGGATCTGGTGGTCGAACTCGCGGGAGAGGTGGTCGTAGGCGCTCTCCGCCATCGACACCACCTTCTCGAGGAGCGCCTCCTCCGCTTCGTAGTAATAGACGTCGAAGTGCGGCGAGTGGTAGATCTGCCAGTCGAACTCGCGGTACTGGATCTTGTTCTTGCCGAAGCCGGTCGCGTACTGCGCTGCGACGGGAGCCGCGGCGAGCCAGAGGAGCGCGCAGCCCGCCACCGCGTGACGCCGGAGGAACGAGGGTCGGAGCACCGGAGCCTCCCTTTCTGGAGAGTCGACCGCGCGATCAGTCGTCGAGAAGGACGCGCGTCGCCTCGACGGATTTCTGCGTGAAGATGTTCAGGATGCGGTCCTCGAGCGCCGCCAGGTTCTCGAACATGCCCTGCAGAGGATCCGTGCGCTCGCTCTCGAACTGCTTGAAATCCTTGAAGTTGTCGAAGTACATGCGCTCGCCAGTGCGGCCGTCGAAGACCATCATCACGATGTCGAAATCGAAGCCGGTCTGCTCGACCAGCACCTGGCGGAAGTAGGTGCGCCCGTCGAAGGGTGAGACGTACTCCTCGGTGCGGTAGCCACTCTTGTCCTGGACGTCGAAATCGAGGCTGCCGGCGAGCACCAGGTCGGCCTGCGTGCGCTCGCCGACGGCGCGCCAGAAGTCGCGATTCGCCGCGAGCGCCTGGAGATCGAACGACGGATAGTCGATCGGCCCCGACTCGACCAGCCGGAGGTCGGTCTCGCGGCGCAGCAGCTTGGCGAGGTAGCGCTCGAACTCCTTCTGCACGTCGAGCGAGCTGCCGCGCACGCGCTCGCTGTCGCCCCCCTCGCGGCTGACGACGAGGAAGGGAGCGACGACGAGCGAGCGGCGCCCCTCGAGGTCGAGCTTGGCGCGCACCGGCAGGCGCAGGCGCACTTCGACGGCGGCGGCGGCGGGCGCTCCGCCGGCGAGCCAGGCGAGGGCGGCGAGGGCGGCGAGGGCGCGGCGACTCACGGCTTCGCCTCATCGCCCTTCGCCGGAGTCTCGCCCGGCTTCTGGGGCCGGTAGCTCTGGTAGAACTCGAGGAATCGCGAGTAGTTCGCCTTCACGCCGCGCTCGCCGGGAGCGAGCTGCACCGCCTCCTTGTAGGCGGCGAGCGCGTCGTCGAAGCGACCCACGGCTTCGTAGGCGACGGCGAGGTTGTTGAGCACCTTGGCGTCGGCGGGGCGCTCGCGGCGGGCCTGCTCGAAGCGGAACAGCGCCTCGTTCCACAGGCCGCGGCGCGCCATGTCGATCCCGAAGTCGATCTGCGGCGCAGCGGTCGCACCGGACGCCCCCGCCGAGGCGCAACCGGTCGCCACGACGGCGGCGAGCAGCGCGCCAGCCAGCAGATTCGCTCTCCGCATCATGCAGCCGCCTCTTGCGGCGGGATCGCCGCCGCGTCGAAGGGGCGGCAGTATACCGGAGCGATCTCGCCGGCGGTCCCGCGCTCGGCGTGCCGGCGAAAGTCTGCACCGGCGGTTGGCGTCTTGGGGCGTTCGATGGAGGCTCCTGCCACGCCGCGGCCGAGCGCCCGCCAGGTGCTCATCGCGCTCGGCGCCAGTTCGGCGCTGCCGCGCGGCGCCGCGTGCCGTCTCGCCGCCGAACTCGAGCGCTGGATCGGCGCCTCTCCGGACGCCGGCGAGGCACGACGGATGGGCGTGCCGGCGAGCGCGCTGGCGGACGCGATCGCCCTGCGCGCCGAGGCGCCGGCGCTCGCGGCGCGCGAAACGGAGCGCGCCGCGCGCATCGGCGCCGAGATCCTCACGCTCGCCGAGAGCGAGATCGCCGATCGCTTTCGCATGCTCGAGCTGCCTCCGCCTGCAATTTACGTGCAGGGCACCTTGCCGGATGGTCCCGCCGTGGCGCTGGTCGGTGCGCGCCGTGCGTCGCGCTACGGCCTCGAGGTCGCCGAGTGGCTGGGGCGCGAGCTCGCCGCCGCCGGTGTCGCCGTGGTCTCCGGCTTCGCCGTCGGCGTCGACGCCGCCGCCCACCGCGGCGCCCTCGCCGCGCCGGGCGGGCGCACCGTCGCCGTGCTCGGTTGCGGCCTCGATCTCGACTATCCGCGCGGACACCGCGCGCTCGGCCGCCAGATCGCCGCGCGCGGCGCGCGCTTGAGCGAGTTCCCGTGCGGCCGCGCGCCGCTCCCCTGGCAGTTCCCGGTGCGCAACCGGCTGATCGCGGCGCTGGCCGAGGCCTGCGTCGTCGTCGAGGCGGCGCCGCGATCGGGCTCGCTGGTCACCGCCCGGCTGGCGCTCGAGCTCGGGCGCGAGGTGCTTGCCGTGCCGGGCCGCGTCGACGACGAGCTCGCGCTCGGCACCAACCGCCTGATCGCCGACGGCGCCCGTCCGGCGCTCGATCCGGGCGACGTGCTCGAGGCCCTCGGGCGCGCCGCACCGGTGGCGCCCGCGCCGCTCCCGGCGGCGGAGCCCGCCGGCCTCGACGAGAGCGAGCGCGCGCTCTGGCGCGCGGCGGGCGCGGCGCCCGGCGTCGCCGAGGCGCTCGCCGCGCGCTGCGAAATGGCGGTCGAGCGCGCGCTCGTGGCGCTGCTCGCGCTCGAGCTCGCGGGCCACCTCGTGCGCCGCCTCGACGGCTCCTACGCGGCGCTCGCCTGAGGACCGGAAGTTGCGGCGCGCGAAATCGCGATGGTAGGGTCCCGGCCCTGCCGCCAGGAGAGCGCGAGTCCCGGTCCGCGGAATCCGCGCGCCATTTCGGCTGTTGACCAATCCCCGTGTCGAAGAACCTGATCATCGTCGAGAGCCCCGCCAAGACCCGCACGCTCAAGAAGTTCCTCGGGCGCGAGTGGGCGGTGGAGGCGTCGGTCGGCCACATTCGCGACCTGCCCAAGAAGGACATGGGGCTGGGCGCGGACTACGAGCCGAACTACGTCGTCCTCCCCACCAAGAAAGACGTCGTCAAGCGCCTGAAGGACGCTGCCAGAAAGGCGGACCGCGTCTACCTGGCACCCGACCCCGACCGCGAGGGCGAGGCGATCGCCTGGCACATCGCCGAGGTGCTCGGCCGCGACCCCAGCGAGGTCCACCGCGTCACCTTCAACGAGATCACCAAGAAGGCGGTGCTCGCGGCGCTCGAGCGGCCGGGCACGATCGACGCCCACCTGGTCGACGCCCAACAGGCGCGCCGCGTGCTCGACCGGCTGATGGGCTTCAAGCTCTCGCCGCTGCTGTGGAAGAAGGTGCGGCGCGGCCTCTCCGCCGGCCGCGTCCAGTCGGTGGCGCTCAAGATGGTCTGCGACCGCCAAGCCGAGATCGACGCCTTCGTGCCGGTCGAGTACTGGGTCGTCGGCGCGCGGCTCGCCGCCCGCGAGCCGCCGGAGTTCGTCGCGCGGCTGCACCAGCTCGACGGCAAGCGAGCCGAGGTCGGCGACGCCGAGGCGGCCGCCGCCGTCGAGCGCGAGCTCTTGGGCGGCAAGCTCACCGTCGTCGCGGTCGAGAAGAAGGAGTCGAAGCAGCGGCCGTCGCCTCCCTTCATCACCAGCCGCCTGCAGCAGGAGGCGGCGCGCCGCTTCGGCTTCGCGGTCAAGCGCACGATGGCGCTGGCGCAGGGGCTCTACGAAGGCCGGGTCATCGGCGACCGCGGCCAGCTCGGTCTCATCACCTACATGCGCACGGATTCGACGCGTGTCGCCGCCGAGGCGATCGCCGCGGTGCGCGAGGCGATCGCCGCCACCTACGGCGCCGACTCCCTGCCCGAGAAGCCCAACTTCTACTCCTCGAAGAAGGGCGCCCAGGATGCCCACGAGGCGATCCGCCCGACCTACTTCGACTTGCCGCCCGACGCCGTCGCGGCGTACCTGAAGGCCGACGAGCTCAAGCTCTACCGCCTGATCTGGGACCGCTTCGTCGCCAGCCAGATGCAGCCCGCCGTCTTCGACACGACGCGCGTCGACGTCGAGCGCGGCCGCGCCCGCCTGCGCGCGACGGGCAAAGTGCTCAAGAGCCCCGGCTTCCTCGCCGTCTACCAGGAGATCGTCGACCGGCTCGAGGCGGGCAACGGCGAGGAGGAGGGCTCGGCCCAGCTGCCGCCGCTCGCCGAGGGCGACGAGCTGCAGCTCGTCGCGGTCGAGAAGGAGCAGAAGTTCACCCAGCCGCCGCCGCTCTACTCCGAAGCGACGCTGGTCAAGGCGCTCGAGGAGAACGGCATCGGCCGGCCGTCGACCTACGCCGCGATCCTCTC
>Ga0214471_10002059_pt1 | contig 15855 bp, 14 predicted proteins | sample RVTome_5_FD_207665 | JGI IMG/M metagenome (GOLD analysis project Ga0214471, IMG submission 207665) | Soil microbial communities from uranium-contaminated site in the Upper Colorado River Basin, Wyoming, United States - RVT142D155 | ecosystem: Environmental > Terrestrial > Soil > Contaminated >... | reverse complement strand
AGCTCGTCGCCGCCGTCGCTTCGGAACTCCCGGCCCGCGCCGTCGCCACGATCGAGGAGGCCTGCGACGGCGCCGGGATCGTCAGCGCGACCACGCATGCCTCCGAGCCGGTCGTTCGCCGCGCGCTGCTCGCACAGGGGACGCACGTCACCTCGGTCGGCTACAACGTATCGGGTCGCGAGGTGGACGCCGAGACGGTCCGCGACGCGCTGCTGGTTGTGGAATCACGCGAAACGATCGTGCTGCCGCCGCCCGCCGGAGCGAACGATATCGCCTGGCCGATCCGCGACGGCCTTATCGACGCATCGCACATCCACGCCGAGATCGGTGAGCTCGTCGCCGGCGTGAAGGAGGGCCGGACCGCCGACGAGCAGCTCACGCTGTACAAGTCGGTCGGCAACGCCGTGCAAGACGCCGCAGCGGCGTCGCTGGTCCTCGCGGCTGCGCGCGCGCGCGGCATCGGCCGCGAGATCGACCTGGACTAGACCCGTTCCGCCGTGGTGCATCCCTCGCGAAAGCGGCGAGGCGGGCGAAGCGGCATTTTCCAGCAGATAGCGGACCGAGACAGGTTCCGCGGCCGGATGGAACGAAGACCCCAACACGGTCGAGACGTCCACTCCGGAGGAACGAGATGAAACGTGCGATAACGGCCACCGCGATCGTTCTCATCGTCGTCGCTCCGAGCCTGGTCTCGGCGAAGGTTGATACGAGCTGCTCGGGCGGAAGCGCGACGTCCGCGATCACCGGAACCGTCAAGAACGCGAAGGGTCAGCCCCTGCAGGGGATGACCGTGCAGCTCTCCCTCACCAACGACCCCGGGACGACGCCCGAGAACGCACAGACCAACGTCACCGGCTTCTACCGCATCTGCGCGGGCGGGTCCTCCGGGGCGGGGCACAACACCTACGACGTTCACGCGCGCGACACCACCGCCACACCGCTGTATGCGGCGGTGAACCAGCCGTATACGACCTATTCGAACGTTGCCGGGGACGCGAACTTCACGCCCGAGAGCGGTCTTCCGATGCGCTACATGACCAACCTGCGCATATCCCCGGCGGAGATCTCGACGGACACGACCGGCCGATGGGTGACATGGATCGTCCGTTCGAAGGCACCGGCGATCGGGACGTCGATGCGGCTGACGCTCGGCCATCGCAACGACACCACGGTGACGATGAGCTTCGACGGCGTCGAGCAGGGCGGTCCATCCGCCGGCGGCTGGAACCGCTGGACGCACACGGAGTGGTTCGCGCGCGACGCCGACGAAGCCCTGTTCTGGGCGAGCGTGCGCGGTTTCGAGGGCTCGGTCCAAACCACGCAGGTGGACCGCCAGCCGTACGTGATCGACAACAAGCCGCCGATCCTCGGTCCGGCCTCCGCGGCGGTGACCGGGTGCGGACCCGGCGTCACCGCGGGTGCGTTCTCGCCCGCGAGCCCGCCCGGGACGACAAACCCGATGCCGATCGTCCTGCACGGCGTGTGCGATCACTGGTCCAACGGCGCGCGATCCGGTCTGAACCCGTTCTCGCTGACCGGGCGGATGTGCCGCGACCCGAACCTGACCGTGTCGTGCCAGACGATCAACCCGGTCCTCAACACCTACACGATCGTGTGGTACCCGTCGGCGCCGCTGTCGCTGGGCGACTATTACTTCCAGTGGAGCATCGCCGACTACGCGGGGAACTCGACCACCAACTCGACCGGATACAAGCTCACGGTTACCGACAAGGGCGGCCAGAAGCCGCGGTTCTCGGGTGTGACCCCGGGGAACCTGGGCAGCGGCACCAGCCTCGGCATCGTGTTCGGCTCAGCGGCCACCTCGCCGAGCTCGTATCCCGCAGTGGGATTCCGAGTCACTGATGCCGACGGGAACCGCGACCTCGTACCCGGGACGTTGACCGTGCGCGTGTACTACCTGGGCGAGAACGAGGTCGCCGGCGTGCAGGCCGGTCTCGTGTACAGCTACGACCCCTTCTCGGCGCCGAACTTCTACGACCCTGTCGGCAAACGAGGCGGTGGGACGTTCAATCTCGACGGTGGGTGGTTCCAGGCCTCCGGCTATCCGCTGCAGGGCAAGCCGCCTGGTCGCTACCTGGCCACCGCCTCGGTCACCGACCACGGCGGCAACACCGCCACGGTGACCTGGCACTGGCTGCTGGCCGCAGCCCTCTGATCCGTTCGAGGCGAGGACCCCTCCCGATCCCCGAGGCGGGAACCTCCCCGCCTCCCGTGACTGGGCTCGGACATCGTTACGATTCGGGCGTGACGGTGACTTACGGCGAGCGGATGCTCGCCGGCGTGGAGGGCAAACGACGACGCGTGATGGCGAAGCGCCGCGCGCTCACGCTGCTCGTCCCGAGCCTGATCGCGTCCGGCTGGTCGACCTCGGCCCTGATCGCGACCCGCAACGAGCGCCTCGCCACCGAGGGAGCCGGCCTACTGCGCTTGATCGCCGACCCCGCGTTGCCGGTGCTGTGGACCGCGCTGTTCGTCCTGCTGCCGCTGTGGTGGGCGCTCAAGCCCGAGCCGCTGCCGGCCGGCGCCGGGCTGGCCTTCATGGCCGGCCCGGTCATGACGCCGATCTTGTTCGGGGCGGGCGGCTGGCACCCGTGGCAGATCGCGATGCTGGCCGCGGTGACGTGGCTGGTGCTCGGAGCGGCAGCGGCGCGCGCGCGCCGGTTCCCGCCCGGTCGCGCCTAGGGCCCGTCGCGCCCAGAGCCCGTCGCGCCCAGAGACGCGCTTAGAGCCGGTCGCGACCGCGATCAGTGCCGCACGCGAGATGCCTGGTCCGCGGCATCCCACTCGATGAGCGGCGCGTCCTTCCACAGCCGCTCGAGCTCGTAGTACCGGCGGTCCTCCTCCTGGAAGACGTGCACGACGACGTCGGCGAAGTCGAGCAGCAGCCAGTGCATGTCGCGCTCGCCCTCGCGACGCATCGGCTTCACCGCCTCCGCACGAAGTGCTTCCTCGATCGCCTCACCGATCGCTTTGACCTGACGGTCCGTGTTCCCCGAGCAGATCACGAAGAAGTCGGTGATCGCGATGAGATCACGAACCTGGAGCACGCGAACATCATTGGCTTGCTTGTCGGCCGCCGCGCGCGCGGCGAGCACGGCCATCGTCCGCGGAGCAGGACCTCCGGTTGCCTTCTTCGGCCTCAGGTCGTCGTCTCCTTCTCGAGCAGATCGGCGCCCAGGATCACCGTGACGTCGGCGACGGTCTGCCCTCGCGTGCCGATCTCTAACTCTCCAACCCCGAGCAGCGCTCGGATCCGCTCACCCATCGCGATCGCCTGCGCGTCGTCGCTGTATACAACGATACGCGTCGATCGGTGATCGAACGAACCGGCGTTCCCGCTCAACACGATACGGAATCCTGCGGGGATCAGCACGGCCGCCGCGCGCTCACCCACCTCCGGCATCCCGTTGCCGTTCCGCAGCTCGACCCGGGAGCCCACCCCGGCGCCCGGCGCGGGACGTGACCCGGCGAATGATCTCGCGATCACACGCTCGAGGGCGCCCTCATCGACCTGGAAGACCTCTTCGTCCCCGCCGGAGACGACCGGTCTGGGTGGCATGACCTCGTACTGCTGCGAGGAGGCGGCGGAGAACATGCGGAGCAGATCCGCGAGACCTCCCGCGCCCTCGAGGCCGGCCACGGAATCCCCGAGTCCTTCCACGGCGCGGGCCAGCTGATCCGGACCGACGGCCGCGAAGACGCCCTCCCATACCTTCTGCGCGCGGGGGAACCGATCCAGGTCGCTGGCCTCCGCCGGCTCATAGGTCAGATACGTGATGGCTGCGGCGCCGTCGAAGTGCTGCTCGCCCAACGGGAACACGAGCTGCCGGCGTCCCTCGGGATCGTCTTCGTACAGCCGCTCATCGACGGCGACGTCGATCCCGCCGATCGCGTCGACGAGCGAGCCCAGGCTCACGTCGTCGACACCGACCGTGCGATCGACCACGATGCCGAGCAGGTTCTCCACGGCGAGCTCGACCAGGCTCAGCCGTCCGAAGCTCATCGCCTTGCCGACCTCGACCGAGCCCTGGCCGGGGACCTCGGTGATCGTCTCGGTCGGGATGAACATCACGGCCGGATCGCGGCCGTCGCGATCGATCCCGAACAGCGTCAGCCCGTCGGCTTGCTGGGACGGATCCTCGAGCAGCGTCGTCACCATCAGCGTCGTGAACTGCTCTCCGTCCGCGGGGTCGCCGATCACCTGCTCGGGCGCGGCTGGGGCATCCGAGGTCACGAGCCGCTGGACGCCGACGCCCAATCCGGCGCTGACCGCCAGCAGCACGATCAGGGTCAGGGACCGCTTACGCAGCCGGCGCACGCGGCCGCGCTTAGCGCGTGTCCCCGGGTCGCGTTCGAGCACCGTCGTCATCGCTCCTCCTTGTACAAGCGCCGCTTCTCTATGTAGGCGGCCACACCCTCCGGCACGAGGTACCGGATGGGCCGCCCCTCTTGCACGCGTCGCCGGACGTCGGTCGACGAGATCGCGAGCGCGGGGATCTCCATCACCGCGACACGATCTTCGAGTCCCTCGGGTAGTTCCTTCTCGAGACGTTCCAGGTCGTAACCGGGGCGCGTCGCCGCGATGAAGCGCGCCTCCCGAAGGATCGCCGCCGGGTCCTTCCAAGACAGGATCTGCAACACCGCATCCGCGCCGGTGATGAAGAACAGCTCGGGGTCCGGGCGCTGCTCGCGCAGCGCGCGCAGCGTGTCGATCGTGTACGTCTGGCCCTCGCGATCAAGCTCGATGCGCGAGACGGTGAACGCGGGATGTGGCGAGGTCGCGATCACGGTCATCAGGTAGCGATCCTCGGCCGGCGCGACGTCGACATCAGCCTTCTGCCACGGATGCCCGGCGGGAACGAACACAACCTCGTCGAGCTCGAACGCCTGGCGCGCCTCGTCGGCGGCCACCATGTGACCGGTGTGGATGGGGTTGAAGGTGCCGCCCATGACGCCGAGGCGGCGCGCGCGGGAAGGCTCGCTCATCTCCCGGCGAGTCTAGCAGCGAGGGCCCCCGCGGACGGGGACCCTCGTGGTCGTGAACGGGCAGCTCAGCTGAACGTCGCCGTCCCGTTCATGTTCGGATGGACGTCGCACTGGAAGTAGTATTCACCGGCCGGCGTCGCCGGGATCTGGTAGCCCCTGGAGTCGGCGCCGTTGAACTCCTCGCCCTTGAAAAGCTCCTCCGCAGTGGAGTCGTCGACATAGATCGCAACGTTGTGCAGGATGTTCGTGTCGAGGTTCTCGAACGTCAGAGTGATCGGGGAGTCCGCGACGAACAGCATCTCGCTCCGGTTGAACGCGATCTTCTGCGCCTGGATGGTCAGCTCGGCCGCGGGTCCCTCCTGAGGTTCCGGCGAAGGGTCGAACTCCGGGCCGCCACCGCCACCATCTTCACCCCCGTGCCCGGCGTCCTCCGTCTCGGGGGCAGCGGAGAAGCCGGTGTCCTTGGCCTCACCGCAGGCGACGGTGATCATCGCCATCGCCAGCACCAGCGACAGCAGCGTGAAGATGCGACGCATGTCTTCTCCTTCGTGTCTTCCGCGTCTTCGATGAGCTTCCGGGCAGAAGCCGAGGGCATTCCTAGCAACACCGTTGGGGGGGTGCAAATCGCGCGTCGCACGAACGCGCGTGCGCTCGTGCACGAACGCCTGGTGCTACCCTCGCCGCATGACCGACGGCCCCCGCGCGGGCGGTTCGCCACTGGAAGAATCGGCCGAGATGATGCGGCTGATCCTCACCGGCGCCGCCGATCCGGACGCGCTGAGCCGGCAGACCGTCTGGGACTTCGATCACCACTTCACGCCCGGCCTGGTGCGCTACCGCAAGTCGGTCACAGAAGCCGGCGACTTCGCGGCGTTGGAATGGACCGGCGAAGGCTCCATCGTCCGGGACCTCCGAGGTCGGGAGTGGATCGACTGCCTCGGCGGGTACGGCATCTACGATCTGGGCATCCGCCACCCCGAGGTGATCGCCGCGGTGCGCGCGCAGCTCGATCGGAACCCGATGCCGACACAGGAGCTGCTCGATCCGTTGAAAGGGATGCTGTGCCGTCTGCTGGCACGCATCGCGCCGGGTGATCTGCCCAACGCTTTCATCTGCAACTCGGGCACCGAGTCGATCGAGGGTGCGATGAAGATCGCGCGCGTCGCGACGGGTCGACCGGGCTTCGTCTGTGCGGAAGGCGCCTTCCACGGCAAGACCTTGGGTGCGCTGTCGCTGATGGGCAAGCCGGCCTTCCGCGAGGCGGTCGAACCGCTGCTCGGGCCGGTATGGCGCGTGCCCTACGGCGACGCGGATGCCGCCGCGCGCGTCCTGGCCGAGCACGGCGATCAGATCGCCGCCGTCGTGATGGAGCCTGTCCAGGGCGAAGCCGGCGCCGTGGTTCCACCCGACGGATTCTGGCCCGGGCTTCGCGAGGCGTGCGATGAGGCCGGCGCGCTGCTCGTAGCGGACGAGGTTCAGACCGGGCTCGGCCGCACCGGACGGATGTGGGCGGTGCAGCATTGGGACGTCGAGCCCGACATCGTCTGCGTCGCCAAGAGCCTCGGCGGCGGTGTGATGCCGGTCGGCGCGATCATCGGCCGCGAGCGAGTGTGGAAAGCGTTGGAGGCCAACCCGTTCCTGCACACCTCGACGTTCGGCGGCAACCCTCTCGCGTGCGCGGCGGCGATCACCGCGATCCACGTGACGCTGCGCGACCGGCTGTGGGAGCTGGCCGACCGGCGCGGGCAGCGCTTCCGTACCGGGCTCGAGGCGCTGGCGGTGCGCTACCCGGGCACGATCACCGAGGTGCGAGGCCTCGGGCTGTTGCTCGGCGTCGTGTTCCCGTCCGACGAGATGGGCTACCAGGCCGCGGCCGGCCTCTTCCGCCGCGGCGTGCTGGTCGCCGGCACGCAGGTCTCGGCGACGACGATCCGCATCGAGCCCGCGCTGACGATCTCCGAGCATCTGATCGACGAAGTGCTGCGGCGGGTGGACGAGACGCTCGCAGAACTCGCGGTTTGAGTCATCAGGAGGCCGCGCGCCGTCGCGGCTCGCGCGAGAAGCGGTCCCGCACACGCTCGGCGTCCACCAGCGCCGCGATCGCGTCGAGCACCTCGTCGGTGAAGCGGTGATAGGCCGTCGCCTCGTCCTCGCCCGGCCGGAGCTCGAAGAACATCGGCGCGCCGAACCGGACCTCGCACGCGGTCGGACGCGCGAGACGGCGTCCCTTCGTGTGGGCACGCCTGGTCCCGACGATGCCGGTCGGGATCACCGGCGCCCCGGTGTGCGCGGCGACGCGCGCCGCGCCTGTGTAACCCCTGTAGACGCGGCCGTCGGGGCTACGCGTCCCCTCGGGGAAGATGCCGAACAGGTCGCCCTTCGCGATCACCTCGGCCGCCTTCTCTACCCACGAGTGCTCGGGCATCTCGCGGTTCACCGGGATCACCCCGGCGCCCTTGAAGAACCAAGCGACACGCTTGGTCACCACCAACTCGATCTTCGCGAGCCACGAGACCTGCCGCCAGAAACTCATGCAGACCAGCACGGGATCGATCGCGGCGACGTGATTGCACGCCAAGATCGCGCCGCGGCCGCGCGGTACGTTGTCGCGGCCGTGCGCGCGCACCCACCAATACATCTTGATCAGCGGGCCGAACGTGAACCAGAAGATCCGGTAGACCATATGGGCGCACAGGATACCCGGACGCGCGCGGCGCGGTAGGAACGGCCCCGTCCAGCGCCGAGGGTAGACTGGCGGCGGTGGACGTCCTGGTGATCGTCGGCGGCGCCGCGCCACCCGAGCGGTTGGTGTCGCGCGCGCATCACGTCGTCCACGTCGAAAGCGCGAGCATCCCACCCGCGGTCGTCGCCGATCTCCGGTCGCGCATCCCGCGCGAGGTCGCCGTCACCGGACCCATCGCGCGCGCGGCCGACGCGGCGCTGACGCTGCATCGCGACGGCTTCCCCGTCAGCCTGCACACCGACGAGGCGCCCGCAGATCCGGCGGCGTTGTCATCGGCGGGCATCGCGATCCGGCGGCTGACCGACCCGGGTCCGCCGATGGATATCGCGGACTCGCTGCTCGATCTGATCGGCGACACGCCGCTCGTGCGGCTGGATCGGATCGGGCGCGATCTACCCTGCCAGCTGCTCGGAAAGCTCGAGCTGTTGAACCCGGGCGGCAGCGTCAAAGACCGCATCGGTATCGCGATGATCGAGGCGGCCGAGCGCGACGGCCTGCTCAAGCCGGGTGGGACGATCGTCGAACCGACCTCGGGCAACACCGGCGTCGGGCTCGCGATCGCTGCGGCACGCAAACGTTACCGCTGCGTGTTCGTGATGCCGGACAAGATCTCGGCCGAGAAGATCAACTTGTTGCGCGCGTACGGCGCCGAGGTCGTGGTCTGCGCGACCACGCTTCCGCCCGAGCATCCCGACTCGTATTACAGCGTCGCGAACCGGTTGACCGCCGAGATCCCCGATGCGTTCCAGCCGAACCAGTACCACAACGCGGCCAACCCCGAGGCACACGTGCGCACGACCGGTCCCGAGATCTGGCGGCAGACCGCCGGGCGTATCACGCACCTCGTCGCGAGCATCGGTACCGGAGGCACGATCTCGGGCATCGGCCGCTATCTCAAGGAGCAGAACCCCGCGGTCAAGGTCATCGGCGCGGACCCCGAGGGCTCGGTGTACTCGGGCGGCACCGGCCGACCATACCTGGTCGAGGGGATCGGCGAGGACTTCTGGCCGGACACCTACGACGGGGCCGTGGTCGATGAGGTCGTGATGGTCTCGGACCGCGACTCTTTCCTAACCGCTCGCCGTATCACGCGAGACGAAGGGATCCTGGTCGGCGGGTCGACCGGCACCGCGGTCTGGGCCGCGCTGAAGGTGGGACGCGGCCTCAGCGAAGACGACGTGATGGTCGTGGTCATCCCGGACTCGGGGCGCGGCTACATCTCGAAGTTGTATAACGACGACTGGATGGCGGATTACGGCTTCCTGCGCGCGAGCGGCCGGACCGTCGGCGACGTGTTGGAACGCAAGGGCGGGGCGATCCCGGAGCTGGTGCACATCCACCCGGACGAGCCCGTGCGCCAGGCCATCACCTTGATGCGAGAGTTCAACATCTCCCAGCTGCCGGTCGTGCGCGCCGAACCACCGCTCGCCTTCGCGGAGGTCGCCGGATCGGTGCGGGAGCGGGCGCTGATGGAGAAGGTGTTCGATGACGCAGCCGTGGTCGAGAAGGCCGTCGGCGAGGTGATGGATCCGCCGCTGCCGACCGTCGGCATCGGCGAGCCCGTCGACGTTGCGGTGGAGCGTCTCGAGCAAGGGCCCGCGGTCGTGGTCGTCGACGCCGGCCACCCCGTGGGCATCGTCACGCGATCCGACGTCCTGGAATTCCTATCGCAGAGGCGGACCTGATGGAGTTCGAGACCAGAGCGATCCACGTCGGGCAGGAACCGGACCCGGCGACCGGCGCGATCGTCACGCCGATCTACCAGACCTCCACGTATGTGCAGGAAGCCGTCGCCCAGCACAAGGGATACGAGTACTCGCGCACAGGCAACCCGACCCGCACCGCGTTGGAGCGCTGCCTCGCGTCGCTCGAGGAGGCCGAGCACGGCCTTGCCTTCGCCAGCGGCATGGCCGCAGAGGACGCTGTGCTTCGGCTGCTCTCCCCCGGCGATCACGTTCTGATCCCCAACGATGCGTACGGCGGAACCTACCGCCTGGTGTCGAAGGTCTTCGAGCCGGCCGGATACGGCTACACGCCGGTCGATCTCACCGACGTCGAGGCGATCATGGACGCCTGGCGCGACGAGACGCGCATGATCTGGATCGAGACACCCACGAATCCTCTGTTGACGATCGTCGACATCGCGTCGGTGTGCGCGCTCGCAAGCGATCGCGGCGCGCTGGTGGTGGTCGACAACACTTTCGCGACTCCGTACCTGCAGCAACCGCTGGGACTCGGCGCCGACATCGTCGTACACTCGACCACCAAGTACCTCGGCGGGCATTCCGACGTGGTCGGCGGGTTCGTCGCGTTGAACGACGGCGCGCGCGCGGAGCGCCTGCGCTTCCTACAGAACGCCGTCGGGGCCGTCCCCTCTCCGTTCGACAGCTGGCTGGTGCTCCGGGGGATCAAGACCCTCGGCGTGCGCATGGACAGGCACTGCCAGAATGCGCGCGAGCTCGTGGTCATGCTGCGCGAGCATCCCGCCGTCGAGGAGGTCCTCTATCCCGGCCTGCCGGCTCACCCCGGTCACGAGATCGCGCGCGAGCAGATGCGCGACTTCGGTGGCATGGTCAGCTTCGTCTGCGCCGGCGGGGAAGACGCCGCCTTGGACATGGTGGCCAAGACGAAGGTGTTCTCGTTGGCCGAGTCATTGGGCGCGGTCGAATCCCTGATCGAGCATCCCGGCAGGATGACGCACGCGTCGGCGGCTGGGTCGCCGTTGGAAGTCGATCCGGCGCTCGTGCGGCTCAGCGTGGGCATCGAGGCGGCCGGCGACCTGATCGAGGATCTCCGGCAGGCGCTCGACGCCGTGCGATAGATCCACTATCCGGCCGGCCCCGGTCAAAGGATTGCGGAGTTTTGGCTCGAATGTCCCTTCCCAGGTGGGGGGCGACCCGTCCCCCGAGGGATCCGTGGAGGGAACCCGATGCAACGACGCTGGATCAGCGCGGCCGTAGTGGCGGCTCTGCTCGCCATCCCCGGCCTGGCCGCGGCTCAACCGGCCAACGACAACTTCGCCGACGCCGAACCGGTGAGTGTGCCGTTCGTCGACGCCCGCGAGACCTTCGACGCGACCACCGAGGAAGGTGAGCCGCTGCCGTGCGCCATGGGGGCGACGGTGTGGTATAGCTTCGAGGCTCCGGCCGACGCGACGGTGAGCGCAGACACGATGGGCAGCGACTTCGACACCGCGCTCGCCGCCTACACGGGGGCAGACCTCGGATCGCTCGAGGAGCTGGCGTGCAACGACGACAATTTCGACCTGACATCCTTCATGTCGTTCGACGTGATAGCCGGGGAGACGTACCACATCCAAGCCGGCGGCTTCGGGGGTAGCACCGGCAACCTCACGCTGAGCGTCTACTCCCCCGGCGCGATCGAGGGGACCGTCACCGACGAATCCTCGGCCCCCCTCGGCGGGATCTGCGTGGCGGCCTACACCGAGGTCACCGAGTGGGAGGACACCTACCTCGACTGGGTGGACGGCGCGCAGACGGACGAGGACGGCATCTACAGGCTGTCGGCGGTCCAGGGCGAAGTGCTTGTCGAGTTCAGCGACTGCGAGAACCAGGTCTACGTCACCGAGTGGTACGACGATGCTCCGAGCAGCGACGCGGGGACCCCACTGCTCGTGCCGATCGGAGAAACCTTGAGCGGCGTGGACGCGTCGCTGATCGTGGGCGGATCGATCTCGGGCACCTTGACCGACCTGGACGGCGACCCGATCGAGGACATCTGCGTAGAGGCCGTCGGCAGCGACGAGGTCGTCCACCAGAGCGCGTGGACCGGTCCCGGCGGGACGTATCGCGTCGGCGGGCTCCCCTCCGGCGACTACGCCGTGTCGTTCAACGACTGCGGCTCCCCGATCTTCCATCCGCGGCCGGTTCCGGCCGAGGAGGAAGCGGAGGCCACGCTCACGTACACCGGGAACGACTACGAGACCGAGTGGTACGACGGCAAGAGCAGCTTCGAGACTGCCGACCTGATCCCCGTCGAGCTGGCCGTCGACGTCACCGGGATCGACGCGGATCTCGCGCTCCGTCCGCGGCCCGACGTCGCGATCACAGACCTGAAGGTCGCGAACGTGCCGTTGCAGACCGATGCGGCCGACCTGCCGGGACCCGGGTGGTCTCGTGAGATCTCGCTGACCGTCGACAACTTGGGGGAGGTCCGGGCCAACCGCGCTCGCGTCCTGGTCCTGGCGTGCACCCCGAGCGACGGCAATTGCCGGATCCTGCTGAACACTCGGATCGGCCTGAACCCGGGTGCGTCGTTCTCGCACACGTTGAGGTGGAACGGTCTCGGCCAGGTAGGCGATGTGCGGATCATCGCGAACATCTCCCACTTCGACGATCCGAACCGCTCGAACAACCGCCGGGCGCAGAACCACTACGTGCTGGTCGGGGGGACGGGCTTCGGCGTCACGTTGTGAGCACGCTGTCGAACCTGATGGGCCCGGGATCGAACGTCGCTACACCACGCGCGAGATGAAGTCCTCGAGCTGGCGCAGGTTGCGCACCTCGAGCATCCCATCGGCGTTGACGGCGTAGTCGCCGGCGATCGAGTCGCCGGTGTCCCAGTACATCGCCGGCTCGGGATTCAGCCAGTACACCCGCTTGGCCTTCTTGCGCATCTCTTTGACCACCCAGGCGGCCGCGTCGCGATAGTTGTTGCGCGCGTCCCCGAGGATCAGCACGCTGGTCCGAGGGCCGAGTTCGGACCCGTGCTCACGCCAGAAGACCTCTAACGAGTTGCCATAGTCCGAGTGCCCGTCAAGCCAGACGACATCAGCCTCGGCGTTGATCCGGTCCACCGCGTTCAGGAAATCATCCTCGGCGTCGAACAGATGGGTGATCTCGTCCAGGGTGTCAACGAACACGAACGAGCGCACGCGCGAGAACTGCGAATGGAACGCGTGCACGAACATCAACGTGAACCGCGCGAACGCCGACACCGACCCCGAGATGTCGCAGAGGATGAACAGCTCGGGCTTATGGACGCTGCGGTGCCTGTAACGAGTGTCGAAGGGCACTCCCCCGGTGGACAGCGACGCGCGCACGGTCTTGCGAACGTCCAGCCGTCCGCGACGCGCGTGCTTGCGCTTCATCACGAGCCGCGTCGCCAGCCGCCGCGCGAGCGGCCCGATCGAACGCCGCAGCTGCATGATCTCGTCGCGGGTCGCGCGTACGAACTCGAGGTCCTCGGGGAGCGCGCGCACCGCGTGCTTGGCGACCTGCTCGGCGCCCTTGTACTCGGCGAGGCGGCGGCGCACCTCTCCCTGAACGTCCTCGCGGAAGCGGCGGAGGCGCTGCTCGAACTCCTCGCGCCACATCCGCTCCTCCAGAGGCGTCAGGCCGGGATCGATGTCTTGCATCATCCGCTGCAGCAGCGAATCCAGATCGACAACCCGGAACACGCGATACTCGAAGTACGGGCTACCGGCGCGCTCGGACTCGACGCGGCCGAAGCGCGCCACCGCGCGCCGGGCCAGGTCTCGGATCTGATCCGCGTTCCCCTCGAGCAGCGCGCGGAACAGCTCGTCGAGGTACTCGTCCTCGCTTCCCGGCTCGGGATCGTCGGCGTCGCGCTCGTCGAGGGCCTCGGGCCCGCGACCCGAGCCGAAGTACAGGTCGAACAGCGTTTCGAAGGCCTGACGATGCGCCTCGGTCTTGATCATGGTCGCCGACAGAGCTGCTCGGAACGCTTCGCGGTCTTCCAGTGGGATGTGGGCGAGCGCGCGCATCGCGTCTGTGCCATCGGAGATCGCGACCGGAACGCCCGCGCGCCGGAGCGCGTGGTTGAACTCCAGAAGCCGCGAGAGCATCTCTAGTTCTCGCCGGGCCTCGGCGGGATCTTCAGATGGGCGGCGACCTTCTCGAAGTCGGTCTGGAACTTCAGCAGCGCCGACATGGTCGCCTGCGCGGTGCCACCGTCGAGCTCGGTGATCCCCAGGTGCAGCAGGGTGCGCGTCCAGTCAAGCGTCTCGGCGATCGACGGCGCCTTCTTCAGCTCGAGCTGCCGGATGCTGCGGACCAGTCGCACGATCTGGTCGGCGAGGATCTCGGAGATCTCGGGGACACGCTCCAGCACGATCGCCTTCTCGCGCTCGATGCTCGGATAGTCGAGGAATAGGTACAGGCAGCGTCGCTTCAGCGCCTCGGACAGCTCGCGGCTGTTGTTGGACGTCAACACCACGAACGGGATCCGCTTGGCGTGCACGGTTCCCATCTCGGGGATCGAGACCTGGAAATCACTGAGCAGCTCGAGCAGCAGGCCCTCGAACTCGAAGTCCACCTTGTCGATCTCATCGATCAGCAACGTGACAGGATGGTCGGAGCGGATCGCCGACAGCAGCGGCCGCTCGAGCAGGAAGTCCTCGGTGAAGATGTTGGTCTCCACGTCCTCCCAGGACATCTCGCGCCCCTGCTCGGCCTGGATCCGCAGCAGCTGCTTCTTGTAATTCCACTCGTAGAGCGCCTTGGCCTCGTCGAGGCCCTCGTAGCACTGCAGGCGGATCAACTCGGAGCCGAGGATGGTGGAGACGGACTTCGCCAGCTCGGTCTTACCGGTGCCCGCGGGGCCCTCGACCAGGATCGGCTTGCCCAGCCGGTCGGCGAGGAAGACGACGGTCGCGATCGCCTCGTCGGCGAGATAGCCGGCGCCCTCCAATCGCTCGACGACCTCGGGGACCGTGCCGAAGCGGTAGGTCGTCATTTGGAGCTTCCTAGGAATGCCTCGAGCTGCGGGATGTGCTCGTCATAGTGGTCGTGACCGTTGGCCGCCACGATCATGCGCACCCGCTCCGTCGGCTCGGCCGGCAGCATGGCGATCTCCTCCCGGAACCGATGGCGCGAAGACTCGAACATCGCGCGCACATCGTGCAACGGCATGTCCTTGCACTCCTGGTAGGTCCGCTCGTTGAACGTGTCCACGTCGGGCACATCGGGTAGATCGCCCGTGGTGCGAAGACACTCGAAGCGATCGACGGTCTGCGCGTGCCAGGCGGCGACGTGCGCCATCATGTCCTTCGGGGTCCACTCCCCGTTCGCGCCGGGCTTCGCGAACTCATCTTCTGGCATTCTCGCGAAGCGCGCGCACAGCGCGTGCCAGCCGCGATCCTCCTCGGCGAGCAGCGCGTCCTTGCTGCTCACGCACGCACCTGGCCCGTGCCCTGCACGAGGTACTTGTACGAGGTCATCTCCGCCAGCGCCATCGGCCCGCGGGCGTGCAGCTTCTGGTTCGAGATACCGATCTCGGCCCCGAACCCGAACTCCCCGCCGTCGGCGAAGCGTGTCGAGGCGTTGACCACGACGCAGGCCGAGTCGACCTCGAGCTGGAACTTACGTGCAGCGGAATAGTCCTCGGTCAGGATCGCGTCGGTGTGGTTCGAGCCGTAGGTGTTGATGTGCGCGATCGCATCGTCCAGCGAGTCGACGACCTTGACGGCCAAGATCAGATCCAAGTACTCGGCGTACCAATCGTCCTCGGTTGCCGAAGTCATGCCGGCGTCGTAGGCGCGCGCGCCCTCGTCGCCGCGGAGCTCGACGCCGTGCTCCTTCAACGCGCCGATCGCACCTGGGAGAAAGGCCTCGGCCACGTCCCGATGGACGAGCAGCGTCTCCGCCGCGTTGCACACGCTCGGCCGCTGCGTCTTGGCGTTGATCAGGATCGGCAAGGCCTTCTCGAGGTCCGCGCGCGCATCCACGTAGACGTGACAGTTGCCGACGCCGGTCTCGATCACCGGAACCATCGACTCCTCGACCACGGTGCGGATCAGGTCGGCGCCGCCGCGCGGGATCAGCACGTCCACGTGATCGCGCGCGCGCATCAGCTCCTTGGCGCTCTCGCGGTCGGTCGAGCGGATCAGCTGAACGCTGTCGGGCGGCAGACCGGCTGCCGTCCCGGCATCCTCGATGATCGTCGCGAGCGCGATGTTGGACGAGATCGCCGTCCGAGATCCGCGCAGGATGCACGCGTTGCCGCTCTTGAGGCACAGCCCGGCAGCGTCCACGGTGACGTTCGGGCGGGCTTCGTAGATGATGCCGACGACGCCGAGCGGGACGCGCACCTTCTGGATCCGCAGCCCGTTCGGTAGCGTCCAG
>Ga0214471_10002058_pt1 | contig 15856 bp, 14 predicted proteins | sample RVTome_5_FD_207665 | JGI IMG/M metagenome (GOLD analysis project Ga0214471, IMG submission 207665) | Soil microbial communities from uranium-contaminated site in the Upper Colorado River Basin, Wyoming, United States - RVT142D155 | ecosystem: Environmental > Terrestrial > Soil > Contaminated >... | reverse complement strand
CGATGACGCCCCGCGCGGTCCGGATCAGGGTCTCGATCTGCTCCGGCAGCCGGCGCAGCTCGGCGACGTCGTCGCCCGATAGACCGACTCGCACGAGAAGCTCGGGCACGCAGCCTCCTCTTGCCGCCCGCGGCGGGCGGCTCAGCCGACCGTGGTCGGCGTCGTCGCGAACGGGTCGTACCTGAGGACCAGGCTCTCCACGGTGAGGTCGAGGGCGCTCCGGGAGGAGAGCCGCAGCTCGGTCGGTACCTTGCCCTGTCCCGGCCTCGACCCGAGGAGCGAGTGCATCGCGGCGGGCAGGGCGGTGTCGGCGACCCACTCCGTCCTGGAGCTCTTCGACGGCACCAGCGGCAGGCTGGCGCTGGTGCCCACCCGGATCACCGGGGTCGGCGGGGCGCCGGCCACGACGTCGAACAGCTGGGTGAGCAGGGCGCCGGCCGGCATCAGGCGCGGGTCCGGCGGGGCCCAGGTGGCGCCGCGGTCGGTGCTCACGCGCGCGCTGGTCGCCGGGCCCGGCGCCGCGAACCAGCACACCTCGCCCTTGTTCACGCGCAGCGCGAGCCACAGCGGCGCCTGCCCCGCCACGACGGCGAGCGGCTCGGCCAGCTCGAACTCGACCCAGTCGGGCGATGTGCGATCGAGCTGCCTGACGATGGGGGCGGCCGCCGGCGGCCCCGGCACGCCGGCGACGTCGGCGCGGATCTCGAGCACCGCTTCGGCGGCCTCCGTCGCCGTCACGCGCAGCCGCACGCTCGCCACGCGCAGCGTGCTGCCCGGCGCCTGGCCGGGACGCGGCGCCGGGACGAAGGCGGTGGCGACCTGGCGGGTCACGTCCGCGCGCACGCCGCCGGGGGGCGGCGCCACCGGCGGCTCGGGCGAGGCGGCGTTGAGCTCGCGACCGAGGTGCTTCACGGTGAGACGGAGCTGGCTGCTCCGTGGGGTGAGCCCGGCCGGCGCGCGGAGCGTGAGGGCCACCGGGCTGCCGGCCAGACGCCGGACGAGCCGCTCGCCACCGACCGGCCGCACCAGGTACTCGGCGACGAGCGCGCGCCGGGTGATGTCGACGGCGCTGACGGTGTCGGAGTCGAAGCGCAACCGCACCGGCAGCGTGGGGCGGGTGTCCGCCGCGGTGTTCTGCCGCGCCAGGGTGGCCGCCAGCTCCTTGCTCGCCAGCGGCGTGAAGCTCACCTCCTGCTCGCCGGCGTCGGGGAGCAGCGCCTCCGGGTTGTTCCACAGCTTGACCTCGCCGTCGCGGCTGAGCAGCACGACCGAGAGATTGCGGGGCGCCGCATCGAGCGTGACCCGGTTCACGGTGGGCACGGTCGCCAGCGGGTTCAGCTCCCTCGCCTCCGTGCCAACGGCGAGCTGGATCAGCCACGCCTGGCCGAGCACGCTGGGCAGCGTGAAGAGCCGGCGGTTGCCGCCGAGGTCCGCACGCGTCATGCCGGCGAGCACCCCGGGGAACATGGGCCCAGGGCGGGCGAAGGGTGGGTCCGCGAAGAGCGGCGTGCCGGCGACCAGCGCGGTCCCCGACCGGGTGGCGGCGCGCACCACCAGGTGCAGGTTCGGCAGGGGCGGCGCCGGCAACGTGTAGCTCAGCTCCAGCTTCCGCAGCAGCGCCGGAAGCGGCAGGGACAGGAAGACGCCGCCCTCGCTCCCGTTGGCGGTGACGGTGTAGTCCTCGGTGTCGAGCTGCCTGGAGGCCGCGCGCAGGGCCAGGCGCGCCTCGGCCACCTCGATGTCGTCCATGCCGGGCAGGAAGGGCACCGCCAGCTCGCGCTCGGCGCGGTGGGGCGCGGGCTCGTCGAAGCGGATCACGTCGAGCGCGATGGACAGGTCCTGGCCCCGGACGAGGCTGAACAGGTCGGCCCGGGCGAGCTGGCTGGGATAGAAGAGGGCGGGCTTCACGGCTCGAGCCTCACGGCCGCCGAGCCGAGGAACACGCCGCGCTGTCCGGTCGGGGTCGCCAGGTGGATGGCCACGTACTCCAGGCGCGTGCGGCTGATGCCCGTCGCCGGCGCCTGGTACCCGATCGCCGTCTCGGGCGGGGTCAGCTCGATGACGCGGAAGCCCGTCTCGGTGCCGGCGACGCCCCCGGTGATCGCGCCCCGCTGCGCCGGCGGCGCGTCACTCACCACCGTGACCGCCAGCCGCAGGGGCGCGGCCTGGGGCGGCTGCAGGCTCGTCTGGCGCCGGCCGCCGAGCGCGCGGACGCGGATCGTCACGCTCCCTCCGGCCCGGGCGACCGCGTCGCGCGCCTCGATCGCCAGCGGCAGCGACACGAGGACGGAATCGACGGAGCGGATCTCGCCCTCCGGCTCGGTCACGCCCGGGGGCCAGATCTCGCCGCGGCCGGTGTAGCGGAGCGCGCCCGACAGGTGCTGGGCCTCGAGATCGCGCGCGATGCCGCCCGTCGTCAGCACGAACGACGTCACGTGGAAGCCGGGGTCCGGCCCGCCGCTGGCGAAGGCGCGGCCGGTCGCCACGTCCTGGGTGCCGAGGCCGTGGCTGACCAGCGCCATGTCGTCGAGCAGGAGCTCGCGGGCGGCCGCCAGGCCGGCGGCGTCGGGCTGGGCCGGGCGCAGGAAGAACTCCACGCGGGCGCCGAACTCGATCGGCAGGACGCGCCGGCTCCGCGCGCCGTCGACGGCGACCTGCGCGGGAGCGAAGGTGGCCGCCCGGGTCAGCTCGGCGAGCGACACGAGGACCGCGCCCTTGCCGGCCTCCAGCGCCGGCGCCGGCCCCGGCGCCTCGCGCGCGGACAGGTGCGTCCGCGTGGACAGGGCGTCGGCCACGAGCGACGTGAGCTTCCCCTCGATCCCGCTGAGCATGCGCGCCGGTCGTCAGCCGGCCTGCCTCATCGGGTGATCTCCGGCGCCGGGCCGATCACCGTGGTCGACCGGAACGCGTCGGGCTTGAGCCGGCCCTCGAGCTGCATGAGATCGGTCTTGAACTCCTGGCGCAGGGCCGCGTTGCCGGCGGCGATGCGCGTGGTGATCGTCTTGCCGACCTCGGTGCGCAGCGCCGAGGTCTCCGCGCGGAGCAGCGTCACGGCGTCCGCCAGGCTGGTGGACGTCCTGGCGAGGACGTCGGCCGAGGCCTGGGCCTGCTCGGCGCGGAGCTGCTGGGCCAGCGCCGTGCTCGCGTCACGCACCTGGCCGGCGACGTCCAGCGCGGAGACCTGGGTGGCGACCTCGGCGCTGACGTCCTGGGAGAGATCGCGCGTCGCGATGTCGACCGAGCGGCCGATGCGGGCATCGAGGTCGGCGAGGCGGCCGTCGACCGCGGTGCCGATGCGGGTGTCGAGCGTGGAGAGCCCCGCCGCCACCTCGGTCTTGACGCGCGTGTCGATGGTGGCGGCCAGGGAGGTCTGCGCGGCCGCCAGCCGGGCGTCCAGCGTCTGGCTCTGCTGAGCGGCGAGGGTGTCGCCGAGGGCGGTGACGCGGGACTGCACCAGCCCGGGCAGGCCGTCCTCGACGCCGCGCAGGCGAGTGTCCACGGCGGTGAGACGATCGTTCACCTGACCGGTCAGGGTGGTGAAGCGGCTGTCGATCTCGGCCCGCACACCGGTCCGCAGCTCGTCGCGGAGCTCCGTGCCCAGGGTGGTGACGAGGCTGCTCGTGATGCTCCGCACCTGGTCCGGCACGCCGGCCAGGCGCTGGTCGATCAGCCCCCCGGCGGCGGCCAGGGTCGCGGTGCGCAGGGTCGTCGCCGTCTGGGTGATCCGGGTATCCAGCGTGGTGCCGATGCGGGCCTCGGCGCCGGCCACCGCCTGCGCCAGCGACTGATCGAGGGCGGTCCGGGTCGTGTCGATCCGGCCGCCGAGCTCCGCGCTCAGGCGCGTCTGCGCGCCGCGGCTCTCGGCCGTGAGGGCGTCCCGCAGGGCGGTGTCGCGCTGGTCGAGCTTGCCGTCCAGGCGCAGCTCGGCGTCGGCGACGGCAGCGCCGATGCGGGAGTCGAGCCCGCCGGCGGCGCCGGTGCCCACCGCGTCGGAGACCTCCTGCAGCTTCAGCTCCACGTCGCGCAGGCGGAGCAGGCTGCCGTCCACGCCCTTGAGGTTCTCGCGCAGGGCCTGCACGTCGGTGAGGTCCTGCCGCATCTTCACGAAGTCGATCGGATTGCCCTGCGGGTCGGACAGGCCGCGGCGAAGGTCGAGCAGGGCGGTGACGTTGGTCGTGACGCCGCTCACGTCGGTGGACAGCGTGGCCACCTGCGTGCGCACGTTCTCCACGCCCGCGAAGCGATCGTCGAATTGCTTGAGGACGCGGCTGCGGTCGAGCTCGGTCACGGCCGAGCGATCGAGCTGCTTCTGCTGCTCGGCCACCAGCCCGGTCAGGCGCGCCACCTCGGTGCCCAGGCTCGCGAGCCGGGCCTCCAGCTCGGCGATCGCCGTGCGGGCGGGCACCGAGCCCGTGGAGGCGCCCAGCCGCGACTGGAGATCGGGGTCCAGCCAGGCGTCGGTGACGTCGCCGAGGTGGTCGTGGTCGCGGGGCGCGAACCGCTCCTGCAGCGTCACCAGGGTCGACTCCGTCCGGGCGCGCTCGACCTGCAGCACGCCGAGGAGGACGTCGACGAGCGTGTTCCACTCACCGGCCTCGATGCGCATGCCGCGCGCCTTGTTGGCGAGCGGGCCCAGGCGCCGGACGAGGTCGCCGATGCGTTCGAGCTCATTCGTGGTCGCCATGGCGCTTGGCCTCAGGCCCGCAGGGCGCCGGGGCCGACGATGCGGTCCACCTTGCGGAGGTGCGCGAGCTCGGCGTCGTAGGTGGTGGCGCGCTGCTGCTTGGCCAGGTCGATGTTGGCGGCGAGCTCCTTGACCTTGTCGGAGCCCACGAAGTTGGCGTCGTCCCGCTTCTCGTCGAGCAGGGCCTCCAGCTTGGTGGAGAGCTGCACGGCCGTGTTGCGCACCTCGCGCCCGAACTTGGTGGGCGAGTCGGTGACCGTCGTCTCCAGGTTCTTGAGCAGGGCGGTGAACTCCAGGCCCTTGGCCGATGTCCGGTCGACCTGGGCCACGTCGAGGACGTCCTCGATCTGCTTGCGCAGGCGCTGGGTCTGGATCTGGCGCTGCAGCTCGATGAGCGAGGCGCTGACGCTGTTGACCAGCGTCTCGAAGTTGCCGGTGACCTCGTCGAACTTCCGCTCCAGCTCGGCGTGGTTGTGGCCGAGCGGGCTGACCAGCCGGCTCAGCTCGCCGACGGCGCCGGCCAGGTCGCGGATGGCCCCGGCCATCGTGTTCCAGTCCTGGGCCAGGATGGCCTCGCCCGGCACCTTGCCCGCCAGGGGCGTGACCGTCTCGGCGAGCGAGCGGGCCAGGTCCTGCACGGGCCCCAGGTTCGCGTCGGGGATGTCCTCGATGGGCGTGTTGCGGAACTTCGACGGATCGATCACCACCGAGATGTTGGTGTCGCCGACGGGGAGGACCCGGATGGGCCGGCGCAGCACCGGCAGGGTGATGTTGGGGTGCTTGATCGCCAGCTCGTAGGCGCCGGGGTCGATCTTGGGAATGCGGACCGTGCCGTCCAGGAACGGCTTGACCTCGCGGATCACGTTCTGCGTGATCGGATCGCGCACCTCGACGGTCAGGTCCCGGTTGGCGGCGGGGAACCCGAGGATGTTGAGGGTCAGGTCCTTCATCGTGCTCTCCTCTCGGTGACGGGACGGATCAGTGGCCGAACGGGAAGTCGATCTCCCAGAAGAAGGTGACGTCCTGGCCGGGTCGCAGGCTGACGGGGTCGAACACGACCTGGTTGTACAGCGCCTCTCCGGCCAGCAGCCCGGCCTCCGTCACGTCCTTCAGCTCGATGGTGGGCTTGAAGACGCTGCTGATCAGGACTTGCACCGCCGCCGGCCGGTCCAGGATCACCGTGAAGTCGGCGGCGCCGATCGGGCTGACGAGCGCGGCGGCCGGGATCGTGGTGTCCGCGGGCGGGGTGAGGGTGGTCAGCTCGGCCGTGGCCGCCTCCGTGGCGAAGCCCACCTTGACCTGGTTGATCGGGGCCGCACCGGCGGCGCCGGAGAACAGGCCGGCGATGACCGCCGCGCCCCGCCGCAGGACGAGGTTCTGCGCGCGACGCTCCGCCACCACGACGCCGTGCGAGCGCACGGTGAGCCGCAGGCGGCCGCGGGGGCGGGGGCCGGGGCCGATCGCTGCCTGAGCTCTACTCATAACGGGCGCCTCCCAGCGGCGATTCGCCGAACCGCCCGCCCAGCGTCAGCTCGGCGGCCCCGGTCGGCGCGGTCTCGGGATCGAGGATCTTCCAGGGCAGCCTGACGGTGACGTGCTGCGGCTGGCGCTCCGTGAACGGCCGGAAGTGCACCTCGGCGCGCACGCCGGCGGCGTGCAGCTGCCGGATCGTGTCGACCAGCCCCTCGGCGACCTGCTCGTGGGGCCGCGGCGTGGAGGCGGCGGCCAGGTCGGCCGGCTCCGAGACCATCCAGCGCGGCACGTGGACCTCGAAGCAGGCGGGGGTCGTCTCGATCCAGTCCATCTCCAGCGTGGCGACCGGCCCCGACGGGAACAGCGCCTGGTCGAAGGCGGTGCGGTCGAAGGCGGCCTCGTAGAGGTCGCGGCCGGCCAGCGCGAACGCGAAGTGGTCGAGCCCCCGGACGTCGTGGAGCCCGAGGCAGAGGAAGATCCATTCGTTGTCCCCGCGAGCCAGGCGCGGCAGGCGCGGGGCGGCGTCGAGCTGGGCCGGCGTGAACGGCACCCCGGGCGTGAGGCCCTCCAGGCTGAACAACCGGCCGGTCACGTCGGCGCCGTCGACCGTGGCGCGGGCGGGCCGCCCGGCACCGTCGCCGGCCCGGACGACGAGCGTGCGTCCGAACGGGATCCGGTCGGCGTAGCCGAGCAGGTCGCCGGTCGTCAGGTTCGCGAGCACCGGCACGCTCGTGCGCCCCTGGGCGAGGCCGGAGAGGCGGAAGGTCGCGACGCTCTCCTCCAGGCCCCGGTTGGTTTCCGACCAGCGATGGAGGTACGGCACGCGTCCCGCCCGGGCCCGCAGCGCGGCGCTCGCCCGCTCGCGCCGCGGGTTCTCGCGCAGCGCCAGCGCCCGGCGCCGCGGCGGGTCGGACTCGGTGGCGAAGGCCTGCTCGAGGTCGAGCGTCTGGAGCCCCGGCACGAACGTGCAGCCGAGGACGTCTTCGGATTTGCGGAGGTAGTCGAACACGAAGCGCTTGATCTCGCGCGGCCCCAGCGCGCCCGCCAGGCGCGCCACCACCACGGCCAGCACGCGCTCGCGGAACATCTCCAGCCCCTCCCAGGGCAGGCGCTGGATCCCCACCAGGGCCGCCAGCTTCTCGGCGTCGGCCAGGCGGTACGCGAAGCGGATCCAGTGGGACTGGCGCATCCGATCCAGGTCCTCCTGGAACGTCTCGAGCTCGAGCGCAGCCACGTCGAGCAGCGACGTGAGGACGGCGTCGTCGGCGACCGCGTAGGGGCCGGGCAGCAGATCGAGCAGGCGCGTGAGGTGGTTCATGCCGCCGGCGTGAGGTCCACCGAGGCGACCGTGAACACCTGGCCCGGCAGCACCTGGAAGGCCGCGCCGCCCTGCACGATCTGGGCGAACTGGTCGGCCGACGTCAGCGTGACGCTCAGCTTGAGCGGGTCGATGGCGTACTTGCCGTCGTCGCGCAGGGCCGTCAGCAACGCCGCGGTGTCGACGGCCGTGCCGGGGGCCAGCGTCTCGAAGAAGGCGCGCAGGCGCGCCTGGAGCTGGGACGTCACCGGCTCGAGGAGAGCGCCGGGCAACAGGGTCGCGCCGATGATCGCGCGCACCTCCACCGGGATCGTGTCGCCGGGGCCGAGCGGCTGATCGAAGACGTCGGCCGCGAACGCCACGTCGGCGGCGCTCAGCACCACGGCGGCCCCGGGATCCGGCTGGATGTCCTCCCCGGCGCCGGCCACCGCGCCGCCGGTCACGCCCAGGGTGATCACCGCGTCCACGACGCGCGGGTCACGCAGGACGGCGGCCACGAGCGGACGGTTGCGGATCTTCTCGCCGACGGCCTTGCGGTCGACCTCCGCCACGAGCGCCGCCCGGGCGCGCGCGTGCACCTGCGTCACCTCGGCGGGGGCCAGCCGGCGACCGGCCAGGGTGAGCTGCACGCTGGCCTGCAGGGCGACACTGGCCGCCGCGCTCCTGAGCACGCGGATACCGGCGGGCCGCAACGCCTCGATCCGGTTCTTCACCGCGGCCGGCAACTCGGAGTCGGCCGCGGGCTGTTTCAGGCTGACGGCGATGCTGATCTCGCCGGGAACCCCGTTCGGCATCTCGACGACCTTGACGCTGCGCACCTCGGGGAGCTGCAGGAGCCCGTGCTCGATCGCGCTCACGGTGCCCTTGTTGCTCGCGATGAGCGCGTCGCGGGCGCGGCCCCGCAGCTGCTCGTCGGTCTCGTCACCGCTGGCGCGCGTCGTGCCCCGCTCGTTGGTCACCGTCTCCAGCCCGGCGATGGAGCGCTGGATGACGGTCAGCACGCCCGCGTCCACCGGCGGCGTGGCGTCGGTGGCCCCCCGCACGGCCACCTGCGCGGTCGTCTCGAGCGCCAGCATCGCCCGCGTCTCGATCGTGTCGTAGCGGATCTTGTCGGCGGTGTCGGTGATCGGCGTCCCGGCCGGGATCGTGATGTCACCGGCCGAGCCGGCCCGCCGCGTGAAGGTCACGGTGCCGATCGGGCGGCCGGCCCGGAAGCGCTGGTAAGCGAGCAGGGCCACGACGCGATCGAGGGAGGCGCCGGTGGCGGTCTCGAGGAAGGCCGAGTCGTAGGCCAGGTTGAGCTGCGCGTACAGCAGCGCCAGCTCGCGGCTGACGGCCTCCAGCAGCGTGCGGGCCACGCTGCCCACGGTGAGGTCGGTGATCGGCGTGGGGTCGGTGTTGCGCGGGAAGTAGTTCACCACCACGTCGGTCCCGTTCGCCGGCTTCCGGCCGAAGGGCAGGAAGTGGATGAGGCTGACGTCGTCGGGATCCTGGTTGGGCAGCAGCTCGTAGTCGTTCAGCGTGAACGTATAGGGGACCAGCGCCGCCCCGGGCGCGGGCTCGATGTGACCCTCGACCACCGACACGCGGCGCACGGGCCGGCGCCGCAGCACGATGTCGGGCACCTGGACCGGCCGCGCCAGCGGGTCATAGCGCACGGGATGCGTCTCGCGCGAGACGCCCTGCGTGAGGTTGGTGAGCACGTCGCGGACGATGTCGGGATACGGGCGGTCGACGAAGCTCACAAAGCCACTTCCAGCGTGAGGGCAAGGGGATCGTCGTCGTCGACCGGCAGGACCGACAACCCGATGCGGATCGTGTGCGGCTGATCGGGCAGCGTCTGCACCGACAGGTCCAGCAAGCGGCGCACCCGTCGCTCCTGGCGGATCGCCTGGATGGTGTAGAGGCGCGCGAGGTTGCGCGTGGTCTCGGTGTTGAGCTGCCCGATCAGCTCGGTGAGGCGGCTGCCGTAGTCGGGATGGCCGAGCGCGGCCAGGGCGCCGTGGCGGGTCAGCAGGCGCAGCACCAGGGCCTGGGCCAGGTTGGCCCGTCCTTTGACGACGCCGACGTCGCTCACCGCGGGCCCGCGCGGACGCCCGCCGGGCACGACCTGCAGGTCGAGGCTGCCCCAGGAGTCGGCGACCTCGAGGGGAACGCTGCTCGGCACGCCGGCATACCGCGTCAGCGCCAGGTCCGTGCGGAGTTTCGTGTAGGTCTTGTCCTTGGCCACGTCGCGGGCTCCGTCGGGTTCCTCAGCCGCCGATGAAGACCGTGCCGGCCGCGATCACCTTGCCCACCGGCGCGTCGGCGGGATCGTTGCACGTCAGGGCGGTGTCGCCGCTGCGCGCCGCCGCCTTGCCGCCGATCTTCACCGTGGCGCTCCCCATCTGGATGGTGGCCTTGTTCGCGGGTGGCTTCTGGAACGTCACGCCGGGCGGCGTCGGCAGGTGGGCGGGCGTGTTGTCCGCGCTCGAGCCCACCACCGCGGCCGGCTGGCCGCCGATGCGCACCGTGCTCACCGTGCCGCCGCTCACGATGCCCGTGAACGGGTGGGGCAGCGGCGTGGGGACCTGGGCCGGGCCCGCCGGCACCATGACGATGTGCGTGTCGGTCGCGACGACCTGGTCGTTCAGCTTGGCGGCCGGCTGTCCCATGTCAGTTCAGGTCGATCGTCTGGCCGGCGATCTTCACGCTGGCGTCGCCGGAGACCTCGATCGTGGAGGCCTTGAGCCTGAGCGTCCCCGCGGCCTCGATGGTGACGTCGCCGCCCTGCTCGACGACGATCTTGGAGTCGCCCACCTGCAGCTCCGCCCGGCCGTCGGACCCGCTGCTCTGCGTCAGGCTCAGCCGCGTGTCCTGCGCCTGCAGGCGCAGCCCGCCGTCGTCGACGACGAGCTCCACCTTGACCGAGCCGTCCAGCGTGAGGTGCAGGCTCCGCGTGCCGTCCCCGGGCGTCTTCACGCGCAGCTCCAGCCGCCGGTCGGGGGCGGTCTCGTCGCCGGGCAGCACGGCCACCAGCTCGCCGGGCTCGTGGGCGGGCGGCTCGACGGCTTCGTTGTAAAGCCGGCCCACCACGACGGGCGCGTGGGGATCGCCGCCGACGAAGAGCACGACGACCAGGTCCTGCTCGCGCGGCAGGGCCGCGGTGCCGATCAGCCCGGTGGCGATCGGCACCTTGGGCAGGACCAGCCCCGACTCGCGGAGCTGGACCGTGCACGCGTAGCGCTTCTCGCCGTTGGCGCCGTGCAGTGAGGTCACCACGCCGAGGCTCGTGCCCCAGTGCTGCTCGATCTCGTGGCGGGCGACCTGGCGGATCGTGTTGACGACGCGATGCATGGCTAGAGCAGTCCTCCGATGGCGCCGAGCAACGCGAGGGGATCGAAGCTGTCGCCGCCCTTGAAGAACCGGATCGCGGTGACGCCGCCGCCCCCGCCGAGGACGTGGTCGACGCGGGCGATCCACACCGGACCGCCGGGCAGCCCGTCCGGCAGGTCCTGGACCTCGATCACGCCGCCGCAGCGCAGCCTGGGCTGCAGGAACGCCTGTAACCGTCCTGCCTCCCGGCTGGCGGTGTACTGGCGCTGGATCGCGGCGCCGGCGCTGCCCGCCCCGCGCGCCGTGCGCAGGGCCGGCTCGAACCGCCAGCGCCTGGCCAGCGCCGGCCCCTCGGGCCGGTTGCCGGCGAAGAAGTCGGTCGAGGGGCGCAGCGCCTCGGGCGCGGACGCGGAGCCCGCGCCGCTCTCGCCGGCGACGACCCAGGCGTCCACGGCCGACCGGGCGCGGTCGGCCTGCAGGGAGACGATCTCGCGCCCGTACCGCAGCGCGAGCTGGGCCTGGGTGGCGTCGATCACCGCCGACCGGACCTCGTTGTCGCTCGACACGCTGACCATGGCGCCACCCCACGCCGCCACCCGCGCCACGTGCTCCCACGCCGTGCGCGAGGGATCGGCGACGTAGAAGGGCACCTCGACGCCGTCGTCGACATCGGCGGTGGACACGCCCGCGTCGCCGGCGAGGGTGCGGAGCACGGTGCCGGCCGTGACGTGCTCGTAGGTGACCGAGGGACGGTAGCGGGCGAGCACGCCGCCGGCATCCAGCGCGGTGACACGGATCTCCTGGAAGCCACGGCGGATGGACTCCACCGTGCCGGTGAAGACCGTCTCCTTCTGCTCGCCGCTGTCGAGCGTGAGCGAAACGGGATCGCCCGGCGCCGCCGCGAGCGGTGCGGCGGCGGGCAGGCGGACCGTGAGCACGTCCACGAGTGGTGCCGCGGCCAGCGCGACGCGGATCTCCAGCGCCTGTTCCTTCCAGAGCTGGGAGCCGAGCGTCAGCTCGTAGCCGGGGGAGAGGAGCGACGTCATCCGGTGAGGTCCTTCACCGCCCTGGCCAGCCCGGCGACGGCCGGCGCCAGCTCGGAGAGCTCGTCCACCTTGTCGGTGATCGGCTTCACCGGGTTACCGACGTTCGCCAGGTCGCCCAGACTCGCCAGCGCCTGCAGCTGCTCCACGGCCGCCAGCGCCGTATCCACCGCGTCCATCACGGCGCCGGCCTGGTCGGCGATGTCCCCGAGCACGTCGCCCAGCGCACCGGCGTCGAAGCCGTCGATCCCGAGGTCGCCCAGGCCCACGTCGGCGAGGCCGCCGAACGAGCTCACCTCCGCCGGCGGCGGCAACGGCGGGCTCTCGGCCAGGACCAGGGCGTACGCGATCTGCCCGGCGGGCCCGATCTGCTGCTCGGCCGTGAACGACTCGATCACCATCTTGTCTACGCTGAGCGCGGTCGTGATGTCCGCCGAGAAGGTGACCTCCGCACCGCTCGCCGCCTTGTCCTGGAGCTTCCTGAGGTCGTCGGTGGCGGTGGCGGGCAGCAGGAACCCGGACAGCAGGACGCGATGGGAGCAGCGGCCGAGCTTCTGGTGCAGCGTGCCCTGAAGGCCGGCGATCCGCTGGCGCACGAACCCCTGGTCGATCTCCTGCCGGATGTGCTGCACGGCCTTCAGCTCCACGTCGTCGATCATCGGCGTGCCCACGGCTCAGCTCTCCACGTCGATACCGAGCTCGCCCGCCGCCTGCTCCAGGCGGATCGCCAGCTCGTCGAAGAGGGGATCGGCGAGGCCGAGCACGTGAGGCGTGGGCTCGAGCGAGACGGCCACGGTGGCCGGAACCGGAGATTCGGTCCGAGAGCGTGGCGCGGCGACACTCGGGCCGGCGCCGGTGCGCGGCTCGGCGTCCGGCGCCGCCGACGGGATCGCGGACGGCGCCCCCGTCACGGGCCATGGCCACGGATGCGCCGGCGACTCCACAGGGCTCGACGGCAGCGTCGGGGACGCGCCGTGACGTCCGTTGGTGGGCGCGACGGGGGCCGGCGCGGCCACGCGCGTAGCCGGCCGCCGCGGCGCCTCGAAGCTCACGCGAAACCGACCGCCGCGTGGGGAGGCGGCGTCCGGCGGCGCGGACGTCGGCTCGTCCTCGCCACCATGCGACGCGGCCGACGCCGGCGCTGCCGCGGGAAGACGGGGCGGCTCGGCGGCGGCGGCGGGGACGGCCGGCGCGGGCGGCGCCGGACTCGGAGCCAGCTCGACCGCGGCCGACTCCTGGGGCGTGGCCGCGGGCCGGTCGGGCACGATGACGATGCGGGTGCCCTCCGGCTGGTCCGCCGCCGGGCGGGCGGTCTCGCCGCGCGCGGCTCGCCACAGCAGCTCGACGTCGGCGGCATCGAGGCCGTCGAGGGCGGCGGGCGGGGACTGGATCGCATGGCACACCTGCACGGTGACCGCGGCGAGCACCCGCTGGTCGAGCGGGAGGGCGGGCTCACCGCCGGGGGCGTTGAGCCACAGCGCGAGCGCCAGCAGCGCCTCCCGCTCCGGGCCCTCGGCGGGCGGCGTCGCCGCCTCGTCGAGGCAGAGGCGCACGAACTGGTCCTTCAGGAAGGCCTCGCCCAGGTGCGCGAAGCGGGCCAGGATGCGCTTCTCCTTCCACGAATGGGGGTGCAGCCGCACGCGTGCGTCCCCGAAGTCGACGGCGACGGTGCCGTGACGGCAATCGAGCTCGAACCGCCAGCGGCGTCCGCCGGCGGCGACCTCACCCCTGACCGCGTCGACCTGCGCGCTCACGGGCGCCCGTCTACTCCTCGCGCACGCGCGTCGCCGTGAAGGAGTACACGGTCTCCGCGTGCCCCTCGGCGGTGAGGCCGAAGGTCTTGTCCTCCATGTAGCAGGCGTCGAACGTCACGCGCCGCATGGCCTCGCCGTGCTTGAGGGTCGCGCTGATCGAGAACTCGCCGCTGGACTGCAGCAACCCGTCGAGGGTGGCGTTGATGGACGCCACCCGCAGCTTGCCGGCGACGGTCTTCATGCCGAAGTACACCGCGATGCGCTCGTCGGTGCCGATGGCCCCGACGTGCTGGCGGTTCTTGATCACGTTGTAGTCCAGCGACTGCAAGCCCTCGACGGTCTCCTGGTTGATCTTCACCTCGGAGGCCAGCGCGGTGAACACGTGCGGCATGGTTGCGCTCCTTTCGTCCGGTGGCCGGGCTAGTTCTTCACCAGGATGGTCGCATAGATGTAGTCGATGGCCCGGACCGGGCGGATGGCGATGTCGACCCGCACGATCCCGTTGGCGAAGTCGGCCTGGGTCGAGTACACGTCGACCGTGAAGGCCGGGTCCTTGCCGTCCGTGCTCGGCACCAGCGCGCCGTCGCGCTCCATCTGCAGGAACATGGCGAAGACCTGCTGCCGGAGCGCGTTGCGGGCGCCGTCGTTGTTGAGGAGGCCGATGTACTTGTCGGCGATGGCCTTGACGTCGCGCACCGCCCTGTTTGCCGTCCGCTGGACGTTGACCTGCCGGCCGCTCGTCAGCAGCCCCTTCACGACGATGGTGCCGAGCCCGCGCCGCGCGTTGACGACGAGCACGTTGCCGGTGATGAGCTGCTCGAGCTGGGTGTCGCTGTAGCGGCCAGGCTCGCCGTCGAGGGCGGCGATCGTCTTGAACGTCGGCGACTGGAAGAAGTCCTGCCGCCCCAGCAGCCCGGCCACCGCCGCCTCGCTGCCGGCCGGCGCGCAGAGGATGAAGTGATCGCTGCGGACGTCGTCGGCGTGGTCGCGGATGCTGGGCACGCTGACTTGCTCGGCCACGGTCGCGGAGCCCAGGCCGATCCGGTTGCGGGCGACGTCGCCCATCTTCGTGCAGTGCGCCACCACGCTGCGATGCACGGCGCGCATGGCGGCCGTGGCGTCCGCGTTGTTGGTCCGCTCGTCGAACTGGGCGGCCACGGACGCGATGACCAGATCGACCTCTTCGGCGCTCTCGAGCCGCTCCAGGGCCGCCTGGTAGTCGTCGGGCAGCGGCGAGGTGCCACCGGTCAACAGGACCGGGCGCACCATGTGGCGGGGGAAGGACGTGGTCCGGCTCCGCAGGAACAGGTCGTGGGCCCGGATGAGCGCCGACCCCGACAGCATCTGGGGCAGGTAGTTCGGATCGTCGGGATCCATCGTGAGGTCGTTGAAGGTCTCGGTGAGCTCGTCGTCCTGGAACACCGTGAGGGTCACCACGCCCGTCGCGTTGTCGATGCTGGACACGCCGGTGGTGACCCCGACCGCGAGCCGTGACCGGACCCCCGGGGCGGGAGCCAGCTCGAGCATGGGCTCCGGGCTCGTCTCGCTGACGAGCTGCAGCGCCGCTCCCTTGTTGCGGCCGCCCCGCAAGGCCACGCCGGTGTTGACGTCCGGGAGCTGGGAAGCGCCGGGCACGGCCGAGAAGGTGACGACGGGGTCGCTGATCCCGGTGATCGCGGCGACGTCGGCGAGGTCGGCATAGACCCCGGTGTCGCGCCCCTCGGCGGTCACCTCGATCGTCACCCGGCGGCCCAGCGGAGTCGCCGCCAGGGGAACCGACGGCAGGACGGTGCCGCGCGCCTCCGCCACCACGTCGGGATCGCTGGCCAGCGCGCTCACGATGGCGCCGACGTTGGCGAGCGGCCCGTAGGAGCGCGGCGCGCCGGCGGCCGGTGCCACGACGATGTTGATGGCGTCCGGAGCGGGCGAGGCGCTCACCCTGATGCCGGTGCCGGCGGCGCCCGGCTCGCGCGCGATGATCTCCACGCTGGGAGCGCTCGCCGGGCCGGTGAGGCGCAGAGCGGCTCGCCCGTCGCGGACCGTGACGGCCGCCTGGTTCCCGGCGCGGCCCGTGCGCTTGGCCTCCACCCGGATGACGTCGGCGCCACCGACCTTCAAGGTGGCGAACGCCGCGCGGCTGTCCGACTCGGCGAGCACGGTCCGGGCCACGCTCGAGGGCAGGGCGGTCTGGAAGAGCGGATCGAAGGCGACGAGCACCCGGGAGTCGTTGTTGATCCGGTCGAACAGGTAGTTCGGGCTCGTCTCGTCC
>Ga0214471_10002057_pt1 | contig 15861 bp, 14 predicted proteins | sample RVTome_5_FD_207665 | JGI IMG/M metagenome (GOLD analysis project Ga0214471, IMG submission 207665) | Soil microbial communities from uranium-contaminated site in the Upper Colorado River Basin, Wyoming, United States - RVT142D155 | ecosystem: Environmental > Terrestrial > Soil > Contaminated >... | reverse complement strand
CGGAATATTCCCTGTGCGAGCACCGTTGCAGTGGTAGTTCCGTCTCCAGCGACATCGCTCGTCTTGGATGCCACTTCCTTTACCATCTGTGCGCCCATGTTTTCGAACCTATCATCAAGCTCAATTTCCTTTGCCACGGTCACACCGTCTTTGGTGACCACCGGGGCTCCAAATGTCTTCTCTATCAAGACATTTCTTCCCCTCGGTCCCAGTGTGGCCTTTACAGCACTGGCAAGTGTATTTACTCCGATTAAAACAGCTGACTGAGCCTCTCGGCCAAATTTTATCTCCTTTGCAGCCATTAGAACTTACCTCCTTAGATTCTTGTTTTGAAATTTTTAAGATTCGACGATTGCTAAGATGTCTTCTTCCCGAAGAATTAAGTAATCCTCACCCTCAATATTTATGTCGGTACCGCCATATTTACTGAAAAGCACCTTATCCCCAACTTTGACGTCAAGGGGTCGTATTGAACCGTCTTCGAGTAGCTTTCCCTTTCCCAGTGCCTTTATTTCTCCTTCTTGGGGTTTTTCTTTTGCGGAATCTGGAATTATAATGCCACCCTTGGTCTTTTCTACGGTCTCCAGTCTCTTAACAAGAATTCTGTCGTAGAGCGGTTTTACTTTCATATAACCTCCTCCTTAGTTTATGGATCTTGAAACAGGAATTTAGCACTTTAGACCGATTAGTGCTAAAAATAAACATAAAGATAATCATCTAAGAATCTTTGTCAAGTGTGAGTGGGACCTTAGCGGACGCTCTAAACATGCACCCGGATTCTTCTTCGTTTGAGGATGAACATTGTGAAATGGGATATTCTTTCCAGTTACTATTTTTCTATTGGTTAAGTGACAGCTCGAATCTTTAAAGGAGGGGTATTTTCTATTTTCTTACTATCTTAGATATACCTTGATTGGTTTTCGCAAACCTCGATGCTTGTATGTTTACAAAATTGATCGTAACCTTATTTCAAGCAATAAAAAAATAATCATTGATTTTTAAATAATAATGTGTAAAGCTTGAGAATGAAACTTAAAGTAATTGACTAAACTTTTAGAAACAATATCATCAGTTTTAATGGTGATATTTTATGATAGCGAGAAATTTGATTTAGATTAGCATCTTGAACATATTTTAATTCTTAATGAATGGATTATCAGAGTGAGTGGTTTTGTCGTGTATAATAGTTTAAAATTTAACGAGTCAAACCTGGAATGACCATATTGATGCGCGAACTCAGGTTCGATCCAATTAGAAATAGATGGGTAATAATTTCGACTGAAAGGGCTAGAAGGCCAAGTGACTATCTGATGAATGAGGACCATCTTAATAGGGCTGAAAACGCGGTAGTTTCCTGTCCGTTTTGTGAAGGATCAGAAGGTAAAACACCCCCTGAGGTTTTTGCGATACGAGAGCCGGGATCAGAACCAAACTCGCCTGGCTGGCAGGTTAGGGTTGTTCCAAATAAGTACCCTGCGCTCCATGTTGAGGATAATGCGCATAGATATGCGACTGGAATATTTGACGTTGTTAGTGGGGCTGGTGCACATGAGGTTATCATTGAGTCTCCGAATCACGATATCGGATTGGCGGATCTTGATGTTGAAAGGGTAAAGGATGTACTCTTAGCATTTAGGGAGAGAATAAAAGACTTATTTAGGGATCCAAGACTCCGCTATGTGTTGATATTTAAAAATCACAAGGCACAAGCAGGAGGCTCTATCATGCATACACACTCACAATTAATTGCCACTCCTATGGTTCCCCCTATAGTGAAACAAGAGCTGACGGCAAGCAGGGAGCATTATAGGGAAAAGGAACGATGTCTGGTTTGCGATTTAATAAAACAAGAGCTTGATTATAATAGAAGAATAGTTTTTGAATCAGCTAACTATATTATTTGGGCTCCGTTTGCTTCAAGTTTCCCATTTGAGACTTGGATAGTACCAAAAAAGCATCTCCATAATTATTCTATTATGGATGATCATGAGCTGATGAACCTGGCGTACGTTCTGAAGCTGAACCTACTATCTGTTAAAAATCTTTTGAATGATCCCCCCTATAACTTTGTGATACATACCTCGCCGAGCAGATTCATGCGTCCAGGTCATCCAGAGCACTGGGATTCGATCGAGTACGATTTTCATTGGCATTTAGAGATTATCCCACGTCTCACAACCATTGCTGGATTTGAGTGGGGTGCTGGATTATTCATCAATCCGACTTCACCGGAGGCAGCTGCAGATTATTTGCGAGAGGAAATAGAAGTTCGCGCATATAAAGATTTGGATAAAAAGAAGATCTCTTGACATATAAAGTAATTAGCTTTATTTTTGATATGAAATTTAATAGCGCTACTTAAATGATTATATCACTATTTAAGAAACATACCTGGGCTATAAATCTGTTCCTTGTTGCAGTGCTTGCTTATATTCTTGCACAGATTGTAATCGACAATATAAAGGGGAAAATGCCTGCCCTCCCTCATGAGGCTGTGGCTTCATCTAAGAGCGTGAGGGTAGAAAATTATGTGAGTCCAAATAAAGACCTGGCTTCACGAAAATCTTACGACATAATACTCAAGCGTAACATATTTGGTCTTAAGAATACATCATCGGCTAATTCATCAGGCATTGAGAACGTTCCACAAACCACGCTAAACCTTGAGCTTCTAGGCACAGTTATCAACCCGAGTAAAAGTTCGGTTGCTGTGATTAAAAATGTTGATTCGGGCAGGGTAAATGGTTATAAGTTGGATGAATTGATCGATATAATACAATCGGAAAAGGTGAAGGTAATTCGGATTGAAAATTGCGTTGCAGTATTGGAGCGCATCGGCGAAGGGCCTGAAACTATAAAATGTAAAAAGGATATAAGTGACGGCTCGTCTTCTAGTCAAGTAGCTTCGAGGACCACGCTTAATAGCGGATCCAAGGAAGCTCGAACAACCAAAGGCTATGGTAAAGGTCTCGGTGAAAACGCTGATGGGATAAACCAGATCGACGAGGGAGTTTATGAGATTGACAGAAAGATGATGGACGAGCTTTTAAGCAATCCAAATGATATCTTGACTAAGGCTCGGGTCGTTCCACATGACGATGGGCTGCGGTTTTTTGCCATAAGACCGAATAGTATTTTTTCCAAGATAGGGATCAGGAACGGCGATACAGTTCATAGCATAAATGACGTGGGGCTGGACAACGTTGAAAATGCATTCAGCTTGTTTGAGGACCTAAAGGGGCAGAGCAAATTTAGTATTGATTTAACAAGGCGTGGGAAAAGACTTACATATGAATATACAGTAAAATGAGAAATTTTGATCATTTAATCAGTAGATGAAATCTATATCCAACAGATGTGTTTTTTGCTAAGGTGAACGAATGATTCAGGATTTAGAAGTCGGCGGTCAGAACAGTTTTGAATAATTAGAGAGGGCATTCCATGATTAAATTTCTCCAATTGGTCTTATTTTTCATTACCACCATCTCTGGCGTCTACGTGGCTCATTTGGAGGAGTTGGTGGTAAATAGTGATATGGGCAACGTAATTTCTTCAGGTCTAAGAGGGAATGAGAAGCGAGAAAAGGCATCGCTAGCTCAGACTGACCCCTCTCCCGAATCACGGGAACAAGGCCCGGAGGGAAAAGAGGTTCATAAAGCTGAATCAACTGCAAGGAAGATAAGGTACCTGGTTAGAGAAGGGGACACCTTAGAGGGGATAGCTAAAAGATTTCAGTTATCGGTCCAGGAAATTTTAGATATAAACGGTTTGGTAGAGAATGCTAACGTAATTCCCGGCCAGTTCTTGATCATCCCACTAAGGGTCAAAAGCCCGAAGGTAGAGGTCGTGCGCGAGGGTGAAGAAGGTGTGGACGGGTCCCAACGTAAAGAAGCGGTTAGCGAAGACCTAGTATCTGAGACCGATGAAGGTGAGCCTAAAACTCAAGGAAGAGGAGGGGAGACTATTACTGAGAGGAAAGAGGGGCGAGGTGTATCAGGAGCAGAACCTGCAGAATCACCAGTTAGTCCCGAGGAAGAAATTGTAAACCTGCAAACGGAAATGGATATAAGAGATTTGATTCAGACGATGAGCGAGATTACGGGGGAGACATTTATCCTGGATGATTCGGTAAAAGGGAAGCAAGTAACGATCATAACACCGCAGGGGGGTTTCAAGAAACAGAACTCACTAAAACTATTTGAAACAATTTTAGATCTAAACGGGTTTTCAATCGTTAAGAAGGATGGCATAAACAAGGTAGTTCAGAAGAGAGATATTAAAACTGAAAGCATTCCTACCGAAGTTGGAGTTTCTGCCGGCGAATCTTCTGAGAGTTTTATAACGAGGCTTGTGCCTTTGAAAAATATTCAGGCCAGCGATATTGCAAACATTCTCAAGCCACTTATTTCTCCAGATGGCGATATTGCTGTATATCCTGACTTGAACACCCTGATTATAGTTGAGACTAGAGCCAATATTAATAGGTTACTCGATATTATTGAAAATCTTGATCTTAAGAAGGAGATTGAGTTTGTAAAAATAGTTAATAGTGATGCGGCCGATGTAGCCGCAAAGCTCGTGGAGATTCTAGGTGGTACTGGCTCCGTCTCAACCACTCGGGCCCCTGCTCAGACGACCTCTCCAGCGGAAAGAGGGACCGCCGCATCAAGGGCTCGGGAGAGGGTGCAAAGCCGGGTTGGTGCAACTCCGCCTTCAGGTCAATCCAATACGGCGGGGTTCAGGGTTATCGTGGATGATAGGACAAACACCCTAATTGTTATCGCCTATCCTGAGGACCTGCCGAAGATAAATTCGATAATTAGAAAACTAGATGTTGAAACGGAGGAACCTGAAGAGGGAATTTACGTTATTCACCTTCTAAACGCGGATGCTGAGCAGGTGGTTGCAGTCATATCTGGTCTAATAGGCGGCGGCGGCGTGAGTACGGGAGGTCAGGCTGTCATTGGGGCTCGTAGGACTGGAGCCGGTACATTTGGGGGTGGTACATTTGGGGGTGGCGCTTTTGGGCAAACAGTAACCGGAAGGGGAGCTGTCGGACAAACTTATGCCGGGCAAGCTGGAGGACAACGAATCAGAGGAGGGGAAACTACAGGAGCAGCTACTTCCACTGTTAGTGTGGTGGGGGAGGAGGGTTTGAGAGTAACCGCTGACACCGCTACAAATTCTGTAATTATTGTAAGTACTCGTAAGGAATTTGAGGCGTTAAGACGCGTTATAGAAGAGTTGGATGTCAGACGAAGGCAGGTTTATGTAGAAGCTGCCATTCTTGAGGTGAGTCTAAGTAATATCACAGCCTTAGGTACAAATTTGAGTATAGGCTTTACATTCAATAACGGTAACGATCTAGGGTTTGGCGGGACAATACTGCCTGGGGTTCCAAGCCTTCTTGGTTTGGCTGCGGACCCAGCGGCTTCTCTTAATCTAACCAACAGCTTGTCCGGGCTTTTTTTGGGTGTTTTAGGCGAAGAGGTTGATCCCGATGGTTCAGGACCTATACCCCCTATACCATCCTTTAGTGCTCTGTTCCAGGCACTCACATCTTTGACTGACGTTAATGTTCTATCCACTCCTAGCATTATTACAACAGATAATGAAGAGGCAGAAATAGTCGTTGCCGATGTGATTCCATTTCCTACCGGCAGTGTAGTTGGCGACGCTGGTGTCACTGTTCAGACAATTGACAGGCAGCCTGTAGGCATAAGGCTGGCCATTACTCCTCAAATCAGTGAAGGCGATTATCTAAATTTGAACATTTATACAGAGGTATCGGCTATAGCTCCAACACCAGCAGACCTTAATACGGCTGAATTCGGTATCGCTACAAATACGAGGACGGCTGATTCATCAGTAGTTGTGAAAAATGGTCAGACAATCGTAATCGGAGGATTAGTACAGGACAGGGAAAGTTCAATTCAAAATAAGGTTCCTCTTCTGGGTAATATACCCATACTTGGTAATTTATTTAAGTTTAAGAGATATGAGAGAAACAAGATAAATCTTATGATACTTCTTACCCCTAGAATCGTAGAGAATGAAGAAGACATGCAGCAGATCCTGGAACAGAGACAGAGGAGGAATATGCTTATTCAGCAAAGGGGATTTGAGAAACAGGAGGTCTATTGAAGAAGTGAGGAGTCTTGAAGAGATTATCGTAGAGAAAAACCCAGAGGCAAGCGTTAGGATAGAAGAGCTGACATCGAATAATGGAGAACGGTTTGAGGACGCGGTGCTAAAATCGAATCTTCTAAAAGATGAAGACATGCTGGAGGTCTTCTCCGAGTTCTATGAAATACCACATATCATGAAAATGTCCGAACGAGATATCGACCCTGAGCTTGTAAAGCTCTTGCCTATAAGCTTCGCGAAAAGATATAAGCTTATTCCACTAAGAAAAGAAGGTGAAAGGGTTGTTGTGGTTGTTGCACCACCTTTGGATTTATACGTTCTAGATGAGGTGAAGTCTCTATTCGGTTGTGAAATCGAACCTCATCTTGCATTGAGCCATGTAGTTATGGATAACATAAACAAGGTCTATGAACGCGATAAGGAAATGACAGGTGACATGGTACACCACGAGTCGATGGGGATTCCGGAATCCGAACTACAAGAACCGAAGGATCTACTCGAAGCAGATGATGAAGCGCCAATAATTAGATTTGTAAACTCACTACTATTTCAGGCAGTAAAGGAGAAGGCGAGCGATATTCATATAGAGTGCTTTGAAAAAGAGGTGGTCGTACGGTTCAGAAAGGATGGGATGCTCCATAAGGTTACAAGGGTTGCCAAAAAGCTTCAATCTTCCGTTATATCCAGGGTAAAGATTATGGCAGAGCTCGATATTGCTGAGAAGAGGAAGCCTCAGGATGGCAGGATTCGCGTTAAAGTTGCTGGACGAGATGTGGATGTCAGGATCTCTACCGTACCTACTTCTCACGGTGAGAGCATTGTGATGAGGCTACTCGATCGATCATCGGTTCTTCTCAGTTTAGAGGATCTTGGTCTATTTGGTAAAAAGCTTGAGACTATTAATTCACTTATTCATCGCCCCCATGGAATAATTCTTGTGACAGGCCCAACTGGTGGAGGGAAAACGACTACCCTCTATGCTGCTCTTGAGAGAATAAATTCTCCTGATAAAAAAATAATCACTATTGAGGATCCAGTTGAGTATCAAATATTGGGAATAAACCAGATACAGGTCAATCCTAAAGTAAATTTGACCTTTGCCAATGGACTGAGGTCCATTCTCCGTCAGGACCCGGACATAGTATTGGTGGGAGAGATACGGGATAGAGATACTGCGGACATAGCCATACACGCTTCGCTAACGGGGCACCTGGTTTTTTCTACTCTACACACTAATGACTCTGCCAGTGCAATTACCAGGTTGATCGATATGGGTATTGAGCCATTCCTAGTAGCATCATCTCTCATTGCAGTGGTAGCCCAAAGGCTTGTACGAATACTATGTCGTAAATGCAGGGAGCCCTATACACCGATAGGTGACGAACTCATCAGGATTGGAATCGATAGGAGTGAGGTACCTGAATCAGGTCTATATAGGGCGAGGGGATGCAGCGAGTGTCTGGGTACTGGATATGCTGGCAGGAGTGGAATATTTGAAATTCTTGTTATTGATGACGACCTCAGGAATCTTACCCTAAGCACGGTGGATTCTACCACCATTAAGAGGAAAGCCGTTGAGCATGGTATGACAACACTGAGGATGGATGGCGCGGAAAAGGTTCTTAAAGGACAAACTTCGATAGATGAAGTTATGCGTGTTGCAGAAGAAAGCGATAATCATTGATACGAAATCATAGTATATATAGTTGAAGTAATTTCTGATCTTATCTGTAAAGATATCTCAATTATAATAATATGCCTGTATATAAATACAAAGCAATTAATGAGAGGGGAAAGTCTCTGCAGGGAATAGTTGATGCAGATTCCCCAAAATCAGCGACAGATAAGTTAAAACGGGAAGGGGTTTTTCTTTCATCGCTTAAGGAAGTGAAGAAGGATAAGGGTAGGGGAATTTTTCGGTTAAGGGGGATAAGCTCCTCGGAGCTAGCGGTTACAACGAGACAGTTTTCTACACTAATTTCGGCCGGGCTTCCACTTGAAGCCTCTCTGCAAGCGCTTGGTGAGCAAACTGAAGATCCAAAGCTCAGTCAGGTACTTACCGAAGTCAAAGATAGGATTAGCGAGGGTAGCTCATTGGCGAATGCTCTGAATGAGCACACGAGGGTTTTTTCGGACCTTTACATAAATATTGTAAAAGCGGGGGAATCTAGTGGGACGTTGGACATTGTTCTCCTGAGGCTTGCGGATTTTCTTGAGAAGCAATCAGCACTCCGTGCCCGCGTGAGAAGTGCCATGGTATACCCTATTTTCATGTTCTTAATTGGCAGTGGCGTGCTTTTCTTTATGATGTCGTACGTGATTCCCAGGATTGCAAAAATTTTTGAAGAGAGCAGTAAATCACTACCACTAATCACACTTGCCTTAATAAGTTTTAGCAACTTCATTTCGAATAATCTGATTGCTCTTTTAGTTGTCTTGGGGGCTATAGTTTTCTTTATTTTTCGCTTTAAAAAAACGGATAGGGGTAAGCAATTTTATGACCGTTTAATATTTAAGGTTCCTATCTTTGGCAAAATAGCAAAGTTGGTTGCAATTTCCAGGTTCACTCGTACTCTTGGAACACTCATAGGGAGTGGTATTCCACTCCTCGAAGCACTAGAGATCGGAGAAGCGGTGGTCGGAAACTCAGTCTATGTTCAAGCCTTGAGAAACGTCCGGGAGAATGTTAGGGAGGGTACGAGCCTTGCGACTCCGCTCAGAGAGAGTGGAGTCTTCCCTCCACTCGTGACTAGGATGATTGCGGTAGGGGAACAAACAGGAGAGATGGAAGAAATGCTGGTTAAGATTGCAGATATGTATGATATGCAGGTTGAGACCTACGTTTCAACGCTTACATCATTACTTGAACCTGTTATGATATTGATAATAGGTGTTATAATAGGATTTATAGTTTTTGCTATACTTCTGCCGATATTCGATTTAACATCTACGATTGGAAAATAGGAGGTAATACATGAGATTACAGGGTGGATTTACGCTCATTGAGATTATGGTCGTTTTGATCATAATTGCAGGGCTAGCTTATATAGTCGGTACGAACGTTATGGGGCGATTGGACGAAGCTAGGAAGGAGCAAACTAAGATACAGATCAAGCAAGTGGAATCGGCATTGAAATTGTTTAAGATTGATAATGGATTCTATCCCGAAACTCAGCAGGGTCTAGAAGCCTTGGTAGTCCCACCGACTACAGGAAGAATTCCTCAACGTTATTCCTCTGATGGTTATCTTGAGGGTGGTAAGGTTCCCCTAGATCAGTGGGGAAACGACTTTATCTACGTAGGACCAGATCAAACGCACGATAGTTCATTTGAGATAATATCACCAGGCCCGGATGGTGTATATCCAAGCGATGAAGATATATCTAACCGTAACATACAATGAAGGATAAGCAAGGTTTTACCCTCATAGAACTTACCGCAGTCATGATTCTATTGGGCTTCTTTCTACTGGTAGCAATTCCAAAGTTTAAGGATCTAAATGATGTCAATATTAAAAGCACCTCGCGAAGAATGGCCAGTATTATCAAGTATCTTTACAACGAGGCTGCTTTTAAAAAAAAGATCTATAAGCTATCGTTCGATTTAGACAATGAGGAGTACTGGGTCGAGGTTCAGGAGGGAAATGAATTTGTAATTCCTGATGACCCCACATTGAAGAAGAGAAAACTACCGGAGGGTTTATCCTTCAAAGATGTGATGACTGATCGAAGCCGAGTTAATTCACTTGGGCAGAATGAACAATTCATACTATTCTTGCCAACTGGATTTGTAGAACCCGCTGTGATTCATCTCGAGTCTGATGACGGGAAATACTACACGTTGGCAACAAAGCCCTATACCGGTGGCACTATAGTATTTGATGAATATGTGGATGTACTCAATAAATAGGTCATTTTTAAATTATTTGCTGAAATGTAGAGTCCCTAGGGACGATGATTCAGCAAGAATTAAGCATGCAAAATCTAATAATGGATTTACTCTATTGGAGGTACTTGTTGCTGTAGCGATTCTAGGAGCCGGACTTACAGTATTACTGGGTGCTGTCAACAGAAATTTAATTATGGCTTCACAGTCAAAAAACCTCTCCATAGCAGGTTTGCTTGCCCAACGGAAGTTGGCTGAGGTTGAGCTCGAAGGCTATCCTGAGATAAGGCAGGAGCAGGGACAATTTGAAGAGGCGCCAGAATTTAACTGGTTTCTCTCTGTAATGCCTTATGAGATTCCAAACCTGGATACAGAGATAAGAATTGTAATATTACGGATTACATGGGATGATGGTAAAAAAGATTTTGAAGTTTCAATGGCATTATCTGATTACTGAAAAGGGGTTTACCCTGATTGAGGTGCTCCTGGCTATTTTTATTGGTTCAATTGTCTTAACAGTTCTGTATTCATCTTTTTTCCAGATAATAAAGGCCAAGGACGTTGCGGAAAGTGAACTCGATCTCTATCACGAAGCTAGGGTTGTTTTTTCCAAAATGACAGAAGACTTTCAATCGGCATACCCAAGGGGTGAGGTATTCGATAATTCATCAATCCCAACCGCTTCATTTTTTAGTGGTACAAAGGATGGAGATAACAGCAGGGTCACCCTTACCTCACTTTCTCGCCAACCTGCATTAAATTCCGTGGATTCGGATCAAGCTGAGATCAGTTATTACTTGGAACCTGTTCCACAGTCCGATCTTTTCTACCTTATGAGAGAAGAAAACCCTCGGATAGGTACCGACTCGGGGGGCATAAGATATCCGATTTCTGAAAACTTGGTCAGATTTAATTTAACATACATGACCGAGAATGATAGCGAGGAGAGTTTTGTTGATGAGTTTAACTCGGATCAAACGGGCTCACTTCCCAAGGTTGTCGAAATTACATTGACTATGAGGAGTCCTAGAGGGGAAGATGTTCAATTTAGCACACTGATTTTGATACCTTTAGGTGAGTAGCATTCGGTGTGCTCTCCTATATTTCGGTGATTATGGATGAAAAGTAATTTTCGTATGAGACAAAATCTTAAGGGAAACAAGTCTGATAGCGGGGTGGTTCTTATTATCGTACTCATCGTCACGGCAATTCTTACGACCCTTGTCGTTGATCTTATCTATTTTACACAGATAGATTCCGAGATCTCCGCAAACACCAGAGATGATATCAAGGCTAGATACATTGCAAAGTCGGGCGTAAATGTTGTTGCGGGGGCGATGAAGGAAACTCCGCTCGAAGACTTAAAGAAAGCTACTAGTCTATTGAACAATCAGGGTGAAGAATCCGATGAAATATGGTCTATCAGAGTACCGGTCCTTCCGGTTGGTGATGGAAATGTTTCACTCACGGTTATTGACGAGCGTTCAAAGATCAATTTGAATGCACTTGTCAATCAATCGTCAAATAGGGTTGACCAGCAGGTAAAAACTGAGGCGGCGCAGCTCTTTAGAATTCTAGATGTAGACCCTAGAAAATCTGACTTATTTATAGCGAGCTTAATAAATTGGCTTGATCACCCCATAAAGGGGGGACAGAATGACCAAGATTCATCGGGTGCCGGGGCTGACTATTATCTCGGCCTTGAAAATCCATATAATATAAAAAATGGCCCACTTGATAGTGTTGACGAAATACGCATGATACGTGGTATGGATGAAGAGTTCTTCGAAAAGATTAAGAATTATGTTACCGTGTATCCCGCCGATAAAAAGGTAAACTTCAGTACGGCCTCAAAACCCGTCATGATTTCATCTCTTAAGGGTGCGGCAGTTTCGGCAATAGAAGGACAAGAGAGCTCCTCACCTGAAGATTTGAAGGATGATATTGCGGATAGAATCGCCGAAGGGGTTATGGAGGCTAGAAAAGATAACTCCATCATTGATCGAAAGAAGGTGAACGAAATCATTAAGGACGTTGACCCAACACTCAAGATTAGCTCAGGAATTGGTGGTGTTGTTTTAAGTTCCGGGGAGAGCGATGTGTTTTCTGTGATCTCTTCTGGTATCCTTGGTGAAGAGAATCCAACTTTAAGGACGGTAGAGGCCGTTATAAGAAAAGGTTCTTCTGGGCAGTCGAGAGGAGTACGTATAATCTCATGGAAAGAAAGGTAGTAATATTAAGAAAGATAATCGAGGAGTTGAGAAGTAGGTTATTTGAAAGAGACGAGGTTATAGAAGGCGCTTTATGTGCACTTCTCACCGGCAATCATATGCTAATTATTGGTCCGCCAGGCACTGCAAAGTCTCAGCTTGTTCATGAGGTATGTAAGAGAATAGACGGAGCCCGTTATTTTCAATGGCTCCTCACAAAGTTTACTACTCCCGAGGAAATTTTCGGAGCAGTTAGCCTTAAGGGACTTGAGAACGATGAATATCGCAGGGTTATTAATGGGAAAATACCAGAGGCTCACATAGCTTTTCTTGATGAGGTGTTCAAAGCCAGCTCATCAATATTAAATACACTTCTCACCATAATGAATGAGAGAATCTTTTATAATAGTACTGATGTGGTTCAAGTGCCACTGATTTCACTCTTCGGAGCGAGTAATGAGCTTCCCTCTGAAGAAGATGAGCTCGAAGCATTGTATGATAGGTTTTTGCTCAGGTATGTAGTAGATTATGTTAAGGAGGATTTTAGGTTCTTAAAAATGTTGCATACAGAAGAGATTGATGATGGTGTTACATCAATAACTTTGGATGAGATTCAAAAGTGTCAATCACATGTTAATGACATTCCGGTTCCACAGCATGTCATAAAATTGGTTTCGCGTCTGAGGAGTGAGCTCAGGAAAAAGGGTATTGTTCTATCTGATAGGCGATACAAACAGTCTATCTCATTGCTTAGATCGAAGGCGTACCTCTCAGGGCGGGACGAAGTCATAGAGAGTGACTTAAATATTTTAGAAAATGTACTATGGCGCGATCCGGGCGAAGTGGGAGAGATTAAAGCTGTTATCTATCAGCTACTTCAGGGTTATAGAGATGCATTAAGGGAATTACTTATACAAGCTAAGGAGCTGCTTTCATATTCAAAAAGAGAGTGGGAAAATGAAGAGTTGGAAATAAATGCTAACATAGAAGCACAAACCAAGTTAAGGCACATATTAGCAAAGCTTGACCTAATGCTTGATGAATGTAGAGAGCGTGGAAAATCGACTGATGAAATTACTCGGGTGAGGACCGAAATCGAACAAATTCAAAGAGAAACATTGGATAAGTTGATATCGTTCAACGAGGAAATGGTTTAATTTGAAGGAATTCTATTCTATTTTAAAAGTTTCCTTTCTATAATTATTATCAAACTGTTTAGCATTTATAATGCATTTCAGCTTATTCTGGGCAAAGCCATTTTGCGCATGAATCTGTGATTAAACAAAAAATCTAATGACTTAGGGACATTTGACGATATTCGTACATAGGTTAGACTAACGTAAACCTTTGTTGGAGGGAATTTGTGGTTAGAGGAAACGGTTTTGGTGAAGATAAAACCATCTGGAATGAGATCCGTGAGTACTGGTTGAGAAAGACCGGGAATGGGGGAAGTAGGGGATTTAGGCTATGGCCAATTATTATAATAATAATATTAGCCATATGGATTGCTGCAGGTATTTATACAGTAGAACCCGGGGAAATTGGTGTAGTTTTACGTTTTGGGAAAGAAGTAGGTCGGTCAGAGCCTGGTCTGAGATATCATTTACCCGCACCAATTGAAACTGTGAAGTTGGTAAATATGGCTGTCGTAAGAAGGGTTGAGATCGGTTTTAGGACAAATCCCAGATATAGACCCATTCCTGAGGAATCTTTAATGCTCACAGGGGATGAAAATATTGTCGACGCACAAGCTATTGTTCAATACAAGGTCAAAAACCCTTCGAATTATCTCTTCAAGGTAAAGGATCCAGACAAGGTATTATTGGATTCTGCCGAAGTGGCATTAAGGAGTGTTATAGGTAGAACAACAATTGATGATGCCCTCACAGTTGGCAAGGTTAAGATCCAGGAGGATTCGAGGAAATTTCTACAACAACTGCTAGATACATATCAAGCTGGCCTCTTAATCACTGATTTTAAATTACAGGTAGTAGATCCACCTGCACAGGTCAAGGATTCATTTAATGAAGTTGTAAGGGCCAGGGAAGATCAGGAGAGGCTTACGAACGAAGCAAGGGGATATGCAGAGGACATAATACCAAAGGCGCGAGGAGAGGCTGAGAAGAGGATAAGGGCTGCAGAAGCTTACAGGGAGCAAAGGGTAATAAAAGCACAGGGTGATACAGAGAGGTTCCTGGAGATCCTAGAGGAATATCAAAAAGCAAAGGGAGTTACAGCTACAAGGCTTTATATTGAGACAATGGAGCAAGTTTTGCCGAACGCAAATAAGGTTGTGATAGGTCCTGAGGCGAGTGACAATATTCTCAAATTCCTTCCGTTAGGAGAAATGGGTAAAAAACAGAATGAAAAATAAGGAAGATATATGTTGGAATTTCAATTAATTTCGATTAAAAAGGAGACCATCTGAGGTAAATATGAAATCTCGGCCAATTGCAATAATTATAATCCTAATTTTATTATTAATTGTATTGCCTCAGTGGCTGTACATAGTATACGAAACAGACCAGGTCATAATTACACAGTTTGGTCGATACGTAGCAACTGTGAAGGATGCGGGTTTGCATGCCAGAACCCCCTTTGTTCAGCAAATTCATAGGTTTAATAAGAGGGTACTTTACACTGATGCACCACCGGGAGAATACCTTACGCTTGATAAAAAGAGATTGATCGTTGATTACATAAGCCATTGGAAGATTGAGGATCCATTAGCGTTTTTCAAAAGTCTAATAACTGAATTCGGAGCTAAGTCGAGAATTGAAGATATAGTATTTTCAGAAATGAGGGTAGAATTGGCATCGTTCGACTATGAGGATATTATAGCGGAAAATCGAGAAGCTATTATGGATGCAGTTGCTGATAAGGCTCGAGAGAGATTAAAGGATTTTGGAATAGAACTGATTGATGTCAGGATCAAGAGAGCCGATCTCCCAAAGGAAGTACAGGAGAGTGTTTTTGCGAGAATGGTGGCAGAGAGGGATAGAATTTCTAAGAGATATCGTTCTGAGGGAGAGGAGGAAGCTGCCAAGATACGGGCTCAGGCCGATAAGGAACGAGAAATCATACTCGCAGAGGCATATGCCAAGTCACAGAAGTTGAGCGGAGAAGGCGATGCCAAGGCTGCGGCGATCTATTCAGAGGCGTTCGATAAGGATCCGGAATTTTATAGTTTTCAAAGAACCTTGGAGGCATATGAAAATGCCGTAACACCAGATACACTTTTTGTTATCCCCTCCAATTCAGACTTTTTTAAATACTTTAACACCGGATTTTCCCCCGATAACCTGAAATAGCTTTAGCATTGACAACTAGTTATTGTATTATTTATCCTAAGCCGAAGTGGCGGAATTTGGTAGACGCGCTGGATTCAGGATCCAGTGGGTGTGAGCCCGTGGGGGTTCAAATCCCCCCTTCGGCATGAAAGTGGATGCGTGAGAGGGGTATGAAAGAAATAAAACCAAGATTGATATTTACGGATCGTAAACGGCGGTCATGGACTCGATCGGCCCGGCAATTAGTGATAATTCTACTTACTTTTTGCGTCGGTGTGTATGTCGGAATTAAGGTCAGGGATATGGATTTAAGTGTTGGTGTTAAAAAA
>Ga0214471_10002056_pt1 | contig 15863 bp, 16 predicted proteins | sample RVTome_5_FD_207665 | JGI IMG/M metagenome (GOLD analysis project Ga0214471, IMG submission 207665) | Soil microbial communities from uranium-contaminated site in the Upper Colorado River Basin, Wyoming, United States - RVT142D155 | ecosystem: Environmental > Terrestrial > Soil > Contaminated >... | reverse complement strand
GAGGCAAGCACCGTTTCCGTCATGCGGTCGTGGATGTGGGGCAGCAGTGCCGCACGCTCCTTATCCGACAGCTTCCGCCCATCTCCGGTCGCCATGAAATAGGCCACGCCGCGCTCGACGCGACGAATGGCTTCGAGCCCGCAGTGGCGCGCGATATCGCTCGCCTTGGACGACCACGGGGAAATGGTGCCGAAGCGCGGCACGACCAGAACGAGCTCGCCGCGTGCCACGCCCGCCGCGTCGGCCGGGCCGTAGGCGAGGATGCGATCGAGCCGCTGCGCTTCCGCGTCCGACAGCGCGCGCTCGAGCTCGACGAAATGCCAGAACTCGGCGTGTACGTCGGTGACGCGCGGAACGGCGGAGCGGAGAGTACTGACGAGCCTGGTGGAGCGGAAGGCCGAGAGCGCGCTTCTTCCTCTCAGCCTCAGGGTCTGCGACATGTGGCGGAATCGAAGTCGCTAAAAACGCATTTTACCTGAACGGGCATCGCCCCGCAGCGTGCGCGGTATTATTCACGTTAGAATACACGCACTTATGACGGTACGCCTCGCTCACAACACGCCGATTTACTTGACCGCGGACGTCCGCGCCGTCGAAGCTGCAGCCGCCACCGCGCCCTCGCCGCCGCAGCTCATGGAGCAAGCGGGACTGGCGGCGGCGGAAATTGCGCGTGAGGCATCCGGTGGCACGGGCAAGCCCGTCCTGGTGCTGGCAGGTCCCGGCAACAACGGCGGCGATGCCTTCGTGGTTGCGCGCCACCTCAAGCAGTGGTACTTCAACGTGTCCCTGGTCTTTGCCGGTGACGCCGGCAAGCTCGCGGCGGATGCGTCCGCGGCGCTGCGGGCGTGGCGTTCCGCCGGCGGCGGCATCGGCGATGGCCTGCCCGGGGCGCAGGACTGGGGATTGGTGGTGGACGGGATTTTCGGCATCGGGCTCGAGCGCGACGTGTCGGGCCGTCATGCGGAGTGGATAGCCGCGGTCAACCGCCTCCCCGCGCCGGTGCTCGCTCTCGACGTGCCGAGTGGCCTGCAATCCGATACCGGACGCGTGATGGGGTGCGCCGTACGCGCCACCCACACCGTCACGTTCATCGCGCTGAAGCCAGGGCTGCTCACCCTCGATGGGCCCGAACATTGCGGCGCTATCCATGTGCGCAACCTCGGTCTCGACACGCAGAAACTGCGTGCCGCCCGGGGTTTCGTCATCGGGCCGGAAGTCCTGGATGGCGTTCTCCCGCGGCGCGCCCGCAACAGCCACAAGGGCGATTACGGCAGCGTCGGCATCATCGGCGGTGATCACGGGATGGTCGGTGCGGCGCTGCTCGCGGGCCGTGCCGCCCTCAAATTGGGGAGCGGGCGGGTCTACGTGGGCCTGCTGGCGCGCGACGCGCAGGCCGTGGACCCGGGACAACCGGAACTCATGCTGCGGACTGCGGACGAAGTGCTGAAGCTCGGGCATCTCACCTGCCTCGCCGTCGGTCCCGGCCTTGGCCAGATGCCGGACGCCGCGTTCTATCTCGGCATCGCGCTCGAATCACCGCTCCCGCTCGTGCTCGACGCCGACGCCCTCAACCTCATTGCCGCCGACAGCCGGCTGGCCGAAGCGCTCCGCCGGCGCTCGGCGCCTTCACTGCTCACGCCGCACCCCGCGGAGGCCGCGAGGTTGCTGGGGACGTCCACCCGCGAAGTGCAGAGCGATCGCGTGGGCGCCGCCACCACGCTTGCGGCCAGGCTCGGCGCTCTCGTGGTACTGAAGGGGGCCGGCAGTGTATGCGCGGCCGCGGATGGAACCTGGCATATCAACACGACGGGCAATCCCGGCATGGCGAGCGCCGGCACGGGGGACGTCCTGACCGGCATGATTGCCGCTCTGCTGGCACAAGGAGCGCAGCCTAGAACGGCACTCCTTGCCGCTGTGTTTCTCCACGGCGCCGCGGCCGATTACGCGGTGGCCGGCGGCGCGGGCCCCGTCGGGCTCACCGCAACCGAAACGATCGACGGTGCGCGTTTATTGCTGAACCGCCGCTAGCGGCTGATCGCGCCTGGCAGCACAACAATTGTTTTTGGTTCTCGCCGCGTCCGTTGGCAAGGATCAGGACAGACCCTTCGACAGGCTCAGGACAAGCTCTCTGGCTCGGCTTTTTCATCCGCCTGCGGCCTGAGCGTAATCCCGGACAGTCCTCCGGCGCCTTTCTCGAGCGCGATGATTTCCTCCGCGGTGAGCGGGAGGCTCACGTACGCGCCCTGGATGCGCGCGCAACCGAGCGTAGACAGTGCGACCGCGGTGGCGCCGTCCTCCACGCCCTCGGCCGTCACCTCCAGCCCGAGATCGCGCGCCAGCCGCACCAGCGAGCGGACGATCTTCTCGTGGACCGGTGCCTTCCGCATGTCACCCACGAATGCCGCCGCGAGCCGAAACTCGTCGAGCGGCAGCTCCGCCAGGTTGCTGAGCGAAGACGAGCCGGTGCCGAAGCCGTCGATCGCGAGCTGCAGCCCGCTGCCTTTCAGCCGCCCGAGCGCCTCCTTCACCCGCTCGAGCCCTCCGGCGAGCGCCGTCTCGTGGATCTCAACCACCATGTGCTTGGGTGGAATGCCCCAGGTGCGCAGCGCCCGGCCCACGAACTCTGGAAACTCCGGCTGCAGCAGGCTGTCCGCCGCGACCTTCACGCTAAGCGAAACCTGCAGCCCGGCGCGCGCCACCTCCGCGCCCTCGCGCAGCGCATTGTTGATCATCCACCACGACAGCTCGCGGCTGACACCCGCGGCTTCCGCCGCCTCGATCGCTCGCGGCTCCGTCACTTCCCCCAACTCCGCGTCCGTCCAGCGCAACCGGCACTCGAGTCCGGCGATACGCCCGGTGCGCAGGTCGAGCTGCGGCTCGAAGGCGAGCCGCAACGCATTCTCCTCCAGCGAGCGGCGCAACCGCGCCGCATAGCGCATTTTTTCCTCCTCGCTCTCGCCGTGGGCCGGATCGTAGAAGGCGACTCGCTCCGCGCTGCCGCGCGCGGCCTGCACGGCCAGCTTGCCGTTGCGGACCAGCGTTTGCTGGTCCGCTCCGTGGTCCGGGTACATCGCGATGCCGATAACCGCCTCCGGGGCAAACGAGCGGTCGCCAATCGCAATTGGCGCTTCGAGCGTGCCCAGGATCTTGTTCGCGGCGAGGACCGCCACACCCTCGCCCGCGATGCGCGGCAGCAGGCACGCGAGCTGGTCACGGCTCACCCGGCCCAGCTGGTCCTGCTTGCGCAGCACTCCCTCGCGCATGCGTCGCGTGACCCGCAGCATGAACGCTTCGCCCCGCTGCAGCCCGAGCAGGCGATCGACCTGCTCGATCTGCCCGACCTGGATCAGCAGCAGCCCCAATTGCTTTCCTTCCTGGCGGTGGCTCTCGATGGCCGCGCGGAAGATCTCCATGAACGCAGCGTACTCCGGCGTCGGCAGTGTGCGCACCACCGCGCCGCCGCCCTGGGTGCGCGCGGCGAGCGTGGCGATCAGCGCGACTTGCAGGAAGACGAAGCGCTGCAGCGCCAGAATGCTCTCCGTGCATCGCTGCGGGTCGCTGCCGTACAACCGCAGCGCACCCCGCGTCATGGCGCTCTGGAAACGCAGGCAGTCACGGCGCATGCGATCAAGCGTCTCGCCTTCCGCGTCGAGCGCCCATTCGCCGAGCGCGGCGTATATCGGCTCGATGTCGGCGCCGCCAGATGTTTTCGCGCGTGCCAATGCGGAATCGAGCGCCCCGGCCGCCGCGACGTACAGGTCCGGCGCCTGCTCGCGCACCTCCCCGGAAACAGTGGCGACGCGCGCGAGCGTCCTGGAATCGATGCTGAACGCCTCCGCGATGCGCCCGATGAGCGCCCGGAGGCCGATGCCCGGCTCCTGTTCCAGCCCAGTGCTAGAGACCGACTCCGGGGCGGCCGCCCCGCCGTCAGAGGAAGAACTCGGCGGCATCGATGGCGACGCTGCTCTTGTCCAGGGTGCGCTTGATGCGATACGGCATGTCCGGACCGGCCCTGGGCTCCTTCACCAGGTCGAGGATCTTCTGGGGTCTGATCTGATTTCCCTTGGCGTCGAGCACGACCATGACGCGCGGCTGCAACCGGCGCACCAGGTTCTGAGCGATTACGATCCCGATCTCGCCGGTATTGAGCTCAACCGCGGCACCCACCGGGTAGATCCCGATGCACTGGATCAATTGCTGGACCAGGGAGCCATCGAACTGGGTATCGCGCCAGTCATAGAGCTTGCTCAACGCATTCGAGGGCGAGAGCGCCTCGGCGTAGGCTCGCGGGCGCGTCAGGGCGTCAAAACAATCGATGAGCCCCGCGATGGAGCCGAACAATCCGATCTCCGGACCCCTCAGGCCCTCGGGATAGCCGCTACCGTCGTAGCGCTCGTGGTGGAGCGCCGTCAGGGCTGGAAGCTCGACGGGAAGCCCCGCGGTTTCCTTCAGGATGGCGACCGAGTGCTCGACATGGGACTGGCACATTTGCCGTTCTTCCTCGCTCAATGTCTCTTTCTTGTCGAGCAATCCCGCCGGCAGGCGTACTTTCCCGACGTCGAGCAGCAGCCCCAGCATGCCGAGGAGATCGAGCTGCTCGCGCGGCAGCTGCAGAAAGCGGCCAAACGTGATCATGTAGACCGAGACGCCGAGCGCGCGGTCGAGCGTAAGCTCGCCCATCTCCTTCATCTTGGAGAGCAGCAGCATCGCGTCGGGATTGCGCACGACACTGTCGGTCATGTTCGTCACCGCTTCGCGCACGCGGGGCGCATCGATCACCTTGCCGACCTTGACGGTGCTGAACACGTCTCTCATCACCACCTCGGCCCTGCCCTGCGCCGACCGCGCGGCCGGCATCTCGACGTCGACGCTGACCTTCTCCTCGTAGACGACCCTCCGGGTGATGCTCGCGAGCACGCTTTCGTGCTTCGATTTCAAAGAGGTCGTCTTGAGCTGGCTGCGATCTTGCAGGTCCGTGCTCTTTTCGGGATCGACGTAGACCTTCTTGCAGAATTTCTTGAGCGTCTCCAGCTGCGTCTCGTCCTCGAGCACGAAGCCCTGGAAGACGAAGGGCGTGTCGGTCCACGGCCGATCGAGCTCGGAGATGTAGACTCCGAACTGAAGCTGCTCGACCGGCACTTCCTTCTTCATGGCGCGCTGCTTCCCCCGGGGACCGCTCCCGCCGTTGAGTCAGGTTGAATTTTCCGTCCTGCCGGGCCGGCGCGCAAGCGGCCCCGCCGTGGACGGCGTCAGAACTCGAATACGTGGTTATTGTGCAACGGACGCGGCCGCCGGTCCCCGGGCAGTTCATCGATTTCCTGCATCGTGAGCTCGATTTCGCTCGGTTTCAGGTGCGTGATGTAGATTTCCGCGGGGCGCGTGAGCTTCGCCAGCTCGTCAGCCAGCATCGACGGGCACAGGTGGAGGGCGAGCTTGGCGAGCTCGTAGTCCTTGTCCGAGAACGCCGTCTCGATGATGAGGTACTTGAGATTCTCGATCCGGTTCACCACCGCCCACAGCGCGTCGTTCGGGCCCGTGTCGCCGGTGAAGACCAGGCTGCCCTTGCCGCTGTCGAGCTGGTAACCCACCGCGGGGACGGTATGGATCGCCGGCAGCACGGTGATTTTCCGCCCGTCGAGCGTGACCACTTTTCCGACCGCGACCTCCTGGTAGCGCAGAAACGGCTGCTCGGGCGTGGGAATCACGGTGAAATCCGGCCAGATGTCCCAGTTGAACAGGTTCTTCTTCAGGATCGCGATCGTGGGGCCGGTCGCATAAACCGTAAGCGGCTTGGGCCGCAGCGCGCCGACCGAGTCGAGGAAGAACGCGATCGAGTTGACGTGGTCGAGATGGGAGTGAGTGACGAAAATATGGTCGATCAGCGTCAGCTCCGCGAGCGAGAGGTCGCCGACCCCGGTTCCGGCGTCGATCAGGATGTCGTGATCGACCAGAAACGAGGTCGTTCGATTCTGCTGCCCGCCGATGCTGCCCGAGCAACCGAGCACGCGCAGACGCATTGCCAGCCCCCTGTCTACTTCAAGCCGGTCCGCTAGCCCTTGAGCCGCCAGCGTTCCGCCGCGATGTCGTCGGACGCGCGCGCCTCGACCCAGCGGGCGCCGCTGCCGGTTGCCTCCTGCTTCCAGAACGGCGCCCGTGTCTTGAGGTAGTCCATGATGAACTCGCACGCGGCAAACGCGTCGGCGCGGTGACCGCTCGCAATCGCCACCAGCACGATCTGGTCCGCCGGTTTGAGCTTGCCGATCCGGTGCACCACGAGCGCGTCCAGCACCTGCCAGCGGGAGCGCGCCTGGTCGACGATCTCCTCGATTGCCTTCTCCGTCATTCCCGGATAATGCTCGAGCGTCATTTCGGCAACCGCGCCGCCCTCGTTGACGTCGCGCACCACGCCGATGAAGCTCGCCACCGCCCCGATCTTCGGATTGCCCCGACGCAGCGCGGCGATCTCGGCGCTGACGTCAAAATCCGCGGTCTGGATGCGAACGCTCATGCCTACCCCCATCCTAACCTTCCCCCTGAGGGGGAAGGGATATTTCTAGCCGCCCGTGACCGGGGGGAAGAAGGCGATCTCGTCGCCGTCGGTAACCGGCGTGTCATCATGGGCCATCGCCTGATTGACCGCGGCGCGCGCCGCCTTGCCGGACGCGAGCGCCTGCTCCCATTCCCCGCCGCGCGCCACCAGCAGCGCGCGCACGCCTTCGACATCTCGCACTGCGGCGGGCAGCGCGAGCGCCTCCGAGCCGGTGCCCAGCGCCTCCCGCAGCCGGGCGAAATAAAGCACTGTAATCATTGGCGTATTATCACCCCGCACCGTCACAATACCAAGCTTCTTGCCGTCATTCCCGTGACGACGGGTATCCCCTTCCCCCCTTGCGGGGGAAGGTAGGATGGGGGGTGACTTGCCTGGACTCCCGCCTCCGCAGGAGTGATGCGCCCTACCCGATACCGACGTGGCGCACCACGAAATCCGCAATGCCCGCCGTGTCATCGAGATCGAACTGCGGCAGCTTCGTATCAAGCCGCCGGTCGCTGGCGATCCCGACGATATCGCGATCCTGCGGGTGCAGCAGAGGCTCACCGGTCGCGGCCCGATACACCTCCAGCTTGGGCACGTGCTCGCGCTTGAAGCCCTCGATCAGCACGAGGTCGCACGGCGACAGACGCTCGAGCAGTTCCGCGAAGCCCGGCTCCGGCGCGCCGCGCAGCTCGTGCACCAGCGCCCAGCGCCGCGACGAGCTGACCAGCACCTCCGTGCAGCCCGCGTGCCGATGGCGGTAGGAATCCTTACCCGGCTGGTCGACATCGAAAGTGTGATGGGCGTGCTTGATCAGCGAGACCTTCAGCCCGCGCGCGACGAAAATAGGCATCAGCTTCTCGATCAGCGTCGTCTTGCCGCTGCCCGACCAGCCCGCGAAGCCGAATATCTTCATGTGCCGGCCGTCATCATAGCGGACCTTCGTTATTCCCGTCTAGATATAACGATGGCGATTGTGCTATGGTGCGCCGATGTCATTGCATGACACCGTAATCCTTTGCGCGGCGTTCTTCATGGTCGCGACGCTTTACACGACGGTCGGCCATGCGGGCGCTTCCGGCTATCTCGCCATGATGGCGCTGATCGGCCTGGCTCCCGAGGCCATGCGCCCGACGGCGCTGGCGCTGAATATTCTGGTTGCCGCCCTCACGGTTTACCGCTTCCGCCGCGCGCGTTTCTTCTCGTGGCCAGGTCTGTGGCCGTTCCTCGTCGGCTCGGTGCCCTTTGCCGCCGTGGGAGGAATCCAGAGCCTGCAACGCGGCACATACTACGTGACGATGGGTGCGGTGCTGCTGCTCGCGGCCTCCTATCTCGTGTGGCGCGCGGTTGGCTCCCGAACCCCAATGGAAGAAGGCATCGTGCGCGTCAGGAGGATTCCCGCTGCATTCCTGGGCGCCATAATCGGCTTCGTTTCCGGCCTGATCGGGGTCGGCGGGGGTATTTTTCTCAGCCCGATCCTGCTGATACTGGGTTGGGCGGGCCTAAAGACAACCGCCGGCATTTCCGCGCCGTTCATTCTCGTGAATTCAGCCGTCGCGCTCCTCGCAGGCTCGTTGACCGTGCAGACGTTGCCGCGTGAGCTGCCACTGCTCGCCGGCGCCGCGATGCTTGGCGCCTTCCTTGGCACATGGCTGGGCCTTCAGTACCTGAAGCAATCGGGATTGCTCCTGACCCTGGCTCTCGTGATGACGCTGGCAGGGCTGAAGCTCATCCTGACCGCGTAGCAAGATACGACTAGCGCGGCGCGGCGCGTGGTTTGCGCAGATTCCTCGAAAACCGCTTCAGATCTGCCGAAATGGCGGCAGATGCCTTGTCCTCCATCACGCGGTAGCGGCGGATCAGCTCGCGGCCGAACGGCGTCACGCGCGCTCCGCCCCCGCGCCTGCCGCCGGTGGCGGTCAGCACGACCGGCTGGCTGAAGCTCTCGTTGAGCGCATCCACGAGCTGCCAGGCGCGCCGGTACGACATGCCCATCGACCGGGCGGCGGCCGAGATCGAACCGGTGGCATCGATCGCGGCGACCAGCCGGGCCTTGCCCGGCCCCATGGCGGGGTGCCGGTCAGCCAGGATGCGAAGCGTCAATCCCGGGTAGCGCGCCATGCCGGCATTCTACCCACGCCTCAGCTCTGCCCTCCAGGAAGCGCCCCACCCGGGATGCAAACCGGCCGTTCCACGCCGTCGCCGAGCGCCACGCGGACGACGGCCACCTCCACGCCATAGATCTCCCTGAGGCTGTCCGAAGTGACGGTTGCTGCGGGTGCGCCGAGCCGCGCGAGGTGCCCCTCGTGCAACATGGCGACCCGGTGCGCGCAGATGAACGCGTGGTCCGGGTCATGGGTGGAAAGCAGCACGCCGATGCCGGATTGCGCCAGTGACTGGATGTGCTGCAGCACGCGCACCTGGTTGCCGAAATCGAGGTTCGCGGTTGGCTCGTCCATGACGATGACGCGGGCGTCCTGTGCCAACGCGCGCGCGATCAGGGTGAGCTGGCGTTCGCCGCCCGAGATGCGAGTGTAGATGGAACCGGCCAGGTGCCCGATCTGCATGCGCGAGATCGCGGCCAACGCCGCCTCGCGGTCGCGGCGCGAGGGGGACGAAAACAGGCCCAGATGCGCCGTGCGCCCCATGAGCACGACCTCCTCCACGGTGAAAGGGAAGAACGCCGCATGGGCTTGCGGGACGTAGCTCACCATTCGTGCGACCTCGTCGCGTGCGCGTGCCTTCAGTTCCACTCCGTCAATCAGCACCGCGCCGCCCTGCGCCGGCAGCAACCCCAGCAGCGTCTTGAAGAGCGTGGTCTTGCCGCTACCGTTCGGGCCCAGCAGGCACAGCACCTCTCCTGCTTCCACCGCAATCGAAAGGTCGCTGCCGACGCGCTTGCCGCGGTAGCCGAAGTCGAGGCCGCGCGCTTCCAGTCTCATTGCCAGCCCCTGCGCGCGGTCGCGAGCTGCCACAGAAAGAGCGGCGTGCCGACGAACGCGGTCAGCACCCCAAGTGGGATCTCGATGCGCGCGACTGTCCGCGCCAGCGTGTCGACGCCGAGCAGAAAACCGGCGCCCAGCAGGATCGAAGTCGGCAGCAGGCGGCTGAAATCCGGTCCCACCAGCAGCCGCGCGAAATGGGGAATCACGAGCCCGATCCAGCCGATGACTCCCGAGATCGCCACCGCCGCCGATGTCATCAGCGTTGCCGCCGCGATCACGATGAGACGTATGCGCCCCGTTTCCACGCCGAGCGCCCGCGCTTCCTCGTCATCCAGGGACAGCAGATTGATGCGCCAACGCAGCAGCCACATCGGGACCAGACCCACCAGCATCAGCGGCAGCGTGGACCAGACGTCCTCCGGGCTGGCGGAAGCGAGGCTGCCGAGCAGCCAGAACGTGATGGCCGGCAGCTGGTTGTAGGGATCGGCGAGGTACTTCATCAATGCGACGCACGCGCCCAGCAGCGAGCCCACGACGACGCCCGCGAGCACGAGCACCAGCAGCGGATCATGACCGCGCACCGCGTTGGCGGTGACGTAGACCAGCCCGACCGCGCCCAGGCCGAACGCGAATGCCAGGCTCTGGATCATAATCACGTTGAGCGAGAGGAATATCCCGAGCACCGCGCCCACCGCCGCGCCCGCCGACACGCCCAGGATATCCGGGGAGACCAGCGGATTGCGGAACATGTTCTGGTAGGCGGCGCCTGCAGCCGCCAGCGCCGCGCCGATCAGGAGTGCCGCGGCGACCCGCGGCCCGCGGATTTGCACGACCACGGTTTCAATGGTCGGATCGAGGCCATGCTCGGCGCCCGTGAGGCGCGCCCATAGGATGCCAGCCAGGTCGGACGCCGAAACCGGGAAGCGTCCGACGGCGAATGCCACGACGACCAGCAGCACGAGCGCGCTGCACGCGCCCAGCACCGCTATCGGCACGCGCCCAGACGTCATGCCGGCGGCGGGGACGGGCGCAGCAACTGGTCGAGCTGCGCTTCGCTCGGCGTCTGGTGGTAGCACCGGGAATAGAAGTCGCGCACGATCGGACGCAGATCTTCCGGAAAGGCGTCAGGATACAGGATGCGCGCGAGCCAGCGCAGCCCGATCAGTCGGTTGATCGAGGGGGGAAAATCGATCCAGCCGAAGGGCACGCTGGGCGCGAGATGAAAGCGCCCCGCCTTGATCGCCGGCAACTCGCGCCAGGAAGGGTGGCCGCGCGCGAGCCCGAAAAAGTTGGGGTCGATGGTGACGACGACGTCGGGGTTCCAGCGCAGCACCTGCTCGATCGAGACCTGCACCAGGCCGCCCTTCCCCAGTTCCGCAGCGACGTTGACGGCGCCCAGACGCTCGATGAACTCGGCGCTGATCGAGCCGGCAAGCCCGGTATTGAGGCCGAGCGGGCCGCGGCCGTAGTACACACGCGGCCGGCGTGCAGGCGGCACTTTCGCCACGCGCCGGTTGATCTCGGACACGGTATCTTCGGCGTAGCGCGCAAGCTCTTCCGCGCGTCTCTCTTCGCCCGCCGCGCTACCGATCTGCCGGATCGCATCCGCCATACCGTCGAAATCTCCGCCCAGCACCAGGTACGGGATGCCGGTCTGCTGCTGCACGCGGTCGGCAAGTGAAGCCAGCGTCGGGCTGACCGTTCCGTAGTCGATGATGAGGTCGGGCCTGGCCCGGAGGACGACCTCCACGTTGGCGGTGTTTCCACGGCCCGTGAGTCGCCCCAGTGTCGGAAGATCCGCGTATTTCCTCGCGATGAACGGGCGTTCCGCCTCGCGCCATGCCGATGTCCAGCCGATCAGCCTGTCGGGTGCGATCGCGAACACCAGGATGCTGGCCGGCGGTCCCGCCGCATACACGCGCTCGACGCGCGCCGGCAGTTCGACGCGGCGCCCGGCGGAATCCACCACCACGCGCCGGCCTTGCGCTCGCGTTGCCCGGGAAGCAACTCCCAGAAGAGCGACGGTTGCGAGGAACCGGCGGCGCTTCACGTCATTCGTTCAGCCAGCGCATACGTTACAGGCGCAACCAGCCGCGGCGGACGATCCACAGTACCGCGATGCCGAACACGAACGCTACGCCGACGTTCCATATCGACAGTGCCGCGGTGCCCAATGTGACAAACCGTTCGCCCTTGTCCTTTGAAAAATCGCAGGAGCCGAGCGCGAGCTGGAGCCCGGCGAGGAACAGCATGACCCCCAGCGCCGGATGCGGAAAGAGCCGCAGCAGGATCGCAACCGATTCACTGAACCCGAGCGCCAGCACGATCAGCAGCGCCCCCAGTATGACGGGGGCGCCGCCCGTCCTGGCGCCGAAGCTCACCTGCGCCGCCATTCCGCCGGCACCATGGCACAACGGCACGCCGCCGATAAGGCTGCCCAGTGTATTCATGAGACCCGTCGATACGGCGACCCGGCGCTCGGTGACCGGCCGGTCGGGGAACTCGCGGTTGTTGAACTCCACGGGTGCGATGACCGCGTTGCCCAGGGTAAGCGGTATCTGTGGCAGAGCCAGAAGCACTACGCCTACGAGCACGGCCTCCCACGTCATCGCATGAAAAGGCCAGGCGGGCGATCTGAGTCCCGGTTCCACCCCCGCCAGAGCGCCCGCTACCGCCGGCTCCGTGAGCACGGCCCAGGCCGCGCCTGCCGCCAGGATCAGAGCCATCGCCAGCAATGCGCGATTCGAAAGCAGAAGTATCGTGGCGAGGAGAAGCGGCGCAGCCAGCCAGATGCCCGTGGCCATCATGCGGGTGCCGTCCAGCATGAATGCGATGCCCAGGCCGAGGACGATGCCGAGCGTGACCGGGCGCCCCACCCACCGCGCGACCCGCTCGGCGGTGCCGGTCAGGCCGAGGGCCAGCCAGATGACGCCGGTGGCGAGCGCGGCTACCGCCACCGCCTGGGGAGTGATCACCGCGGTCTGCGCGGCCCCGGTGATGGCGATCGCCCCAATCGCCTTCATCGGCTGTACCGGGAACGGAGTCCGGAAATACACGCCTGCGGCAACGAGCGCAACGCCGAAAGCGAGCAGCATTCCCGCCGGCTCGATGCCGACGACGGTCACGTAGGCGAGCAGGAACGGGACGAGCGTGCCGAGATCCCCGAACGCGCCCGCCCACTCATGCCGGTCGAAGCGCAGCGTGGTGCCGACAACGGGCTGGGCAGTTCCTTCCGAAGCGCCTGACCGCACGGGCGAATTCATGCGGCGAGAGCGTATCCCTCCGCTCAATCGCGCGCAACCATCACGCCCCCTTGGCGTTTGCGTTGGGGAAGAACAGCTGCTCGCCGCCGATCCTGAAGCCGGCGATGGCTTTCTGGCCTTCGGCGGAGACGATCCAATTAATGAATACCTGGCCCAGGTCCTTCTTCACGTGCTTGTGCTTCACCGGGTTCACCAGGATGACGCCGTACTGGTTGAACAGGCGCTTGTCGCCCTCGACCAGGATCGCGAGATCGCCCCGGTTCTTGAACGAGATCCACGTGCCACGATCCGCGAGGAGGTAGCCGCTCATGGAAGACGCGGTATTGAGCGCAGGCCCCATGCCCTGCCCCGTGTCGCGATACCACGGCCCCTTCTCCTTCTCGATATCGGTCCCGGAGTGCTTCCAAAGTGCGATCTCCGCCATGTGCGTGCCGCTACGGTCCCCGCGCGATACGAACGGCGCCGATGCCGCTTTGATCTTGCGCAGCGCTGCCAGGATGTCCTTGCCGCCGGCGATCTTCGCCGGGTCGGACTTGGGACCTATCAGCACAAAGTCGTTGTACATCACCGGCAGCCGCTTCACCCCGTAGCCCTCGGCGATGAACTTCTCTTCCGCGGATTTCGCGTGCACGAAAACGACATCGGCATCGCCCCGTTTACCCATATCAAGCGACTGGCCCGTGCCGAGCGCGACTACGCGCACTTCGATCCCCTTCTTCTTCTGGAAGATCGGCAGGATGTGCTTGAACAGTCCCGACTGTTCCGTCGATGTGGTCGAGGCGACAGTGATGAACTTCTGCGCCTGCGCAACCGGTGCCGCGGCAAGTATCAGTGCCGCTAACGCAATGCTGAGCAATTTCTTACGGCTCATTTCCATGGCAGCTCTCCTCTAATGAAAGCCTCGGCTTCGGCCGACGCGGGTTTGGTGAAAAATCCCTCCACCGGAGCCCGTTCCACGAGCCGCCCCTGGCTCAGAAACAGGATCTCGTCGCCGAGGCGCCTCGCCTGGCCCAGGTTGTGCGTCGTCATGACGATCTTGGTGCCGCCCGCGCGGATCTGGCCGATGAGCGTTTCCACGTCGCGCGTGGCACCGGGGTCGAGGTTTGCAGTGGGCTCGTCGAGGAACAGGACTTCGGGACCAAGTGCCCACGCGCGCGCCAGCGCAACCCGCTGCTGCTCGCCGCCCGAAAGCACCCGTGCGGGCCGGCCGGCGATGTTCGCGAGCCCAACAGCCTCGAGCACATCGCGCGCGCGCATCTCGCGCTCCCGTGGCGAGATGCCGGCGAGCTTGAGGCCGTAAGCGATATTGGCGAGCGCGGAGCGGCGGAGCATCACCGGCCTCTGGAACACCATGGCCTGCCGTTCGCGACCGTTGCGGGCGCCGCGCCATTCGACCGTCCCCGCCGTTGGCATGAGCAGTCCGTGGCAGAGCCTCATCAGCACGCTCTTTCCCGCCCCGTTGGGACCGAGGATGATCGTGCGCGGCCCCTCGGCAATTTCCATGGAAACCCGGTCGATCAGCGTCCTGCCGTTTACGGCAAAGGACACCTGGTCGAGGACGAGCGGCAGCATGCTCACCCGTAGCGCCGCTGCGCCCCTTCCTTGACCCAATACGCTGCCGCGTTGAGGGCAAGGATGAGCGTGAGAAGGATAATGCCCAGGCCCAGCGCGAGCGGCAGATCGCCCTTGCTGGTTTCGAGCGCGATCGCGGTCGTCATCACGCGCGTCACGCCGTCGATGTTGCCGCCCACGATGATGACGGCGCCGACTTCCGCCGCGGCGCGCCCGAACCCCGCCAGCACGATCGTCACCAGCGAGAAGCGCGTGTCCCACAGCAGCGTCAGGGCCGAGGTCATCGCGCCCGCGCCCAGCGAGCGCAGTTGCTCGCGGTACTCCTGCCAGGCGTCCTCGATTACCTGGCGCGACAGGGCCGCCACGATGGGCAAGATCAGGATGGTTTGTGCGATGACCATCGCCGCTGGGGTGAACAGGATGCCGAACTGTCCCAGCGGCCCCGCCCGCGACAGCATCAGGTAGACGAAGAGCCCGACCACCACGGGCGGCAGGCCCATGAGTGCGTTCACGATCACGATCAGTGGCCGCCGGCCCCAAAAGCGGCCCACGGCGATCGCAGCACCCAGCGGCAACCCGAACGCGCAGGCAATGAGCACCGCAGTCAGGCTCACCCGCAGGGAAAGCAGGACGATTTCCACCAGCGCCGCTTCGGCCCCGACAATGAGACGCCCTGCTTCGCCCAAGGCTATGAGGATCTCGCCCATCTCGTGTTATGCTGTCTATAGCATATATGGTGACATTACCCTTTGGATTATGCGTGATGCCACACGTTATCTAAATATGCTTCGGATAGCATATAGGTGACGATTCAACTTACCCCACGCTGGCGGATCGCGGACACCGATGTGGATGCCCGGCTCGTGCTGCTTCTGCGCACGGTGGCAATCCATGGCTCGCTCAACCGCGCGGTCGCATCGCTGCATCTTTCCTACCGCCATGCTTGGGGCATTCTGGGAAAAATGGAGCGCGCCCTCGGGCAACCGCTGGTGCGGATGGAACGTGGCCGCGGCGCGCGGCTCACCCCCTTCGCCGAGAAGCTGATCGAGGCCGATAACGCCGCCGCCGATGTCCTGGGCCGTGAATTGGCGGCCGCCCTGCAGTCGCTCGATCGCGACTACCCGGTTTCGCGCAAGGTCACGCGCGAAAAGCCGCTCGTCATCCATGCCAGCCACGACCTGGCACTGGCCGAGCTCCGGGACCTAGTCGCGAGTTCCGGCCGCGCCGTGGACCTGCATTTCCGGGGAAGCCTCGACAGCCTCGCGAGCCTCACGCGCGGGGAGTGCGACGTGGCGGGCTTTCATCTGCCCGAGGCGTCCGCGGGCAACGAGGCGATCGCGCCGTACCGGCCGTGGCTCCGAACGCGCGCCTTACGCCTGATCCGCTTCGTCAGCCGCCGCCAGGGATTGATGGTCGCCCGCGGTAACCCGAAGCGCCTGCTGACGCTCCCCGACCTCGCCGAGAAGCGAGCGCGTTTCGTCAATCGCCAGCCAGGTTCGGGAACGCGCCTGTGTTTTGACCGCTTGCTCGCGGCGGCACGACTACGCCCGG
>Ga0214471_10002055_pt1 | contig 15866 bp, 11 predicted proteins | sample RVTome_5_FD_207665 | JGI IMG/M metagenome (GOLD analysis project Ga0214471, IMG submission 207665) | Soil microbial communities from uranium-contaminated site in the Upper Colorado River Basin, Wyoming, United States - RVT142D155 | ecosystem: Environmental > Terrestrial > Soil > Contaminated >... | reverse complement strand
GCGTCATCGTCTTCCAGGAGCAGGTGATGCGCATCGCGAGCGCCCTCGCCGGCTTCTCGATGGCGCAGGCCGACCTGCTCCGGCGCGCCATGGGGAAAAAGGACCCGGAAGTCATGGAGGCGCAGCGGAAGGCCTTCGTGGACGGCTGCCGCCATCAGGGCATCCGCGACGTCCACGCCGACCGCATCTTCGACCTCATGGAGCATTTCGCGGGCTACGGCTTCAACAAGAGCCACAGCGTCGCCTACGCCATGATCTCCTACCGCACCGCCTACCTCAAAGCCAATTACCCCGTCGAGTTCATGACGGCGCTGCTCGGCAGCGAAATGGGCAACACCGACAAGCTGGTCGTCTACCTGGACGAGGCGAAGCGGATGGGCCTGCGCGTCCTGCCGCCCGACGTGAACGAAAGCCAGGCGTCCTTCGCCGCCGTGGACGGGGAGACCATCCGGTGCGGGCTCGGCGTCATCAAGAACGTGGGGCTGGCCGCCATCGACTCCATCGTCCAGGCCCGGAACGCCGCGGGGCGCTTCCGCAGCCTGCATGACGTGTGCCGCGAGGTGGACCTGCGCCTGGTGAACCGGAAAGTGTGCGAAAGCCTCATCAAGGCCGGCGCCTGCGACAGCATGGGCGAGACGCGCGCCGCCTTGCTCAACGGTCTCGATGTCGCCATGGAAGAGGCGACCAACGTCCAGCGCGACCGCGTTCGGGGCCAGCTGACCTTCTTCGAATCGCTTCCGTCATCCGCTGGGGCGGACCGGGAGCGGGCGGCGCCTCGCCACGACACCTGGGCGGGCGCGGCGGGGCTGACCCACCGCCGCCACGATTGGCCGGAAAGCCAGAAGCTCGCCTTCGAAAAGGCGCTCCTGGGCTTCTATGTCTCGGGGCACCCGCTGGCCCGCCATGAGGCGGCTCTGCGTCTGCTGGCCAACGCGACGTCTCAGACTCTCGCCCAGATGGCCGACGGCAGCACCGCCACGGTCGGAGGCATCCTGACGCGCATCAGACACACGACAACGAAAAAGACGAACGAGCAGATGGCCATCTGCGTCCTGGAGGACCTGGACGGGGACGTGGAAGTGCTGGTCTTTCCCGGGATGTACGCCCAGCTGGCGCCCCAGCTGAACGCGAATGCGGTCGTGTTTGTCGAGGGGCGGATCGCGATCAGGGAAGCGCGACCGCGCCTCATCGCCCAGCAGATCGTTCCGCTCGAGCAGGCCTTCGGGAAGCTCAGCCGGGCGCTTGAGCTCACGCTGAAGCGCCAGGGCGTCGCCCCGGCCATGCTCGAGCAGCTTAAATCGCTCCTGGGCGCGCATCCCGGACGGGTGCCGGTCACCCTGCGGATCGAACTGCCCGATGAGCCCTCCACCCGCCTGAAACTCTCCGAGAGTTACCAGGTCGAGCCCACGCTCGCGCTGATGGACGAACTGCGTAAACTCCTCGGCGAACAGGCGATCACGCTCGTTCGGACCCCTCCGGCGGCTCCGACGTGGCCCAACGGGCCGCGCGGGATGTCACGGCCCGCCTACGCCGCATCTCCCTAACAGGCAACATCGACAGGTCATATCCGCGCGCTTCATTAAGCCAAATCAGATATAGGGTTATAGACTTCTCGCTTGACAACCTCTGGCTCGTATGCTACGTTTGCGTATCCTATGGCTCTGACTAAGAAAGAGTTAGTGCTCACGGTGGCGCGAGAGACGGGGATCACCCAGGTTGAGGTCAAACGGGTGGTCCAGCGTACGCTGCACCACATGATCGAGAGCCTCAAGGAAGGGAAGACCATCGAGCTCCGGAACTTCGGGGTGTTCAAAGTCAAGCAGCGCGCTCCGCGCCGGGGCCGCAACCCGAAGACGGGCGAGGAAGTCCCAGTACCTCCGAAGCGCGTGGTCGTGTTCAAGCCCGGCCTGCTCATGCGCCAGCACATCCGCTGACGCCCGCGCCCGTCCCGCCTTCCCAGACAGTCTGCTCGCGCAGAGATTCACAGCAGCACGAACTCGCACGCACCGGACCGCACGCACCGAAGAGAGACGCCGACGCATGACACTGCAGGCCCTCCGCGGCACCTCGGACATCCTGGAGGATGACGCCAGACGGTGGGCCGCGCTCGAGCGCGCCGTCAGGCGCACCGCCGCGCTCTACGGCTACCGCGAAATCCGCACCCCGGTGATCGAGGACGCCGCGCTGTTCCTCCGCTCGATCGGGGAAACGACGGACATCATCCAGAAAGAGATGTTCCGTTTCCAGGACCGGGGCGGACACGAGATCGTCCTTCGGCCCGAGGGCACCGCCCCCGTCATCCGGGCCTGCCTCGAGCACCACCTCCAGAACGCTCAGAGCCTCGTGCGACTCTTCTACCTGGGGCCGATGTTCCGCGCGGAGCGACCGCAGGCCGGCCGCTTCCGTCAATTCCACCAGTTCGGGGCTGAGGCAATCGGATCGGACAGCCCCTGGATCGACGTCGAGATGATCCGGCTCTGCATGCATCTCCTGGAGGCCTGCGGCGCGAAGTCGCTCTGCGTCTGGGTGGCCAGCATGGGCACGCGCGAGGACCAGCGTCGCTCGGCCGACGCGCTCCGGAGCCGCCTGGCTCCGCACCGGGACGGGCTCTGCCGGGACTGCCGGTCCCGCATGGACAACAACGTCTTCCGCGTGCTCGACTGCCGCGAGCCCGGGTGCCGGAAGCTGGCCTGGGCGGGCGCCGCGACGCCGTTTCTACTCTGCCAGGAGAGCGCCGAGCACTTCGACGCGGTCCGCCGCGGCTTGGAGCTCGCCGGCGTGCCATTCGACGATTCCAAGACATTCGCCCGGGGCCTGGATTATTACACGCGTACGGTGTTCGAAGTCCGCGCCTCGGGCCTGGGCGCCCAGGACGCCGTGGCCGCCGGAGGGCGCTACGATCATCTGACGGAAGAGCTCGGAGGCCCGCGCCTGGGCGCGGTCGGCTTCGCCGCGGGCATCGAACGGGTGCTCTTGGCCGCCGGCGAGCCTGCCGAGGAACCGGCGCCGCGCCGGGGCGTCTATCTCGCGGTGGCCCGGCCCGCCCAACTGGAGGCGGCCGCGCGGCTGGCGCACGAGTTGCGCCGGCAGGGAATCGGTGTCATCATGGACTACGAGAACCGGAGCCTGAAATCGCAGCTGCGCGACGCCGACAAACGCCGGTGCCGCGTGGTGGCGATTGTGGGCGATGAAGAGCTGCGCAAGGGCGTCATCACCGTACGCGATCTGGAAGACGCGCGCCAGGAGGAAATCAACGTGCACACACTGGCGGAGGCGCTTGCAAGCCGCCTCCCGAAGGGCTGCGCGCATGGCTGACGCGGCGGGTGAGCCGAGACGGACGCACCGCTGCGCGCAGCTGTCTCCCGAACTCATCGGGCAGGACGTCTGGCTGTGCGGGTGGGTCCACCGGCGCCGCGACCATGGGGGGTTGAGTTTCCTCGACTTGCGCGACCGCTCGGGCCTCGCGCAGGTGGTCTTCAACGCCAAGCAGGACGCCGCGCTCCATCAGCGGGCGAAGGAGTTCGGCCCGGAAACGGTCCTGTGCCTGCGGGGCACGGTCCGTTCCCGCCCCAAGGGCACGGAGAATCCCAAACTCGCGTCGGGTCTGGTGGAGCTGGGGGTGGCCGAGGCGCGCGTGCTGAACGAGGCGCTCCCGCCGCCGTTCGAGATCGACGATGAGCTCGAGATCTCCGAGGACGTGCGCATGCAGTGGCGCGTGATCGACTTGCGCCGCCCCGCCAGTCTCGCGCGACTGGTCACGCGGCACCGGATCGTGCACCGGATGCGCCTGGTGCTGGACGCGCTGGGCTGCATCGAGGTGGAGACCCCGATGCTGACGAAATCGACCCCGGAGGGCGCGCGGGACTACCTGGTGCCCGCCCGCTTGAGTCCGGGCCGGTTCTTCGCGCTGCCGCAGTCCCCCCAGCTCTTCAAGCAGCTGCTCATGGTGTCGGGCGTGGAGCGCTACTTCCAAATCGCGCGCTGTTTCCGCGACGAGGACCTGCGCGCGGACCGCCAGCCGGAATTCACTCAGCTCGATCTCGAACTGTCCTTTGTGGACGAAGAGGGCGTCTTCTCGGTCGTCGAGCAGGTGGTGGCGGCCGTCTTCCGCGAGGAGCTCGGCATCGAGCTCGCCGTCCCGTTCCCCCGGCTCACCTATGCCGAGTCGCAGGCGCGCTACCGCACCGACCGGCCGGATCTCCGCGAGGCGGACTCGCCGTGGGCCTTCTGCTGGGTGACGGAATTCCCGCTGTTTGCGCGGAACGCGGACACCGGACGCCTCGACGCGGAGCACCATCCCTTCACCGCGCCCCATCCGGACGATCTCGCGCTGCTTGACACCGCCCCCGAGCGCGTCCGGTCCCGCGCCTATGACCTGGTGCTCAACGGCGTCGAGCTGGGCTCCGGCAGCATCCGGATCCACCAGGCGGCGCTGCAGCGGCGGATTTTCGAGTTCCTGAACCTGGCGCCGGACGTCGTGGAGTCGCGCTTCGGTTTCCTGCTGCGGGCGTTCGAGTTCGGCGCGCCGCCCCACGGCGGCTTCGCGCTCGGGCTGGACCGGCTCGTCGCGCTGGCGGCGGGCTGCGCGTCGATCCGCGACGTCATCGCGTTTCCGAAGACCCAGCGGGGCGTCTGCCCCGTCACCGAGGCGCCGTCGGAAGTCTTGCCCGCGCAGTTGCGGGAGCTCGGCATCTCGGTCGTGCCCGTGCCGGCCGCGGCCCCGCCCCGGCCAGACGGAGCGGGACCGTCAACCGGATGAACACCGCTTGCGAGCCGCAGACGCCACACGAACAGAGGAGGACATCGCCCATGCGGGGAACCACAGCACTCTGCGCAGGACTGCTCGCCGCCGGTGCGCTCGCCGGATGCCGGACCACCACGCGGGTCGTCGAGATGCCGCGGGTCGATCTTGAAGTCTCGGGGCAGGGCAACCGGGGCTTTCTGATCGGCAGCGCGCCGTCCGCCGCCGACGTCAAGCGGACCCGGGAGATGATCGAAACGACCTTCGAGCTTCCGACCACCTATCGTCCCACGGTGCAACCGCGGCCGATCGAGTTCCCGCCGAGCGCGACGGCGTCGCCCGACGCTTTCCCGCCGGCGGACGCCGCCCCGCGCGCCCCCGTCCCTGCAGGAGCGTTCGACACCTACGTCGTCCGACCCGGGGACACCCTCTGGACGATCGCCGCGAAGCCCGAGATCTACGGCAAGGCCACCCGATGGCGCGACATCTTCGAGGCCAACCGGGACGTCCTCGAGACGCCCGACTCGCTGCAGGCCGGCATGGAGCTCCGCATCCCCCTCGGCGCAGCGCCGTCGTCCTCCGCGCCGTCGGGCCCGATCAAGAAGTAGCGCCGGGGATGGCGGAACACTCCGTGCCGCTGCGCAACGCCCAGGAAGCGCAGATCCTGTTCGGCAAGCACGATCAGCACCTGCGGCAGGTGGAGCGCGCGCTCGGCGTGAACCTCGTGTCGCGCGGCGATGTGCTCAAGATCACCGGCGGCGACGACGCCGTCCGCCGGGCTTCCCAGCTCTTCGAGGAGCTCACGCTGATCGTCCGCTCGGGCGCGCCCCTGCGGCGCGACGACGTCGACTATGCGCTGCGGGCGCTGCAGGACGAACGCCTGGTTCCGGTCCGCCAGATCTATCAGGAGCGGATCGAGGTCTCCTCGAAGCGCCGGTTCGTCGTGCCCAGAACCGCGGGCCAGAAAACCTACGTCGAGGCGATGCGCCAGCACGACATCGTCTTCGGCATCGGGCCGGCGGGCACGGGCAAGACGTACCTGGCGATGGCCGTCGCCGTCGAGACGCTGACCCGCGGCGATGTCTCGCGCATCATCCTGACCCGCCCGGCGGTCGAAGCGGGCGAGCGGCTCGGCTATCTCCCGGGGGACTTGTCGGACAAGATCAACCCGTATCTGCGTCCGCTCTATGACGCGCTCTATGAGATGATGGACATGGACATGATCCAGCGGTACGTCTCCCGGGGCATCATCGAGGTGGCCCCGCTGGCGTACATGCGCGGCCGGACCCTCAATGACTCGTTCGTGATTCTTGACGAGGCGCAGAACACGACGAGCGAGCAGATGAAGATGTTCCTGACGCGGCTGGGATTCGATTCCAAGGCGGTCATCACCGGCGACATCACCCAGATCGATCTGCCCACGGGACGCGTGTCGGGCCTCATCCAGGTCCAGTCGCTGCTGTCCTCGATCACGGGGATCCGGTTCGTCACGTTCAGCGACCAGGACGTGGTCCGCCACCAACTCGTGCAGGACATCATCCGGGCCTACGAACGCGCCGCGGCGCCTTCCGACACCGGTCCGCCCGCCGCGGCGGGCGCCTCCGCCGATCCCGCGTGAACCTCATGCGGATGGTGCTGGTGAACGGCCAGCGGGGCCCTGTCCGCCGGCGCGGGCGAGGCCACACCGAGGGGCGTCGAGGCGGGGCCGCGGTGGACCTCGCGGGGCTGAGCCGGCTGGCGGCGTGCGCGGCGCGGCGGCTCAGGATGCGCGCCCGCGGACGCATCGAGATCACCTTCCTCGATGACCGGCGCATGCGAGGCCTCAACCGCCGGTTCCTGGGTCATGACCGCGTGACGGACGTGCTGAGCTTCCGCTATGGCGCGCGGGCCGGGACGCAACCTCATGACCCGGACGTCGTGGGGGAGATTCTGATCGCGCCGAACCGGGCGCGCATCTACGCCGGCCGGGCGGGAACCCCGTACCGTCACGAGCTGGCGCGGTACGTCGTGCACGGCCTGCTGCACTGGTGTGGCCGGCGCGACGGGACGGCGCGGGAGCGGGCGGCCATGCGCCGTGCCGAAGACCGCCTCCTGGCCGCCTGCTATCGAACACGACGACACGTGGCAAATTCGGAATTGGGAATTCGGAATTCGGAATAAACTGCCGGGGTCAGATTCCGCATTCCGCATTGGAGTGTGGAATGGCCATTCATACGGCTGATGCGATCGTGCTGCGGCGCTACGCGTTCCGCGAGACCAGCGTCGTCGTGACGTGCCTCACGCAGGAGTTCGGCAAGCTCAAGGGGCTGGTGAAGGGGCTGCGCGCCCATCCCAACCGCTACCGCAGCGCCATGGAGCCGCTGACCGTCAACCGGATCGTCTTCTACGACACGCGGAGCAGCCAGCTGCACCTGATCAGCCAGTGCGAGCTGATGAACGGGCTCGGCGCCCTGCAGCGGGACCTCGACACCGCCGTCGCGGCCGCGTTTTGCGTGGACCTCACCGACACGGTCGTGCCGCTGGAAGAGCCGGCGCCGCCGGTGTATGTCCTGCTACGCGACACGCTCGAGCGGCTGGCGCTCGCCACCGGGACGGACGTGGAAGCCGCGCGGCTGCACTTCGTGCTGCGATTCCTTCGCGTGAGCGGATTCCACCCGCAGATCGACCAATGCGCAGGCTGCGCCCGGCGCGTCGAACGGGAAGGGTACTGGAGCCACCGGGAGGGCGGCCTCTTGTGCGCGTCGTGCCTGCACGAGGACCCTCGGGCGGAGCCCATCAACCGGGATGCGCTGGAGGCGCTCGCGGCGGCCGGGGATTCGCCCGGTCCCGTGCCGATGCCGCCCGGCATGCTCGCGAACTTGCGCGAGCGCCTGGATGCCTTTCTGATCTGGCGTCTCGACCGCCCCCTCAAAACCATGAGAGCCTAGCGGGAAGCTGGATGGATGCGGAATACCACAGCGAGAAGCTGGAAGCTGGAAACGAGCGGACGACCGACGTCCGGGACGGGGGACACGGGACATGTCATGATCCCATTCCCCTCGCCGGTTCCCATTTCATTCGGTATGGTCATCTCACGTTACACGTGACACGTGTCACGTGACGCGTTATGCGACCACGCCTCTGTGTGGTGCCATGACACCTGATTTACAGACGATGATCGCGAAGCTGGATGCCTTCTGGGCGCGCCGCGGGTGTCTCATTGTGCAGCCCTATGACATCGAGATGGGAGCCGGCACGTTCCACCCGGCCACGTTCTTCGGCGCCCTCGGCCCGCGAGCGTGCCGGGTCGGCTACGTCCAGCCTTCGCGCCGCCCAACGGACGGCCGGTTCGGCGACAACCCCCTCCGGATGCAGCGCTACTACCAGTACCAGGTCATCCTCAAGCCGAGCCCTGACGACGTCCAGCAGCAATACCTGGACAGTCTGCGGGCGATGGGGCTGCGTCTGGAGGATCACGACCTTCGCTTCGTCCAGGACGACTGGGAGTCTCCGACCCTCGGCGCCTGGGGCCTGGGGTGGGAGGTCTGGCTGGACAGCCTCGAGGTCACCCAGTTCACCTATTTCCAGCAGGTCGGCGGAATCGACGTGGACCGGGTCTCGTGCGAGATCACCTACGGGCTCGAGCGGATCGCGATGTACGTGCAGGGTCGAGACGACGTGTACGGACTGGCGTGGGGACCCGGCGTGACGTATGGGGAGCTGCACCTGGCGCAGGAGCGGGAAGGCTCCGCGCAGAATTTCCGCGAAGCCGACATCGCGCTGTACCGGGACCTGTTCGAGCGCCATGAGCGGGAAGCCCGGCGCCTGCTCGAGGCCGGGCTGCTGACGCCGGCCTACGAACAGCTCCTCAAGTGCAGCCATTCCTTTAACATGCTGGACGCCCGCGGCGCCGTCAGCCAATCGGACCGGCCCCGGTTCGTCCTGCGCATCCGCGCGCTCGCCAAGCGCTGCGCCGAGACCTACCTCGAACGTGAAGGCGGTTTGGGGGGCGGGGGGCAGGGGGCGAGATACACGACACGCGCCCCCAAGCGGATTCGGAACAGTTCATGAAGCGCAAACGAACGGCCCTTCGCCGCGCCCCGCGCCCCGCACCCCGCGCCCCGAACGCGGATTTGTTGCTGGAGATCGGCACCGAAGAGCTGCCGGCCGATTATCTACCCGGCCTGATCGCGCAGCTCAAATCGGAGGCCCAGCAGCGCCTCGCGCAGGCGCACCTGCAGGCGGGCCGGATCGAGACATTCGGGACGCCCCGCAGGCTCTCGCTCATCGCGCGGCGGCTCGACGCCCTTCAGCGCATTCCGGCCGGGGAGATCCGCGGGCCCGCGGCACGGGCGGCCTATGACGCCTCAGGCAAGCCGACGCCGGCGCTCCTTGGCTTTCTCCGCTCACGCGGAGGCGCGCCCGATCAGGTCAAGCTCGTCTCGGTGGAGGGCAAGGGCGAGTACGTCTATCTGGTGATGCCGGCAACGACGCGTCCGGCCCGGCACGTCCTGCCGGCGCTCCTCACCGAACTGATCGCCGCGCTGCGCGCGCCGAAGATGATGCGATGGGACGAGAGCGGCATGCGCTTCGCGCGGCCGATCCGCTGGCTCGCGGCCCGCTACGGCACCCGGCTCATCCGCGCTCGAGCGGGCCGCCTCGCGGCCGGCCCGGCCACGCGAGTGGGGGGGCCGCGTGCGCCGCGCAGCGTCCCCGTTGCGTCCGCGGCCGCCTATCTGCGCGCGCTCAAGCGATGCGGGATCCTCTTGGACCACGGCCGGCGGCGGGACCGGATCAAGCGGCTCGTCGCGCGCGCCGCCGCCCTGGCCGGAGGCCGCCCCGTACCGGAAGCGGCCGCGCACGGCCTGATCGATGAAGTCACGCATCTGACCGAGCGTCCCGTCGCCATGCTCGGCCGGTTCGATCCGGCGTTCCTCGAATTGCCGCGCGACGTGCTGCTGGCCAGCATGGCGAAGCACCAGCGCGTCGTCGCCATCGAGGACCGCCGCGGCTCGCCAGTGCCGGCGTTCGTCGGAATCCTGGACGGCACGCCCGGACGGCCCGGCGACGTCCGCATCACAGTGGAGAAGATCCTGAACGCCCGCCTCGCCGACAGCCTGCTCTTTTGGAATCAGGACCGGGCCGTCCCGCTCCGCGAGATGGCCGCGCGGCTCTCGGGCGTCACGTTCCACGAACAGCTCGGCTCGATGGCGGAGAAGACCGAACGGCTCACGGCGCTCTCGAGGACGCTCGCCGAAGCCTGGCAGCTGGCGCGCGAAGAGTCGGATCAGTTGGACCAGGCGTGCGGAATGGCGAAAGCCGATCTCGCCAGCACGATGGTCAGAGAATTCCCGACCTTGCAGGGCGTCATGGGACGCGCCTACGCGCGCGCCGCGGGGGAGCCCGCGGCGGTCGCCGACGCCATCGGGGAACAGTATCTGCCCGCCGGCGGACGCGCCCCCGATACGCTCATCGGGCGCGCGCTCGCGCTGCTGGACAAGTACGACACCCTGACCGGATACTTCGGGATTGGAAAGGAGCCGACCGGAGACCAGGATCCCTTCGGCCTCCGGCGCGCCGCGCAGGGCATCGTCGAAATCGCCTGGCTCACGGGACGGCCGCTTCCGCTTGACGCGCTCTTCGCGGCCCGAAGCCGGATGCGCCCGTTCGAAGGCCTCGACGAAGCGCGCACCGCCGACATCGGCCGCCGCGTCCACACCTACCTGCTGGAGCGGCTCTACACCTTCGCCTGGCCCGCCAGGGAAGGGGAGCGCGCGCACCGCGCCGCCCCCTCCGCCGACTGCATCGATGCCGTCATCCGGAACGGGCCCCGCCATGATCTTGCGGACGCCATGACCCGAATCCGGATGCTCCAGGACCTGTACCGGGACCCGGATCTCCTCAAGGCGGCGAAGGTCATCGAGCGCACCGCGAACATCCTCAAGGCCGCCCCGGTCGCGCTCGGACCCGTCGAGGCCGCGCGCTTGGACGCGCCGGAAGAGCGCGCGCTCTGGGACGTGTTCGAAGCTGAGCGCGGCGCGTTCGCCGCGCTGGCGGACGGCCGCCGGTACGGCGAGGCGACCCGCCGGTTCGGGCGGGCCTTCCACCGGGTCCTGCACGAGTTCTTCGCCCGCGTGCTCGTCAACGTCCCGGACGAGCCGGTCCGTCGGAATCGTCTGTCCTTGCTCAAGGCGATTCACGCGTTGTATACTGATCGGGTTGCCGACCTGTCGAAATTATCGATCGTCCAACACGAGGAGCCGGTGTCATGAAGAAGTCTGTGTCCGTCGCCGTCAATGACCGTCCGCAATCCGCCTCACCGGGCCAGTCGGGCGCGGCGAAGCGCGTGTATCGCTTCGGCGCCGGCAAGGCGGACGGGCGTGCGGACATGAAAGCGCTCCTCGGCGGCAAAGGCGCCAACCTCGCCGAAATGACCAATCTGGGCGTGCCGGTCCCGCCGGGCTTCACCATCTCCACGGAGGTCTGCCGGCAGTATGACGAGGGCGAAACCGGCTGGCCGGAGGGCCTGGAACAGGACGTGCGCGAGGCCATGGCCTGGCTGGAATCCGTCACGAAGAAGGGCTTCGGCGACCCGGCGAACCCGCTGCTCGTGTCCGTGCGCTCGGGCGCGCCCGTCTCCATGCCGGGCATGATGGACACGATCCTGAACCTCGGACTCAACACCCGAACGGTCGAGGGGCTCATCAAGAAGACGGGCAACCCCCGCTTCGCCTATGATGCCTACCGGCGGTTCATCCAGATGTTCAGCAACGTCGTGCTGGACGTCGAGCTCAAGCAGTTCGAGAAGCTGCTCCACGCGACACGCGACCGGGCGGGCGTCAAGACGGACGCGGAGCTCCCCGCGGACGCGCTGAAGGCGCTGGTGGGCGACTACAAGGCGCTCATCACACGGGTGAAAGGCCTCGAGTTCCCCGACGACCCCTTCGACCAGCTCACGCGGGCGATCAACGCCGTGTTCAGCTCCTGGAACAACGAGCGCGCGAACGTCTACCGCCGCCTCAACAGCATCCCGCACAGCCTCGGCACGGCGGTCAACATCCAGTCCATGGTGTTCGGCAACATGGGCGAGACCTCCCTCACGGGCGTGTGCTTCACCCGCGACCCGGGCAACGGGGAGAACGTGTTCTACGGCGAGTACCTCGTGAACGCGCAGGGCGAAGACGTCGTCGCGGGCATCCGGACGCCGAAGACGGTCCAGCAGCTCAAGGAGGCGTTCCCGGAGATCCACGACAAGCTCGTCGAGATCGGCCGGCACCTCGAGAAATATTTCAAGGAAGTGCAGGACCTCGAGTTCACGGTCGAAGAGGGCGAGCTCTACATGCTCCAAGCGAGGACCGGCAAGCGCACCGCCGCCGCCGCCGTCAAGTTCATGCACGATTTCGTCGAGGAGGGGCTCCTGGGACGGGAGGAGGCCATCCTGCGCGTCAACGCGTCGCAGGTCGACCAGCTGCTCCACCCCATGATCGACCCCAAGGCGAAACCCACGGTGGTCGCCAAGGGGCTGCCCGCCTCGCCGGGCGCCGCCGTCGGCAAGGTGGTGTTCGACGCGCATACGGCGATCGAGCTCGCGGAGGCCGAGAACGAGCAGGTGATCCTCGTGCGGGATGAGACGTCCCCGGAGGACATCGGCGGCATGAACGCGGCCCAGGGCATCCTCACCGCCCGCGGCGGGATGACGAGCCACGCGGCCGTGGTCGGCCGCGGGATGGGGAAGTGCTGCGTCGTCGGCTGCAGCGACATCGCCATCCGGGAAGAGGAACGCCTCTTCCGCGTGGGCGGCGCGACCGTCAAGCAGGGCGACATCATCACGCTCAACGGCACCACGGGCGAGGTCATCCTCGGGCCCGTGCCGCTCGTCGAGCCGCAGATCACCGGCGACTTCGAGCAGCTCCTGGAATGGGCGGACGCCGCGCGCCGCCTCAGCGTCCGGGCGAACGCGGACACCCCGCAGGACGCCAAGGTGGCGCGCGAATTCGGCGCGGAGGGCATCGGCCTGTGCCGGACGGAGCACATGTTCTTCGGCGAGGAGCGGCTCCCGGTCATGCGGGAGATGATTCTCGCGAAGGACACGCAGGCGCGCAAGGCCGCGCTGGCGAAGCTGCTGCCGTTCCAGAAGCAAGACTTCATCGATATCCTCGAGGCGATGCAGGGCCTGCCGGTCACCATCCGGCTCCTGGACCCGCCGCTGCACGAGTTCCTCCCGCACTCGCCCGAGGATCAGGAGCGCCTCGCCAAGCAGGTCGGGATCCCGCTGCAGGACGTGCGGGACGCCGTCGAGCGCCTGCGGGAGCTCAACCCGATGCTCGGACACCGGGGCTGCCGGCTGGGCATCTCCTATCCTGAAATCAACGAGATGCAGGCGCAGGCGATCCTGGAAGCCGCCTGCGAGCTCACCAAGGACGGGGTCAAGGTCCTGCCGGAGATCATGGTGCCGCTCGTGGGACATCCCCAGGAGTTCATCATGGCGAAGCGGACGATCGACGCCGTGGCGAAGCGGACCATGGAGCGGTACCAGGCGGCGGTCCCGTATCTGGTCGGCACCATGATCGAGGTGCCGCGGGCGGCCATGGTGGCGGACGCCATCGCCGAGTCCGCGGAGTTCTTCAGCTTCGGCACGAATGATCTCACGCAGATGACGTTCGGGTTTTCGCGCGACGACGTCGGCAAATTCCTCCCGGCCTATCTCAAGGCGGGCATCCTGCCGGACGACCCCTTCGCCAAGCTCGACCAGGAAGGCGTCGGGGCGCTGATCCGCATCGGCGTGCAGAAGGGCCGCTCGACCCGCAGGAATCTCAAGGTGGGCATCTGCGGCGAGCACGGCGGCGAGCCGAGCTCGATCGACTTCTGCCACCGCGCGGGCCTCGACTACGTGTCCTGTTCGCCCTACCGGGTCCCCGTCGCGCGGCTCGCCGCGGGTCAGGCGGCGCTCCGGGAGAAAAAGAAGGCGTAACCGTGCCGCCGTCCCTCGCGCGGACGCGTGAGGGACGGCGCTCCTCAATGGATCCGATCCGCTCGTACCTGCGGGACATCAAGTCGATCCCCCTGCTGACCGCCAAGCAGGAGATCGAGTTGGCCACGCGCATCCGGAAGGGCGATCAGAAGGCCAAGCGCCAGATGACGCTCTCCAACCTGCGCCTGGTCATCAACATCGCCAAGCGCTACTCCCACCTCGGCGTGCCCCTTCTGGATCTCATCGAAGAAGGGAACCTCGGCCTGATGAAGTCCGTGACGAAGTACAACCCGAAAAAGGGGTTCCGCTTCTCGACGTACGCCGCCTGGTGGATCAGGCAGTACATCACGCGCGCCATCGCGAATCAGGGCAAGACCGTGCGGATCCCGGTGTACATGACCGAGCTGCTGTCCAAGTTCAAGCGCGTTTCGGAAGGGCTGACCCAGAAGCTCGGCCGCAAACCCAGTCCCCGCGAGGTCAGCCGGCGCATGCGCCTACCCATCGAGCGCATCGAACGCCTCCAGGAGCTCGTCAGCACCTCGCAGACCACGTCGCTTGAGACCCCCGTCGGCGACGATGGGGAGACCGAAATGATCGACCTCCTCCAGAGCACCTCCGGCACATCGCCGCACGAGGACATCACCCGCTTCCTCCAGCATGAGCGGATCGATTCGCTCCTCAAGCAGACGTCCGACCGCGAGCGCCGGGTCATCGAGCTCCGCTACGGCCTGGCGGACGGCATCAGCCGCACCCTCGGAGAGACCGCGAAGTTCTTCGGGATCACGCGGGAACGCGTCCGCCAGATCGAGGTCGCCGCGATGGCCAAGCTGCGCGCCATGCTGGCCGCGGATGAGCACCAGGATGCCGTCGGCATCCAGGCGACGGCCGCGCTCGCGGCGGCCACGATCGGGCTGGCCGCCAATCGGGGCCGCGCCGCAACGGACGAGCCCGCGAAGCCGACCCCGCGCGGCCGCCGTCGCGCGGGGCGCGCGCGGACCCGCGCCGCCAAGCGGGCGCGACCCCGCCGCCCTCACCGCCGTTAACAAGGCGCCAAATTGGGAATTCGGAATTGGGAATGCGGAATTCCGCATTCCGAACTCCGCATTCCGCATTTGACACCATGTTCCGTGATTTGCGCCTGTAGCTCAGTGTGGAAGAGCAGGGGTTTCCTAAACCCCGTGTCGGAGGTTCGAATCCTCCCAGGCGCACCAATCATCCACGAAACTGGACGCCGTGTAACGCGCAACGCGTAACGTGAAACGTGGCGAACGAGAGGGTTCTTTCCGGCTAAACGGATAGGCCGGCTTCGAGGTTTCTGGATCTATCGCGAAGATTGACGTTTCCTTTAGCCGTCACAACGCTTAGCGTTTGTCAGAAATGCATAGCATCCCTGAAAAATAGCGCTTGACACTCAGGGGCGCCGTACTTATTGTAAGGGCAATGTAAGCAGCGGGGCTTTCCCCCCCGCCCCCTCATGCACGATGGAGAGGGAAGCGCCACACGGTCGTCTCGGGGGACGAGATGCGCTGGGTCCGTGGAGGCGCCGCACGCCGGGCGAAGCGACAGGCGCTTCAAGCGGTGACGGGGCGGCGGAGGGAAGAACTCGAAAGGAGGAGTGGATGGTGAAGGCTACGCTTCAAGGCAGCGCAGTCCTTCTGGGACTCCTGCTGGCAGGGGGACCTGCCATGGCGGAAGTCCAGAACGTCCGGGTGGGCGGTGACGTCACCGTCCGTGCGTTCCACCGGGAGAACTTGAACCTGAGTGACAACGACGAGACCATCGCCACGCTTCGTCGGGAAGACGACTTCCTGATGAGCACGGTCGGGGTGAACATCGGGGCGGACCTGACCGAGAACGTCGCCGCGTTCATCCGGCTCGCCAACGAGCGCGACTGGAACGTGCCGACGGCGGCGACCGGTGATTTCGACCTGAGCCAGGCCTACGTGAAGCTCAAGAACGCGTTCTACTCGCCGGTTGATGTGACGGTGGGAACCCAGCCGATCGTCTGGGGCCGCGGGTTCGTGCTCGGCAGCAACCTGATCCCCGGATTGATCAACGGAGGCGGCGACCGGAACGACTCCATCACCGCGAACGAGTTCACGGACTTCACGGCGTTCGACGCGATCCGCGCAACGCTTGACCTCTCCGGCGCGGCGGCGGTCGATTTGCCCGTGA
>Ga0214471_10002052_pt1 | contig 15880 bp, 8 predicted proteins | sample RVTome_5_FD_207665 | JGI IMG/M metagenome (GOLD analysis project Ga0214471, IMG submission 207665) | Soil microbial communities from uranium-contaminated site in the Upper Colorado River Basin, Wyoming, United States - RVT142D155 | ecosystem: Environmental > Terrestrial > Soil > Contaminated >... | reverse complement strand
CTCCTCAGGCCCGCGCTAAGGGTTTCCCCCTCATGACACCGCGGCGCCACCGCGGCAGTATCGGCCGTCGCTGGCACGGAGGATCGGTCCATGTTCATCATGCTTACAGTAGCGTCACTCTGCGCAGTTTCGCTCAGCGCGTGCCTGCTTGCCTTGGTGTGCCGACACCGTGAAACCATGTGGATTGCATCAGACGACGCCATCCTGTGCATCGTCACGCCTGTGATGATCCTGGTTGCCACGTTCGGATTCATTTCACTGGGGTGGCGCCTAACGCATGGGGGCTTTGCCGCGGTATCCGTAACAGGATGGGTCGGATCGGCAATTATCGTCGCGATTTCTCTCGGAATCTGGTTCCTGCTCGCCCCGCGGATACGCGGAAGCCGGCGCAATCCCACGGCCGCCGCTCTCTCGCCCTTCGACTCGAAGCAAGTGCCGACCTGAGCGCAGGCCCGAAACTGCGCCCTAAGCCCTCGGGAGATTGGTAGGCCGTGGCGGATTCGAACCGGATTGTGTCCCTGGGCGTGGTGTAAGAGTTTGTGGGTTTGGTCGCCGCGACCGGCCGAACTCTTACCTATCCTATGTCCCACCTACAATAGGGCGTAGACTGTCCCGGTACGCGTAGCGTCAGCCGGTGGTGCCCTCGTCCAGAGTTCGCGCCAGATCCCGCCTTGGCCCGTCAGGGCTCCCGGACCTTTCTGGGTTGCAGTTGCATCGCTTTTTCAGGAGTAGACCATGAATGTCGTCGTCTGGATGCTGGCCGGGGCCGTCCTCGGCTGGATCGGGATTTCGATTCTGAGGTTCAATGAAGGACGCGGCACGGTCGTGTCGATGGTCATCGGGGCGGTGGGCGGATTTTTGGGCGGCAAGCTCATTGCGCCGATGTTCACCGCCATGGCCGCGGTTCCGGGCGATTTCAGCTCGTCCGCCCTGTTCTTCGCGATCGCCGTCGCAGCGGCGTTTCTCGCGATCGGCAACATGGTTTACCAGCGCTTCGGTTTCTGAGCGCGCCGCCGAGAAGTTGACGGGACGCGGGCCGACGTCATCCATGGCACCGTGGCCGTCCCGGCCGTACCAGTCGGGCGGCCCCCCGCGCGCACAGCGTTCAAGCGGCGGCGAGGAACGGCAAGACGCTGCTAGCGAAATGCCTCGGCGACGAGCTCGTCCTGCTGATGGAGGGCGCGCAGGCCAGCGCTGTTCCGCGAGTCCGCACTCCGGCACAGAGTGTTGCTCGCGTCGCCGATGCGCTAATCGATTCCAGCATTCGGGGCAGGCAGCGCGCGTAGCGTACAAGCATCGTCCGGCTAACATGGGCTCACGTTGCCTCGAAGCTGGCGACACCGCTGAACGCCTCGTCCTGCGCACGTGCGGGGAAGGAAAGGTAAATTGAAAGCAGCGATTCTTCGCGCCTTCGGGCGCGGGTCGCAGACGGCGCCATGGGATAGCGAAAATTCCATCCGCGAGGAGCTCTTCAGCATCGAGCGTCTCGAGCAGCACGCCGAGAGCCTTGCGGCGACCCAGCCCATCACCGCGCTGCCAACCTCCGGGCGGTCCTTCGCCGCTCGACTGAAGGACAACGAGTCGGCTCTGCTCGAAGCGTATCGCGCCATTGCAAGAGCGGTCGGCGAAGGTCGTGCCATTACACCGGCCGCCGAGTGGTTGCTGGACAACTACCACCTCGTCGAAGAGCAGATCCGCGAGATTCGTGACGATCTGCCGCCCGATTACTACCGGCAGCTGCCGAAGCTGGCTGCCGGACCGTTTACCGGCTATCCGCGGGTGTTCGGTGTGGCGTGGGCCTTCGTCGCTCACACGGACAGTCGCTTCGACCCCGAGATGCTGCGCCGGTTCGTGCGCGCCTACCAGCGCGTCCAGCCGCTGACGATCGGGGAACTGTGGGCGGTCGCGATTACGCTGCGGATCGTTCTCGTGGAGAATCTTCGACGCGGCGCCCGACGCATCGTGACGAGCCGCGCCGCGCGCCAGGAAGCGGACACCCTGGCCGACCGGCTCCTGGGCGTCAACGCGCACCCGGCCGATCCCGTCGCCCTGATCCTTCAGGATTACGAGCAGGCACTCTTGTCGGAGGCTTTTGCCGTCCAGCTCGTGCAACGCCTTCGGGACCAGGATCCGAGGGTGACGCCCGCGCTGACGTGGCTCGAGGCGCGCCTGGCTGCACAGGGAACGACCGCCGACGAGATCGTGCGCGACGAGCACCAGCGACGGGGTGCAACGAACGTGACGGTCCGCAACGTCATCACGAGCATGCGAATGATCTCCGACGTCGACTGGGCCGAGTTGGTCGAGAGCGTCAGTCTCGTCGACGACGCGCTGCAGTCCGGCAGCGATTTCGCGGAAATGGATTTTCCGACGCGCAACCTTTATCGCAGCGCGATCGAGGAGCTCGCGCGGGGCTCGAAGCTGACGGAACTCGAGATTGCGCGCGTGGCGCTGGCGGCCGCAAGCGATCGCGCAGGTGACCAGGCTAGCCGTGAGCGGGACCCGGGCTATCACCTGATCGCCGGCGGTCGCCGCTCGTTCGAGCGAACCGTCGGATTTCGTCCTCCCATAGGAAGCTGGCTGGGTCGATTCAACGCCACGATCGGTATCGGCGGCTATATCGGCACCGTTATCACGGTCGGCGCAGCCGTTCTGTTCTTGCCGCTATTCGCATTGGCAAGTGCAGGGATCGGCGGCTGGTGGCTCAGCCTGCTCGCGCTCCTCGGGCTGATCCCGGCGATCGATGCGGCAATGGCACTGGTGAACCGCGGCGTCACGAAAGGCTTCGGTGCGTCAATCCTGCCGGGTCTGGAGCTGGGCGACGGCGTGCCTGAGCATCTGCGAACCGTCGTGGCTGTGCCGATCCTTCTCACGACGCACGCCGCACTCGAAGAGCAGATCGAACGCCTGGAAATCCACTACCTTGCGAGCCCGGAAGGCGAGTTTCATTTTGCGCTGCTGTCTGATTGGACCGACGCTTCAACCGAGACCGTCGACGGCGACGACGCGCTCGTCGACGCGGCCGCCGCGGGCATCGAGCGCCTGAATCGCCGCCATGGACGCGCGCCCGGCGGGGAACGCTTCCTCCTGTTCCATCGCCGGCGGGTCTGGAATCGCGGGCAGAAGCGGTGGATCGGGTGGGAGCGCAAACGCGGCAAGCTGCATGAGCTGAACCGGCTGCTCCGCGGCGCGACCGATACGACGTTTCTCAGTATCGGCGGGAGGCTGCCCGCTCCGCCCACCGGTGTTCGTTACGTCATCACGCTCGACGCCGATACGCGGATGCCGCGGGAAACGGCCCGGCGGCTGGTCGGCAAGATGGCGCACCCACTGAACCATCCGCGGTTCGATGCCGGCACCCGACGCGTCGTCGAGGGATACGGAGTGCTGCAGCCGCGCGTCACGCCGTCGCTGCCGATCGGCCGCGAGGGGTCGCTCTTCCAGCGCATCTTCTCCAGCATGAGCGGCATTGATCCTTACTCCGCCGCCACCTCCGACGTGTATCAGGATCTCTTCGGCGAGGGCTCCTACACCGGCAAGGGCATCTACGACGTGGATGCCTTCGAAGCGGCGCTCGAGCACCGCGTGCCCGAAAGCACGCTTCTCAGTCACGACCTGTTCGAGGGCACTTTCGCCCGCGCCGGCCTTGCGTCCGATATCGAGGTCGTGGAGGAGTTTCCGTCACGCTACGACGTGGCGGCGGCGCGCCAGCACCGCTGGGCACGCGGCGACTGGCAGTTGTTGTCATGGATTCTCGGTCGCGGCGATGCCGCCGGTGACCGAAGCAAGAGTGATCAGCAGCGCGCGAGCGCGCTGCCGCCGATCGGCCGCTGGAAGATGCTGGATAACCTGCGGCGGTCGCTTTCCGCGCCAGCAAGTGTCGCCGCATTGGCCGCGGGATGGGCATTGCCCCTGCAGGCTGCGGTCGTCTGGACCGGCTTCGTCCTCGCGACGATTGCGATGTCGATGCTGTTTCCCGTTCTCTCCGCGATCGTGCCGCGACGCGCCCGGATCACGGCACGCAGCCACCTGCGTGCCCTCGCCGCGGATGTCCGGCTCGGCCTGTCCCTGACCGCACTGCTGGTGGTATTCCTCGCGCACCAGGCATGGTTGATGGCAGACGCGATCGGAAGAACGCTGTTTCGCCTGCTCGTGAGCCACCGGCAGCTGCTCGACTGGGTCACGGCGGCTCAGGCGACAGTAGGTCCCCGGCTCGCCCTCGCCGGGTTCTATCGTCAGATGAGCGGTGGGGTCGCCATCGGGATTGTTGCCGCGATCGTCCTCTGGTGGTCCGGGGCCGACGCCTGGCCGGTGGCGGCGCCGTTCGTTATCGCCTGGATCGCATCGCCGGTCATCGCGCGATGGACGAGCCTGTCGCCGCTCGTGGCGGGGCGTTTGTCGGTCTCGGATGCAGACGCCCGCGCTCTGCGGCTGATCGCGCGCCGGACCTGGCGATACTTCGAGATCTTCGTGACGGCAACGGACCACATGCTGCCGCCGGACAATTTCCAGGAAGAGCCAAAGCCGACCGTCGCGCACCGGAGTTCCCCCACCAATCTCGGCCTTTATCTCCTCGCCGCGGTTAGCGCCCGTGATTTCGGATGGGCGGGGACGACCGAGACCGTCGAGCGGCTGGAAGCGACGCTTGCGACGATGGGCAGCCTGCAGCGGTTCCGCGGGCATTTCTACAACTGGTACGACACGCGCGATCTTCGCCCCCTGGACCCGCGATACGTCTCTTCGGTGGACAGCGGCAATCTGGCTGGACACCTGATCGCTCTTGCGAACGCCTGCCGGGAGTGGATCGGCCAACCGACGGCAGCAGGTCCTGAACGGGTTGCCGGCATCGAAGACGGACTGAGCCTCACTCGACAAGCCCTGGAAGGGCTTCCCGATGACCGTCGAACGCAGACGATCACTCGCCATCAGCTCGACGGCGCGCTCGATGCCTTGAGCGCCGCGCTTCGCCAACACCGGTCTCGCCAAGGCCAGATGCCACCGGGGGATATCGCTGCCCGATTGCTGGAGCTCTCGTCTCACGCGACAACCATGGTCGATATCGCCCAAACGCTCGCCAGCGAACGTGGCGACGAGGCCGGCGCCGAAATGCTGTTCTGGACGGAGGCGACCCAACGCTCGATCGAGAGCCACCGCCGTGACCTCATGCAGAGCGCCGACGCCGCGCACTCCCTGGAACGTCGTCTCGCGACGCTCGAGGTGGCGGCGCGGGCGATGGCCGGCGCGATGGAGTTCGGCTTTCTCCTCGACCCGGAGCGCAGGCTCCTCTCGATCGGGTACCGGGTCGCGGACGGCAGTCTCGACCCGAGCTGCTACGACCTGCTCGCCTCCGAGGCACGCCTGGCGAGCTTCGTGGCGATCGCCAAGGGCGACGTTCCGTCGCGGCACTGGTTCCGGCTCGGGCGCGCCGTCACACCGCTCGGACGAGGCGCAGCGCTGATCTCCTGGTCGGGATCGATGTTCGAGTATCTAATGCCGTCGGTCGTGATGCGCGCACCGGCGGGCAGTCTGCTCGAGGAGACGAGCCGCCTCGTCGTCCGCCGGCAGATCACTTATGGCGCCACGCTCGACGTGCCCTGGGGGATCTCGGAATCCGCGTACAACGTCCGCGACCTGGAGTTCACCTATCAGTATTCGAACTTTGGCGTCCCGGGTCTGGGGTTGAAACGCGGCCTCGGCGAGAACGCTGTCGTCGCGCCCTACGCGACGGCGCTTGCAACCATGGTCGATCCGGGCGCCGCGACGCGCAACTTCGCCCGGCTCGCCGCAGTCGGCGCGCTAGGCCGGTACGGCTTCTACGAGGCCCTGGACTACACGCGCGTGCGGCTGCCCGAGGGGAAGGACTTCGCGATCGTCCGCGCCTTCATGGCGCACCATCAGGGCATGACGGTGGTCGCCATTGCCAACGGCCTTCTGGACGGCGTGATGCGGGCACGCTTTCATGCCGAGCCGAGCGTGCAGGCGACGGAGCTTCTGCTGCAGGAACGCACGCCGCGCGATGTCGCGGTCGCCCATCCCAGGGCGGAGGAGGTCAAGACGGCGGCGACGGTCCGCGACCTGGAGCTTCCGGCGGTGCGACGCCTGCGCTCCGCGCACGACGCCACACCGCAGGCGCACCTGCTTTCGAACGGCCGGTACGCGGTGATGCTGACGGGCGCGGGCTCCGGGTACAGCCGCTGGGGCGATATCGGGATCACGCGCTGGCGCGAGGACGTCACCGGCGACGACTGGGGCGCCTACGTCTTCCTGCGCGACGTGCGCAGCGGCGACGTGTGGTCCGCCGGCTACCAGCCGAGCGGCGTCGAACCGGACAGCTACGAGGTCACGTTCGCCGAGGATCGTGCCGAGTTCATCCGGCGCGACGGGACGATCACCACGACCCTCGACGTGGTAGTCTCGCCGGAAGACCACGCCGAGGTGCGCCGCGTCTCGATCGCGAATGCGGGTAGCCGCGCCCGGTACATCGAGCTCACCTCATACGCCGAGCTCATGCTGGCGCCGCCCGCAGCCGACGCGTCGCACCCGGCTTTTTCGAAGCTCTTCGTGCAAACCGAGTATCTCGCCAAGATCGGCGCCATCCTGGCGACGCGGCGGCGCCGCTCGCCCGCCGAGCCCGAAATCTGGGCGGCGCATCTTGCCGTGGTCGAAGGCGAGACCATAGGCGAGCCGGAAATCGAAACCGACCGGGCCCGTTTCCTCGGCCGTGGACGCGAGGTTCGGGCGCCGATCGCCGTAATGGATGGCCGGCCGCTCTCCAATACCGTCGGCACCGTCCTCGATCCCGTTTTCGCGCTTCGCCGCCGCGTGCGGGTGCCGCCGGGCCGGACGGTGCGCATCGCGTTCTGGACGGTTGTCGCGTCGTCCCGCAGCGATGTGCTTGACCTCGCTGACAAGCATCACGACGCGACGGCCTACGAGCGCGCGGCCACCTTGGCGTGGACCCAGGCGCAGGTGCAGCTAAGTCATCTCGGCGTCGATGCGTATGAGGCGAGCCTGTTTCAGCGTCTCGCCAGCGCCGTGCTCTACGCCGATCCGTCGATGCGTCCCCCGTCCGATGCGATACGCCGCGGAAGCAGGGGGCCGGAGGCATTGTGGGCTCAGAGCATCTCCGGCGATATCCCGATCGTTCTCGTGCAGGTCGACAACATCGAGGACGTCGCCATCGTTCGCCAGTTGCTGCGCGCCCATGAATACTGGCGGATGAAGCAGCTCGCCGTCGATCTCGTGATCCTGAACGAAAGGGCATCCTCCTATGTCCAGGATCTGCAGATCGCCTTGGAAACGCTGGTTCGGACGAGTCAGTCGCGAGCGCAGATCAAAGCGGACGTCGCGCGTGGCTCCGTATTCGTGCTGCGTGCAGACTTGATTCCGATGGAAACGCGTGCCCTGCTTCTCTCCATGGCCCGAGCCGTGATTGCCGGACGACGCGGAACGCTCGCCGAGCAGCTCAACCGTATCCATGAAACGGAGCCCGCCGCTGTGCTGCCGCCGAGTCGCGTGCCGTCCGCGGGCGAATCGCATCCGGTTTCGTCGCCGCCGAACCTCGAATTCTTCAACGGGCTCGGCGGCTTCGCCGCGGACGGCAAGGAGTATGTAACGATCCTTGGTACCGGCCGGTCGATGCCTGCCCCGTGGATTAATGTCATCGCCAATCCTTCGTTCGGCTTTCAGGTCGCGGTCGAGGGCAGCGGCTATACCTGGTCACTCAGCAGCCGCGAGAACCAGCTCACGCCCTGGTCGAACGATCCGGTCACCGATCGGCCGGGCGAGGTCGTTTACGTACGCGACGAGGAGTCCGGCGAATTATGGGGCCCGACGGCCCAGCCGATGCGGCACGATGCGGCGCCCTATGTCGCCAGGCATGGCCAGGGATACAGCCGGTTCGAGCACCACGCACACGGCATCGCGCTCGATCTCCTCCAGTACGTACCGCTCGACGATCCGATCAAGCTCTCGCGCCTGACGATCCGCAACACCTCGGAGCGAGCCCGGCGGCTCTCGGTCACGGCGTATGTCGAGTGGGTGCTCGGCCCGTCCCGCAGCGCGTCCGCACTCTCGGTCGTGACCGAGATCGATCCGGAGACCGGCGCAATGTTCGCGCGCAATCCCTGGAATACGATGTTCGGCGCCCGTGTCGCCTTTGCGGATCTGGGCGGACGACAGTCCGCCTGGACCGGCGACCGGCGGGAATTCCTGGGGCGTAACGGCACGCTCGACAACCCGGCCGCGCTTGCGGGGGAGGCAATTCTCTCGCAGCGGGTCGGCGCCGGCCTCGATCCTTGCGCCTCTCTACAAACATCGCTCGAGCTGGAACCGGGCGGCACGGTGGAGATCGTCTTCTTCCTCGGCGAGGCGGCGACAGCGACCGATGCGCGATCGTTGATCGCCCGCTACCGGGCGGCCGATCTCGACGCGGTCCTGCGCGACGTTATTGCGTATTGGGACGATGTGCTCGGCACGGTGCAGGTAAAAACGCCGGACCGCTCCATGAACATCATGCTGAATCGCTGGCTGCTCTATCAGACGCTCGCCTGCCGGGTGTGGGCGCGATCGGCGTTCTACCAGGCAAGCGGCGCATACGGTTTCCGCGACCAGCTCCAGGATGGAATGGCGCTCGCCCTGTCGCAACCGGCGATGACGCGCGCGCATCTCCTGCGCGCCGCCGGCCGGCAGTTCGTCGAAGGCGACGTCCAGCACTGGTGGCTGCCGCCGTCCGGCCAGGGGGTGCGCACACGCATCTCGGACGATCGGATCTGGCTTGCCCACGCCGCCGCACACTATGTCGAGACGACCGGCGACGAGGCGGTGCTGGACGAGCCTGTTGCGTTCCTCGAAGGCCAGCCACTCGGTTCCGGCGAGCACGACGCCTACTTCCGACCGATGCTCGCGGACGAAAGTGCTTCGCTCTTCGAGCACTGCGCGCGCGGGCTCGATGGGAGTCTCGCCGCAGGCGAACACGGCTTGCCGTTGATCGGCACTGGCGACTGGAACGACGGCATGAACCGGGTCGGCGAAAAGGGTAAAGGGGAGAGCGTCTGGCTCGGCTGGTTCCTGTACGCAACACTTGCGGCGATGGCGCCGCTCGCAAAAACGCGCGGTGAAGAGGCGCGGGCCGCGAAATGGCTTTCGCACGCCGCTCAGCTCCGCAGTTCGCTCGAGCTGGACGGCTGGGACGGCGATTGGTACCGGCGTGGCTACTTCGACGACGGCACGCCGCTCGGTTCGTCCGCGAGCGACGAATGCCGGATCGACTCGATCGCACAATCCTGGAGCGTGATCTCGGGAGCGGCGGACCCCGCTCGTGCCCTGCGTGCCATGGCCGCCGTAGACGCGCAACTCATCCGCGGCGACGAAGGTCTCGCTTTACTGTTCACGCCACCCTTCGATCGCACGCCGCTCGATCCCGGATACATCAAAGGCTATCCGCCCGGCATTCGGGAGAACGGCGGTCAGTACACGCATGCCGCCGCCTGGTCGGTGATCGCTTTCGCGACGCTGGGCGACGGCGACAAATCCGCCGGGTTGTTCTCGCTCTTGAATCCGATTAACCGCACGAGCACGCGGGCGGACGTGCAGCGCTACAAGGTCGAGCCCTACGCGGTCGCCGCCGACGTCTATTCGGTTGCCCCGCACGTCGGGCGCGGCGGATGGACCTGGTATACGGGCTCAGCCGGATGGCTGTACCGGGCCGGAATCGAAGCGATCCTCGGCTTTCGCCTGCAGGGAACGGTGCTGTGCCTTGCGCCCTGCATCCCGAAGGCGTGGCCGCGTTTCGAGATCGTCTTCAACTACCGCTCGGCGCGCTACGAGATCGCGGTCGAGAACCCCAACGGAGTCTGCCGTGGAGTCGATCACGCCGAGCTCGACGGCAACACGCTGCCCGAGGGCCCGACGCGAGTTCCGCTCGCGGATGATGGCCAAACCCACAAAGTTCGCGTGATCCTCGGGTAAGGCGCAGGGCTTGAGGTGGCTTTCCGTTCGACCGATCCTCGCCCACTTTGCAAGGGTTCGAAGCAGGTGTTACTTGACGTCGTGCGGCTCGTAAGCGCGGCAAGGCCCCAGTATCGCCGCGATGACGATCGCGTTCTGCACGTTCCGCCTGGTTCCCATAAGCGATTTCCTGGCAAAGCGACGTCCCGGACGCGCGGAGGAAACGCTCGGCGTCTCGGATCGACGGACTGGCTCGACGGACACAGCGGGAGCCGGCAACGCCGCCGGGGTTGATGGCGCGCGGCCCCAAATATCCGGAAGAGGCTCATCCTGCGGCGGCTCATCCGGCGGCGGCTTATCCGGCGGCATTTCGGACTGCCGCCGCTTTGCGGCTTGTTGCATCACGTAGTTAAACAGCAGTATGGCGCCAAAAATCAGGATGTAGATCAGTTCAGCGGGAAAATCTTTCATGGCTGCCTGCCTTAGGTCCTCGGAGTAGCAGAGGGGTCATCTCCGGTGCCGGCGATTTCATCGCGCATGGCCGTATCGGCCTGCAAATTCTTCATGCGGTAATAGTCCATGACGCCAAGGTTACCGTGGCGGAAGGCCTCGGCCATGGCGCGCGGCACTTCGGCCTCGGCTTCCACGACCCGCGCCCGCATTTCCTGCTCCAGGGCGACGGCCATGGCGCGGCGCTCCTCGGCCTTGGCCTGGGCAATCTGCTTGTCGGCGTTGGCCTGGTCGATCTGAAGTTTGGCGCCGATATTCTGGCCTACATCGACGTCGGCGATGTCGATGGACAGGATCTCGTAGGCCGTCCCGGCGTCCAAGCCCTTGCTCAGGACATGCTTGGAGATGTGATCCGGATTCTCGAGCACGTTCTTGTGGGTCACGGCAGAACCGATGGTGCTCACCATGCCTTCGCCGACGCGCGCGATGATCGTCTCTTCGCCTGCGCCTCCCACGAGCCGGTCGATGTTGGTTCGAACCGTCACGCGGCAAACGGCAATGAGCTGGATGCCGTCCTTGGCCACCGCCGCGATTTTCGGTGTTTCGATCACTTTGGGAAGGACCGACATCTGCACCGCCTCGAGTACGTTGCGTCCGGCCAGGTCGATGGCTGCGGCGCGCTTAAAGGGCAGAGCAATGTTGGCTTTGTCGGCCGAAATCATGGCGTTGACGACTCTCCCGACATTGCCGCCCGCAAGAAAGTGAGCTTCCAGGTCGTTGATGGAAATGTCGATGCCCGCCTTGACCGAGCTGATGCGCCCCGTGACGATGGTGGTGGGTGGAACGCGGCGCAGGCGCATGCCGATCAGGGTGAACAGTCCCACGTAGGCCCCGGAGGCCCAGGCTGCGATCCAGAGTGGTATGGGGACCAGGTACAGAACCAGAACCAGCCCCAATACCACCAGTATGAGAATTCCAAGGCCCCCTGTTAAGCCAGTCGCGATCTCGTTCATTTGTCACTCCGTTCGTTGGTGTTTGTTACCTGACGCACGACGACCCGGTTACCGTCCACGCGCGTCACCTCCACGAACTGGCCGGCGTCGATCATTTCCCCCTCGGACACCACATCCACGCGCTCCCCTTCGATCTCGGCAATGCCGGCCGGCCGAAGCGGGGACGACGCGTGCCCTTTTTTTCCGAGCCAGCGCCTGTCGCTTTCCGGCGCCGAGCCGTGCTTGTGACCGGTGCCCAGCCCGCTCTCCAGGATCAGCCATCGCCCGAAAGGCAAGCGCGGCAGAAAGCGCAGTATGACCAGACTCGCAATCAATGCAAACAGCAGCGAAAAAATGACGCGCCCCGCAGCCATGAGGACGACGTCCGACGTGTCTCCGGCGCCCACCAGGCTCAGGACGAGTCCCGCGAGAATCGCCGCGATCCCCAATACCCCAGCAATGCCAAAACCCGGAATGACGAAGATCTCCAGCAACAGGAGAACGACGCCGCCCAGCCCAAGCAGCAGCTCCTCCCAGCCGGCCAGCTGGACCAGCCAGTGGCCCCAGAAGAAAAGCGCAAGACTCCCGATACCCACGCTGCCCGCGACTCCGAAGCCGGGCGTGCGGAGCTCTACGATGATCCCGAGCATGCCGATGGTGATGAGCAGGGAACTGACCACCGGATGCGTCAGCAAGCGAACCAGATTCTCCGCCCAGTTGGGCGACGCCCGTCTCACCTCCGCCCCTCCAAGACCCAACTGCTGCAGCGCGCTCTCCATGGTATCGGCGCGGAAGTCGATCAGCTTGTGCTTCAGGGCTTCCTCGGTGGTCAGCGTGAGGAGCTTCCCTTTTTCAATCACACCGCGAATCGCCACGTCCGCGTCCACCATCGCCTCTGCAAGAAGGGGTGGCCGTTTGCGGCTCTCGGCAGTGGCGCGAAATTCCTTTCTGACGTAGGAAACCGTTTTCTCTGCCACGGGCTGTGCCGACGTACCGGACTGTCCCATTTGCACCGGCGTTGCAGCGCCGATCGTTCCTCCCCCGGCCATGACCAGGTTCTCGGCGGAAAGGGCGATCAGAGCGCCCGCCGAGATGGCACGCTTGTTCACGAAAGCGACCGTGCGAACCTTCGAATTCAACAGCGCGTCGCGGATCTGCACCGCCGCATCCACGCGCCCACCGAATGTATTGATTTCCAAAATGACGGCTGCCGCACCCGCGGCAGCCGCTTGGTCGAGCACGCGCTGAACGAACGGCGCCAGTCCGAGATCGATGATGCCTTCGATGGGCGCTACATAAACGAAAGGCCGCTTTTCTTGAGCAAGGATCGAAGCCAACGTCGCAAGGAATGCGAAAGCGGCAAGGGCCAGGCTCCCGACCCAGTTCATCATCCACCGCGGCATCGCGTTCCTTCCATTACCTGAACCACCTGAACCATTGTTTCGACACCGCCAATGTATATTCGATCGCGTCGCGCCTCGCCTGCGGCGGATCGACTAATTTCTTTTCGCCGGGCACGGCAGCGGGCGTTTGGGTCGGCGTCCCGTTCAAGCGTGCCGCTTGAGCAGCGAGCTTTTCGATCCATGAGAAACGTCTTCCGGTCGCGCGGAGATGGCGCGCCTGTGGCTTGAACGTCCAGTAGCACCTCGTCCAGTGGATCATGACCGCCAGCCGGTTGCGAAACCCGAAAGGGCGTCGGCGCCACTTGCTAGACACCTGAGATCATGAGGGAATCGACGGGCGACCAACGGGTTATATCGTGACCTATTCCCCACGGTCAAAATAGGAAAAGGCCCCAGCTCGCGCTAAGGCCTCGAAGAATTTGGTAGGCCGTGGCGGGATCGAACCGCCGACCAACGGATTAAAAGTCCGCTGCTCTACCAGCTGAGCTAACGACCCGGGGGAAGGACGCGATTTTAAGCGTTCGCGCCAGTTCGCGTCAACGCGCGGAGCGAGTTGGGCACTGCACGCGCGAAATTCCCGCGCACGGCGTCACTCTGCGCGCATCAGGCGCCAGAACTGGAGTTTCATCGTCGCTGCCGCGCCCGCCACGATCGAGACGAAGGTGATGATCGAGCCGAGCGCGAGCGTGGAGAATCCCGAGATCGCCTGCCCGACAGTGCAGCCGAGCGCCACGATGCCGCCGAAGCCCATCAGGATTCCGCCGACGATGTGCATCGCGGTATCCTCGGCGTCGCGAAAACCTTCCCAGCGGAACTGCCGCGTCGCGAGCGCATAGGCCGCCGAGCCCGCAATCACACCCGCGGCCGAGGCGATGCCGTAGGTGATGATCCGCGACTTGTCGGTCCACAGCATCAGGTACTCGAGCGAGAACGCCATCGGCGAGACGAACGAGAACGACTCCATGCGACCGGTGTTGGTGGCGACGAAGGCCTCCTGCAGCGTCTCCGGGTCCTCGGCGAGGTAGCCAAGGTGGCCGCTGACATACCAGCCGCCGACCACCACCAGCCCGGTGACCACGCCGCCAAGCGTGTAGTCGACGCTCGAGCGGAAATCCCTGCTCGCATAGATGAAGGCAAGCAGGCCTCCGCCGATTGCTACCGTGAGGATGGCGATCCATGCGTTCTTCGCCACGTCGGTCGCGCCCGAAGCGAGCGACGGCAGGTCCTGGCCGCCGGCAATCATCACCGAGGCCCGCTCGAGCACCTCGACGCGAAACGCGCCGAACAGCCCGCGCAAGGTCATGTAGGCCGAAATGCCGAGGAACACGAACACGATGACCGACTTCAGGCTGCCGCCGCCGATGCGGATCAGCGTCTTCGAGCCGCAGCCCGAGCCGAGCGTCATGCCGACGCCGAACAGGAACCCGCCGACGATGTACGAGAGCCAAGTGAAGTTCGGCGCCTGATAGATCGACTTCGAGAGATCGACCACGCCGGCGAGGTGCAGCGCATTGGCACCGATCACGGCGATCGCGATCGCGAGCAGCCACATGCGCATGCGGTTCATGTCGCCCATGTTGACCCAGTCGGAGATCGCACCCATGGTGCAGAAGTTGGTCTTGTTGCCGACCGCACCGAAGATGAACGCGAGCACGAAGGCGCCCCAGGTGACGTAGGGAATGAGCTGTGCGGAAGTGACTTCGCTCACCGGCTCCTCCGTGCTATTGATAAGCGGCCGCTAATATACTCCGGCGAAACGCAGCTCGCGCACCGCCATCGTTACCTGTCGAGGAGCGCGCCGTGCCCGGGCGAGCGTGGCCGCCGAATCAGGTCCGCCGGAGAAACAGGACGACCGCGTTCAGCGGCGCGTGCCCTGCGTCAGGCGCTGCTTCGCGCTCGCCGCCGCCGGACTGTCGGGATACTTGACGACCAGATCCTCGAGGGTCTTCTGCGCGCCCTTGCGGTCGCCCATCGCGTCCTGCGAGCTTGCGACGTTGAGCATCGCATCCGGCGCTTTGTGGTTGTTCGGCCATGCCGAAAGGAGCTTCTGCTGCGCGACGACCGCGTTCTTGTAGTCGCGCAGCGCGTAATGCGCGTTGCCGATCCAATACTGCGCCGAGGGCGCGAGTGCGCTCGAGGGATAGGTGACGAGATAGCCTTGGAAGGCCGAAATCGCGAGCGGGTAGTTGCCGAGCTTGAACTGGTTGAGCGCCGCCTCGTAGGCTTTCGCCTCGGCGGGCGAGGCCGCCACCGGGTCGGTGGCCGGCGGTTTTTCGCCGGCCGCGGCGGCCGCGGCGGCCGCCGCCTGCTCCCTTGCCTGCTCGAGCTTGCGAAGGCGCGTGTCGATGTCCAGATAGAGATCCTTCTGACGCTTTTCCGCGACCTCCATCTCGTGCACCAAAACCTCGACCTGTCCGCGCAGACGCTGCACGTCCCCGCGCAGCCCGTCGAGATTACCGGCGAGATCGAGGACGGCCCGCCGATCCGCGGCCGTGCCTGCGGACGCGGCGTTGGCCGCGATGGCCGCCTCGATCCTCGCAAGACGGTCGTCGATCACCTTCTGGTTCAGCTCGATCTGCGAGCGCAGCCGCTCGATGCGCGCGCGCGCCTCGGTGTCGTCGAAGATCGCGCTGGCGATCCCCGGCGCGGCGAGCGTCAGCGCGAGCAGCATGGTTGCGGCAATGCGACGCATCAATACTCGCCGCGGTAGAGCATGTCGCTACGCCGGTTCTCGGCGTAGGCCTCTTCGGTGCTGCCCTGTGCGCGCGGCTTTTCCTCTCCGAGGCTCACCGCCTCGACCTGCTCGTCGCGCGCGCCGAGCAGCATCAGCATGCGCCGCACGCCCTCGGCGCGCCGCTGGCCGAGCGCGATGTTGTACTCGCGACTGCCGCGCTCGTCAGTGTTGCCCTGGATGAGCATCTTCGTGTCGCCGTTGTCCCTCAGGTATCTCGCGTGCGCTTCGATGGTCGGCTTGAACTCGTCCCTGATATCGGACTTGTCGAATTCGTAATAAACCGAGCGCTTCGAGAGGATGTTGCCGGGATCCTTGAGCGGGCTCATTCCTGCCGGTTTACTGCCGGTCAAGTC
>Ga0214471_10002051_pt1 | contig 15881 bp, 11 predicted proteins | sample RVTome_5_FD_207665 | JGI IMG/M metagenome (GOLD analysis project Ga0214471, IMG submission 207665) | Soil microbial communities from uranium-contaminated site in the Upper Colorado River Basin, Wyoming, United States - RVT142D155 | ecosystem: Environmental > Terrestrial > Soil > Contaminated >... | reverse complement strand
CGCAAACCCAGACTCCGACAATACCTTCGTGATCGCCGCCGTCAGCGTCGTCTTCCCATGGTCAACGTGACCAATCGTCCCGATGTTGCAGTGCGGCTTCGTCCGCTGAAACTTTTCCTTCGCCATCTCACTATTCTCCCAATTTTATCCCCTGGTCGCGCGCCTTACCCGGCGAGCCGCGTCTGGATCTCCTCGGAAACCTGGTTGGGCACCACCGCATAGTGGTCGAAATGCATGGTGAACTGCGCCCGTCCCTGGCTCATCGAGCGCAACGTGTTGACGTAACCGAACATGGTCGCCAGCGGCACCAGGGCGTTGACGATGCGGGCGTTGCCGCGCTGGTCCATGCCGCTGACATGACCGCGCCGGCTGCTGAGGTCGCCGATGATGTCGCCCAGGTAATCCTCCGGCGTCACCACCTCGACCCGCATCATCGGCTCCAGGAGCTTCGGGCCGGCCTTCGGCGCCAGTTCTCGGAACGCCGTGCGGGCGGCAATTTCGAACGCCATGACGCTGGAATCGACATCGTGGTAGGCGCCGTCGAACAGCGTCGCCTTGATGTCGGTGACCGGGAACCCGGATAGCACGCCGGTTTCGATCGCCGACCGCAGGCCCTTCTCGACGCCGGGGATGTATTCTTTCGGGATGTTGCCGCCAACCACGTCGTTTTCAAACTGGTAGCCGGAGCCGGCGGGCAGCGGCTCGACCCGGATCTTGACTCTGGCGTACTGGCCGGCGCCGCCGGTCTGCTTCTTGTGGGTGTAATCGACTTCGGCCGCACGCGATAAAGTCTCGCGATAGGCGACCTGCGGCTGGCCGACCTTGGCGTCGACCTTGAACTCGCGCAGCATGCGGTCGACGATGATTTCGAGGTGCAGCTCGCCCATGCCCTTGATCACCGTCTGGCCGCTTTCCGGGTCGGCCGAGACGCGGAACGATGGATCCTCGGCGGCCAGCCGGTTGAGCGCCGTGCCCATCTTTTCCTGGTCGCTCTGGGTCTTCGGCTCGACCGCGATCTCGATCACGGGCTCCGGGAATTCCATGCGTTCGAGCACCACTTGGTCGTCGGGATCGCACAGCGTGTCGCCCGTGGTGGTGTCCTTGAGGCCGGCCAGCGCGACGATGTCACCGGCGCGTGCTTCCTTGACGTCCTCGCGGGCGTTAGCGTGCATCAGCAGCATCCGCCCCACCCGTTCGCGCTTGTCCTTGACTGTGTTGATGACGCCCTGGCCGGTTTCGATGACGCCCGAGTAGACGCGGATGAACGTCAGCGTGCCAACGAACGGGTCGTACATGATCTTGAACGCCAACGCCGCGAACGGTTCCTCGTCGGAGTTGTTGCGTTCGATGATTTCGTCGGTGCCGGCCTTGGTGCCGACGATGGCCGGCACGTCATTTGGCGATGGCAGGTAGTCGACCACCGCGTCGAGCAGCGGCTGTACGCCCTTGTTCTTGAACGCCGCGCCGAGCAGAACCGGCACGAAGTCGCCCTTGACGGTGCCGGCGCGGATGCATTTCCGGATGGTCGCTTCGTCGGGCTGCTTGCCCTCAAGATAGGCTTCCAGCGCCACATCGTCCTTTTCGAGCACCGTCTCGATCAGCTTTACATGGTGCTTGGCAGCGGATTCCTGCAGGTCCTTGGGGATGTCGGTAGTCTCGAATTCGGCACCGAGGGTCTCGTCCTTCCAGATCACCGCCTTCATGGTGATCAGATCGATGACACCGTCGAAGTCGGCCTCGGCGCCGACCGGCAGCTGGGTGACCACGGCCTTGGCGCCGAGCCGGTCGACGATCATATCGACGCAACGGAAGAAATTGGCGCCGATGCGGTCCATCTTGTTGACGAAGCAAATACGAGGAACTTCGTATTTGTCGGCCTGCCGCCACACCGTTTCCGTCTGCGGCTCGACGCCGGCGACCGCGTCGAACACGGCGACGGCGCCGTCCAAAACCCTGAGGCTGCGCTCCACCTCGATGGTGAAGTCCACATGGCCGGGGGTGTCGATGATGTTGATCCGATGTTCGCGCCAGAAACACGTAGTCGCGGCCGACGTGATGGTGATGCCGCGTTCCTGCTCCTGCTCCATCCAGTCCATGGTGGCGGTGCCGTCATGGACCTCGCCCAACTTGTAGGATTTGCCGGTGTAATAGAGGACCCGCTCGGTTGTGGTCGTCTTGCCGGCATCGATGTGGGCCATGATGCCAATGTTGCGGTAACGGTCGAGAGGCGTCGTGCGAGCCATGAGAACCTCCCGCCATTACCAGCGGTAATGGGAGAAGGCCTTGTTAGCCTCCGCCATCTTGTGGGTGTCTTCGCGCTTCTTCACCGCGTTGCCGCGGTTGTTGGCGGCGTCCAGCAACTCCGCCGATAGGCGCTCGGTCATGGTGTTCTCGGAGCGCTCACGGGCCAGCTCGACAATCCATCGGATGGCCAGCGCCTGGCGGCGCGAGGTACGGACATCAACCGGCACCTGATAGGTGGCACCGCCGACGCGACGGGACCGTACCTCGACCGACGGCTTGACGTTCTCGATCGCGTCGTGGAACACCTTCAATGGGTCCTGCCCGCTTTTCTTCTTGATCAGGTCGAAGGCGCCGTAGAGGGTGCTCTCGGCGACCGACTTCTTGCCGTCATACATCAGGCTGTTGGTGAATTTGGCGACCACCAAGTCCTTGTATTTCGGATCCGGCAGGATTTCGCGTTTTTCGGCGGCGCGGCGGCGGGACATCGGGATGAACCTTATTTCGGGCGCTTGGCGCCGTATTTCGAGCGCCGCTGCCGGCGGTCGGTGACGCCCTGGGTGTCCAGCGTGCCGCGGATGATGTGGTAGCGCACGCCGGGAAGGTCCTTGACGCGGCCGCCGCGGATCATCACCACCGAGTGTTCCTGGAGGTTATGGCCTTCGCCGGGGATGTAGGAGGTGACTTCGAAGCCGTTGGTGAGTCGCACACGCGCTACTTTGCGCAGCGCCGAATTGGGTTTCTTAGGCGTCGTCGTGTAGACGCGCGTACAAACGCCGCGTTTCTGCGGACAGCGCTCTAGCGCCGGAACCTTGTTGCGGAATTCCGGCATGCGGCGCGGCTTGCGGATCAACTGGTTGATCGTCGGCATCTTTTTCGGTCCGTATCCGGGGGCGTTGCCGCCCGCCGGGGCGCGTCCTTTCTTGTCTTGTTCCCGGGGCCAAAAGAGGCCCCCAATCGGTCACACGGTCGACGGCATCATGGGTCCCTCCCCTGATGCCAACCCCTTGAAATCACTTGGATTCGGGGTCAAACAAAATGACCTCCTGGCCGTAACCAATTGCCCGGAGGCCCCTTGGACTAATTTTTTCAAATCGCGTTGGCGGCTGCGTCTAGACCGAACGGCCTACCACCAGCCCCCGCGGAGTCGGGGCGGAATATAGGGAAGGCACCCTACCCCGTCAAGCAGGAAAAAAAGTCGATTTGCGGCGGAATTCCGGGCCGCCCGATGAGGTATGGGCGGACCGGAAAACGACCGGCTTGGAAGCACCGCCACCGGCTCACTCTGCGGCGGCCGGCGGCGGCGGCAAGCGCGGTTTCCCGCGCGATTCCCGGGCCCTACTCCCCGCCGACACCGTTTTGGGGGGCGCTATTTTGCCGCCTCGGCGGCTGCCGGCGCGGCCTTGGTCTCGGCCTCGGCAACGCCGATTTCGCCTTGTTCCTCGGCCTGCAGCGCCGCCAACTCTTTGTCGCGCTCGATGGCAAGCTCGCGCATCTTGTTCATGATGCTGCCGGTACCGGCGGGAATCGGCCGACCGACGATGACGTTTTCCTTCAACCCGATCAGGTGGTCGACACGGCCGGCGACGGCCGCCTCGGTCAGCACCCGGGTGGTTTCCTGGAACGACGCCGCCGAGATGAACGAACGGGTCTGCAGGCTGGCCTTGGTGATGCCTTGCAGTACCGCCATGCCTTTGGCCGGCTTGCCACCGTCTTGCTTGGCCTTGGTGTTAACCTCGTCAAACTCGCTGCGATCGACCAGCTCGCCGACCAGGAACGTGGTGTCGCCGGGGTGGGTGATCTCGACCTTCTGCAGCATCTGGCGGACGATCACTTCGATGTGCTTGTCGTTGATGCGCACGCCCTGCAAGCGATAGACGTCCTGGATCTCGTTGATCAGGTATTCGGCCAGCGCCTCGACGCCGAGTACGCGCAGGATGTCGTGCGGCACCGAACTGCCGTCCATCAGGGCGTCGCCGACCTCGACGTAGTCGCCTTCCTGCACGGAGATGTGCTTGCCCCTCGGCACCAGGTACTCCATCGGCTCCTTCTTGCCTTCGGTGGGGACCACGACGATCCGGCGCTTGTTCTTGTAATCCTTGCCGAACTCGATCCTGCCCGCGGTCTCCGAGATGATCGCGAAGTCCTTCGGCTTGCGGGCCTCGAACAGCTCCGCGACCCGTGGCAGACCACCAGTGATGTCGCGGGTCTTGGCGGACTCGCGCGGGATACGCGCCAACACGTCACCGGCATACACGGTCTGGCCGTTCTCCACCGACAGGATCGCGTCGACTGACAAGAAGTAGCGGGCCTCGACGCCGTTATCGAGCGTCACTACCTTGTTCCTCTTGTCGCGCAGCGTGACCCGGGGCCTGAGCTCGGCGCCCTTCGGCTGCTGCTTCCAGTCGATGACGACCTTCGACGCGATGCCGGTTGCCTCGTCGACCTTTTCCATCATCGAAATGCCTTCCACTAGATCCATGTAGTTGGCGATGCCTTCCTTCTCGGTGATGATCGGCAACGTATAGGGATCCCACTCGGCGATCTTGTCGCCACGCTCGACCTTAGCTTTGTCCTTGACCAACAGCCGCGCCCCGTAAGGCAGCCGGTGCCGGGCGCGGTCGCGGCCCTGGGAATCGATCAGCGTCAGTTCGGCGTTGCGCGACATGACCACTTGCACGCCCTGGCTGTTCTTGACAGTCGAGCAGTTCTTCAGCTGCACCTTGGCGTCAGTGTTGGCTTCGACCTTCGACTGTTCGGCACCCCGCTGCACGGCGCCGCCGATATGGAACGTCCGCATCGTCAACTGGGTGCCGGGTTCGCCGATCGACTGCGCGGCAATCACGCCGATCGCCTCGCCGATGTTGACCGGCGTGCCGCGGGCGAGATCGCGCCCGTAGCACTTGCCGCAGACGCCCTCCTTGAGGTCACAAGTCAACACGCTACGGATCTTGATCGATTCGATGTCGGCCTTTTCGATGGCCAAGCAGGCATCCTCCTCGATCATGGTGCCGGATTTGACCATCAGGTCGCCGGTGGCCGGGTCCCTGATGTCCTCCGCTGCGGTGCGGCCGAGCACGCGGTCGACCAGCCGCGACACCACCTCGCCACCTTCGACGACGGCGCGCACGGTAATGCCCTGCTTAGTCTTGCAGTCGTCGGCGACGATGATGCAGTCTTGGGCCACGTCAACTAGGCGCCGGGTCAAGTATCCAGAGTTGGCGGTTTTCAACGCCGTGTCTGCAAGGCCTTTGCGGGCACCGTGGGTGGAGTTGAAGTACTCGAGCACCGACAGTCCCTCCTTGAAGTTGGAGATGATCGGCGTCTCGATGATCTCGCCGGACGGCTTCGCCATCAGGCCGCGCATGCCGGCCAGCTGCTTCATCTGCGCCGCCGAGCCGCGGGCGCCGGAGTGCGCCATCATGTAAACCGAATTGACCGGCTTGCCCGGCTGTTCGGCTGAGATGATCTTCATCATCTCGTCGGCCACCCGGTCGGTGCAATGCGACCAAGCGTCGACTACCTTGTTGTACTTCTCGCCTTGGGTGATCAGGCCGTCCAGGTACTGCTGCTCGTATTCCTTGACCATCTCTTCGGTCTCGCGCACCAGCCGGGTTTTCGCTGCCGGCACCACCAGGTCGTCCTTGCCGAACGATATTCCGGCCTTGCAGGCGTAGTTGAAGCCAATCGCCATCAGGTGGTCGGTGAAGATAACCGTTTCCTTCTGGCCGCAGTGGCGGTAGACCTCGTCGATGACGGTGGTGACCTCCTTCTTGGTCAAAAGTCGGTTGACTAGATCGAGGGAGATGTTGGAATTGCGAGGCAGAATTTCGCTTAGCAGCATCCGCCCTGGCGTCGTTTCGATGCGGGTGACGATCTTTTTTCCATCCGAATCGACGCCGCGATAGCGGGCCTTGACCTTGGCATGCAACGACAACACACCAGCATCGAGCGCATGCTGGATTTCGCCGACGTCGACGAACGCCATGCCCTCGCCTTTCTCGCCATCGCGGGCCATCGTCAGGTAATAAAGACCGAGCACGATGTCCTGGCTTGGCACGATGATGGGCTTGCCGTTGGCCGGGCTGAGGATGTTGTTGGTGGACATCATCAGCACCCGCGCCTCGAGCTGGGCTTCCAGCGACAGCGGCACGTGCACGGCCATCTGGTCGCCGTCGAAGTCAGCGTTGAAGGCGGCGCACACCAGCGGATGCAGCTGGATCGCCTTGCCCTCGATCAGCAGCGGTTCGAACGCCTGAATGCCAAGCCGGTGCAGGGTCGGCGCCCGGTTGAGTAGCACCGGATGTTCGCGGATAACCTCTTCCAGGATATCCCAGACCTCGGGCCGTTCCTTTTCAAGCATGCGCTTGGCCGCCTTGATGGTTGTGGCCATGCCGTAGAGCTCGAGCTTGGCGTAGATGAACGGCTTGAACAATTCCAAGGCCATCTTTTTCGGCAGCCCACATTGATGCAGTTTCAGCTCCGGGCCGACGACGATCACAGAACGGCCGGAATAGTCGACGCGCTTGCCTAGCAGATTCTGGCGGAAACGTCCCTGCTTGCCCTTCAGCATGTCGCTGAGCGACTTCAGCGGCCGCTTGTTGGCACCGGTGATGGCCCGGCCGCGGCGGCCGTTGTCGAACAGCGCGTCCACCGATTCTTGCAGCATCCGCTTCTCGTTGCGGACGATGATCTCGGGCGCGCGCAGCTCGATCAGCCGCTTCAGGCGGTTGTTGCGGTTGATGACGCGCCGATACAGGTCGTTCAGGTCCGAAGTGGCGAAACGGCCACCGTCCAGCGGCACCAGCGGGCGCAACTCCGGCGGAATCACCGGGATCACTTCGAGGATCATCCACTCCGGTCGAGCATTGGAATTGATGAACGCCTCGACGAGCTTCAGGCGCTTTACTAGCTTCTTGCGCTTGGCCTCGGAATTGGTTTCCTTCAGATCAATGCGCAGGTTTTCACGCTCGGCCTCGAGGTCGATCGCGGCCAGCATTTCGCGCAACGCCTCGGCGCCGATTCCGACCGAGAACGTGTCCTCGCCGTATTCGTCGACCGCCGTCTGGTATTCCTCCTCGCTGAGCGACTGGTGCAGCTTCAGCGGCGTCAGACCCGGCTCGATGACCACATAGGTCTCGAAATATAGCACGCGCTCAAGACTCTTGAGCGTCATGTCCAAGAGCAGCCCGATCCGGGACGGCAGCGATTTCATGAACCAGATGTGGGCGACCGGCGAGGCCAACTGAATGTGGCCCATGCGCTCGCGCCGAACCTTCTGCAGGGTCACCTCGACGCCGCACTTCTCGCAGGTGATGCCCTTGAACTTCATGCGCTTGTACTTACCGCACAGGCATTCGTAGTCCTTCGTCGGGCCAAAAATGCGGGCGCAGAACAGGCCGTCGCGCTCCGGCTTGAAGGTCCGGTAGTTGATGGTTTCCGGCTTCTTGATCTCGCCGTACGACCACGACCGGATGCGCTCCGGTGACGCGATCGAAATTCGGATCTGGTCGAAGCGCTGCGGCGTCTGCGTGTGACCGAAGATTTTAGTCAGTTCGTTCATCTGTTCATCTCCTAGGGCCGGCCACGACTAATTCAGTTCGACATTGAGGCCAAGGGAATGCAGCTCCTTGACCAGAACGTTGAACGACTCGGGGATGCCCGCCTCGAACGTGTCGTCGCCGCGGACGATGGCTTCATAGACTTTGGTACGGCCGGAAACGTCGTCGGATTTGACCGTCAACATCTCCTGTAACGTATAGGCAGCACCGTAGGCCTCGAGCGCCCAAACTTCCATTTCACCGAACCGCTGACCGCCGAATTGCGCCTTGCCGCCCAGCGGCTGCTGGGTGACCAAGCTGTAGGGGCCTATGGATCGGGCGTGGATCTTGTCGTCAACCAGGTGGTGGAGCTTCAGCATGTAAATGTAGCCGACAGTTACCGACCGGTCGAACGGCTGGCCGGTGCGGCCGTCAATCAGCGTCACCTGACCCGAACTGTTGAGCCCGGCCTTTTCCAGCATTTCGACGATTTCACGCTCGTTTGCGCCGTCGAACACCGGCGAGGCGACAGGAACGCCGCCCCGGATGTTGTTGCCGAGCTCGATCAGGTCATTATCGCTGAGGTTGGCAATGTCGTCCTTGTAGGCCTTTGGACCGTAAATATCCCTTAGCTTGTCGCGCAGGGCGCCGAGTTTGGCCTCTGAGCGTGCGGCATCCAGAATCTCGCCAACCTGGCGACCGAGTCCGGCGCAGGCCCATCCGAGATGGGTCTCGAGAATCTGCCCGACGTTCATGCGCGACGGCACGCCGAGCGGGTTGAGAAGGATGTCGACTGGGGTGCCGTCGTCGAGATAGGGCATGTCTTCAACCGGAACGATCTTGGAGATCACGCCCTTGTTGCCATGGCGGCCAGCCATCTTGTCACCGGGTTGCAGCTTGCGCTTCACTGCGACGAACACCTTGACCATCTTCATCACACCGGGGCTCAGGTCGTCGCCGCGTTGCAGCTTGTCGACCTTGTTCTCGAAGCGGCCCTGGATCTTGGCGATGTCGGCCTCGAACTGGCTCTTCAGGGCCTCGACGTCCTTCATCACCCGGTCGTTGGCAACCACGATCTGGGCGCATTGGCCGGGGGTATAGCTATCGAGCACTTCCTCGCTCAGCCGGGTGCCGGGCTTCAGGCTCTTCGGCCCGCCCGCCGCCTTGCGGTTGATGAGCAGTGCCTTCAGCCGCGCCTGGAAGCTGCGTTCCAAGATCGCGCGTTCGTCGTCGCGGTCCTTGGCCAGGCGCTCGATCTCGGCACGCTCGATTGCCAGCGCACGTTCATCCTTGTCGACGCCGCGGCGCGAGAACACCCGCACCTCGACGACGGTGCCGGAGACGCCTGGCGGCAATTTCAGCGAGGTATCTCGGACGTCGGACGCCTTTTCACCGAAGATGGCGCGCAACAGCTTCTCTTCGGGTGTCATCGGGCTTTCGCCTTTCGGCGTCACCTTGCCGACCAGGATATCGCCCGGCTTGACCTCAGCGCCGATGTAGACGATGCCTGCTTCGTCGAGGTTTTTCAGCGCTTCCTCGCCGACGTTCGGGATGTCGCGGGTGATTTCCTCCTGGCCCAGCTTGGTGTCGCGGGCCATCACCTCGAATTCTTCGATATGGATGGAGGTGAATACGTCGTCGCGGACAATGCGCTCCGAGATCAAGATCGAGTCCTCAAAGTTGTAGCCCTGCCACGGCATGAACGCGACCAGCACGTTGCGCCCGAGCGCGAGCTCGCCCAGGTCCGTCGACGGGCCGTCGGCGATGGTGTCGCCGGCCTCGACCCGGTCGCCGACCTTCACCAGTGGCCGCTGGTGGAGATAGGTGTTCTGGTTCGAGCGCTGGAACTTCAGCATGTTGTAGATGTCGACGCCGGTCGCCGAGTGGGACTTCTCCTCGGTGGCGCTGACGACGATGCGCGTGGCGTCGACTTGGTCGACGATGCCCGATCGCTTGGCGACGATGGTCGCGCCAGAATCGCGGGCCACCGCAGCTTCCATGCCGGTGCCGACGAGCGGCGCCTCGGTCTGGATCAGCGGCACCGCCTGGCGCTGCATGTTGGAGCCCATCAGCGCCCGGTTGGCGTCGTCGTTCTCGAGGAATGGGATCAGCGCCGTGGCCACCGACACCAGCTGTTTCGGCGACACGTCGATGAACTCGATGTCCTCGGGCCGAGCCATCATGAAGTCGCCGCCCTTGCGGCAGCTCACAAGGTCGTGGGTGAACTTGCCCTTGTCGTCGAGCTCGGCATTGGCCTGGGCGATGGTGTAGCGCCCCTCCTCCATCGCCGAGAGATAAATAACCTCGTTGGCCACTTTGGCATCCTTTACCCGACGGTACGGCGTCTCAATGAACCCGTACTTGTTGACCCGGGCGTAAGTAGCGAGGCTGTTGATCAGGCCGATGTTTGGACCTTCCGGGGTTTCGATCGGGCAGATGCGGCCGTAATGGGTTGGATGCACGTCGCGCACCTCGAAGCCGGCGCGCTCGCGTGTCAGCCCGCCCGGCCCGAGCGCCGAGAGGCGCCGCTTGTGGGTGATTTCGCTGAGTGGATTGGTCTGGTCCATGAACTGGCTTAGCTGCGACGAGCCGAAGAACTCGCGCACCGCCGCCGCCGCCGGCTTGGCGTTGATTAGGTCGTGTGGCATCACGGTGTCGATGTCGACCGAGCTCATGCGCTCGCGGATGGCACGTTCCATCCTGAGCAGCCCGATCCGGTACTGATTCTCCATCAACTCGCCGACTGAGCGCACTCGGCGGTTGCCCAAGTGGTCAATATCGTCGATCTCGCCGCGGCCGTCCTTGAGTTCAACCATGGTGCGGACAACCTCGAGGATGTCCTCCTTGCGCAGCGTCCTCACCGTATCCTCGGTCTGAAAGCCGAGTCGAGAGTTCATCTTCACCCGGCCGACCGCCGACAGGTCGTAGCGTTCGGAATCGAAGAACAGGGACTGGAACAGCGCCTCGGCGGTCTCCAGCGTCGGCGGCTCGCCCGGCCGCATGACGCGGTAGATGTCGATCAGCGCTTCGTCGCGGGTGGAATTCTTGTCCACCGCCAGCGTGTTGCGGATATAGGGACCGACGTTGACGTGATCGATGGCGAGCGTCGGAATCTCCTGGATCTTGGCGACGTTGAGGGCCTCCAGCGTCGCCTCGGTGATCTCGTCGCCGGCCTGCACATAGACCTCGCCCGTCTGCTCGTTGATCAAGTCGACGGCAATGTAGCGACCGATCAAGTCCTCCTCGAGAACTTGCTGTTCCTCCAGCCCTTTCTCCAGTAGCTCGCGCACGAGGCGCGGCGTGATCTTGACGCCAGCCTTGACGACGACGCGGCCGGTCTTGGCGTTGATCAGGTCGTTGTTGAGCTTGACGCCGCGCATCCGCTCGCCGGTGAACTCGGTCTTCCAGCCCTTCTTGACTCGGGTGAACACAACCTTCTTGTAGAAATAGTCGAGTATCGCCTCCGGCGACATGCCGGTCACCTCGCCGGGTTGCATCTGCGTGCCGGTGAGCGAGCGCTTGATGCGGATTTTCTGCGTCTCGTCGCTGTCGAGCGCCATCAGCAGTGTCGTCACCGGCAGCTTGCGCCGGCGGTCGATGCGCACGAACACCAGGTCCTTGGCATCAAACTCGAAGTCGAGCCACGAGCCGCGATAGGGAATGATGCGAGCAGCGAACAGGAATTTGCCCGACGAGTGGGTCTTCCCCTTGTCGTGGTCGAAGAACACACCCGGCGAGCGGTGCATCTGGGATACGATCACGCGCTCGGTGCCGTTGATGACGAAGGTGCCGTTGGCGGTCATCAGCGGCATATCGCCCATGTAGACGTCCTGTTCCTTGACGTCGCGGATGGAACGCGATTGCGTCTCCTCGTCGACGTCCCAAACGACCAGCCGGAGCGTCACCTTTAGGGGCGCGGCGAAGGTCATGCCCCGCTGCTGGCATTCCTCGACGTCGTATTTCGGCGGTTCGAACTCGTATTTGACGAATTCGAGGGTGCCGCGCTCCGAAAAGTCCTTGATTGGGAACACCGACTTGAACACTTCCTGCAAGCCGCTCGCGGTGCGTTTGTCGGCGGGCACCTCGCGCTGAAGAAATTGCTCATACGAGGTCTTCTGGACCTCGATCAGGTTCGGCATCTCGACGGCCGCCGCCAGGCGACCGAAATGTTTCCGCACGCGTTTGCGGGCCGTGAAGGATTTAGCCATTACCGTTCCTCACGCTCCATATCCAATCGGCCTTCCCTCGCTCGGCCACCGCTGCCTGCGGGGGAAGCCGCCATTGTTGCTGACCGGGCGTCGCCCAAGCCGATCGGGGTTCAAGGAACCCGGCTTGGGCTGCCCGGCGGGGCAAGAGCATCCGCTTTACCGGCCGCGGCAAGGCCAATGCGGGCGGATGCCAGTTTCACGTGGAGCCGGCGACGGCGTTTCCTGCCGTCACCGCTCCCGTCTTTGTCTTCCGCACAGCGCCGGATATAACCGGCGCCGTCGCTATTTCAACTCGACCGTGGCGCCGGCTTCTTCCAGCTTCTTCTTGATCGCCTCGGCCTCGGCCTTCGGGACGCCTTCCTTGACCGGCTTCGGCGCCGATTCGACCAGGTCTTTGGCCTCCTTCAGGCCAAGTTGGGTGACGGCCCGCACTTCCTTGATGACGTTGATCTTCTTGTCGCCGGCCTTGACCAGAATGACGTCGAATTCGGTCTTCTCGGCGGCGGCTTCGCCACCTGCCGCGGCAGTCCCGCCACCAACGGCGGCAACGGCCACCGGCGCGGCGGCGGATACGCCCCACTTTTCCTCGAGCATCTTAGAGAGCTCAGCCGCCTCCATGACGGTCAGGCTCGAAAGGTCGGTCGCGATTTTCTGCAAGTCAGCCATTGTTCAATCTCCTTGGGCTTGAATCTGTCGATACTGGAATACGGCAATCACGCGGCTTTGCCTGCCTTTGCGTAGGCGCCGAGGACGCGGGCGATCTGCCCGGCCGGCGCCTGCAGGATGCCGGCGATCCTTGTCGCCGGGGTGTTGAGCATGCCGATGATCTTCGCCCTCAGTTCTTCCAACGACGGCAGGCTCGCCAGCGCCGTGACCCCAGCGAGGTCGAGCTGCTTGTCGCCAAGGGCGCCGCCCACGACGACGAGTTTCTCGTTGGTCTTGGCGAAGTCGATCGCCGCCTTGGCGGCCGCCACCGGATCCGCGGAATAGGCAATCGCCGTGGGTCCGATGAACATGCCTTCGAGGGATTTGTACTTAGTTCCCTCGAGAGCTCGACGCGTGAGCCGATTTTTGGTCACTTTGAAGCTGGCGCCCACCGCGCGCATCCGGCTCCGAAGCTTGCTCATCTCGGCCACCGTCAGCCCTGTGTAATGGGCGACGACGACGAGGTTCGCAGCCTCGAAAGTCTTACGCAGCGAGGAGACCATCTGTTGCTTTTGTGCTCGGTCCACTAATCGTCCCCAGTTCGTGGCGGCCGCCCCGTAATCCGGGGAGCACCGCCGTTGCACCTCGGTTCCCCGGCAGCCTGTTCGGGCCGCACCCCGGGTAACCCTTGACGCCTGTCCAGTGCAACAGTTCAAGCCGTTCTGAGACGCCCTTGGGCGCGCCTGAAAACGGTTCTCACACTGTCTCGGCAGGCGGGACCCCCCTTAAACCGCCGTCCGGCACGCCGGCCGGCGGCACCTGCTGTCTCGGACAGGATGGGAGCAGGGTCTTCGCCGCTCCCGCCACCGCCCGGGCCAATGGCCCCGGCGGCGATTCCGATCATTCCTCCACCCGGCCGAGCCGGGATCAAATCTCCGTTGCGTCAGCCGCGCAGGCTGGCGATGTCCAGCTTCAGGCCCGGTCCCATGGTCGAACTCAGGCTGACGCGCTTCATATAGGTACCCTTTACGCCGCTCGGCTTCGCCTTGGCGATGGCGTCGACGAAGGCTGACACGTTGTCAACCAGTTGCTGATGCGAGAAGCTGGCCTTGCCGATACCGGCATGAACGATGCCCGCCTTCTCGACCCGGAACTCGAGTTGCCCGGCTTTCGCCGACTTAATGGCGCCGGCGACGTCCATGGTGACGGTGCCGAGCTTGGGATTCGGCATCAGCCCCTTGGGGCCGAGGATTTTGCCGAGCTTGCCGACCACCGCCATCATGTCGGGGGTGGCGATGCAGCGGTCGAAGCCGATTTCGCCATTGCGGATCTTCTCCGCCAAGTCGTCGCCGCCGGCAAGGTCAGCGCCCGCGGCTTGTGCTTCCTTCAGCTTGTCGCCCTTGGCGAACACTGCCACCTTCAGCGCCTTGCCGGTGCCGTGCGGCAGCGTCACCGTGCCACGCACGTTCTGGTCTGCGTGCTTGGGATCAACAGCGAGATTGATGGCGATCTCAATGGTTTCGTCGAACTTGGCGGTGGCGCCGTCCTTGATGATCTTGACCGCTTCCGCGACCCTATAGGAAAGATCCCGGTCGATCGGCTCGTAGGCCTTTTTCAGGCGCTTGCTGTCGCGGGCCATTGCCTACTCCTGCACCTGAATGCCCATCGAGCGGGCCGAGCCGGCGATCATCCGGCACGCCGCTTCAATATCGGTGGTGTTGAGGTCGGCCATCTTCTTCTCGGCGATCTCGCGGATCTGCTTCTTGGTCACGGTGGCAACGATATCCTTGCCCGGCTCCTTGGAGGCGGTTTCCAGGTTCGCCGCCTTCTTCAGGAAATAGCTGGCCGGCGGCGTCTTGGTGATGAAAGTGAAGGTGCGATCCTGGTAGGCGGTGATCACCACCGGGATCGGCATGCCCTGCTCCATCTTCTGGGTCTGGGCGTTAAACGCCTTGCAGAACTCCATGATGTTCAAGCCGGCCTGGCCAAGCGCCGGGCCGATCGGCGGCGACGGGTTCGCCTGCCCCGCCGGCACCTGCAGCTTGATGTATCCCGTTACTTTCTTTGCCATTTTAAAACCTCAGACCTTGCTTGTTTCCGGGTTGCGTGGTGCGGCCATGGCGGGCCTCCCACACGGCTGCTCACAGTTTCTCGACCTGCGCGTATTCCAACTCGACCGGCGTTGCGCGGCCGAAGATGGACACCGCAACCTTGAGACGCGCGCGCTCTTCATCTACTTCCTCGACCATGCCGTTGAACGAATTGAACGGCCCGTCGCAGACACGTACTTGTTCGCCGACCTCGAAGGTGACCGACGGCTTCGGCCGCTCGATGCCTTCCTGCACTTGGTGCATGATGCGGTCGGCCTCCTGGTCTGATATCGGCGTCGGCCGCCCCTTGCTGCCGAGGAAATCAGTGACCTTCGGCGTGTTCTTGACCAAGTGCCACGATTCGTCGGTCAGTTCCATGCGCATCAAGACGTAGCCCGGGAAGAACTTGCGTTCCGCCTGTACTTTGGAGCCGCGGCGCATTTCCACGACTTCCTCGACCGGCACCAGGACCTGCTGGATATCGGTGTCCATGCCGCTCTGCTTGGCCTGTTCCATGATCGACTGCGCGACCTTCTTCTCGAAGCCCGAGTAGACGTGAACCACATACCAGCGCGCCGTCATGCCGTTCAGGCTCCGATCCCAAAAATCAGTTTCACGCCGTAGCTCAACACCTGGTCCACGACCAGGAAGAACAGCGCCGCCAGAATCACCATCACGAACACCATCGCCGTCGAAATCCCGGTTTCCTTGCGCGTCGGCCAAGTCACCTTGGAGACTTCCTGGCGCACCTCCTGGATAAATTGGGCCGGATTGACTTTTGCCATCGAACGCTTCCAATAAATTCCCTCTTTCGAGCCGCGAAACCGGGGCTGGTCGGTCGTTACAGGTTGGCAGGGGCAGCAGGATTCGAACCCGCGACCTGCGGTTTTGGAGACCGCCGCTCTACCAACTGAGCTATACCCCTATTCCTGTTCGAGGCCTTTCTCTTCTCTTCCGATTGCCTGCCACCCGCCTGCGGACTCCGCAGCCGGCAGCCACCGCCGGCAGATGCCCGAAGCGTTGGTTTTCCTTCCCTACTTTACGATCGAGGCGACGACGCCGGCGCCGACGGTGCGGCCGCCCTCGCGGATGGCGAAGCGCAGCCCCTGGTCCATGGCGATCGGCGAGATCAACTCGACTTCCATCGAGATGTTGTC
>Ga0214471_10002050_pt1 | contig 15886 bp, 18 predicted proteins | sample RVTome_5_FD_207665 | JGI IMG/M metagenome (GOLD analysis project Ga0214471, IMG submission 207665) | Soil microbial communities from uranium-contaminated site in the Upper Colorado River Basin, Wyoming, United States - RVT142D155 | ecosystem: Environmental > Terrestrial > Soil > Contaminated >... | reverse complement strand
CGTGCCTGTCTCGAAGACGCCTTTCGGCGCCCGGAGCTCCAAGAGGTACTTGCTTACACTGCTGCCGACAATCTTCGTTCGCAGGCCGTCATGGAGCGCCTTCGCCTGATCCGTGATGAGTCCAGGGACTTCACCGTCCACGGCAACAGGACTGGCGCGTGGCGAGGGCTAGTATGGTCAGCGACTCCAGGCTTGTTCAGACCTGGCAGAGAGGATTCTGGCCAATGGAGCGACGGTGTCGCCTAACGAATAACGAATTAAGGCTTTTTGCCGCGCGCAGCCGCGGCAAAGAGCGGTGTTGAACTCGATCCGACTTCGGCGACGCGCGCTTGGAGATTCAAGCTCGTTCGGGGATCCGATGGAGAGGTGTTGCGCCGCGGAATGGGGCCAGCGTTGGTGATGGCGACGGTGGAGCCCGCCCGAGAGCGTCGGGCCGGCGCGGGCTGAAGGACCGGTGTTCGCGCTCGGGGCAGACGTCGGCGGGCGCGCGCACGAGGCGGTGCCGCGATCGGGAGGCAATTCGGCGGATGAACAGGGGTGTGATCATGGCGAGCGACCGCCGGGGTGAAGGACCTCGATGATGTGCAGCACGCCGATCCCGCAGGCCGGGCAACGCGATCGCGGGCCGATCGCCGGCACGGGGCTGGGCGCCGGGGCGATCGCGGCCTCGACGGGGACCGGGCTGGACGACGCCGCCATGAGCTGCGCGCGCGCCTGGGCGAGGAGGTCGTGGCGGGCGGGACTGAACAGGCCGTCGTGGCGAACCTTGGAGAATCCCTGGGGCAAGACGTGTTGCAGAAAGCGCCCGAGGAACGCGACGGCGTCGAGGGTGCACCGCTTGATGGTGCCCGTGCGGCCGTCGCGGTAGCGGAACGTGACCTGGTCCTCGGCGAAGTGTTCGAGGCGGCTGTTGACGATCGCGATGCGGAAGACGTAGCGCGCGAGATAGTCGAGGACCTTCGCCCCGGTCCCGGCATGCTGGACGTGGACCACCCACTCGTGGCTCCAGACTGCCGGCGGGACCTGATCGAGGAGGCCGGCCTTGCGGAGGCCCGCGCGGACCTTGGCCCGGAAGAGCCGGGACAGCGCCCGCCCGGGAACCAGGAACGCCGCGTGCGTGGGCGGCACCCAGGTCCGATCGGAGTCGTGCCACCCGCCGGCGGTGACGAGCATGTGCACGTGCGGGTGGTAGAGCAGGGCCCGCGTCCAGGTGTGGAGCACCGCGAGTGCCCCCGGCCGCGCGCCGAGATAGCGCGGATCGGCGGTGAGCTTGAGAAGCGCGGCGGCGGCCGCGGTCATGAGCAGGCCGTAGACGACCTTCTGGTGCGCCCGGGCAAGCGCCCGCAGCTCGGCGGGCAGCGTGAAGGTCAGCAGGAAGTAGGCGCACGGCGGCAGGCGGGCGCGCTGCCGGTCCAGCCAGCGCTGGGTCTGCTCCCCGTGGCACGTGGGGCAGTGCCGGTTGCGACAGGAGTGGTAGCTGTACTGGCGGGCGCCACAGTGGTCACACGCGTGGACGTGCCCGCCGAGGGCGGCAGTGCGACAGGCCACGATGTCGCGCAGGGCGCGGCGGTGCGAGGGCAGCAGCGGGGGGCCGGGCCGCCGCTGGTAGACTTCGCCCGCCGCGCGGACGATGTCCGCGAGCTCGAGCATGGGCGGCCGGGCCGCTCAGAGGCCCTGCATCAGCCGATTGATCGGATCGACGGCGGTCTGGCGGACCTCCGCGGTGAGATGGGTATAGAGCTGTGTGGTCCGGGCGCTGGTGTGGCCGAGGTACACCTGGATGAGGCGGAGGTTCACGCCGGCTTCCAGCAGATGGGTGGCGTAGGAGTGCCGGAGCGTGTGCACGTGCGCTGCATTGTGTAGTTGAACTCAATCCGCCTTCGGCGCCAGGTTGCTGCGCCGCTGATCGTGGACGTTCGCGACGGCAGATTCGGGCAAGGCGACACCGCCGTCGAAGGGGTTGAGCCGATGCGGTCCATCGCTTGGCACGAGGCGGTCTGGGTCGGTTATCATGGCCGCGGCATGATTCAGCGGTTGGCCTGGACGACGGTCCTTCTCGTAAGCGTACTCCTGGCCGCTCCGGAGGCTGTTCGCGCCCAGCCGGCCGAACGCGGTGCTCGCATCGCGTGGCTCTCGGCGAGCGCGTTCAGTCCGGCGCTTGTGAAGGAGTTCGAGGACGGGTTGCGTGAGGCGGGCTGGGTCCCGGGGCGCACCATCACGATTGACTACCGCGCGGCCGACGGCCACTACGACCGGCTTGCCCCACTCCTGGCCGAACTGCTCCGGTTGGATCCGCAAGTCATCCTGACGGCTCAGACGCCCGCAACCCAGGCCGCCCGGAGGGCCACGGGCACGATCCCGATCGTCATGGTGGGCAATGGTGATCCCGTGCGCTACGGCCTCGTGAGGAGTCTGGCGCAGCCCGAAGCCAACGTGACCGGGACCGCGTTCCTCGTCAATGAGCTCGGGATCAAGGTGCTCGAGCTTCTGAAGGAGGCGGTGCCCCAGACCGCACGGGTTGCGTTCTTCGTCAACCCGGCCAATCCTGGGGCCGCTCCGCTCCTGGAAGATGCTCGTGCGGCAGCGCCGCGGCTCGGCCTCGCCATTTGGCCGGCGCAGGTTAGCACCACCGCGGAACTGGACCGGACGCTCGACGCTCTGTTGAAAGACCGCGTAGACAGCCTCTGGCTCGGCCCCGAGGCGTTCCTCTTGGCGAACCGGCGCCGGATCATAGAGTTCGCCATCGCGAACCGTCTACCCGCCGTGGGGCCGTCTCCAGCCTATTCCGAGTCGGGCGCGCTGATGTCCTACTCCCCGCATATCTCGTCGCTTGTCAGAACCTCGGCCCGCTACGTGGACCGGCTCCTGAAGGGCGCCAAGCCCGCAGACCTCCCCGTCGAGCAGCCCTCCCGCTTCGAACTGGTCGTCAACGCGAAAACGGCCAAGGCACTCGGGCTCGTGCTGCCTCCCACATTCCTCCTGCGTGCGGATCGCGTCATCGAGTAGCATGACGGCATCCCTCACCCGGTCGTGTTCACCCCCGCGCGTGTGCCGCCGTCGAACTTCCCAGTGCAGCGGACCGGAGGCTCGCGCTGCTCGCCCTCCGGCCGCTGACTGCGGGCGTTCGGCGCCTTGAGCCGAGCGGTCAAGAGAGAGTAAGGTAAGACCCATGGCGCACCCTATCGTGACGTCATCCCCCGACATCCTGAGTGGCACACCAGTCTTCGCGAGCACGCGTGTCCCTGTCCAAGCGCTTATCGACTATCTCGAGGGTGGCGAGACGATCGACGACTTTCTGGCGGGTTTCCCGACCGTCCGGCGGGAGCAGGTCGTCGCGTTCCTTGAGGAGGCCACCGCGCGGATGATCTCGAAGGCGTCGTGAGGGTGCTCCTGGACGAGTGCGTCGATAGGCGCCTCGCGGGTGACATCCAGGGCCACGACGTGCTGACGGTGCCAGATGCCGGCTGGGCTGCGCTGACGAATGGCGAATTGCTCGCCCGTGCACAACAAGAGTTCGACGTCTTCGTCACGGTCGACCGCAGCCTCCCCTTTCAGCAAGACCTGTCACGCCTTTCTATTGCGGTCATGGTGCTGCGAGCGCGGTCGAACCGCGTCCGCGACCTGCGCAGCCTCATCCCTCAACTGCTCGCGGCCCTACCCGCCGCGAAGCGCGGTGAGGTCACGTGGGTCGGCGCCGAACAACGCGCTTGAGCGGACGCGCTCCGCGCGCCGCTCACCGCGAGCGTTGGGTTGCACCGTGGGACTTAAGCACGTTGGGAGCGAAATGCGGAACAAGAGCATCGGCGCGGCGGCCGTCATCGTCAACGACGAAGGCGGGGTGCTGCTCGTCAAGCACACCTACGGACGCCTGAACTGGGAGTTGCCGGGGGGTGCGGCGGAACCTGGCGAGTCGCCCGACCAGACGGTACTGCGGGAGGTGCGGGAGGAGACGGGGTTCGATGTCTCAGTCCTTCACCTGACGGGCTACTACCATGATGCCGAAGCCGACTTTCTGCACTTCGTGTTCTTATGCGAAGTGCGCACCAGGGACGCCGCGCCGCGCCCCGACCTCGCGGAAGTCTCCGAGTGCCGCTACTGGCCTCGCTCAGCGCTGCCGCGCCCCATCAGCGACTTTACGATTCGCCGGATCGAAGATGCCATCGCTGGGGTCGAGTTTCGACTGCCCAGCCACGTCGGGCCGCGCGTGTGGCTGGAGTAAGTAGCCGCCGAAGTGCAACCCAACCATCCGGTGCAGCGGACGGGCCACGCCAACGGCGGCGGCGCGCTATCTCACGGTGCAGTGGCCCGCCGCTGACCGGAGCGTTAGACGGCTTGATCAGGCAAGCGTGTGATGTGTTCACGAAGCCACTCGACGAGTTCGGTCCGGCTCACGCGCCCGGAAGCAAGGTCGACCATGAGGCGCTCCTGTTCATCTACAGTGGCCTCGATGTCAGCGCCGTTGAGCAGGAGGAAGGTCGCCATCGCGGCGTGGGCAACGCGCTTGTTGCCGTCAAGGAACGGATGCCCTTGAGCAAGCGCGAAGCCCAACGCTCCGGCCTTGTCGATCAACGTCGGGTGAAGGTCACGACCGCCGAAGGCGGCCTTTGGCTGCGCAGCAGCAGATTCAAGAACTCCCAAGTCGCGAATTCCGGGAGCACCTCCGGTCGCCGCAAGCACGAGGCGGTGCAACTCCACCACCTCGCCCAGGGTGAGATCGCGCATCAGGCCAGACGGCGGTACAACTCCTGGTTTCTGCCAATCACCCGTTCTGCTGCGGTCTTGAAGTCCTCAGCAGGTGCTGCCAACAGGTCTGCGACCACCGCTCTGGCGAGGTCCTCCGGCGAGAGGCCAAGGCGCTCAGCTTCGCGGCGAAGCCGGTCTGCTTGGGCGGTGGACAGCTCAATGCTGAGCTTCATGGGCGCACTGTACCGTGGCGGTACGCCGTCTAACAAGCGGCTTGAGCGGACCGGCGTGAGCGCGTGTACGGACGTCGCATCGTCCAGCGCCGGCTCCTCAGCCGCCAGGCGTTAGACGCACAAAGCTGACCACACACGTGGAATGGTACGATGCGCTTCGAGTGGGACAGCGCCAAGGCTGTAGCGAACGCCAAGAAGCACCGCGTCTCGTTCGACGACGCCGTGACTGTGTTCTATGATCCTCTGGCTGCAACCTTCGGAGATCCTGATCATTCCGAGGACGAGAGTCGTCTTGTCACGGTGGGCTACTCGGCGCGAGGGCGACTTCTGGTCGTCTGCCATGTTGAGCGAGGCCCCGCAACCAGGTTGATCACCGCACGACGCGCCACCGCCCGCGAGAGGAAACGTCATGAAGGCTAAGACCACCATGTCGTCCGAGGACATGCGCGCTGAGTACGACTTCGACTACTCAAAGGCTGTGCGCGGCAAGTACTATCGACGCCTGCTGAAGGAAGGCGCGAACGTCGTCGTTCTCGATCCTGACGTGGCAAAGGCGTTCCGCAGTTCGGCCGCCGTGAACGAGGCGCTTCGGTCTCTGCTCAGGATGTCGGAGGCAACCAGGCGTCTAACTTCACGCTCCAGCGGACGGGCGACAAGCGCCCGCCGCTGAGCGTGCGCGTTCGGCGAACGAGATTACGGACAAGGCCCAAGGAACCCGAAGGACGACGTCCCTATGAGCACTCGGCGTCGAGGTCGAACGCACCCTCAGGATGGGTGGCGCGTAGCTCAGGGCAGTACAACACCTCGTCCGCGCGCCGCGGTTCGCCCTGTACTACAACGTGACCGATGATGTCTACGCGATGAACGACCCAGAGGGCGGGACATTGTTCAAGAGACGCAGCGCCGCCGGCGCCGTCAAGGCTCTCCTCGGAAAGTCCGTTCGCATCCTTCGCTGCCAGAGCAAGCGAATCCACGGCATCCGGGTCCCCGTGGTGAGTCCAAAGAAACGCCGCGCGATACCACGGGGGTCGTCGTCGAACTTCGCAGGCCACCGGACCGGGGCTCGCGTTGCTCGCTCCGGCCGGTGACCGCGGGCGTTGGACAGGCCAAGGAGCCGCGCAGATGGGCCTGACGAATCGACGAGGCGCGCGATGAAGCAATCCTTGGAGTCGATCAGCCTGGTCGTGGGCGTCCTGTCCGCCGTCCTCGGGTTCGTCGCGAAGGCCTACGACCTGCTTCTGCCGTTGTACTACGCGCCGGAGATCCTCCTGGGGCTCTCGGCCGCCGCCGGCGTGGCCCTGGGCGCCAACCTGGTCGTCTCGGCCCGCGCCGGCCAGCCGGCGCCCGCCGGGGTGATCGGCGGCGTTCCGCGCGCGAAGGTGTTGGCGGGCGTCGCGCTCGCCGTGCTCGCGCCCGTCGTCGCGGTCGCGCTGTGGTGGTCGGCGCTGCGGCTACCCCCGAACAAGCGTGCGGAGGTGGATTTCTATGTCCAGAGCGCTCGTCGTGCTCAGGAGTTCGGCATGCCCGCCCAGGCCCTCGACCAGTACCGCAAGGCTTTGCAGATCGACTCCCGCCTGGTCGACATCCGGCGCGAGGTCGAGCGGCTCCAGGCGGGAGGCAAGTGACGCCAGGGCCCGCGCGCTGGCGGCCCTGGCGGCCGGGCTCCTGGTGCTGTCGTGCGGCGCCGTGGCCCTCGCCCAGCCGCCGCGGATCCCGCTGTCCCGCGACCAGCTGATCCTGCTCGCCAAGGATCCGGTCCTTCGTCAGCGACCCGACATGCTGATGCAGGAGTGGATCAAGCCCAACAAGATCGGGTTCCTGCCCACCGCGTCGGTGCGACGCCAGCTCGAGGAGGCTGGGGTGCCGGCCACCATCACGGCGGAGCTGCCCCGGCACTTCGGCTCAACGCTCTGGTTGAAGGTCTTCGAGTACGCCTGCCTAGGCTGCGGCGCCGACTCTCCGGCCGGTCGGGACTTCGCCCAGCAGGTCAGCAACGCGGAGGCGGCCGTCAAGCTCCGGCGGGAGCAGGACCCCGTGCTCCGGACGCTGCTCGGGAGCAAGTCCTTCGATCCCATCGTCGAGAAGCTGACGGCCGGCTGGCAGCCCCCGCTCGATCAGCAGCCGATGGCCTACATCCACGGCACGCTCGAGCGGGACGGCGAGGCCTACCGGCTGACGTCCCAGCTCTCCTATCGCAGCATCACGGACGCCGGCCCGGTGGGCCCGAATCTGGTCAAGGTTGTCCCCGCGACCCCGGCCGCCCTCCGGAGCGCCGCCGAGGAGACGGCCGCGTGGGTGATGGAGGCATTGCGCTCGGCCTTGCAGTGATCTCGACGCGAACGAGCGTCCCCCCTGAACGCGGAGGCTGACCGCAACCGCCGGGAGGCGCAGAGCCACCTGACCGAATGAGCCCGCCTGGGCCGTCCTCGTCCTAGTCGGGCACCCGCGTGGACTGCCACGCGGTCATCCGCCACTCGCCGGCGCCGCGGATGTACACCGCGAGGTAGCGGACGGTGAAGCGCTGCTTGTGCTCGGCCTTGGTCTCCACCCGCGCGGTGGAGTGCACGTAGGTCAGGTCGGCGGCAAGGGCGGCGTCGAGCGCGGCCCAGCCGCCCTTCCGCATGGCCTCGAAGCGGCGGTCGTCGGCGCGCAGCACGTCGGTCTGGTCGGCGGTCTCAGGCATTCTCGGCGATCTCCCGGATCTTGCGGAAGGTGAGCGCGCGACGGCGATTCCCTTCCGGCATCTTCTTGATGTCCTCGTCGGTGAGCGCGACCGTGTTGCCATAAGCCTCGTGCACGGGGATCTCGTGGTCGGCCAGCGGCCGCATGACCTGCTTGCGCGCCATGGCCGCCTCGACGTACGGCGCCAGCTCGTCGCGCTTCCGCTTCTCCCGCTCGGCCTCGCGCGCCTGGAACTCCGGCATGACCTCGGCCGCGAACAGCTCGAGGGCCTCGCAGATGTGCTCGTGGCGGTTGCGGCCGCCCTGCTGGATGAAGATGGTCTGGTCGACGCCGGCGTCCTGGAACGTCGTGAGCGTGCGGCGCAGGTCGTCCGGCGCGCCGATGCAGCCCACGCCCCCACCCAGCACCTCGGTGCCGAGCTGCTCGCGCACGGCCAGGAAGGCGTTCCAGATGTTCGTGCGCCCCGGGGTGTGCTTGCCGAAGACGTAGTGGTGGGCCAGGGCGAACTGGAAGAACCGGAAGCCGTCGGCGCCGCGGCGCTGCGCCTCGGCCGCGTCCCGGTGGCAGGAGAAGCCGGTGACCATGGCGATGTTCGGATTCACCGCGTGGCCGATGGGCACGCACTCCCGCTTGAAGGTCTCGTAGTAGTCGTCCACCCACTGCCTGGCCTCGGCCGGGTCGATGAAGGCGAAGGTCAGGGCGCCGATGCCGAGCTGGGCGGCCAGGTGAATCGTCTCGCGGTTCGAGCACGCCACCCACAGCGGCGGGTGGGGCTTCTGCACCGGCTTCGGCAGCACGTTGCGGGCGGGCATCGAGAAGTACGTCCCCTGGAAGCCCGGGTAGGGCTCCATGACCATCATGTTGGCGACATGCTCCACGGTCTCCCGCCACATCGCCCGCCGCTCGGCCGGGTTGACGCCGTAGCCCTCCAGCTCGGCCCGCGAGGCGGATTCCCCCGTGCCCCAGTCGACGCGGCCCCGCGAGACGAGGTCGAGGGTCGCCAGGCGCTCGGCCACCCGCGCCGGCTGGTTGTAGCCGGGCGGCATGAGCACGATGCCGTGGCCCAGGCGGATACGCTGCGTGCGCTGGGAGCAGGCGGCCAGGAACACCTCGGGCGCCGAGGAGTGCGAGTACTCCTCCAGGAAGTGATGCTCGACCTCCCACGCGTAGTCGATGCCCAGGCGGTCGGCCAGCTCCACCTGCGTGAGCGCGTCCTGGAACAGCTGCAGCTCGTCCCCCTCGGCCCAGGGCCGGGGAAGCTGGTGATCGTAGAAGATCCCGAACTTCATGCCGGCCGGAGACGGCGCGCGTCGAACTCGGCCGCCACCTGCTCGTCCTTGGCCAGCAGGCCCTCGGCGTCCACGTCGGCGTAGGCCATCACGCCCATGTCGGCGTAGGCCTTGCGGATGCGCGGGCCCCACAGGCCGATGTCCTTGATGGTCGGCACGATACGGGTGAACAGCCGGGTGCGGAACATCTTCATGCGCTCCGACTGCTGGACCATCTTCACGCACTCGTCCACCGGCAGCCCGAGCGTCTCCCACACCTCGACCGACAGGAAGCGGTCGCGCATGAGGTAGCAGGCCTCCACCGCGAACTCCTCGCGCTCGTCGCGCTCGGCGTCGGAGAGCTGCGGGTAGTAGTCGCGCAGCGCGATGCGGCCGAAGGCGACGTGGCGCGCCTCGTCCTCCATGACGTAGGCGTTCACGGCCGCCGCCAGCGGGTTCTTCGCGTGGTCCCGGATGGACGCGAAGGCCGCCAGCGCCAGCCCCTCGATCAGCACCTGCATACCGAGGTAGGTGATGTCCCAGCGCGCGTCCGACAGCACCTGGTCGAGCAGCGTCTTGAGCGTCGGCGTGATCGGGTAGGCCAGCTCGAACTTCTCGTGCAGCAGGCGCGCGTAGACCTCGACGTGGCGCGCCTCGTCCACGACCTGGGTGGCCGCGTAGAACTTGGCGTCGACGCTCGGCACCTGCTGGACGATCTTGGCCGCGCACAGCAGCGCCCCCTGCTCGCCGTGCATGAACTGCGAGAGCTGCTGGGCCTGCAGGTGCCGTCTCAGCTCGGCCCGCTCCCTGGCCGTCAGCCGGTTCCAGATGTCCGAGCCGTGGATGGAGATCAGCTCGTCGGGCAGCTCTTGCGGGTTCTCCGGATCGAGGTCGAGCGACCAGTCGATCCGCGTGTTGCCGTTCCACTGCCGCTCCTTGCCCTTCTCGTACAGGTTCAGGAGCGAGGCGCGCCCGTCCTCGTACTCCCAGCGCATCAGCGAGTCGAAGCGGCTGGGGATGATCCACTCGCTCGGGTCGACGGGGATGGCATAGCGCGGCTGCGTCGTCATCGGACCGGCCTCCTCACGGCAGGACGGATCGCTCGGTGGCGTCGGATGCCGAGGATACCACGCGGTGCCGGGCCGAAGGGTCCGCTATCATGCCCGGAATGGCCAACCGCTGGGCGGCGCTGGCAATCGTGTTCGTCACGCGGACGTCGATGGGCTTTCAGTTCCAGTCGGTGGCCTCGGTGGCGCCGCCGATGATCGCCGACCTCGGCCTCAGCTACGCCCAGCTCGGCACGCTGATCGGCGTGTACATGCTGCCCGGCGCCTTCTTCGCCCTGCCCGGCGGCGTCGTCGGCCAGCGCCTCGGCGAGCGCCGGGTCGTGGTGGCGGGACTGGCTCTGATGGTGGCCGGGGGCGTGCTGACGGCCGTCGCCGGCGGTTTCGCCACGGCGGTGGCCGGCCGCGTGGTCAGCGGCGCCGGCGCGGTGGTGATGAACATCCTCCTGGCCAAGCTGGTCGCCGACTGGTTCGCGGGCAAGGAAGTCTCGACCGCGATGTCCATCATGCTGACCTCGTGGCCGGTCGGCCTGGGGCTGGCGGCGGCCACGCTGGGCGGCGTCGCCGCCGCGACGTCCTGGCGGACCGCGGTCGTGGTGACGGCGCTCGTGGCCACGCTGGGGCTGCTGCTCATGCTGCTCGTCTACCGCAATGCGCCGGGGGCCGGCGCCGGGCCGGCGCGGGCGGCGCTGTCCGGCCGCGAGCTGCGCTTGAGCGCCAGCGCCGGCGTCGCCTGGGGCTGCTTCAACGCCAGCCTCGTGGCCATCATCGCATTCGGCCCCGCGCTGCTGGTCGAGCGCGGCTTCGCGCTCGGCGACGCCGGCCGCGTGGTGAGCCTGGCGATCTGGCTCACCATACTCTCGGTGCCGCTGGGCGGACTGGTCACCGACCGGCTCGGCCGCCCCACCCTGCTCGTCGTCGCCGGCAGCGTGCTCGCCGCCGTGATGACGCTGCTCATCCCCGTCATCTCGCCGCCCGTGCTCGCCTTCTGCCTGGTCGGCCTCGCCGTCGGCGCCCCGCCCGGCGCGCTGATGGCGCTCTTGCCCCGGGCCCTGCCGCCCGAGCGGCTGGCCACGGGCCTGGGCGTCTTCTACACGGTGTTCTACGTGATGATGGCGCTCACCCAGCCGGCGGCCGGCCTCGTGCGCGACCTCGCCCGCGATCCGGCCGCGCCGATCGTCTTCGCGGCGGCGGTGATGGCGGCGACCGTGGTCGGGCTGGCGATCTTCCGGCGGCTGGAGCAGAGGCCGATCACGTCGGCCTGACGCACTCGATGTACGTCCAGCAGCACCGGAACGCCTGACGACCGCCGAAGAGCGTGTCCATCGAGTGGCGGATGAGCGCCAGCCTGTCTCGCACGGCATCGTCACCGGCCGCCCGGCCATCCACCCTCGCCGAGCCGCCCACCCATCCGAGCACGCCTTCGTGGTACGCGCTCAGGAACTGGAACCAGTCCTCCACGCGCGCCTCGATGGTCCGAGCGGCGACGTCCTCCACCGCGAAGCCGGCATGCTGAAAGCAGCGCAGGTAATAGTCGAGCGGCCGCACCGGCAAGAAGACGCGGTCGCGGTACGCGACGTGGGCCTGCATCCGGGCCTCGTCGTCCAGCAGCGGCCGGTAGGCGGCGTAGCGGGGATCGTTACGGACCAGTCCCGTGGCGACCTCGTGGATCGCCCACACGGTCTCGTCGAGAATCCACTCGCTGGGTCGCGCGTGCGGGTTGCGGATGTTGCCGGACTGGACGAAGACGCGCCCGCCCGGCCGGAGCACCCGAGCCCACGAGGCGACCGTCTCCGGCAGGTCGAGATACAGATGAATGGCGTTCGTGGACGCGAGGGCGTCGACCCCGCGCGTGAGCAGCGCGGGTTCGAGCACCTCTTCGAGAAACTGCAGCCGGCCGGGCTCCTTCAGCCAGCGCAGCAGCCGGAACGCGACGCGCTCGTCGTGTCCGAACTTGTCGAGCGCGACGCGGAGAAATTTCGGCGAGCTGTCGACGATCAGCATCCCGACCTGGCGGTCGAAGATCCGGAGCTTGAGGCGGTCGAGGAGGATCCCGGTTCCGCCCGAGTAGTCGATCAGGACGTCGCCCTCGCCCAGCTGCCGGGCGAGATCCTCCACGGTCGGATCGAGATTGCGGTACCAGCCGTGGTTCTCCACCGTGTCGTAGTGGAGACCGAACGTGTCCACCGGCTGCCGCGTCCAGTCCTCGTCGGGTACGCGCTCGAAGCCATTCACCCACTGGAAACGGCTGGAGAGATCACGCGGTTGGTGGACGGCATCGCTGAGCTCGCGGTGGAGGCGCAGCAGCTCCGGAACGGTTGCCGGCGCGCGGCGGCCCCAGCCGCACTCGGTGGCGATGCCGAAATCGGCCACGAACCGCCGGGCCACCGCCAGGCGACGCTCGGCGCCCTCGACGCCGTCGGTGTGGTGGACGAGGCCGAGATAGAGCTCGGTTTCCGGCCGCAGGCGCAGGTCGCCGAGCGGCGCGTAGTACGCCTCGTCCGTGCGGTCGCGCGGAACCGGCAGATGGATCCAGTTGAGCGGCCGCCCCGTGCTCGCGGCCAGCGCGTTGGCGACCTTGACGAGCTTGCCGGCGTCGGCGGGCTCCTTGAAGTGGCGGTGCTGGACGTCGCCGTAGCAGAAGTGGAAGCCCAGCTCGACGTCCGCCGGCACGTACCGGGACACGCGGCGCAAGCGTTCGAGGATGCCGCCCTCCACGTCGTCGAACCAGGCGGGGAACATGCCCTCCAGCATCCCGAACTCGAAATTGGTGTCCCACTGGACCGCCAGCTGGTCGTGGGGCACGTCATCGAGAATCAGGTGCAGCTCGTCGAGCAGGCGCTTTTCGTACATCGGCTCGAGCACGCTCTGGTGCTCAGGGACGACGAACGCACTGATCGGCGCCAGCGGCGTCGGCAGGCAGACCTGGAAGCGGCAGGCGACCGGGAGGAGACCGTCACGCTTGAGGCGCGCGAAGACGCGAAAGGAGGCGATGGCCGCCTCGGCGTACCCCAGCGCCCCGAACCCTACGTGCTCGGGGCGGGCGCCGTCCTCGAGCCGCACGCGCGGCAGCGGCCGCCAGCTGTCCAGTCCCGGGGGCACCACCTCCAGCCGTGGCTGGGACGTGAACACGGGCAGCTGCCAGACGATCCAGTCGGCGCGCGGCCCCGTCTCACCGTCCGGGATGCGCCGCAGGCGATCGCCGACTGCCGCGGCCACGGTTCGGAACACCGTCTCCGCACTCGACAGCGGCACGCTGCCGACGAGCTGGGCGCCGCGCGCCCGGGTTGGAACCGGGGTCGTCATCGTGACTCCGTCCGCACCCGCCAGGGGTGACGACGGTCACTATACCGCCCGCCGTCGTGGACCATTCCGTCGGCCATCGTTCACCCGCGCTCCTGATTGCACAGGTCCAGCGCGGTGAGCGCGTACAGCCGGGTGCCGGTGACCAGATCGGCGATCTTCATCCCGAAGTTGCCGCCGCCCACGCTGACGCCGGGGCCGTAGGTGATGGCGGGGATCCGCATCTCGTTGAAGCAGTTGATGTCGCGCCACATGCTCGAGAACGGGGGCGAGGCCGGCTGGGGCGTGCCGCCCAGCACGGCCTGGTGGGCCCGCGTGATCGCGCCGGCCAGCGGCTCCACCTTCACCGGATCGGCCTCGAACGCCGGGCGGTACGTGTACAGCTCGATCTCGCCGGCCAGGCCCAGCCCCGAGACCATCCGGCGCAGGTCCTCGCGGATGTCGAGCGGGTTCTGGGCCGGCGTCACCCGCACGTCGACGTAGATGGCGCACTGCTGGACCGTCTTGGTGATCTTGTAGGGCACCCCGCCCCGGATGGCGCCCACGTTGACGCGGGGGACGATCACGCCGCCCTTGCACTCGTAGCGGTTCTGCTTCTCGTACTCGAAGGCCCACTCCTCGAGCTGCTGGAGCACGGGCGCCATGCGGACGATGGCGTTCGGGTTCTTCTCGATCGGGTTGGGCCGCGAGATGTACGGCGTGTAGATCGGCAGGTCGTTGCCGAACACGGTGATCTTGAAGAAGGCCTTGCCGGCCTCGACGCCGACCAGGCCGAAGTCGGTGCCCTCGGCCACCAGCGCGTAGTCGCCCACGCCGCCGTGGGTGATGGCGAAGCGGGTGCCGGCCTCCTTGGCCAGGTATTGCGGCGCCTGGAACTCGTCGACCGGCTCCACGCCGATCTCGCCGACGACCGACATCAAGACGAGGTCGCCCTTCAGCGTCACGCCGCTGTCCTTGATCGCCTTGGCGGCCAGCAGCCAGGTGGCCATGGGGCCCTTGTCGTTGCAGACGCCGTTGCCGACCAGCACGTCGCCGTCCCGCCACGCCGAGTGGAAGACCGGGTCGGCGGCGCGCCGGGTCGTCCACCACTCGTCCTTGTGGATCGTGGTGTCCATGTGGCTGTTGAACACGAGGCTCTTGCCCCGGCCCGTGCCGGGCAGCGTGCCGATGACGTTGGGACGGTCGGGCATCAGGCCCACCTTCTTCGCGGCGAATCCCTGGCGCGTCAGCCAGTCGTGGACGTAGTCGGCGACGGGGCCCTCGCTGCCGGTGGGGCTGTCGATGTTGCCGAGGTCGAGGGCGACCCGGACCAGCTCGTCGACGTCGATCCTGTCCATGACCTTCTGCGCGGTGGCGTCGATCTTCATGCGGGCGACTCCTTCATGGGGGCATTGCTCTGGAGCATGCGTTGGATGTCGGCGCGCAGCCCCGCCACCGGCGCGCCCGCGGAGGCGCGGAGGTCGATGTCGGCCAGCAGCGTGCCCGGGCGGCCGAAGACCAGGATGCGGCCGCCCATCTCGATCGCCTCCTCGAGCTGGTGGGTGACGAGGATGGCGGTGTTGCCCTCGGTGCGGGCCAGCTCCACGAACGTGGTGCGGAGGGCGGCCGACGTCACCTCGTCCAGATGGCCGAAGGCCTCGTCGGCGAGCAGCAGCGCGGGGTCGATGACGAACGCCCGGGCGAGCGCGACGCGCTGCCGCATGCCGCCCGACAGCTCGTGGGGATAGGCGCGCTCGAAGCGGCCCAGGCCGAGCCGGTCCAGCCACGCGCGGGCGCGCTCCACCTGCTCGCGGGGGTCGCGGCCGAGCAGCTCGAGCGGCAGGCGCACGTTGTCGAGCGCGGTGCGCCACGGCAGCAGCCGGTCCTGCTGGAACACGGCCGCCAGCACGCCCCGGAAGTGGTCGAACTCGTCGTAGGGCGCGCGGCCGCCGATGGCGACGCGGCCCTCGGTGGGCCGGTCGAGCCCGATGAGGATGTTGAGGAACGTCGACTTGCCGCAGCCCGTCTGGCCGACGATCGCCACCATGTCGCCCTGGCGGATGTCGAAGTCCAGGCGCTCGATGGCCACGACGGCCTCGCCGGTGCCGGTCTGGTGGAAGACCTTGCGGAGCCCGGCCACCTCGATGGCGCCCGCGCCCTTCACGCGCGCCAGCGCAGCACGCGCTCCTCCACCAGGGTCAGGACCGCCTCGGCGACGAACAGGATCGCGACCAGGATGAGGGTCCACGCGAAGACCTCGGAGACCGAGAACAGCTCCTGGGCGACCACGAGGCCGTAGCCGATGCCGGTCACCGCGCCCACCAGCTCGGCGATGGTGACCACCCGGATGGCCAGGCTCAGGTTGATCTTCCAGCTCGTCAGCATCGCCGGCACCGTGGCCGGCAGCACGAGCTTGGTGAACACCTGGGCGCGGGTGGGGCGGAACGAGCGCAGCATGTCGCGCAGGTCTCTGGACACGCCCTTCATGGCGTCCAGCACGTCCACCAGGAAGACGGGTGCGCACACCACGACCAGCACGAAGGCGATGCGGAACTCCACCCACCTGAACCACAGGACCGCGAACAGGATCCAGCAGACGACCGGCACCGCCATCAGCAGCCGGACGAACGGCCGGCCGTAGCGCTCGACCGGCGACGAGGCGTACATCGCCATC
>Ga0214471_10002048_pt1 | contig 15890 bp, 14 predicted proteins | sample RVTome_5_FD_207665 | JGI IMG/M metagenome (GOLD analysis project Ga0214471, IMG submission 207665) | Soil microbial communities from uranium-contaminated site in the Upper Colorado River Basin, Wyoming, United States - RVT142D155 | ecosystem: Environmental > Terrestrial > Soil > Contaminated >... | reverse complement strand
GGGTCGGGCCGCAGAGCGCCGGCGCCGTGCCGGGGCCCATCTCGTATGGCCGCGGCGGCGAGGAGGTCACGGTGACCGACGCCAACCTCGTGCTCGGCCGCCTCTCGGCGGAGCACTTCCTCGGCGGTGCCCAGAAGCTCGAGGCCGGCGCCGCCCGCGCCGGCGTGGAGCGCCTCGCCGCCCAGCTCGGCATCTCCGTCGAGGACGCCGCCGCCGGCGTCCTGCGGGTCGCCAACGCCACGATGGAGCGCGCCATCCGGGTGATCTCCCTGGAGCGCGGCCACGACCCCCGCGACTTCACGCTCGTCTGCTTCGGCGGCGCCGGCGCGATGCACGCCGCCGACCTCGCCGCTGACCTCGGCATTCCGCGAATCCTGGTCCCCGGCGGCGCCGGGACGCTCTCCGCCCTCGGCATGCTGCTGGCCGACTACGTGCGCGACTACTCGCAGACCGTCCTTCGGCCGAGCGCCGGCCTCGACCCCGCCGCTCTCCAGGCCCCCCTCGCCGCCCTCGAGGAGCGGGCCCGCGCCGACTTCGCCGCCGAGGGCCGCGGCCGTCCCGAGCTGGCGCTCGAGCGCAGCCTCGACATCCGCTACCGCGGCCAGGGCTACGAGCTCAACCTCCCACTCGGCGCCAACTTCGAGGCCGAGTTCCATCGCGCCCACGAGCGCCGCTACGGCTACGCCGATCCGCAGCGCGCCACCGAGGTCGTCAACGTGCGGGTCCGCGCGCTGGCCGCCTCGTCGCCGATCGAGCTGCCGAGCGCCCAGCTCGAGGGGCCGGACGCCGCGGCGGCGATCATCGGCGAGCAGCCGATGTTCACCGGCGGCCGCTCGCAAACGGCGAAGCTGGTCGATCGCGAAAAGCTGCGCCCCGGAAACCGCTTCGACGGCCCCGCCCTGGTCGTCGAGTACAGCACCACGACGGTGGTGCCCGAGGGCCTCGGCTGCCGCGTCGACGAGCTCTTCAACCTCATCCTCGAGCGGCGCGAGGGCTGACGATGGCCTGGGACCCCGTCACCCTCGAGGTCTTCCGCAACCTCTTCTACTCGGTCGCCGAGGAGATGGGGGTGACCCTCTGCCGGACCTCCTTCTCGCCCAACATCAAGGAGCGCCGCGACTACTCCTGCGCCGTCTTCGACGGCGAGGGCCGGATGGTGGCCCAGGGCGAGCACATGCCGGTGCACCTCGGCTCGATGCCGCTGTCGGTCGCCGCCGCCATCGAGGCCGTCGAGATGGGGCCCGGCGACATCGTCGTGCTCAACGATCCGTTCCACGGCGGCACCCATCTGCCCGACATCACGATGGTCGAGCCGGTGTTCGTCGACGGCGCCGCGACGCCCTCCTTCTACGTCGCCAACCGGGCCCACCACTCCGACGTCGGCGGCATCACGCCGGGGTCGATGCCGCTGTCACGGTCGATCTACCAGGAGGGCATTCGGATCCCGCCCATCCACCTGATGCGCGGCGGCGAGCTGATCGGCGAGGTCATGAAGCTGATCCTCATCAACGTCCGCACGCCGCGCGAGCGCGAGGGCGACCTCACCGCCCAGATCGCCGCCAACCGCACCGGGGCGCGCCGGCTGATCGGCCTGTCGGCGAAGTACGGGGCCGCCGCCGTACGGGAGTACATGGGCCACCTGCAGGACTACGCCGAGCGCATGACCCGTGAGGCGATCCGGCGCATACCCGACGGCTCCTACCGCTTCGAGGACTGCCTCGACGACGACGGCCTGGGGACCGGCCCGCTGTCGATCGTCGTGGAGCTCACCGTCGAAGGCGACGAGGCCCGCATCGATTTCACCGGCACCCACGAGCAGGTCGCCGGCAGCGTCAACGCCATCTACGCGATCACGCTGTCGGCGGTCATGTACTGCTTCCGGGTCATCGTGCCGTTCGCCGTCCCCTCCAACCACGGGACAATCCGGCCGCTGCAGGTCATCGCCCCCGAGGGCACGATCGTCAACGCCTTGCCCCCCTCGGCGGTGGCCGGCGGCAACGTCGAGACCTCGCAGCGGATCGTCGACGTGGTCCTCGGCGCCCTCTCCCTGGCCATCCCCGAGGTCATCCCGGCGGCCAGCTACGGCACGATGAGCAACTTGACGATCGGCGGCGTCGATCCGCGCGACGGCGAGCCGTTCGCCTACTACGAGACCACGGCCGGCGGCATGGGCGCGCGGCCGACCGCCGACGGCCTGCACGCCACCCATTGCCACATGACCAACAGCCTCAACACGCCGATCGAGGCGCTCGAGCACGCCTATCCCTACCGGGTCCGCCGCTACGAGATCCGCCGCGGCTCCGGCGGCGCCGGCAGGTTCCGCGGCGGCGACGGGATCCGTCGGGAGATCGAGGTGCTGTGCCCCGCGGAGATCACCATCCTCAGCGATCGGCGCACCCACGCCCCCTACGGCCTGCACGGCGGCGCCCCAGGCGCCCGCGGCCGTAACGTCCTGAGCACGCCCCAGGCCGACGGCACGCGCCGCGAGCAAGAGCTGCCGGGCAAGGCCAACGTGCAGGTCGAGGCCGGCGCGTCGATCCGCATCGAGACGCCGGGCGGCGGCGGCTGGGGCGCTCCCGATGTGTAGCCGTCGGTCGCCCCTTCCTCTCGTAGCGTACCCTTGACGACCGACACCAGTGTGATTACTATGTAATTACATATGGAGGCGTCGACGTGAAGGCCAAGATCATCAGAATCGGGAATTCCAAGGGCATTCGCCTTCCCAAGCCGGTTATCGAGCAGGTCGGCCTGGCGCAAGAGGTTGAGCTCGAGGTGCGTGAGGGGGAGATCGTGATCTCACCCACGCGGCTACGCAGCGGCTGGTCAGAAGCAGCCCGTGCCCTCTCGGCACAAGGTGAGGATCAGTTGCTCGACGATACTCCCACGTCTTTTGATCTGGAGGAATGGGAGTGGTGAAGGCGACGGACGTGAGACGCGGCCAGGTGTATCTCGTCGCCCTGAACCCCACCCGAGGGCGAGAGATACGGAAGACGCGGCCCTGCGTTGTGGTGTCCCCGGACGAGTTGAATGCCCACCTGCAGACGTACATCGTTGCGCCCCTGACAACCGGGAGCCACGCCTATCCATTTCGGGTCTCTTGCCGGTTTCACGGCACGTCAGGGCATGTCGTCCTCGATCAGATCCGCACCGTGGATCGAAGTCGTCTGGTGAAGCGACTTGGGCGGCTTTCTGCGCAGGCGCTCGAGAAATCTCTCTCGGTACTGACGGAAATGTTCGCTCCGTAAGGGGCGAAACAACGGCACGTTCAAAGTCCGATGATCGACGGTGAGCTGACTGTGCGCGACAACCGCGAGGCCGGCCGCTACGAGCTCCGGGTCGGCGAGCAGGTCGCCTTTCTCGACTACCGGCGGGCAGGCGGGTCGGTCGTGCTGGCGTACGTCGAGACGCCGGTGGCCCTGCGGGGGCGCGGCCTGGCCGGCATCCTGACGAGGCACGCGCTGGAGGCGGCGCGCGCCGAGGGATTGCGGGTGGTCCCGCAGTGCTCGTACGTTCGCGATTACATCCGCAATCACCCGGAGTTCGAAGCGCTGGTCGTCACGCCGCCGAGGAAACCGGGCGATGGGCCGCGCACGTAGAAAAGACAACCGCGCCCTCTGAATCGCGGGCCAATGTCGCGCACGGCCTGCGCACCGCTATCGACGATATGCCGCCCCGAACACGAGATCGCGAAAGGCCGCGGGGGCGTGGAAGCTGGGGCCCGGCGTCGGCGACCATGGGGCGAGGATGGCGCCGCGCTCCGGGGCCTGGGGGCCGCCGGGCCGCTTGATCCGGAAGACGTTGAACTTCCAGCGATCGCCCGGGACCGGCGGCAGCGTTACGGCGGTGTCGTCGAGGGCGGCGAAGCCCGCCCACGGAAGCGTCGCGGTGACCGTCCAGCCGACGGTCGCCCCGGCGCCGTCGCGCAGCGGCGAGACGCGCGCCTCGAGGCCGGCGAAGTCCCAGGAGATGGCGGAGCGCAAGGGCGGCCCGGCGGCGAAGATCTGCAGGTCGCACACCACCCCGGCGGGGTTGATCTCGATCTCGACGTAGTTGCGGCCGTCGCCGTCCGGATCGATGAAGATCTCCACGACCTCCTCGTTCCAGATCGGGTCGTCACGCTCGCCGAGCGTGTGCCATGGGGCGTCGTCGACGGCGGCGAAGCGCACCGCGAGCCCGGCGCTCGTGTACAACGCCCGAAACTCGGTCGGGTAGGGAGCCGGCCCCCAGGTGACGGCCAGCGAACGCTCCCACTCCCCGCTCTCCGCCTCCAGGAGGCCGGAGAGCGGGGCGCCGGAGTGGCGGACGTGGAAGCCCGGCTCCTGGGGCGCCAGCAACGAGACCAGCGCAACGGCGATCAGGGCCAGCAGTAGCGGCTGTGCCGCGATCATGGCCACCTCCCGTTAGCGGAGCTCGGCGTCGAAGACGGTGATGGCCTGCCCCCCGAGGATGACGCGGTCGCCGTCGAGGCGAACGCGGATCGTGCCGCCGCGGGCGCTGGCCTGATAGCCGACCAACTCGTCGCGACCCAGGCGCCGGGCCCAGAAGGGACCCAGACAGCAGTGCGAGGAGCCGGTGGCTGGGTCCTCGGGAACCCCGGATTGCGGCGCGAAGAAGCGGGAGACGAAGTCGTAGGGACCCTCGGCGGCCTGCGCGGTGATCATGATGCCGCGCGCCGAGGCCCGCTCGAGCATGGCGAAATCCGGTTCGACCTCGCGGACGACCTTCTCGGAGGCGAGCTCGACGAGGAGGTCGAACTTGCTCCTGCCGACGTACCTGGGCGCCACCCCCAGGGCCCGTTGGAGGTCGATGTTGCACTCCGCCGGCTGCTCGGGCGTGGCCGGGAAGTCCAGCTCGATCCAGGCGCCGTCGCGGCTCGCGGTCAGCACGCCGCTGCGGGTATCGAAGGCGATCGAGTCGCCGCCGGCGACCGCACCCGTTTCCCAAAGGACGTGGGCGCTCGCCAGCGTCGCGTGGCCGCACAGGTCGACCTCCACCGACGGCGTGAACCAGCGCAGCTCGAACGACTTGTCACCGGCGGTCAGGAAGGCGGTCTCCGAGACGTTCATCTCGGCGGCCAGTCCCTGCATCCAGGTCTCGGCGCGGGGGCCGTCGAGCATGCAGACGGCGGCCGGGTTGCCGGTGAACCGCTCCTCGGTGAAGGCGTCGACCTGATACAGCTTCATCGCCGCGAGCCCCCTGAAGTTCGTTCGATGGGACTATCGCCGGAAAGCTAGCACACAGCGAGCCGGGGCCTGCTCCTGCCCGGCCTCGGCCGCCGGCCATCCGCGGCGGTTGCGAGCCGGGATCGATTCGAACGATTCCCTCTCGAGCCGACCTCCTGGACCATCTGGGCGTACGGAGTCGCGGAGCGCCAACATCAGCTCAGCCGGTGCGGCGGCTTGTCTTTAGGCGTCCGGGTCGCGAAACTGTCTCCGGAAGGTGGGTTCGGATGGATATCCAGCGCGACACGTCGGGGAAGAAGCTCAAGCGCGTCCTTTATTGGGGGGGCGGCCTCGCGGTGCTGGTGGTCATCACCGTCGGGCTTTCGCGCCTCGATCGGGCCGCCCCGACGGTCGATCGCGCCGCCCTGTGGATCGACACGGTCAAGCGCGGCGAGCTGCTGCTGGAGCGGCGCGGCGCCGGTACCCTGGTGCCCGAGGAGGTGCGCGCCGTGGCGGCGCGCTCGTCGGGGCGGGTCGAGCAGATCGTGCTGCTGCCGGGGGCACCGGTGCAGGCCGACACTGTCCTCGTGCGGCTGAGCAACCCCGACCTCGAGCTCGCCGCCCGCAACGCCGAGTGGGACGCGGCCGTCGAGCGGGCCAACTACCGCGATCTCGAGGTCCGTCTCGCGAGCCAGCGGCTGCAGCGCCGCGCCCAGGCGGCGGCCGTCCAGGCCGACTACCAGACGGCGCGGATCCAGTACCAGCGGGACCTCGAGCTGTTCCGGGAGGGCCTGGCCTCGGAGCGCGACATGCTGATCTCCAAGACCCGCGCCGAGGAGCTCGAGCAGCGCCAGGCCCTCGAGCAGGAGAGTCTGCGGATCTTCGAGGACTCGATCGTCGCCCAGCTGGCCGGCGCCCGCACCCAGGTGCAGCAGCGGGAGGCGCGCGAGCGGCTGGCGCGAGCCGACCTCGAGGGCCTCGCCGTCAAGGCCGGCATCGCCGGCGTCCTCCAGGAGATGCCGATGGAGGTCGGCCAGGCGGTGGGCCCCGGTACGGTGCTCGCCCGCGTCGTCCAGCCCGACGAGCTCAAGGCGGAGCTGCGGATCCCGGAGACCCAGGCCAAGGACATCGTCGTCGGGCAGCCGGCGGTCGTCGACATCCGCACGGCGAAGATCCCCGGCGTCGTCACCCGCATCGATCCTTCGGCATCGCAGGGCACGGTGACCGTCGACGTCGAGCTGCTGGTCGACAAGCTGCCGCCGGGAGCGCGCCCGCAGCTCTCGGTCGACGGTACCATCGAGATCCAACGGCTCGCCGACGTGCTGTACGTCGGCAAGCCCGCCTACGGGCAGTCCGACAGCCAGGTGCAACTGTTCAAGCTCACCGAGGACGGCGAGTATGCGGTGCGCACCACCGTTCGGCTCGGCCTCGGCTCGGTCAACCTGATCGAGGTGATCGAGGGGCTCGAGGAGGGCGACGAGGTGGTGCTGTCCGACATGTCTCGCTGGGACGCGGTCGACCGCGTGCAACTGCGCTGAAATGGAGACGAGGAGCCGAGCATGAGTGAGTCCGACGCGTATCGCATCGAGCGCGACTCGATGGGCGAGATGAAGGTGCCCCGCGCCGCCTATTACGGGGCGCAGACCCAGCGCGCCCTCGAGAACTTCCCAATCAGCGGCCGGCGCTTCCCGCGCCGCTTCGTCGCCGCCCTGGGGATGATCAAGCTCGCCGCCGCCGAGGTGAACCAGGAGCTCGGCCAACTCGATGAGGAGACCGCCGCCGCCATCCGCAAGGCCGCCCAGGAGGTCGTCGGCGGCGACCTCGACGACCACTTCGTCCTCGACATCTACCAGACCGGCTCCGGCACCTCCAGCAACATGAACGCCAACGAGGTGATCGCCAACCGCGCCAGCGAGATCCTCGGCGGCGAGGTCGGCGGCAAGCTGGTCCACCCCAACGATCACGTCAACATGGGCCAGTCCTCCAACGACGTCATCCCGACGGCGATCCACATCGCCGCCCTCCAGGGGGTGGAGGCCGACCTGCTGCCGGCGCTGCGCGAGCTGCACGCAGCGCTGCAGGCGAAGGCCGAAGAGCTCGACCACATCGTCAAGATCGGCCGCACGCATCTGCAGGACGCCACGCCGGTGCGCGTGGGCCAGGTGTTTTCCGGTTACGCGCGGCAGATGGAGCTCGCCGTCCGCCGGGTCGGCGACAGCCGCGACACCCTCGCGGAGCTGGCGCTCGGCGGCACCGCCGTCGGCACCGGCCTCAACATGCATCCGGCGTTCGCCGGCCGGGTCATCGAGAAGATCAATGCGATGACCGGCCTGCAGTACCGCGAGGCCGAGAACCACTTCGAGGCCCAGGGGGCGCAGGAGGGCCTGGTCGAGGCCAGCGGCGCCCTCAAGACCGTCGCCGTCAGCCTCATGAAGATCGCCAACGACATCCGCTGGCTGGGCTCGGGGCCTCGCTGCGGCCTCGGCGAGCTGATCCTGCCGGCCGTGCAGCCCGGCTCCTCGATCATGCCCGGCAAGGTCAACCCGGTGATCGCCGAGTCGGCGATCCAGGTGGGCGCCCAGGTGCTCGGCAACGACCTGGTGGTGAGCCTGGGCGGCCAGTGGGGCAGCTTCGAGCTCAACACCATGCTGCCGGTGATGGCCTCGAACCTGCTGGAGTCGATCGAGATCCTCGGCGCCGCCGCCGCCAACTTCGCCCGCCGCTGCGTCGCCGGCCTGCGGGTCGACGAGGAGCGGGTCGCCTCGATGATCGAGCAGTCGATGGCGATGGTGACCTCGCTGGCCCCGGTGATCGGCTACGATCGGGCGGCGGCCATCGCCAAGGAGGCCCACGCCAGCAAGCGCACGGTGCGAGAGGTCGCCCGCGAGCAGCAGGTGCTGCCCGACGACGAGCTCGACCGGCTCCTCGACCCCCGGCGGATGACCGAGCCGGGCATCCCGGGACAATGACGATGCGGCGCACCAGCATTTGCGTTCTGGACTGCCCTGACGCCTGCAGCCTCGAGGTCGAGGTCGCCGAGGGGCGCCTGGTGAGCGTCGACGGCGACCGCCGTAACCCGCTCACCGAGGGCTACATCTGCGCCAAGGTCCGCAGCCAGCTCCGCGACCACATCTACGGAGAAGCCCGAGTGCACCGGCCGTTGCTGCGCACCGGCGCCAAGGGCGCCGCGAGCTTCGAGCCGGCGAGCTGGGAAGAGGCGTTGGACTTGATCGCCGAGCGGCTGCTGGCGGTCCGTGCCGAGCACGGCGGCGAGGCCATCCTGCCGCTCTCCTACGGCGGCTCCAACGGCCTGCTCTCGCAGGACAACACCGATGCGCGGCTGTTCCGCCGCCTCGGCGCCTCGCGCCTGGCGCGCACGGTCTGCGCGGCGCCGAGCAGCGCCGCGGCGATGGGCCTGTACGGCAAGATGCCGGGCGTCGCCCTGCCCGATTACGCGCTCGCCCAGGGGATCGTCGTCTGGGGCGCCAACCCGGCGGTATCCGGGATCCACCTGATGCCGGCGCTGCAGGCGGCCAAGGCCGCCGGCGGCTGGCTGGCGGTCGTCGATCCCCGCCGCACCCGCGTCGCCCGCATCGCCGACCTGCACCTGCCGATACGGCCCGGCACCGACCTCCCCGTGGCCCTCAGCATCATCCGCTGGCTGTTCGCCGAGGGCCACGCCGACCGCGATTTCCTCGCCCGCCACGCCGCCGAGGTCGACGAGCTCGAGCGCCGCGCCGACCCCTGGACCTTCGCGCGCGCCGCCGAGCTGGCCGGCGTCGAGGCGAATGCGATCGCCGAGCTCGCCGAGCGCTATGCCGCCGCCAGTCCGGCCGTCGTTCGCTGCGGCTGGGGCCTGGAGCGCAACCGCAACGGCGGCTCGGCGGTGGCCGCGGTGCTGGCGCTGCCGGCGGTGGCCGGCAAGTTCGGCGTCCGCGGCGGCGGCTACACGATGAGCAACTCGGCCGCCTGGAGCCTCGATGCCACCTCGGCGGCCGCCGAGCCGCCGGCCACCACCCGGATCATCAACATGAACCGCGTCGGCGAGGTCCTCCTGAACGGCGCCCAGCCGCCGGTGAAGGCCCTGTTCGTCTACAACTGCAACCCGCTGGCGACGCTACCGCGCCAGGAGAAGGTGCGCCGCGGCCTGCAGCGCGACGACCTGTTCACCGTCGTCTTCGACCAGGTGATGACCGACACCGCCCGCTACGCCGACGTGGTGCTGCCGGCGACGACCTTCCTCGAGCGCGGCGAGCTGGCCCGCAGCTACGGCGCCTACGTGCTGCAGCGGAGCCGCGCGGTGATCGACCCGGTGGGCGAGTCGCGCTCCAACCACGAGGTGTTCGCGGCGCTCTGCGAGCGCACCGGGCTGGCGCAGCCCGGAGACCCGGCCACCGAGGACGAGATCGTCGAGCGGATTCTCGCCGCCGGCAACGACGGTGGTGAGCTGCGCGAGACTCTATCCAGGGATGCCATCGCCTTCCCGACCAGCGGCTGGAGCCCCACGCAGATGGTCGACGTGCAGCCGCGCACCGCCGACGGCCGTATCCACCTGGTGCCGCCGGAGCTCGACGCCGAGGCGGCCCCCCGCGGCGGCCTCTACCACTTCGAGCCCGACCCCGGCTCCACCGACCATCCCCTCGCCCTCATCTCCCCGGCCAGCAGCAAGACGGTCAGCTCGACCTTCGGCCAGCTCCGCCCCGGCCAGGTCCCCGTCCAGCTCCACCCCGACGACGCGGCGGCGCGCTCGATCGGCGAGGGCGACGAGGTGCGGGTCTTCAACGAGCTCGGCGAGGTGCGCTGCCGGGCGACCGTCAACCCGGCGCTCCGCCCCGGCGTCGCCTGCCTGCCCAAAGGAATCTGGGACCACAACACCCTCAGCGGCAACACCGGCAACACGCTGGTCCCCGACACCCTCACCGACGTCGCCGGCGGCGCCTGCTTCAACGACGCCCGCGTCCAGATCGCCCGCCTCGGTTGATCCCGGGCGCGGCCGCCTTCCGGCGCCGCTTCCACGGGCCCTCCACCGGGCCAGCGAAGAGGCGAAAGGGCGTGTGCTCTCTGGGCGACCTGCTTTTGGGGGCGGAGGTCACGGCTGCCCAGCGGGGAAAACGGTGCACGCCCCCGGTCGCCCGGAGAGCACATGCCCTTTTGCCTCTCCCCCCCACGAGGGACCCGCGGGTTCCGGGTCTCGCTTGCTTCGAGTGCTCGACTTGCAGCGCGGCGCGCCGCTCACGAGCGCTCGAGGATGCGAACTCCGCCGGCGCCGGCGACGATCACCCGGTCGGCCATGCCGAGAAACAGGCCGTGGGCGACCACCCCCGGCAGGCAGTCGATCGCGCGCGAGATCGACTCCGGGTCGGCGATCCCGGAGGGGAAGACGCAATCGACGATCAGGTTGCCCTCGTCGGTCACGAAGGGTTTCTTGCCGTCCATGCGGAGGCTCGGCTCGGCGCCCAGCGCCTGCAGGCGCGGCACCACCGTCTTCCAGCCGAACTCCAACAGCTCGACCGGCACCGGCGCCTTTTCTCCCAGCCGGCCGACCAGCTTCGAGTCGTCGACGACGATGATCAGCTCGCGGCTGGCGGCGGCGACGATCTTCTCGCGGGTCAGCGCGCCGCCGAGGCCCTTGATCAGGTCGAGCTCGCGGCTGACCTCGTCGGCGCCGTCGACGGTCACGTCGACCGCGGGGTGGGCGGAAAGGTCGGACAGCGTGATGCCCTGGGCGCGGGCCAGCTCGGCGGTCTCCCGCGAGGTGGCGACGGCGACCAGGTCGGTGAGCACCCCGGCGCGCAGCATCTCGCCGACGACCTCGACGAACTTCGCCGCCGTCGAGCCGCTGCCGAGGCCGAGCACCCGCACGCCGCCGAGAAACCGCGCCGCCTTCTCGGCCGCCAGCCGCTTGAGATCGCCGCCCGCTCGCCCCATGGCCGGCAACAATATCAGGTGAGGTACCGGGATCGCCGCATGTCCGGTTTCGAGACGCGGCGTTCCCACAAGCGAACAATCGGGGGCGGCTGCCGGGCGCCGTCGAAAGCGGCCCGAGATGGCCGGTTACGGCATTCGCGGCCGCATCGCGCCAATCGCCGCGCTCTTGCCGGCGGCAACCCTCGGCCGCCGGCGCTTGGCACGGGGCTTGCTTCTTACCTGGGAGCAAGAGGCGATCAGCGGTGCGCCAGTCCCGTCCCTATGGTGGACTAAACTGGGGAGCGGCCTGGGGCTGAGGCTGGCGCACCGCTGGCCGCCTCGTTTGCTCTTCCATGGCCGGCAGGTCGCTGCGGCCGGCCGGCGCCGGGACGCCGAGCGAATCGCGGTGCTCGAGCTCGGGGAATGGCGGCGCGGAGAATCGCGCCGGGCCGGCAACCGACGATGCGAGCGCGCCCGGAGCGCGGCCCCCTCCGATTCCTGCAGGTTTCGCGGCGCCGAATCGGGCGCGGCGGACACAGCCGCCGCCGCCAACCGCTTCACGGAGCGGTGTTATCATTGACTCTTGCAGCACCCATCACCACCGGAAACCACCGATGATCAAGGTCAGAAACCTCGACAAGTTCTACGAGACCGGCTACGGGCGCACCTACGTGCTGCGGCGCGTCAACGTCGACGTGGCGCAGGGCGAGTTCGTCACCATCATGGGGCCCTCCGGCGCCGGCAAGACGACGCTGCTGAGCATCCTCGGCATGCTCGACGGCGTGTGGACCGGCGAGTTCTACTTCTACGACCACCCGGTCCATGACATGAAGCCCAAGCACCGCAACGAGCTCAACAAGCAGTACATCGGCTTCGTGTTCCAGAGCTTCCACCTGCTCGACAGCCTGACCGTCTACGAGAACCTCGAGATCCCGCTCTCCTACCGCAACGTGCGGCGCAAGGAGCGCCAGAGCCTGGTGGCCGACATCCTCGACCGCTTCCAGATCGTCGGCAAGAAGGACCTCGTTCCCAGCCAGCTTTCCGGCGGCCAGCAGCAGCTCGTGGCGGTGGCCCGCGCGCTCATCGGCGACCCCAAGCTGATCCTCGCCGATGAGCCCACCGGCAACCTGCACTCGAGCCAGGGCGAGGAGGTCATGTCGCTGCTCAAGAACCTCAACGACCAGGGCACGACGATCATCCAGGTGACCCACAACGAGAAGTACGCGGCCTACGGCGACCGCATCATCAACCTGCTCGACGGCTGGGTGGTCGAGGGCGATGAGCTGGCGGCCGGCGCCGTGGCCGGGGCCGAAGGCAGCGCCTGAGCGACTTGGCGCAGCACCCTGCCTGAGCCGATGACAGCTCTGACCGACACGCCGCGCATGCGCGAACCATGGCCTCGCCGCCTTCGATGAACCTCCACCTCGACTGGGAGGGCGGCCTGCGCTTTTCCGGCAACGTCGGCGAGACGCCGGTGCAGGTCGACGGCGACGCCGAAGCGGCGCCGTCGCCGGTGAAGATGCTCGCCGCCAGCCTCGCCGCCTGCATGGCCATCGACGTTGTCCACATCCTCGGCAAAATGCGCACCCCCGCGCTCTCCCTGGGCGTCGACTCCCGCATCCAGCGCGCCGACAACGACCCCCGGCGAGTCGTGCAGGTCACGATGATCTTCAAGGTCGGCGGCGACGTGCCGGCCGGCAACGTCCAGCGCGCCCTCGACCTGTCGCGGGAGACTTACTGCTCGGTCTGGAGCTCGCTGCGGCAGGACATCGAGCTGAAAACGACCTTCGAGGTCGTGCCGGCCTGAGCCTGGGAACCCCCGGGTCGGTGCCGGCGAAGTGTTTGATTCCTCCACGCCGTTCCCTGGCGCGGGCGAACGGCGATCAGACGGCCGTGGGCCTCGCGAGACCCAATTCCTTCGGAACCGCTTCCTGTCGCCGCCCCGACCTCAGCGCGTCCGCGAGAAAAAGACGTCGTTTTGCAGGCGCACCGGCGGCACCGGGAAGCCGATGTCGACGCCGCTGATCGGGTCGAAGCCGAAGATGATGTTGGGCGGCGGCGGCAGCGCCACCTTCGAGGGCTCGAGCGGGAAGATCCACAGCATGTAGAAGCGGCTGGCGCCGGCGGCGATCGCCGTGTAGTCGCCGAGGAAGTACTGGCGCGACCAGGCGGCCCAGCGGACGTCGGTGGTCACCGGGCTCATCCGCCGGCGGGGCTCGAAGCTCACCCCGCGGTCGCGCGAGATGCTGAGTAACTGATCGACGAGGAACAGCCGCTGGGGATCGTTCTCCAGGCTCGTGTAGCTGACGCCGACCTCGCCGGCGCCGTTGACCGCGACGGCGCCGGTGAACGTCGGCGCGTCGAGCGGCCCGTCGCTGACCCGCACCGGGGCCGACCAGGTATCGCCGCCGTCGCGCGAGTAGGAGAGCGCGATCTGGTCGACGCCGCTCCAGCGGGCGTCGGGCCAGACCAGGTAGAGGTCGCCGCTGTTCCGGTCGACGGTGAACGACGGCAGGATCTCGCCGTCGCGGATCGTCGGGACGCCGATGCTGGCGAGCCGCTGCACCGCCCGCGGCGAGCTGAAGGTGGCGCCGCCGTTGCCGCTCTTCGAGAAGAAGACCCAGAAGTCCGGCGACCCCGGGAACCTGCCGCCCCAGACCACGTAGACGGTTCCGTCGGGCCCGACGCGCGGGATCGCCCCGATGTTGGCGCTGCTGGTGCGCAGCGTCACCGGCCCCTGGTAGCTGGCGCCACCGTCGGTGGAGCGCGACACCACCAGGTGCTGGCCGCCGCCGGCGCGGTTGATGTCCCAGCCCACGTAGACGTTGCCGAAATGGGGGCTGGCCGGGAAGGTGTCGACCTCGATGGCCTCCTTGTCGTGGAAGTCCACGGCGCTGAACTGCACGGTCACCGGCGGCCCGAAGGTGAGCCCGCCGTCGGTGGAGACGCTCACCAGGACGGCGCTCGGCGGGCCGACGTCGTTGATCGCCAACGAGACGTAGTAGACGCGGTTGTCGGGGCCGAAGGCCACCCACGGGTCGGAGGCGCGCTTCCAGGGCCCGCCGGTCTCGACCGTCAGCCCCGGCAGGCTGCCTTCGATCCACGTCACGCCGCCGTCCATCGAGGTCACGTAGTTGAGCGCCCGGGCGCCGCCGTCACGAAAGCGGCTCTCCTGGTAGACGCCGACCAGGTTGAGCTCGTTGAACGGATTGACGTCGATGTCCGGCTCGACCTGCGACTCCGGGTTGGTGCCACCGCCCGGCGACAGCAGGTCGTTGCTGACCCGCAGCGGCGGCGTGATCGCCGGGTGCACGAAGGCGTCGGAGCCGGCAAGCAGGAAGAAGTCCCCCGGTATCGGGCCGGCCGGCGACTGGGCGGCGGCGAACCGCGGGGCTTCGTACGGGAGGTTCTCGACGTCGCGGTAGAGCCACGGAGCCGTTTGTCCGACCTGCTGCGCCGGCTTTTCGACGGCCCCCGTGGCGCCCGCCAGCAGCGCCACCGCCAGCCCCCCCGCCAGCGACCTGAAGTGAATCCGCCGCATGTCAGCTCCCGCAGGTAGCGATCATCGTGAACGAGAACGATGGTGATTCCGCAGCGATACTACCAGCCCCTGTTTTCATCCACCCGGATGCGGCGTCCCCCTTTTCGGAGCAGGTCGTGATGAGAGTGTGATGGGTCTGGCAGGACATCCAGGTAACGCCTCAGCGGCTCGGATCTTGCCGCCGCTTACCACTTATAGAAGCCCTCGCCGCTCTTCTTGCCCAGCTTCCCCTCGTCCACCAGGCGGCGGAGGATCTGCGGGGGGCGGAAGGCCTCGCCGAGCTCCTCGTGCAGGTACTCGGCGATCGCCAGGCGGACGTCGAGGCCGACCAGGTCGGTGAGCTCGAGCGGCCCCATCGGGTGCCGGTAGCCGAGCACCATCGCGGTGTCGATGTCGCGCGCCGAGGCGACGCCTTGCTCGAGCATCCGCATGGCCTCGAGGCCGAGGAGAACGCCCAGGCGGCTGGTGGCGAAGCCCGGCACGTCCTTGACGACGATCGCGGTCTTGCCGAGCCTCTCGGCGACGGCCACCGCGGTCTCGACCGCCGCGGCGGGATTGGCCTCGTGAGTGACGATCTCGATCAGCTTCATGGCGTGCACGGGGTTGAAGAAGTGCATGCCGAGCAGGCGGCCGGGGTCGGCGAGCGCGGCGGCGATCGTGGCGACCGAGAGCGAGCTGGTGTTGGTGGCCAGCAGCGCCGCCGGCGGGGCGGCCTCGTCAAGGCGCGCGAACAGGTCGCGCTTCAGCGCCATGTCCTCGGGGATCGCCTCGATGACCAGGTCCGCCTCGGCGGCGGCGGCGGTCAGCGACGTCGAGGTCGCGAGGCGCGCCAGCGTCGTTTCGACCTCACCCGGCTCGACCTTGCCGCGCTCGACGCCCTTCTCGAGGCCGGCGCGGATGCGGGCCAGGGCCGCGGCGACAAGCTCGTCGCCGACGTCGCAGAGCACCGTCTGGAAGCCGGCCCGGGCCGCGACCTGGGCGATCCCGTGGCCCATCGTGCCGGCGCCGATCACCGCGATGCGCTCGACGCTCATCGCGGTAGCCGCCGCAGGTTGCCGATCCGCTCGTCCGCGAGGTGGAGGCGGCCTCTTCGGACCACTACCCCTCGGTCTGTCCCCAGGGGTCGGCGACGTGGACGTTCCAGGCCAGGTGCAGCTTCTCCATCAGCCGGATCGTCCACCAGGTCATGTCGACCTCCCACCAGCGCAGCCCGTGGCGGGCCGAGCGCGCGAAGGCGTGGTGGTTGTTGTGCCAGCCCTCGCCGAACGACAGCAGCGCCA
>Ga0214471_10002046_pt1 | contig 15900 bp, 16 predicted proteins | sample RVTome_5_FD_207665 | JGI IMG/M metagenome (GOLD analysis project Ga0214471, IMG submission 207665) | Soil microbial communities from uranium-contaminated site in the Upper Colorado River Basin, Wyoming, United States - RVT142D155 | ecosystem: Environmental > Terrestrial > Soil > Contaminated >... | reverse complement strand
GGGGTTCGCGACTACCCCGGCTCACCCCTGCGGCTGCGACATTCGTGCGTCCTGCACAGCACAAAGGCGCAAAGAATGGCACGGGTAAACTGAACCCTCTTCTTCGCGTCTTTGCGTCTTTGCGACAGAAAGTCATATAAATCAGAGGTTCCCTAAATCAGATCGTCGTCGTTCAACGAATCGACCATTTCGTGCACGGCCTGCGTGTCCCTGCTGTTCAACACACGGCGCGCATAGCGCGTGAGCTTTGCGACGTCGCTGGATAGGACGTTGCGTTTCACCATCAATAGCGTCGCGGGATGCATGCTGAACTCACGTAGACCCATGCCGAGCAGCAGTCGCGTGTAGCGCGCGTCCCCGGCCATTTCGCCGCACATGGCGACCGGAATGCGCGCGCGTTTGGCGGCTTCGATGGTGAGGGAAATCAGGCGCAGCACCGCCGGGTGCAGCGGATCGTAGAGATAGCTCACGGTATCGTCGGTGCGGTCGATCGCGAGCGTGTACTGGATCAGGTCGTTCGTGCCGATCGAGAAAAAATCGAGATACGGCGCGAACAAGTCGGCCGATACCGCCGCCGCCGGAATCTCCACCATGCCGCCGATCGGCAGGCGCGGATTGTATTTCTCGCCGGCGCGCTTGAGGCTGGATTTGGTTTCGTCGATCAGATCGATGACGCGAAACAGCTCATCCTGACTCGATAGCATCGGAATCATCAGGCGCACGCGCCCGAAGGCGGACGCCCGAAGGATCGCGCGCAACTGCGGGCGAAAGAACGCGGGATCGTGCAAGCACAGTCGCACCGCGCGCAGGCCGAGCGCGGGATTGACCGTCGGCCGAATGCCGGCGCCGTCCACTTGCTTGTCCGCGCCGATGTCGATGGTACGTATGGTGACGGGCTTGCCGGCCAGGGCGCGCGCCACGTGCGCGTAGGCGCGAAACTGCTCCTCCTCGCTCGGCGGTGCCGCGCGATTCATGAATAGGAACTCCGTGCGGTATAGACCTATGCCGGCGGCGCGCGCGCCGATGGCCGCGTCGATGTCCGCGGGCAGCTCGATATTCGCCTGCAAGGTGACGGCTTTCCCGTCGCGCGTGACCGCGCGGCTCTTGCGCAATCGTGTCAGCGCCTCGCGTCGGCGCAGGACGTCGCGTTGGCGACTCTGGTATTCGGCGATGGTGCGATCGTCCGGCGCGATGATCAAAACGCCGCGCTTGCCGTCGACGATGATCTGTTCGCCGCCGCGAATGTAGAGCGTGGCGTTGTGCATTCCGACGATCGCCGGTATGCCGAGACTGCGCGCGAGAATCGCCGTGTGCGAGATCGGGCCGCCGAGCGTGGTGACGAACGCGTTGATCTCCTTGTTCTTGAGCACCACGGTATCGGCCGGCGTCAGGTCGGTCGCCACCACGATTTCGCCCGGATCGAGGATCTCGTCTTCCTCGACGCCGCGGGCGAGCAGCTGGCGCATAACGCGATCGACCACGTGCTTGACGTCGGTTTTTTTGTTGCGCAGATAAGGATCTTCCATGCGCTCGAAGATTTCGGCGAGCTGATCGCTCTGGATCTTAAGCGCCCATTCGGCGTTTTGCCGTTGCGTTCGGATGAGCTCGATCGGCGCCTCCGAGATCATCTTGTCTTCGAGAATCAGCGTGTGGGTATCGATGAAGCTTGCCGCTTCGATCGGCGCGTCGCTCGGGATCTGGCCGCGGATTTTGAGCAGCTGGTCGCGCGCCGCTTGGACCGCCTGAACGAAGCGCTCGACTTCGCGTTCGATCTCTTTCGGCGCCACCGTTTGCGGCGCGACGTCCGGCAGCTCACGCGACAGCACGAAGGCGCTGCCGATGCTGATGCCTTCGCTGACGCCGGTGCCGTAGAGCGCGAGCATTACTGATTCTCCTCGAAGCGGTTGCCCACGAGTTCGGTCAGCGCATCGATCGCCTTGATTTCGTCGATACCGTTCGCGCAGATCTTGAGGACGGTTCCTTTGGCGGCGGCGAGCATCATCACGCCCATAATGCTCTTTCCGTTCACCTGTTGACCGTCTCGCGCCAGCGTGATTTCGCTCTTGAACCCGGAAGCGAGGCTCACCAGCTTGGCGGCGGCGCGCGCATGCAGCCCGAGCTTGTTGACGATGAAAACGTCGGTGCACTTCATCGGCGAGCCTTCCGCTTGGGTTTGCGATCCGGTTTGGTTTGCGAGGGGCAAACCATGCCGTTAGAACCGCCGGCCAATGCGCGATCGATCAGATCCCGCATCTTGAGTTTGCGGTAGGTCAGGGTGCGCAGCACCATGGGCAGGCTGGCGCCGCTGATCAGCTCGATGCGGCCGGGCTTCAGCATGCGGCAGGCGACGTTGGTGTGCGTGGTGCCGTAAACGTCGGCGAGAATCAGAACCCCGTCGCCCTGGTCGGCGCGTGCCAATTGTTTGCGAATCAATTCGGCGATTTGCTCGGGTGTTTCGTCGTAACCGATCCCGGCGGCGACGAGCGCCGGCGGCCGCGCACCGAAGGTGTGCTCGACCGCTCGAATCAAGCCTTCGGCAACGTCTCGTTGCCCCAATAGGAGTACGCCGATCATTTGAGTTCCCGATGACGTACTTGGGTCTTGTAGCCGAGGCCTGCGAAATGCGCGGCCAGGCGGTTGATCAGGTAGACCGAGCGGTGCACGCCGCCGGTGCAGCCGAGCGCGACGGTCACGTAGGTTCGATCCTCGCGCTCGAAGCGCGGCAGCCAGGTCTGTAGAAACTTCTTAACCTCCCCGAACATTTCGTGGACTTCGTCGTGCCGCTCCATGTAGTCGACCACGGGTTTCTCGAGTCCACTACGGTGCCGCAGGCTCTGCTCCCAGTAAGGATTCGGCAGGCAGCGCACGTCAAACACGAAATCGGCGTCGAGCGGCGTGCCGTTTTTGTAGCCGAACGACTGGAACAGAAGCGTTATTCCCGACGTCTCCTCGCCGCGTACGAAGTCCCGAACCTGATTGCGAAGATCGTGCGGTGTCGTGCGCGTCGTGTCGACGCGAAAACTGGCGGCGCGCGCCAGCGGTTCCAGCAGCTCGCGCTCGCGCTGAATGGCTTCGAGCAGGGACGTGTCGGCCCCCGCCATGGGGTGGCGCCGGCGCGTTTCCTTGAAGCGCTTGACCAGCACCGCTTCGTCGGCGTGTAAAAAGATGATTCGATAGCGGATGCCGAGCGCTTCGATGCGTTCGAGCGCCGTTGGCACTTCCACCAGAAACGCGCGGTTACGTGCGTCGAGCCCGATGGCGACGTTCTTCTCGTCGGAACGCAGCAGGCGCTCGGCGAACTCCGGAAGCAGTATCGCCGGCAGGTTGTCGATGCAGTAGTGGCCGGAATCTTCCAGGGCTTGCAGCGCGATCGTCTTGCCCGAACCCGACAGACCGCTGACGATAATGAAATTCACGAATTCACGCGGTCGATCAGCGACTGTTGCCGCTGCATGAAATCCTTGAGGGTGTCGATTCCCCACATACGTAGAATGTAGGAGCGCACCGCCGCTTCCACCAGCACCGCCAGGTTGCGTCCGGGGCCGACAAAGAGCGCCACCTCGGGAACATCGATATCGAGGAGCGTGCGGGCGACCTGCTGCGCCTGCAAGCGGTCGAGCTTGCGCATGCGCCGTTTTTCCATGCGCTCCATATGCACGATCAGATGCAACCGTTTGCGATGGCGCACCGCGGTTTCACCGAACATGGTGCGAATGTCGAGAACGCCGAGCCCGCGCACTTCGAGATAATCGGACAGCGTCGCGCCCGGGCTCTGTCCGACCAGCACGTCGGGTCCGACCCGAATGAATTCGACCGCGTCGTCGGCGATGAGACGATGGTTGCGCGACAGGAGTTCGAGCGCAAGTTCGCTCTTGCCGATGCCGGACTCGCCGGTGATAAGGACGCCCATGCCGAGAACTTCCATGTAGACGCCGTGCACGGTGATCTTCGGCGCGAGCGCGCGCGTCAAGTAGTGCTGCAAGCGTTCGATCAGGACCGGGCTTGGCAGCGGCGAGCCGAAAAGCGCGAGCCGGTGTTTGTCGGCGGCCGCTTTCAGGTCGGCGGGCACTTTGGCGCCGTTTGCCACCATGATGGCGGCCGTGGCGGCGTAGCCGAACAGGGACTTTACCAGGGCGGTGCGATTCGTGCGGCGCTGCCGCTTCAGGTAGTGGAGCTCGTTCGAGCCGATGACCTGCACGCGATTGGGGTGAACGAAATTGAGATGACCGACCAGCGCCATGCCGGGATAGCGCGCCGTGGTGGGCTCGAGCAGTCGCCCGCCGCCGTCGCGGCCGGCGACCCAGTTCAATTTCAACGCGCCGGACTGGGCCTCAAACAGGTCGTGCGCGGTCAGCCTGAGCGTCATGCGAATCGTTATCCGAGAGCGGATGGGTCAAGCGATCATACAGCTCTTCGGAGGTACGCGCCGCAAGCAGCCGCTCGCGCCAGACCTTGTTGCTGAACAGGCCGGCAAGTTCCGCGAGAATTTTTAAATGTTCGTCGCTCGCCTCCTCCGGGACCAAAAGTGCGAACACCATGTTCACCGGCTTTTGGTCGATCGCGTCATAGTCGAGCGTGTCGCGCAGTGTGCAAAAGGCGCCGACCGCCGCGGTCAGCCCCTTGACGCGTCCGTGCGGCAGGGCGACGCCGCCGCCGATGCCGGTCGATCCGAGCTGCTCGCGCGCGCGCAACGCCGCCGACGCACGATCGACGTCGAGATCGGCCGCGCCCTCGTGCAGCAGCACGCCGACTTGTTCGAACAGGCGTTCTTTGGTCGGTGCCGGCACGCCGATCGAAACGCGCTGGCGCGACAATAAATTCTGGATGTACATGCGGGCTCGCCTTCGTTTCCCCGGGGCGCGCCTGGTGGCGGTGCTAGGGCGACGGCTTCTTGTGACCGCCGTGGTGACGGTGATGACTCGTCGACTTCTCCTTGTGCTTCAGCACCTGGCGATCGAGTTTGTCGGCCAGCGAATCGATCGCGGCGTACATGTCGGCGTCTTCGGCGTCCGCGTGCAGGGTCACTCCCTTCGCGTGTATGGTCGCCTCGGCCTTGTGGCGGTTTTTTTCCACGTGCAGGACGACGTTGCTGGTGGTCATGTTATCGAAATGGCGCTGGAGTCGACCGATTTTCTCGGCGGCGTAGCTGCGCAACGGTTCGGTTACGTCCATTTGCTGACCGCTCACCGTTATTTGCATGGGCTTGTCTCCGAAGTGCTACAAAATGGATTTTCGTTGATTGGACGGCGGAATGCTGATCGATTCGCGATATTTCGCGACCGTGCGGCGCGCCACGTGGATACCTTGATCGCCCAGAATTTCGGCGATCTTGCTGTCGCTGATCGGACGGCTCGGCGGCTCGCCCTCGATCAGCTTCTTGATCATCGAGCGAATCGCGGTAGCCGAACAAGCGCCGCCGTCGGCGGTCGCCACGTGGCTCGAGAAAAAGTATTTCAACTCGAAAATGCCGCGGGGCGTCAGCATGTACTTGTTGGTGGTGACGCGCGAAATCGTGGATTCATGCATCGACACGGATTGGGCGATGTCGTGCAACACCAGCGGCTTCATGGCCTCCGGTCCGTGGTCGAAAAACGCGCGCTGACGGTCGACGATCGTGCGCGCGACCTTGAGCAGCGTTTCGTTGCGGCTCGTCAGGCTCTTGATGAACCAGCGGGCCTGCTGCAGCTGATCCTGCAGGTAGCGATTGTCCGCGCTCGAATCGCCGCGCTGGATCATGCGTTCGTACAGCGCGTTGATGCGCAGGCGCGGCGCCACTTCGCCGTTCAAATCGGCGCGCCATACGCCGCGAAACTTACGCACGATGATATCGGGGGCGATGTAGTTCGACGCGGTCGACTGCACCGTGCCGCCGGGCCGCGGATTGAGTCGCTGAATCAACTGCACCGCCTGATGCAAGGTTTCGGGGCTCACCTTCATGCGCCGGCGCAGTTGGTTGTAGTCGCGCGCGCCAAGAAGGGCCAAATGCTCGGTCGTCGCGAGTTCGATCGCCTCGGCGAGCGACGCCGTTTCCGGCGGCAGGGCCTTGAGCTGAAGGCGCAGACATTCGGCGAGGTCGCGCGCACCGACGCCGACAGGATCGAAATTCTGGATTTGATGCAGCACCGCCGCGATCTCGTCGATTTCCACGTCGAGACCTGCCGCGCCATCCGCCGCGCGCGCCAGAATTTGCTGCGCTTCCTCGATCTTCGAGGTGAGATAGCCGTCTTCGTTAATGGCGTCGATAAGCGACTCGGCGATGCGGCGGTCGGTTTCGGAGAACGACGTCATCTGCATTTGCCACAGGAGATGGTCGCGCAGAGTCTGCGGTCGGGTGTTACGGGCGTCGATATCCGGACGTTCGCCGTCCGTGCGCGAGATCGTCGCGATCCCGCTATCGAAGCTATCTTCCCACTCGCTGTCGGCTGGGGTCTCGGCTCCATTCGCCTCCATGTCGAGATCGGTCGGATCGTCGGGCTCGGCCTCGGTGGTGGATTCGGCGGTGGCGGCCTCTTCGTCGTCGGCGGCGCCTTCGCTTCGAGGCTCGCCGTCTTCCCCGGCTTCCTCGAGCAACGGGTTCGTGTCCAAGGCCTCGCGGATTTCCTGCTGTAGTTCGACGGTGGAGAGCTGCAACAGGCGGATGGCCTGCTGCAATTGCGGTGTGATCGTAAGATGTTGACCCAGTCGAAGGTCAAGTGACTGCTTCATGATAAATCGGCGCTGGTCAGGTTACCGCACTCCGGTTTCAGGGGCCGTCCCCCACACCATCAATTCTAGTCTATCTTGGTTTCCGGACCTGGGCGCCGGATCATGTTTGCGGGAACGAAACGGTCTACAATCGAAATTCTTTACCCAGATAAACGCGGCGTACGTCTTCATTATACAGAATCGCCGAAGGCTCGCCCGCCGTTAACACCCGCGCTTCGCTTAGTATGTACGCGCGGTCGCAAATCTTGAGCGTCTCCCGCACATTGTGATCCGTGATCAACACACCAATCCCGCGTTCCTGCAAGTGTCTGATTAGCTGTTGTATCTCGATAACGGAAATCGGGTCAACACCCGCGAATGGCTCATCGAGCAGCATGAAACGCGGACGCGTGGCAAGCGCGCGCGCGATTTCCACGCGCCGGCGCTCGCCTCCCGACAGGCTGACACCGAGCGTGTTGCGGCGCTCGGTGATTTGCAGGTCGCGCAATAACTCTTCGAGTGCGTCACGACGTTCGGTCCTTGACAAATCGGCGCGGGTCTCCAAGATCGCGCGCACGTTGTCGGCCGCGGTCAGATTGCGGAACACCGACGGCTCCTGCGGCAGATAACCGACGCCAAAATGCGCGCGCGCATGCATCGGCGCGTGGGTAATGTCGTTGCCGTCGAGCACGATCGTGCCGCGATCCACGGGTACCAGCCCGACAATCATATAGAAGCAGGTGGTTTTCCCGGCGCCGTTCGGGCCGAGCAGACCGACGATTTCGCCGCCGTGCACGTCGAGCGATACGTCATCGACCACGCGCCGGCCATTGTACTGTTTCGTGAGCCCCTGGGCCGCGAGGGTACTCATCGGTTCGCGTCCTTTTTCGCCGGCTGAATGGTCGCCGACACGCGTCCTTCGTCGCCACCCTCCGCCGTGAAGGTTTCGTCATCGAGCAAGTAGTGCAACACCGCGCCCGCGAACACGTCGCCGTCACGACGCAGTTCGACGTCGCCGAAGAAATCGATCTTCCGCGCCTTGCCGTGGTATTCCGCGCGCGCGGCGCGCGCGCGAATATTTTCGCCGGCGTCGGTTCGGGCGCGCATGCGCATCGGTTTGCCGGCGGCGCGAATAAGCTCGGTTTGTCCTTCGCGCAGAATCACTTCGAGCCGGTCGGCCTCGATCGTCAGGCTGCCCTGCGTCATTACCACGTTACCGCTATACACCGATTCGCCGGTCTTTTCGTTGGCCTCGACGCGGCGCGCGCGGATATTGATGGGTTGATCCGCGTCGCTCTTCAGCGCGTACGCGCTCGGCGCGGCGAGAAACGCCAAGACAAAGAGGGATAAAAGGCGAAACCGCGGATGAACCCGGATGAACGCGGATAAGGACGCAATCAGAGGCTGTTTCATTGTCTCCATCTGCGTTTATCTGCGGTTCCCTTTTTTTCTAACGGTCAAGTTCGACCCGTAGCTGGTCGGTCGTTATTTCTCCCCCGCTTGAGCGTCCGTCCGCGGAGCGCGTTACATGTACGTTTCCGGTCATGACGATTTCGGTTCCGCTCCCGGGCATGACGCCTTTGTCCGCGCGCGTCGTCGCCGTTGACCCGCCCGGCCGGAATTGCACCAGCAGCGGTTCGACGAAATGCGTCGTGTCGTCATCCGGGTAATGGGTCAGCCGTTTCGCCGTCAGGCGGTATTGGCGCGCGCCTTGCGCGTTCATCGCGTTGCCGGCGAAGTTTTCGACGATGTAGTCAGGCTCATGCCGCGGACGTGTGCTCGCGGCGGGCGGCGGTTCGGCGACTTGATGCGTGAGCCACCACGATGCGCTGGCCACCACGATAAGCACGAAGCCAAGAATTAGTTTGCGCGCATCAAGCATCTTTCACTCGCGCGTCTCGGGAAACCGACGTCGGCGGACCATGGGACAGTGGGGAGGCGCTTATCGGCGACGATCGATGCATCGAGTCGATCTAGACGATTCGCCGGCGCAGCAAGTCGTGCATATTGAGCGCACCGACGACGCGGCGGTCGGCATCGACGACGATCAAGCCGTTGATTTTGCGCGTGCGCATCATGTCGATGGTTTCCGCCGCCAGCCGATCCGCGGTGGTCGTTTGCGGATCGGGTGTCATCACGTCGCCGATTCGCACTTTGTACACATCGACGTTGCGTTGCAACAGCCGGCGAAGGTCGCCGTCGGTCAATATGCCGACGAGGCGCTCGGCGTCATCGACGACGGCCGTCATACCGAGGCCCTTGCTCGTCATTTCGAGCAGCGCTTCCGGCAAGCTTGCGGTCCGCGCGACCACCGGCAAATCCTTGCCGCTGTGCATGACGTCGCCGACGTACAGCAGCAGCCGGCGCCCGAGCGAGCCCGCCGGATGCGCGCGCGCGAAATCCTCGCGCGTCAGATGGCGCGCCTTGAGCAGCGCCACCGCCAAGGCATCGCCCATCGCGAGGGTTGCCGTCGTGCTCGCGGTCGGCGCGAGATTGAGCGGGCAGGCTTCTTTTTCGACGCCGCAATAGAGCACCGCGTCCGCTTGGCGCGCGAGCGTCGATTCGCGATTGCCGGTGAGCGCGACCAAGCGCGCGCCCATCCGCTTGATGATGGGGAGAATCACGACGATCTCGTCGGTTTCGCCGGAATTGGAAATGGCGAGCACCAGATCGGTCGGCGTAATCATGCCGAGGTCGCCGTGCGATGCTTCGCCCGGATGCACGAAAAACGCCGGCGTACCGGTGGATGCCAGCGTCGCGGCGATCTTGCCGCCGATGTGGCCGGACTTACCCATGCCGACCACGACGACGCGGCCCTGGGTGGCGAGCACGAGTTCGCAGGCGCGCGTGAACCCGGCGTCGACCTGCTTTGCCAGCGCGCTCAACGCGTGGGCTTCGACTTCGATGGTTTCGCGCCCAAATTGCTCGAAGGACTTGCGGTCCGACATGCGGCGATACGTTGGAACGGTTGTAAAACGGTTGTTCCGAGTATAACCAAGGCTCATCGATTTACCCATCCTTGTATCGCGACCGGCGCGGCTCGGCCCCCGTAGGTGTCGGCGCTGGCGCGTTCGGTTTCTCGTGGACCGATGATGCGTCGTGGTATCGTCTAGTCTGAATCGCCGGTCCGCTGGCGGCCAATCGTTACCAGGGTATTTCACCAACGAAGGGACAGCCTATTTTCGCCAACGCGTTTTACGAGATCACCGTACTGCTGCTGTTTGCCGCCGCACTCGGCGCACTCGCGGTGCGCCTGCGCCAGCCACTGATTCTCGCTTTCATTGCCGTCGGCATCGCGGCGAATCCTGCCGCGCTCGGATTGATCGGCGCGCCCGAACAGGTGGAGCTGCTTGCCACGTTGGGTATTTCGCTGCTGCTGTTCGTGGTTGGGCTGCGGCTCGATCTGCACTTGATTCGCAGCCTCGGGCCGGTGGCCTTGGCGACCGGTCTTGGACAAGTCGTATTTACCTCGGTCGTCGGATACTTCATCGGGCTCGCGCTCGGCCTCGGCCATATCGCGGCGCTTTACGTCGCCGTGGCACTGACGTTTTCGAGCACCATCATCATCGTCAAACTGCTCTCCGATAAGCGCGAGATCGATTCGCTGCATGGGCGCATTGCGGTAGGTTTCCTGATCGTGCAGGACATCGTGGTGGTGCTTGCGATGATCGGACTGTCGGCGCTCGGCGTCGCCGGTACGATTGAAGGGTCCGGCGTAGCGGCATTGCTCGTGACGGCGCTGAAGGGCGCGCTCATGCTCGCCGCACTCGGCCTATTGATGCGGTACGTGTTGTCATCGCTGCTGCATCACTTGGCGCGCTCGACCGAGCTGCTCGTGCTCGCGGGTGTCGCGTGGGCGGTTGCACTGGCGGCGCTCGGTGACCATTTGGGTTTTTCGAAGGAGGTCGGCGCATTTCTCGCCGGCGTGTCGATCGCGTCCACGCCGTATCGCGAGGCGATCAGCACGCGACTCGTGAGCCTTCGCGATTTCCTGCTGCTGTTCTTTTTTGTCGGCCTCGGCGTGCAGCTCGATCTGCAGCTGCTCGGCACGCAACTGGTCCCGGCAATCGTGCTGTCGTTATTCGTGCTGATCGGAAACCCGCTGATCGTCATGATGATCATGGGCGCGATGGGTTACCGCAAGCGCACCGGCTTCCTCGCCGGACTGACCGTCGCCCAAATCAGCGAGTTCTCTTTCATCTTGGGCGCGCTCGGCGTGACCCTGGGGCATATCGATCGCGATGTGCTCGGCCTGATTACGCTTGTCGGCCTGGTGACGATCGGACTCTCCACGTACTTGATTTTGTACTCGCACCCGCTGTACGAGTGGCTTGCTCCGCGTCTGAATGTCTTCGAGCGCCGCATGCCGTACCGCGAAGCGAAGCTCGATGAAGGGCCGCATCCGCTCGCCGCCGACGTGATTCTGTTTGGGCTCGGCCGTTACGGCGGGAATTTGGCGCGACACCTGCGCCACCGCGGCATGAGCGTGCTCGGCGTCGATTTCGACCCGCAGGCGGTGCGCGAGTGGCGGCGCCTGGGGTGGTCGGCGCAGTATGGCGACGCCGAGGATCCCGAGTTCGCCGCCACGCTTCCGCTCGCGCACGCGCGTTGGGTCGTCAGCACGGCGCCGCAGCGGGACGTGAATCTCGCGTTATTGCACGGTTTGGGGACTCACAACTATCGCGGGCGCACCGCACTGACCGCGCACTCCGAAGCCGACGCCGAACTGCTGCGGCAAAAGGGCGCGAGCATCGTGTTCCTGCCGTTCGCCGATGCCGCGGAGCAGGCGGCGGACGAAATAACGGGCGCATCGGCGCCGCGGTCGCAGGCACAAGTCTGATCGGATGAAACGCGAAACCGGGTTCAAGGACCACTTCTCCGGCGACTCGGCCGACTACGCCAAGTATCGTCCCAACTATCCGGCGGCGCTGTTCGACTGGCTGGCAACGCTAACGCCGATGCGTGCGCTGGCTTGGGACGTCGGCACCGGCAGCGGTCAAGCCGCGCTCGAGCTGGCGCGGCATTTCACGCGCGTGATCGCCAGCGACGCCGCCGAAGCGCAGCTGAACAATGCCGCGCCCCATGAACGCATTACTTACAGGGTGATGCCGGCGGAGCGCACCGATCTCGTCGATCGCAGCGTCGATTTGGTTGCCGTCGCGCAGGCGATTCATTGGTTCGACTTCAATCGGTTTTACGACGAAGTGCGGCGGGTGTTGAAGCCCGGCGGCGTCATCGCCGCCTGGACCTACGCGGGAACGCGTGTAGCGCCGGAAATCGATGCGATCGTGCAGCACTATTATGTCGAAACCGTCGGCGAGTACTGGCCCCCCGAACGCAAGCTGGTCGACGAGCGCTATCGTACGATTCCCTTTCCGTTCGCCGAATTCGACGCGCCGCCGTTTCGGATGGTGCAGTACTGGCGACTTGAGGATTTGCTGGGCTACTTGGGGACGTGGTCGGCAAGCCGGCGTTACGCGCAGGCGCGGAAGGTGGAACCGATCGACGCGCTGCGCGAACCGCTGGCGCGCGCGTGGGGGGCGGAGGACGTTCGGTTGGTGGAGTGGGGGTTACATATTAGGGTGGGGAGGGTTTGACTCGATGCTTGTTCGCGCTCCCGCGCGGGTAGTCGATGTAAGATTTATTACTTGCGGTTCCCGAATCGCTCCCGGCATCCTGCCTCCCACGAAATTCGTACGTCCCTGTACAGCACCGCAGGTCGGGGTACTTTTCTTTGCTCGTGCAAATAAAAGTACCCAAAAGAAAGCACGCCCGGATGGCGCAAACAGCTTCTGCGCTTCTCGAGTTCGGGGCCCTCGCCGAGCCACGCACTTTTCCGCTGTGCCATCCTGCTCCGCGAAAAAGTCCGGGGCGCATATCCCTGTGCGCCCGCTCAGCGGCGCGGATGCACGTTAAGTGCACCCGCGAAAACCCCGCTTCGCCCCTGTGCTGTGACTCGGTCGCGGCCTTCTTGGCCGCGACCCTGACGGGCTTCACCTCAAACGCCTGCGATGCTCGAAGCCGCGCGATGTTTGAGCCCGAGCGGATGTGTCTTTCATCCGCCGGCGAGTTCGTCTCGCGCCCGATCTTCCTGAGAAGCGCAGGGCACCGCCCCCTTCCTTACCCTCCCCCGCAAGCGGGGGAGGGGAATAATAATAAACTGGGGTGGCGCCGCGACGGGGGTGGGCTTTTTCTTTGGTGACTTTCTTTTGGCCACACAAAAGAAAGTCACTTGCCGTGCGGTACAGGGACGTACGAATTTCGCGGGAGGCAGGAGCTGGGAGCGATGGGTCAACCACCCACAAGTTAATTTCATACGTCGACTACTCGCCCGAAGGGCGAACTAACTTATGTCAATCGATTCCGAATCTTCCCGCACCGTTCGCATCGCTCGACCGTCACTAGCTTGCCCTTCTTCACGTCGAAGCGCCGCTCGGGGAGTGCTTTCCATTTGTGAAAACCGCTGGCGCACAGCGCGCGATCGTTGTCGTGGGTGCGCCGTGGCTGCCGCCGAAATTTGATGACGTCGCCCATTTCCGTTTCGCTTATTCCGGTGCGGTAAGGCAGGCCGTCACGGTACCGTACAGCGGCTTCCAGCCGAGGCGCCGGTGTGCGCGGTTCGTGTTGAGAACGACTTCATGGCGCAGCAGTTCCATCCAGACCGGTTCGCCGCCGCCGGTTGCCCGCGCCGCGCGCCGCGCCAGGCGATACGCAATCGCAAAGGGAACGGAAATCCATCCGCCGCCGCTCAGGCGTTGCATCTCGCGCAGCGTCGCGGTGTCGGCGCAGGCAAGGTTGAAAGCGCCGGTGGCGACGTCGCGGTGCAGCGCAAGCTGCACCGCGCGCGCGACGTCGAGCGCATGCACGCATTGCAGCACCGACGCGGTTCGGGCAAGGCGCACGGTCAACGGCGAACGCAGCAGCCGTCGCACCGCCGGCGTGCCGTGGGTGCCGACTATCAGATGTGGGCGCAGCCGTACGATCCGCATTGACGGATGCTCGGGTTCGAAGGTGTCGAGCCACGACTCCAGCGCGACATGATCCTGCGCCCAGCCGAACCCGCGCGGCGCGGCGCGCGGCTGTTGTTCGTCGATTGGGCGTTGGCGCGCCGGCAGCTCGTACACGGCGGCGCTCGACAAATAGACGGCGATCGGCACTTGCTGCTGCGCCGCGCAGCGAAACACGTTTTGGCCGGGATGCACGCCCGATTCCGTGAACGGCGCATCCGCGTCATTGCGCACGCTGCTGTCGAGGTGCACGAGGGCGTCGGCGCCGGCCAGAACCCTCGCGATCTGCGGCGAGCGCAGGTCAAGCAAGACTTGCGTGAAACGCTCGTGCCGCAACGCACTCTCGCTTCGATCGATACCGATAACTTGTTCGATACGCTCGTCGCTGGTGAGAATCGGGAGCAATTCGTTTGCGAACGCGCTGGCACTGCCGGTGACGACGATTTTTTTCACTCACGCCCTCGAACGGTAGGCGTGAAAATACGCAAGCCAGGGCACATACCCCGTAAGAGTAGCGCAAGAGATGCACCGCTGGCACCGGTAGGCGCCGGCTACCCCCGGAGGCGACGGCGCGACCGCCGCGGCGCTACGGGCGATCGCGCCCCTGAGCACCACTGGCCGTAGTGCACATAGTCCGCAATCTTCGAGGCGTTGGTCGGATCGATCGGTGCCCCCCATCCAGCTTGATCATTTTGTTGCGATCGAGAAACACGGAATTCATCGGGACGTTGGTCGAGGCTGCGGCACGGGCCGCATTTGGAAACTCGATGGCCTTTAGATCGCATCGCGGCCGATGCCGAGGCGCGCTGGCGTGCGGCACGTTGGCGAGACGGTGGCGAACAAAAAGGGCATCGTTCGGCGTGATGGCGTTGTTGCAGTAGGAGATCGGAGTTTCGAACGTGGACGTCTTTCCGGAACCGGCGTCGAGAGTGCATGGACCCTCCGAATGTTGGGCGTTGCGCCTGGGTTAAATCGACTCGGAAACACGCTGATTCCCTTGCTTCATAATATTCGCGAAACCGCCGGACTGAGGAGCGCAGCAGCGTTACCTTTTGTAACGACTCTGGTAGGCTAATCCGATGCTAAGTCCAGACAATAGCCACAGGCTTGACAGCGTTGTTCTGCTCTTGCTGTTCGGGCTGTTTCTATTCTTCTCGCCGTTCACGTTTTGGTGGGCGGCCGTCGCGTCGATTTGGTATCTGCCGTACCTGTTGTGGCTCGGATTCATCGTCATGATCGCTTGGGTCGTGCGGGGGTCGGGACATGACTTTTGATCTGTGGATCCTATTTCTCGCCGGTGTCGTTTACCTATTAGTACTGTTTCTGATCGCGTACGCCGCCGAACGCGGGGTAATTCCGTCGCGCGTCGCGCGCCATCCTTTGACCTACGTGCTTTCGCTCGGCGTATACGCGACCTCGTGGAGCTACTACGGCAGCGTCGGCTTCGCCCAGACGCAGGGCTACAACTTCCTCACGATTTATCTCGGTGTGACGCTGGCGTTCGCGCTGACGCCGGTGCTGTTGATGCCGATCTTGCGCCTCACGCGCGATTATCAGTTGACGTCGCTGGCCGATCTATTGGCGTTTCGCTATCGCAATCAGCTGACCGGCGTGCTCGTCACGTTGTTCATGCTGGTCGGCATCTTGCCGTACATCTCGTTGCAGATTCTGGCGGTGACGGCGTCGCTGCGGGCGCTGACGCAGGCCGCGACGCCGTCGCTGATCGCTTTCGGATTTTGCGTCACCCTGATCGTGTTCGCGATCCTGTTCGGCGCGCGTCACGCCTCGGCGCGCGAGAAACACGAGGGCTTGGTGGTGGCAATCGCGTTCGAGTCGGCGGTGAAACTCTTGGCGCTCGCGATCGTCGGCGGGTTCGCGGTGTTCGGATTGTTCGGCGGCTTCGACGGCATGGAGCGCTGGCTCGCCAAGACCCCGGACGCGCTGGCTCAGTTGTACCAGCCGATCCAACAGGGACCGTGGCTGACGCTGATGCTGCTCGCGTTTGCCGCCGCGTTTCTTTTGCCGCGTCAGTTTCACATGACGTTCACCGAAAATATCGAACCGCGCACGCTTCGCTATGCTGCGTGGGGGTTTCCGCTGTTGATGCTGTTGATCAATCTCCCGATCGTGCCGGTGTTGTGGGCCAGCCACGCGTTTCATGTCGGAACCAATCCGGACTACTACGTACTTGGCATCACACTGCAATCGG
>Ga0214471_10002044_pt1 | contig 15910 bp, 12 predicted proteins | sample RVTome_5_FD_207665 | JGI IMG/M metagenome (GOLD analysis project Ga0214471, IMG submission 207665) | Soil microbial communities from uranium-contaminated site in the Upper Colorado River Basin, Wyoming, United States - RVT142D155 | ecosystem: Environmental > Terrestrial > Soil > Contaminated >... | reverse complement strand
CGTTCTTCGCCCCCCTGCAGGACCCGCGATCATGAACCGACTCCGCAAGCTCGTCTTCTCGGCGGGGCCGCGGATGGCGGGCGCCAGACCGCTGCCGATGGCGCTGACCGGCGCGGCCGCCTTGCTGTTGGCCGCGGTGTGGTTGACCGTCTCGCTGTTGGCCAGCTTGCCGCCGGGCGCGGGCGCTGCCGCGCAAGCGGCAGACCGACCGGTCTCGACTTTCTCGATCGTCGCCTACGACCCGATCACCGGCGACCTCGGCGTCGCGGTGGAGTCGAAGTTCTTCGCCGTCGGGCCGGTGGTGCCGTTCGCCGCCGCCGGGGTCGGCGCCATTGCCACGCAGTCATACGCCAACACCACGTACGGGCCCCGCGGGCTGCAAGGGCTGCGCGACGGCGACGACCCGCAGCAGGTCCTCGACGAGCTGCTGGCCGCCGACCCGGGGCGCGACCGGCGGCAGGTCGGAATCGTCGACGCCCGCGGCCGGACGGCGGCCTTCACCGGGACGGCCTGCCTGGCGTGGGCGGGCTCGCGCAGCGGCCCAAACTACACGGTCCAGGGCAACATCCTCGCCGGCCCCGAGGTCGTCGACGCCATGGCGGCGGCGTTCGAGTCAACGCCCGGCGACCTGGCGAGCCGGATGGTGGCGGCGCTGGCGGCCGGCCAGGCGGCCGGCGGCGACGCCCGCGGCCGCCAGTCGGCGGCCTTGCTCGTGGTTCGCGAGGGCGGCGGTTACGGCGGCTATGACGACCGCCTGATCGATCTGCGGGTCGACGACCATGCGCGGCCGATCGAAGAGCTGCAGCGGCTGCTCGACATCTGGCACGGGCAGCGCGCCGAGTCGGAGGCCCGCCACCTGCTGCAATCGGCGGCGGCCGGCGCCGGCGACGCCGAGCGCGCCGAGCTGCTGGAGCAGGCCACCGCCCGCGCCGAGGCCGCCACACGCCTCTACCCGGGCAGCGGGTGGGCCTGGCTGACCCTCGCCGAGGTCCATCTGGCGGCCGGCAACCCCGCCGATGCGGCCACCGCCGGCCGCCGGGCGCTGCGCGCCGACCCCTGGATCAAGACCGCCGTGCTGTCGGGGATCCAAGGATCGGCGCGGCTCATCGAAGCGCTGCTGCAGGACGAGGCCTTCCGCCGTGAATGGGAAGCCATCTCTTCCCGTTGAGGCTGATGTCAAACACCCCGGGGCGTCCCCGAGAGTCAGCCGCGGGACGGGCCGGAGGCTTTCTTTATCAGGCGTGCCGCGCGGTTGAGAGGTGGCGACGGCTCGACGCGCCGCGACGACCGCCGGCTACTCCGGGCCTTCGCCGTAGAGACCCAGGGTGCGCAGGCGCACGACGGCTTCGCTGCCGGGCGCCAGGATCGCCGGGGTCACCAACAGAAAGAGCCCCTGCACGTTGCGCAGCTCATCCGCCCCCGGCCAGCGGGCATCGCGCTCCGCGTCGTGGCCCCCGACACCCGACCACGGCGGCCGGAACCATTGCCAGGGAACCGCGGTTGCCGGGGAATCCGGGCCCGCCTTGAGCGAGTGGATCCAGCTGTCGAGCGAGCCGTCGGCTGCCAGGGTGCGGACCTCGAGGCTGACCCGGAGCGTCGCGCCGGCGTCGAGCTGAACCACCAGGCCGTCGAACCGGCTCCAGTCGAGCGGCGCTTCGGGACGCCATGCCATCGCCGCGAAGGCGTCGCGGGCGCTCTCGGTGGCGAGCGCCAACCGCCAGGACATCTCCCCGCCCGCCTCCGCCCCCACGTCGTTGGCGAGGACGCCGGCCTGGTTGGCCTCGAAGCGCGCGGCGGCGAGCAGGTCCTCGGCCAGCGGCGGCGCCGGCAACGGGGGCGCCCGGCGGATGCGGGCCCCGGCGCGGGCGGCGGCGGGCCACAGGTATATCGGATTGCTCACCAGCCAGGGCGTGGGCCGCGGGCCGGCGAGCGCGCCGCGCAGGTCGCTGCGGTAGACCTCGACCCGGTAGGTTCCCGGCGCCTCGGCCGGGCTCTCGAGCTCGCCGCTCGTCGATTCCGCCAGCGTTTCGGCATCTCGGCGCAAGACGATCCGGGAGCTGCCCGGCGAGCGGAAGCTGGCGCGCAGCGTCCACGGGCCGGCCTCCCACGGGGCCAGATCGCCCAGGCGCGCCGTCTCGCCCCCCGAGGTCGCCGCCGTGAAGGCGAAACCGGAGGCGTCGCCGGCGGCGGCCGTCTCGATCGCGGCGCGCCCGGCGCGCAGCGCGGCGAGCAGCTCCGCCTCGACCTCGGCGGCGTCGCCCGAGCCCGCCCCCGCAAACGGCCGATCGAGCCAGACCAGCGTCGTGACGGCGCCCAGCGTCTCGGCGTAGCCTGGCCCGGGGAAGGGGAATGCGATGGGGCCGTGGGCATCGGCGGCGCCGATGGCGAGGCGCGGGCGCGAGACCGTCAGCGGCCGTGCCGGCAAGCTGGTCAGCGTCTGCCAGAGGCCGAGCGCCGGCCAATCGTCGGCGAGCAGGCGCAGCGCCGCGTAGTCGCCGTCGACCAGTGAGCTTCCCAGCGCTACCGCGCCGCCGAGCGTCGAGAGCCGCGACCACGACGAGGCCAGGTTGACGACCTCCAGCCCCTCGGTGCCCCCCCAGCCGCCGGTCCAGGCCTCGCGCGCATGGTCGGGATGGGCAACCAGCGCCCAGCCTCCCTCGTCGTGGATGTCGTCGAGCGCCTGCCGCGCCGTCGGCCCGAACTGGTAGCGGTGGGCCGGCACCTGCAGCGCCAGCAGGTGCCCCTCCTCGGTGGAGACCTCCTCGCCAACGATCATCAGGACGTCGCCATGCCACGCTGATCGTGGCCGATCGCCGATCAGGTTGTGATCGGTCAGCACGACGAAGTCGAGGCCTGCCTCAGCGGCGGCGGCGGCCACCTCGTCGACCCCGCCCGCCCCGTCCGAGTAGGTCGTATGGACGTGGATCGCCCCCCGCCAAGGGTGCCCCCATCCGGCGCCATTCGCCGGCGCGCCGGCGTCGTCCGGCCCCGCCATTGGCCGATAGGCCGCAATGCGCGCGGCGACGACGACGATCACCAACAGGACGATGGCGCCCGCGAGGGCTGTCTTTCGCCGCTTGCTCATTCCTCGAGGTCCGGTTCGAACGGCTCCGACCCCGCGGATCTTACTCGTTGGCGGGAGCGGATGCCCTCGGACACCAAGCTTGTAGCTTGCGGCGCTCCGCCCATATAATGGTGCGCCCTGCAATTCGGATCCTCATGGCACCAGGCAGCCACAACCGCTCGCTTTCGGGGGCAAATGGCCAAAAACTGGACTGAGGAAGAAGAAGAGCACATTCGCCAGAATTTTCTGAAGCAGACCTACGGTGAGCTCGGTGAGCACTTCGGGGTCAGCACCAAGGCGATGGAATCCAAGATCCGCCGCCTGGGCCTCAAGAAACAGGAGCTGCTGGCCGAGGCGGAGGATCCTTTCGAGCCCGAGCCCGAGCCCGAGCCCGAGATGCCGGTCGAGCCACCCCCGCCTCCGGAAGACCTCAACCCCACACCGATCGAGAGCATTCACAACTTGCAACGACGAATCGAAGTTTTCGAGGAAACCAAGGAAGAGCGCGCCGCGCGCCTGCAGGCAACCCGCGAAGCCGCGGAGACGGAGAAGGCCCGCCGCGCCGAGCTGCGCGAGGACCCCCCGGTCGCCAAGGCGGTCAAGACCTTCGAGGCCGGCGTCAAGAAGCTGATGGACGGCAAGCGCGCCCAGGCCGCCAAGGACTTCCAGTCCATCATCGACGATCCGCCCCCGGACCTCGGGTTGGTGATGCGGGCGCGCCAGTACCTGGCCGCCGCCGAGGCCACCGAAGACGCCAAGCCGACGCTCAAGACCGCCGAGGAGATGTACAGCCACGGGGTCGTCCTGCTGAACGCCGGCGACTTCGGCGCCGCCATCGAGATCCTCGAGCAGGCCGCGCAGAAGGCGCCCAAGGACGATCGCATCCCGTACGCGAAGGCCGCCGCCCAGGCGTGCGCCGGCGACGTGGAAGGGGCGATCGAGGCCCTCGCCGCGGCGATCGCCGCCAACCGAGTCAACCGGATCTACGCGCGCAACGATCCGGATTTCGCCGCCCTGCGGGGGACTGCGGATTTCAAGAAGCTCCTCACCGTCCCCGACGCGGACGACGAGTAGCCGGCGGTGGCCGCCGCGCCGCTGCACGCTCTGATCCTCGCCGCCGGCGAGGGCAAGCGCATGCGCTCCTCGACCCCGAAGCTCTTGCACCGCTGCGCGGGTCTGGCCGTCGTCGAGCACGTCGTGCGCGCCGCCCGCGGCCTGGAGGCGCAATCGGTGACGGTGGTGGCCGCCGCCGGCGACGAGGCGCTGCGCGAGGCATTGCAGGGCTACCCGGTCGCCTTCACCGAGCAGGCCACGGCTTCCGGCACCGCCGACGCCATCGCCGCCGGTTGCGCCGAGCTGGGACCGGGCCCCGCCGACGTGCTGGTCGTCAACGGCGACTGCCCCGGCGTGCTCACCTCGACGCTCGCCCACCTCGTCGCCGAGAAGGGCGACGCGGCCGCCGTCGTGCTCGCCGTGGAGCCCGCAGACCGCTCCGGCTACGGCCGCCTGCAGCTCTCCGGCGACGGCGAGCTGCTCGCCATCGTCGAGGAGGCCGACGCCGGCCCCGAGCAGCTCGAGGCGGGGCCGGTCAACGGCGGCGTCTACTGCTTCGATCTCGACGCCCTGCGGGGGGCGCTCGATTCGATCGACGCCGACAACGCCCAGGGCGAGCGCTACGCGACCCGCCTGTTCGAGGCGCTCCGGCAGTCCGGCGCCGAGGTCCGCGCCGTCCCCTGGGCCGACGCCGACGAGGTCCACGGCGTCAACTCGCGCGCCGAGCTGGCTCGCGCCGAGGCGCTCCTCTGGCGCCGCAAGCTGGCGGCCCTGATGGACGCGGGGGTGACCGTGCGCGCCCCGGGCTCGACCTGGGTCGACGTCGACGTCCAGGTCGGCGTCGACACGGTCCTGTACCCGGGCGTCACGCTCGAGGGCAACACCGCGATCGGCGCTGGCTGCACCGTCTACCCGGGCGTGCGCGTCCGCAACAGCCGCGTCGGCGCCGGCGTTACCTTGCTCGACGGCAGTGTCGTCGAGGAGAGCATCATCGAGGAGAGGGCGAGCATCGGCCCCTACGCCCGCCTGCGGCCGAAATCCGAGATCGGCGCCGGCGCCAAGGTCGGCAACTTCGTCGAGACCAAGGCAACCCGTCTGGGCGCCGGCAGCAAGGCCGGCCACCTGACCTACCTGGGCAACGCCACGATCGGCGAGGGGGTCAACATCGGCGCCGGCACGATCACCTGCAACTATGACGGCGTCGCCAAGCATGAGACCATCATCGGAGACGGGGCATTCATTGGTAGCAACACGGCGCTGGTGGCGCCGGTGCGCATCGGCGCCAACGCCTACGTGGGCGCCGGCTCGACGATCACCGAGGACGTCCCCGACGGCGCCCTCGGCCTGGGCCGCGGCCGGCAGGTCAACAAAGAAGCTTGGGCGGCCCGCCAGGCCGCCCCCGACGAGGACGCGGGCGACGCTCCGCGCGACGAGGAGGGCGGGACCTTGCGCGGCGAGGATTCGAGCTGATGTGCGGAATCATCGGCTACGTCGGCGACGAGCCGGCGGGACCGATCCTTCTCAACGGGCTCAAGCTGCTCGAGTATCGCGGCTACGACTCCGCCGGCATCGCGGTGGTCAACGTCAACGGCAAGCTCGAGGTGCGCCGCGCCGCCGGCAAGCTCGCCAACCTCGAGGCGGTGCTCGGCAACAAGCCGTTGGAAGGCTCGTTCGGCATCGGCCACACGCGCTGGGCCACCCACGGGGCGCCGAGCGAGGAGAACGCCCACCCGCACCGGGACACAAGCGGCAAGATCGTCGTCGTCCACAACGGCATCATCGAGAACTTCCTGCCGCTGCGCGAGAAGCTCACCGCCGCCGGCCATACGTTCGTCACCGAGACCGATACTGAGGCCATCGTCCACCTGATCGCCGAGCACTTCGACGGCGACCTCGAGGCGGCCGTGCGGCGCGCGGTCGGCGAGATCGAGGGCATCTACGCGATCGCCGTGATCTCCACCGACGACCCGCAGAAGATCGTCGCCGCCCGCCAGGGGCCGCCGCTGGTGATCGGGCTCGGCGAGGGCCGCCAGTTCGTGGCCTCCGACGTCACCGCGATCCTCGCCCACTCCCGGCAGGTGATCTTCCTGGACGACGGCCAGATCGCCACCGTCACGCCCGGCGGCGTGCGGCTGACCGATCTCGCCGGCAACGAGGTGGCCGCCGAGCCCCAGCAGATCACCTGGGACCCGGTGACCGCCCAGAAGGGCGGCTACCGCCACTTCATGCTCAAGGAGATCCACGAGCAGCCGGAGGCGGTGCGCGACAGCCTCGTCGGCCGCCTCGAGCGGGCCACCGGAACCGTCGACCTCCCGGAGCTCGGCGTCGGCGACCGGCCGCTCGACGAGGAGGCGGCGCGGGCCATCCCCAAGCTCTACATCCTCGCCTGCGGCACCTCCTGGCACGCCGGCCTGGTGGGCAAGTTCTGGATCGAGGGCCTCGCCCGCCTGCCGGTCGAGGTCGACTACGGCAGCGAGTTCCGCTACCGCGACCCGCTGGTCGCCAAGGGCGCCGTCGCGCTGGCCATCAGCCAGTCCGGCGAGACCGCCGACACGCTGGCGGCGATGCGCGAGGCCCGCGACAAGGGCGCGGCGCTGTGGACCATCTGCAACGTCGTCGGCTCAATGGCGACGCGGCTCGCCGGCGGCGTCATCCACACCCAGGCGGGCCCCGAGATCGGCGTCGCCTCGACCAAGGCGTTCACCACCCAGCTCGCCTGCCTCTACCAGCTCGCCCTGCGCCTCGCCATGCTGCGCGGCACGCTGGAGCCCGCCGAGATCGCCCGCCGCGTCGAGGATCTCGCCGCCCTCCCCGGCCGGATCGAGACCGCCCTGCAGCGCGAGGACGACATCGTGCCCCTCGCCCACCGCCTCGCCGACCGCCACGACTTCCTCTACCTGGGCCGCGGCCTGCTCTACCCGATCGCCCTCGAAGGGGCGCTCAAGCTCAAGGAGATCTCCTACATCCACGCCGAGGGCTACCCCGCCGGCGAGATGAAGCACGGCCCCATCGCCCTCATCGAGCGCAACGTCCCGGTCGTCGGCCTCGCCCCCCAGGGCCCCTGGTACGACAAGATCTTCACCAACCTCCAGGAGGCCAAGGCGCGTCAGGGCCAGCTCGTCGCCCTGGTCACCGACGGCGACACCCGCCTCGCGGGCATCGCCGACGCCGTCCTGCAAATGCCCGACTGCCCCCCCGAGCTCTCCCCAATCCTCGCCGCCGTCCCCCTCCAGCAGCTCGCCTACCACATCGCCGTGCAACGCGGCTGCGACGTCGACCAGCCGCGCAACCTGGCCAAGAGCGTCACGGTGGAGTAGAAGTTCGCGTCTTCAGCATCCGTAGCCCGGTGGACACCCCCTGAGGCGCTGTCCAATATGCGGCAGCGGCCTCGCCGCGATATCGTCCATATCCCGCGAGTTTTCCATGGATATCGTCCCTTGTTGAAGATCGCGTAAACTTCGTAGAATCCGGCGCCAGGCTGCCGCGGAAGGCCGAATCAGCTCCTCGGCGATCCACGCAATATGCGGCAGGCAGCGCAAGAGAACGTTCCGCAAGAAGCTTGCTGACTACAATGTTAGGGCGTGAACGAAAAGGTGATCCCAATGGCGCACACAACACGAGTTGGCGCAGTCATCTTCACCGGTGGCAAGGACCGCCTTGCTCAGTTCTACGAAGCCGTAACCGGTCTGACCGTTTCCGCCAAGGATGACAACGTCACGGTCTTGGCTTCGGACGAATTCGAACTCGTGATCCATGCCCTCCCGGGCGAGCCGACGAATCAGGCCGCTCTGCCGGGGCGTGAGGCGTACGTGAAGCCATTCTTTCCGGTAAAGTCCTTATCCGAAACGCGAAGGCGCGCTGCGGCCTTTGGCGGCCAGTTAAGCCCTGCCAGCGAAGAATGGGAAGCCCGGGGGTTCAGAGCATGCGAGGCGATTGATCCCGACGGAAACCCAATTCAGTTTCGAGAGACCGCGCCCTAACCCCTATAAGGCCCCCGGTGGTCAACGGGCAGAGCAAGAGTGGTTGGGGATAGCGATGCGTGGGGGTCGAGCTACCGGGTTCCGTCTTCATTTCTCTTGCGGGCGCAGGCCGTGCCTGCGCCAAACACCTATTGAGGCTCACCCGGTGCCGCGAGCGGAGCCGAGTGCGGGCGACGGAGTCGACCGCGGCCTAGAAACGCTGCAGTGCCCTCGTACCGTCCGGTCAAGAGTCGGGCTGAAGCGCGCGATGCGCTCCTCCAGTTAGGTCCGGGCTCGGGTGAGGGGCAGAACACGGTGATCGATCCTCGGGGAGCGACGGCGGGCGTCCAATCAAACGGCAGGGCTCGGGATACGATGGCCGCCACGCGTGACGAGGTGGTCTTAGCCACAGTTGGAAAGCGCGTCTTGGTCAGGCTCGATCCCATGGTGTCCCGTTAGACGGCTGGCTCGCCCGCCGTCCTCCCATCAAGCGGTGAACTTGGCCACGTTGAAGACCTCGTTGCGTCGGAGCATGAAGTAGGCGGCACGGGCGAGCTTATCGGCCAGCACGCTCAGCGCCTTGCCCTTGGAGTGCTTGCGCTCGAGGCGGGCGAAGAACTTCTTGCCCGGCTCACAGTGACGGATGAAGAGGGTGGCGGCTTCGGAGAAGGCCCACTTCAAGTGGGCGTTGCCGATCTTCGCGCCGGAGTGTCCGTACAGCTTGCCGGCCGAGGAGCGCGGCGGCTTCACCAGCCGAGCGTAGGAGAGGAAGTCCTGGACCCTCGCGAAGCGCTCGATGGTGCAGATCTCGTACAAGATCGTCATCGACAGGACCTTGCCGATGCCGGGAATGGAGCGCAGCAGATGGATGGCGTTGCCATCGTGCTGCTTGGCGGTGCGCATGATGGTGAGCTCCAGGTCGGTGAGCAGCTCGTGGTAGTGATCGATCAGCGCCAGGTCGAGCTCGATCGACTTGGCGACGGCGGCATCGGCGAAGCGCTCGGCGAGTCCCTCGCGGTTGGCGCGGTAGGCGATCAGCTTGGTGAAGGGCGGCAGGTTGTACTGCGAGTTCGTGTTCTGGATGTGCGACAGCAGCTCGGCGCGCTTGTGGACGAAGTGCAGCCGGCGGCGGAGCAGGTCGCGGGTCGGGCGCATGTGGCGCGGGTAGACGTACGCCATCGGAAACATCCCGCCACGCAGCAGGGCGGCGATCTTGAGCGAATCGACCCGGTCGTTCTTGACCTTGCCGCCATGGATCGCCTTCATGTACAGGGCGTGGCCCGAAGGGGATGTTCTCGTCCTCGCACAGGTCGGCGAGCCAGTACCATGTGAACATGCACTCGGCGCCGACCACGAGGTCGTCGCGATACGGCGCGATCGCCTTCAGGAACGGCCCGGGTCGGGCCGCGACGTTGCGGTGCAGGACGGTCTCGCCGTCGGCGTTCAGGATGCAGAGGTACATGACCCTGGCGTGCAGGTCGATGCCGCAGTAATACTTGTGTTGCTTCGTGTAGAAGCGCATCGGCTTCCCTCCTGGGTGGATGCAGCGTTGCTGTTGCGCCACAGCCTACCCGTCACCGGGTAGGCCAGGAGGGGGCCTTGATCAGTATCATGAGCCAGCAGCTGACGGATCGCTCTTGTCACGGGTCTTGCGTGCGCAACGCCCGCGCCAAGCCGGCTACGCCTGCCGCGCCCGCAGCTGAAGCTCTGCGACGTTAGACCGAAGAACACGAATCGATGACAAGACCTACGGTCTACCTGGAGACGACGATCTTGGGCTACGGGGCGTCGGAGCCGAGCAGGGATCTGATCACCGCCGCTCGTCAACAGATTACGCGGGATTGGCTCGCGCGCGCCGCTCATCGGTATGACCTCTTCGTCTCTCAGCCCGTCGTCCGTGAAGCGTCCGCTGGGGACGAGCGGGCTGCTGGCGCGAGGCTGGCCTTGATCGAGGGAATGCCACTGCTCGCGGTCACCGACGAGGCTGGCGCACTCGCCGCGAAGTTGCTGGATGAGGGAGCGCTGCCGAGGAAGGCTACCGAGGACGCGCTTCACCTCGCGCTCGCGGCGGTGCACGGCATACAATTCCTGCTGACGTGGAACGTCAAGCACATCGCCAACGCGGCGATGCGGCAGGCTATCGAACGAGTTTGCAGAGAGTCGGGTTTCGAGCCCCCAGTGATCTGCACGCCCGAGGAGCTGGAAGATGACGACACGGAATGACGAGATCGTCGCCGAGATCCGCCGCCACCGAGAAGCCCATGCTGCGTCTCTGGACTACGACCTGCAGAAGATCACGCAGGATTTCCAGGAGCAGGAGCGACGCTCGAGACGCAAGATTGTCAAGCGCGAACCTCGCGCGCCGGCAACTGTGCCCACGCGAAGTTCAGTCTAACACGCCGGTGAACCGGCCAACCGTTGGGCGCACCGGCTACCTAAATCCGGCCTTTCCAGTAGTCCGGACGTCGGTTCAGGTGGGCGACCGCGACGACGATGATCTCGTTATCCCGCAGACGGTACACGACCTGGTACGGGAAACGCGACACGAGTAAACGGCGCGTTCGCTTATCTGGTGAAATCGGTGTGCCAATCTCAGGGTATGCCAGGATGCGCGCCGTCGTTTCACCAACCTCGTCGAAGAAGTCAGCGCCGAGCCCGGGACGCTGTTCTTCGTACCAAGCCACGGCGGCCGCAAACTCTTCGCTGGCCGCGCGAAGGGTGCGAAGGGTCGGCGTCACCGTCCGAGGATGTCTTTCTCGATCCGGCGCTTCACCTCATCCCAGGATTCCAGCTCTTCGGTGCCCGCCTCGAGAGCCTTCACGCGCCGCTCAATCTCAGCGGCCCAAGCGCCCTCGGCGTCGGGATCAGCGGGCCCGTCGAGGCTGGCCAGGAGTTCTGCGGCGATCTCAGCGCGGGCCTTCAGGTCGAGGCGGAGCGCGTCAGCGAGCACGGCTTCGGTGGCTTTCATCATGGCTCAATCCTACGATTCGGGCAGCCGCCCAACAAGCCGCAGCAGCCGACGAGCGGCAGCACCGTACGGCGGTGAATCGAAGGACCGTGAACGCCGCTCGCGGCTCAGCGGCCAACCGTTGGGCGGACAAACTCCCGGGCATGAGCTACGGTTTGATACGTGGTTCCTGCCCGCGTCACCGGGTAGGCCAGGAGGGGGCCTTGATCAGTATCAAGCGCTTGCAGCCGCCGGGCACGCCGCGGGGCGTTTCTGCCGGAAACACGGCCTCCTGGCGGCGCGCCCCGCGGCTGAAGCGCCAAACGCTGTACGGCGAGACTCCGCGCTGACCGATCGACGATCGGACGCGGATCATGAGCGACGAACGTCAACCAAGGCAAGATACAAGTGTCGGCTTCGAAGAACCGTGGATCGGCTACCTTGTCTTGGCGGACGAGGCAGCGGTTGGCACATGCGGGTTCAAGTCACCACCGCGCGATGGACGGGTTGAGATCGCGTATTTCACGTTCCCGGCATTCGAGGGACGTGGATTTGCCACCGCGATGGCCGCGGAGCTCGTGACGATTGCGCGGCAGCATGATTCGGCCGTCGTGGTGGCGGCGCAGACACTGCCGCAACGCAATGCTTCCCACCGAGTCCTCGAGAAGCTCGGCTTTCGCCACGTCGAAACGATCGATCACCCGGAGGACGGTATCGTTTGAGAGTGGCACCTGGGGGACAGGACCAGTACCTGACCTGGCGCAGAGGCTGGCATGGCTAACCACAAACGCCGCCGTCCAAAGAATCGTCGCGCCGGCTGTCTGATGTGCAAGCCGTGGAAGGCCAACGGCTTCGGCCGCCGCCGGCGGCTGGATGGCGAAGGATTTGCCGCGTCCAGGGCGTGGCGCGCGGCTGAGTTTGAGCTCGCATCGTACTGGCGCGAGCCAAGGCGGCGAGAGCACGGCGACGACGAAAGCCGGTAGGGAGGGGCCTGCCCGAGGAGGAGACTCGACCGGGCAACCCCACGATGTGTCGCTCGCATATACCCCAGTGTTTCTACGTTCTATATACGTAAACACCGTGGTATTTATGTGATAATAGCCAGATGTACCTGCCCCGATCCATCGATCGAGAGCTGCGGGACTGGAGCGCGGCTCCCGATCGCAAGCCCCTCGTCCTGCGCGGCGCCCGCCAGACCGGGAAGACCTCGGCGGTCCGCCACCTCGGTTCCGGCTTCGATCTCTTCCTGGAGCTGAACCTCGAGCGCTACCAGGACCTCGCCCTCGTTCGCGCCTGCCGCTCCGCCGAAGAGCTGCTCACCGCGCTCGCCGTCCGCGAGAACCTCGCGGCTCTTCCGCCGCGGACGCTCCTGTTCCTGGACGAGATCCAGGAGAGCGCCGAGGCCGTCGCCTGGCTGCGCTTCTTTCGGGAAGATCATCCCGAGCTCGCCGTCATTGCCGCCGGCTCCTTGATGGAGGTTCGCCTGCGGGAGAAGGGGTTCTCCTTCCCCGTGGGACGCGTCACGTTTCGCGCCCTTCGGCCGATGACCTACGTGGAGTTTCTCCAGGGGTCGGACGCTAACGTGCTCGCCGAACGCCTCACCGCGGCCGCCCGAGGTGACGAGGAGCTGGCTCCGCCGCTCTACGATCGCGCGCTTGCCGCGTTGCGCGACTACTTGCGCATCGGCGGCATGCCGGAGGCCGTGGCGACCTGGCTCTCCGGGGGAGGGGAAGCCCGCGTGCGCCGCATCCATGCAGACCTCGTGCAGGCGCTCGCCGAAGACCTGCAAAAGTACCGCGGCGTTCGAGACCCGAGTTACCTGGAAGCGGCGTTCGGCAGCCTCCGCCACCACTACGGGCGCCGTTTCAAGTACGAGAACTTCGCGCCGGGGTATCGCTCCCAGCTCATGAAGACCGCCCTCGACAAGCTAGAAGCCGCGATGCTCGTCAGCCGCGCCTGGCCGACGAGCTCGCTCGAGCTCCCGCTCGTGACCAAGCCCCGCTCGGCGCCCAAGCTTCTCCCGCTCGACACGGCCCTCGCTCTGTTCACCATGGGGTTCGACGCCTCCGAGCTGCGCGACGCACCGATCGAACAGCTCCTGGACGGGCGCATCGCGGAGATGTTCGTGGGCCAGGAGCTGATCGCCTCGCGTCAGTGGGAGGAGCCGCTGCACTTCTGGGTCAGCGAGTCGGCGCGCGGCAGCGCCGAGGTGGATTTCCTCGTCGTGCGGCGCGGGCAGCCGTTTCCCGTGGAGGTCAAGGCCGGACGCTCCGGGACGCTGAAATCGCTCCACCGATTCCTGTGGCGCTCGGGGCGGTCAGAGGCGGTTCGCCTGTTCTCGGGAGGAATCACCGTCAAGCGCCACACCGTCCGCATGCCCGACGGCGACATGACCTACACGTTGAAGAGCATGCCGCTTTTCATGGCGGGTCAGCTCTAGCGCGCACACTTCCGATTGCCCTTCTGTTGCGGCGCGGCGAGGTCCGCGCTCGACGTCATAGGTGATCCGCGCCGCGGCGCCTTCCGCTGCGGGCACAGCGAGGCTCGCGCTTGACCTCGTAGGAGATCTGCGCCGGCGGCGCCTCTGCCGCGGGCGCGCGGAGGCCCGCGTCTACTGCGTTGCGGTCACGGTACAGTTAGCGGGTGAGCGAAACGCGAGCCTCGACACCTTCCGCCGACCGATTCCTCGACGACCTCAACCCGGCCCAGCTCGAGGCCGTCACCCATCGGGGCGGCCACTGCCTGGTGCTGGCCGGCGCCGGCTCGGGCAAGACCCGGGTGCTGACCCACCGCATCGCCTGGCTGATCGCCGAGGAGGGGGTCGATCCGGCGGCGATCTGCGCGCTGACCTTCACCAACAAGGCGGCGGCCGAGATGCGCCGCCGGGTCCGCCGGTTGCTGGACGACCGCGAGGTCGGCACCGCCCTCTGGCTGTCGACCTTCCACTCGCTGGGGCTGCGGTTGCTGCGCGAGTGGTCGGAGATTGGCGTCGGCGATCGGCGACCGGGAGCCGGACGGAGGGCGATTCCCCGGGAGGGCGCCGCCGGGAGCGTGCCGGCGTTCACCATCACGGACCCGGCGAGCCGGGCCGGTCTGACCGCCTTTTCCCCGCTGCCGCCACCCGGTTTCGCCGTCTATGACCGCGACGCGTCGCTGGCGGTGTGGCGCCGCGCGCAGGCAGCCCTGCGCGTCAGCCCCCGAGACTACGACCCCGCCAAGCTGTTCAACGCTTGCAGCCGCGCCGTCAACCGCCTCGAGGACCCCGCCTCGTGGGATGAGAACCGGCAGAGCTGGGAGCGACGGATCACGGGGCGCATCTGGCAGCGGTACCGCGCCGAGATGCGCGAGGCCGGCGCCGTCGACTTCGACGACCTGCTGCACCTGCCGCTGCAGGCGCTGGCGCGCGACGCCGAGCTGCGCCGGCGCACCGCCGCCCGCTTCGCCCACCTGCTGATCGACGAGTACCAGGACACCAACCGCATCCAGTACCGCCTGCTCAAGACGCTGCTCGCCGACGCCGGCCGGCTGATGGTCGTCGGCGACGAGGACCAGGCGATCTATCGCTGGCGCGGCGCCGACCTCGACAACGTCCTCGATTTCCAGAGCGACTTCCCGGGGGCGAAGGTCGTGCGCCTGGAGCAGAACTACCGCTCGAGCCAGCCGATCCTCTCGGCCGCCGGCTCGCTGGTCGCCAACAACCGGCAGCGGCTGGGCAAGGAGCTGTGGACCGACCGCGCCGGCGGCGAGCTGCCACTGTTCGTGCAGTGCGCCACCGACCGCGAGGAGGCCGAGTGGGTGGCCAAGAAGATCGAGGAGCTCGCCGGCGTGGTCGGTCGACGCGACGGGGGCGCATCGCTCAGCGATGCCGGGACGGCGCGCGCGGGGACCGGCGACAACGGCAAGCCCACAGCCGCCCCGGGAACGGACGGCAGCCCCGTGGATCCTCCCGGATCCGGATCCGGCGGCAACGAGACCTCCCCCGCGCATCCCTCGCGCCCCGCGCTCTCCCACATCGCCGTCCTCTACCGAACCAACGCGCAGTCACGCCTCTTCGAAGAGGTCTTCATCGGCCGCCGCATCCCCCACCGCGTGGTCGGCGGCCAGCGTTTCTTCGCCCGCCGCGAGGTGCGCGACGTTCTCGCCTACCTGCAGCTCCTCGTCCGCGACGACGACGTCGCGCTGCAGCGGGCCATCTCGACGCCCTCGCGGGGCATCGGCCCGAAGACGCTCGAAGGCCTCGCGGCGCTCGACGCCCACCGCTCGGCGGCCGCCGCCCTGCGGACGCTGACGGCGCGCGACGATCCCGAGCGCGCCTTTCGCGAGGCCGGCTTTTCCCCGGCAGCGGCGGAGCGGCTGATCGCCTTTGGCCGCCTGCTCGCCGGCCTGCGCGAGCTCGCCGCGGCCTCGCCGGTCGCCGAGCTGATCCGCGTCACGATCGAGCGCACCGGCTACGCGCAGCTCCTGGAACGCGAGGAAAACACCGACGACCGGCTGGGCAACCTCGGCGAGCTGGTGGCGGCGGCGCAGGAGGCGGCCGGGGGCGATGAAGCCGATGCCCTCGAACGGCGCGACGCCGAGGTTACCGAAGGCGACGGCGACGAGGAGCCCGCCGCCGCAGGGCCTGATGATGCCGGCAAGTCCGCCGTCTCCCCCAGCGGCGACAAGGGGCCCGGCACCGCGGAGCCGGATCATCCGAGCAGCTCCACCATCTCCCCCAGCGGCGACGGCCTTGCCGTCCTCCACGCCTTTCTCGACCGCCTGGCCCTGCTTGCCGACGCCGATACCGACCGCCGCGACGCCGAGGGCGTCCGCCTGATGACCGTGCACGCCGCCAAGGGGCTCGAGTTCGACGTCGTCTTTCTCGCCGGCATGGAGGAGGAGCTGTTT
>Ga0214471_10002043_pt1 | contig 15914 bp, 16 predicted proteins | sample RVTome_5_FD_207665 | JGI IMG/M metagenome (GOLD analysis project Ga0214471, IMG submission 207665) | Soil microbial communities from uranium-contaminated site in the Upper Colorado River Basin, Wyoming, United States - RVT142D155 | ecosystem: Environmental > Terrestrial > Soil > Contaminated >... | reverse complement strand
TGAAGCCGCCGCGCGGCTCAGCCGCGTGAAGCGGCCCCGCGTGCCACCGTCGGTTTATCCGACAGAGCCGAGCCGCGGGTTTACCCGCGAATCTTCGGCGCGACCATCGCCCAACGAGTTGCGCCAGACCTGACCCGCCGCAGTCGCATGAACGGCGGCGTGAAGCCGCCGCTCGGCTCAGCCGCGTGAAGCGGCCCCGCGTGCCACCGTCGGTTTATCCGACAGAGCCGAGCCGCGGGTTTACCCGCGAATCTTCGGCGCGACCATCGCCCAACAACCGCGGGGGCAGTGCGCCATGGCGGTTCTCCCAAGGATCCAAGTCGATCGCACGCTCCGTCCTACGTCACACACGGGACGGAGTTTCAGTCCTGTCCGAATGCCGGCAGGCGCTAACGGCGGACTGGCCGCCGCCAGCGCACCGGTGCGGGGGGCTCGGCCTTGAGTTCGATACCCTCGGTCTGCAACAGGCGCAGCGCTTCCGCGACCGCGCGCTCCAACTGCGGGTCGCCACCCGCTATCACCGGGCGAGGATCGTTGCGGACCTCGATATCCGGAGCGATACCCTCGCCCTCGACGGCCCAGTGACCTTCCACGGTGAAGAAACCGCCACGAGGCGCGACGAACCGTCCGCCGTCGAGCAACGGCGGCGTGTCCCAGGTGCCCACCAGGCCGCCCCACGTACGCGTGCCGACCAACGGACCGACGTGCTTGAAGCGGAACAGATACGGCATCAGGTCGCCGCCCGATCCGGATCGCTCGTTGATGATCATGACCTTGGGTCCCCAGAGACCGGCCATGGGCTGCGTGAACGGCTTGTGGTCGCCGGCGCGGGAATTGAAGTAGCCGGTGAGCGTGCGGCTCAGGACGTCGATGATGTAGTCCGCCGCCGAGCCCCCGCCGTTGTTCCGCTCGTCGATGACCGCGCCTTTCCGGTCTTGCTGCGCGAAGTACATCCGGTTGAAGAACGTGTAGCCACCCTGACCCGTATTGGGGAGCCAGACGTAGGCCAGCCGGCCTCCGCTCAACTCATCGACCACGCGCCGGTTGTGTTCGACCCATGCCCACGTGCGAAGCTGCCCCTCGTTGGCGACCGGTTCCACGACGATCTCACGCGCGCCATCGAGCGAGCGACGCTCGTTCACCGACACCGTGATGGTTCGCCCCGCCGTGCCCTCGAGCAGCATGAACGGGTTGGTCGGAGCGCGCAGCGCGCGGCCATCGATCGCAACCAGGTAGTCGCCCTCGGTGACGTGCATGCCCGGGACCGCCAGGGGTCCGCGCAGACCGGGATTCCATTGCTCACCGGAGTAGATGCGCGTGATGCGGTAGTACCCGTTGTCCAGTTCGAGGTCGACGCCGAGCAGCCCGGTGCGGGGATTGGTGAGGTCGGGATAATCGCCGCCGCGCACGTAGGAGTGACCCACCGCGACCTCGCCCGACACCATGTCCAGCAGATGATTGAAATCGGATCGGTGGCTCACCCCCTCGAGCCACGGCGAGTACCAGGTCCAGACCTCGTTCCACGGCGCGCCATGCACGTTGTCCACGTAGAGGAAATCGCGCATGAAGCGCCAGCCGTCACGGAGCATTTGTGCCCACTCGGCCCGTGGCTCGACCAGCGTCCGCATGCCGTTGATCGACAGCCGTTCGCCCCCGTTGCGCGGCACGGCTCCGCCGGCATCGGCGATCAGCCAATTGCCGCCGCTGCGGTGAAGCAACTTCTTGCGGTCGTGTGACGCCACGACCTGGCTCACGTCCTCGAGAAACTTCTCCGCCTTGCGGTCCTTGACCGTGTAGCGTTGCAGCGTGACACCGGGTTGGTTCTGAACGGCCTCGGCCACGAAGACGCGACCCTCAGGCCCTGCGATCAAGCCCAGGTAGTTACGAATCGGCAGGCCGGGCGCGTCCACGATACGGTCGGCGATGCCGTCAAAGTCGATCAGGACCTCGGGCGTCGTTTGCGATGCCGGCCGGTTGCCCCCCGATGGGCCGTTCGGCGCCGAGTCGGCCTTTGCGGTTTCTTCGTCCGACTGCGGCAGGAACGGCGATGCCGCGTCCTTCCGCAACAGGGCGAGGTAGAGCGCGCGTGTCACCGGGCGGTCATAGGACGTCATGTCCAACCACCCGGTGTTGAGCCCGTAGTTGGTCGACGCCAGGAAGTAGAGGTACGTACCGGACGCGTCCCACACCGGGCTGATGGCGTCAGCCATCCCGTCGGTGAACTGACGAGTCTCGCCGGTTCTCGTGTCATGGATGAATAACGCCCGAAGCTGGCTGTCCAACCGGCGGCTGTAGGCAATCCACCGCGAGTCGGGAGACCACACGGGGTTCATCGTGCGCTGGGGGTGGGCGTAGCGGTCCGTGTCGACGTGGGTGAGGTTGCCGCTGGCAATCTCGATCACCAGCACGCGGTAATCGGTGTCGGTGAACGCCAGCCTGGTCCCGTCCGGCGACCAGGTGGGCGCGAAGTAGAACGTGGGATCGGGGATCGCGATGCGACGGGCGTTCCCGCCGTCCTGATCCGCCACCATCAGCGCATACTCGCCCCCCTGGTCGTTGAACCACGCAAGCTGGTTGCCGTCGGGTGACCATACCGCATGCCGATCGGCCACACCGGGCGTGCGCGTGACGTTGCGCCAGCTGCCATGCTCCGCCGGGACCGTGAACAAGTCACCACGGTACTCGAACAGCGCGCGGGCGCCGGTGGGCGAGAGACGCGCGTCCCGGAGATCGTTCGCGGTGATGTCTACCCAACGTGGCCGAGCCCAGTTGAGGTCCGCGGCCACACGGATCTCGAGCCGGCGCGTGGCACCGGTCGCCGGATTGAGTTCGTGCAGGTAGCCGGCCTGCTCGTAGACCACCACGCCCTGGCCGGCACCCAGGCTCTTCACGTCGAAGTCGGCGTGGAACGTGTGCTGTTTCTCTTCGCGGGTGCGCGGATTCCACGACCAGACGTTTGTGGCCCAATCCCGCTCGGACAGGTAGTAAACCACCCCGTCCATCCACACCGGCGCCATCTGGCGTTCGCCTTCCCACGGCGGTGTGCTCCGCTCCCAATTGCCGGTGGAGACCACACTGATCGGCTGCGCTTGTCCGCCCCGGTAGTTGCGCCACTCCGGATCCCAGTACCCGATCTCCTGGTAGGCGAGCCAACGACCGTCGGCACTCATCTCACCCTGATAGGCCTGCGGGACCGCCAGCGGCTCGGGAAACCCGCCGTCGACGGACACGGTGTAGAACTGCCACAACCTGGTGGGCTGTCCGATCCTGCCGGACTGAAAGAGGACCTTGCCATCGGGCGTCCACCCCTGCGCGACGTCGGCACCGGGGTGCCAGGTGAGCCGTCGTGGCTCGCCCCCGGTCGAGGAAACCAGGTACACGTCGGTGTTGCCCGCGTACTGTCCCGTAAACGCGATCCACCGCCCGTCAGGCGAAAACACCGGATCGGTTTCGGCGCCCTCCGCACTGGTGAGCCGTCGCGCGTCGCCTCCGTCGCGCCCCACGAGCCACAGGTCGTTGGCGTGGACGAAGACGATGGCGTTCGGTCCGACGTCGGGGTCACGCAGCAGACGCGTACCCTGAGCCTCGACGGATGCCGGTGAGACGAGTGCAAGGACGAGCGTCGCGGCGGCTATGGAACAGGGAGACAGGTATCGGCGGGCCATGTGTGGTTTCCTCTCGATCATGACGAAAGCCTGGCAGGCGTATCAAAACGTGGCGGGCACTCGACCGCAACCGGGAGTTCGCGGAAACCCCGGGCGGCGCTCGGCCGGGCACGGTCCTCCTCCCGGCCCTCTTAGCGGCGGCAACGCCGCCGTCGGCTCCGCACAACTTCTCTTGCTCGGCGCTACGTTTGCAATCATGGATGGAAGCGCCCTGGTCCTCTACGCGCCTGCGGGCGGCCTCTGCGGCGCGGATCTCGCGTGATCGTTCGCTTCTGTCTCTACTCCATCTTGAAGAACCTGCGGTTCGCGGATCCGTTCGTCCTGCTTTTTCTGCTGGATCTCGGCAGCTCGTACACGCAGATCGGCATGCTGTTTGGATTTGGCGCGTTCGTCACGGCCGTGTTGGAAGTCCCGTCGGGCGTTCTTGCCGACCGCTGGGGGCGTATCAGTTCGGTCGCGGCGTGTTTCGTGTTCTATGCCGTCACGTTCGCGCTCTTTCCGGCGGCGAGTAGCGTGACGGGTTCCGTGCGTACCGGCGTGCTGTACGGCGCGGCCACCACGTTCGCGATCGGCGAGGCGCTGCGCACCGGCGGGCACAAGTCGATCATGCTCGACTGGCTGGATTCCGCCGGTGAGAGCCATCGCGCCACCGCGGTCATCGGACTCGCACGCGCGTTTTCCAAGTACACCGCGGCGCTCTCCGCGCTGGTCGGAGGATTGGTGCTGTTTGCCACGCGCGACTACCGCTGGCTGTTCTACGGCTCGGCCGCCGCCGCGCTCGGCGGGGTCGTCCTCATGCGGTCGTACCCCAAGGAACTGGAAGGCGAGCACCGGCGTGACGCCACGCACGGACGCGACGGACCGCACGGCCGGGGCGTGGGGTGGCGACGGCTGACGAGGATCGCCGCCGCGCCCGGGTTCGCCTCCTTGTTCATCCAGTCGGTGATGTTCGAGAGCCAGAGCGAGCTGATGCTGAAGTACTACCTGCAGCCACTGCTCAAAGAGACGTTGCGGGCCGGCGGCATGGCCGTCGTGGGTGTCGGCGCCGTGTGGATCGGCCTGTACGAGTTCATCCGCGGCGGGCTCGGCGGGACCGGCGCGGTGGTGAGTGCGCGGTTGGAACGGCGCGCCGGCGGCTCGGACGCGGCGCTGCGATACGCGTATCGGGGTTGCCTCCTGATCAGCCTCGCCGTCGCCCTCTGCGCCTGGGCCGGCTGGTTGGTCGCGGGTCTGGTGCTGCTCGTATTGCTGACGGTGCTCCAGAACGCCCGCCGGCCGATCTTCGTGAGCGCGTTCAACCAGGTCATGCACAAGCCCCAACGCGCCACCACGCTCTCACTCGAGAACCAGGCGCGTTCACTTTCCAACGCGGTGTGGTTGCCGGTGGCCGGTTGGGCCGCCGACCGCTGGGGGCTGGCGGTGATGTTCGCCTTGACGGCAGGGGTGTTGACGCTGGGCCTGACCGCCCGCCGGCCTGGTCGGACGGTGGGCGGCCACGGGAGCGCCGCTCCCCGATGAAACCGCTCCGCCTTCGATCCGGTAGATCGTCGAGTTCCTTCAGTCTTCGCCGCCCTTCCCCAGGTTTTCGCCGAACCCGAGCACGTAGCCGGCGGGGTCGCGCACGGCGAACTCCTTCATCCCATAGGCTTCCTGAACGACGGGGGCGTACACCAGCGTGGCACCGGCGTCGACCAGCTCGGTGGCGAGCGCGTCCAGGTCGCGGACCCAGAAGAACACGTCCCACGCGCCGCCCTGGGCGGCGTTCGGCCGGATGTCCGCCGCGTTGCCGACGCGTCGGAGCATGATCGGCAACCCGTCCCGACTGACGATTGCGAACTCCGGCGGTTCGCCACCGACATACTCTCGGCGGAACCCGAACACCTTCTCGTAGTGGTCCACCATGTCGAGGACGTCGGTGACGGGAAAGTACGGGGCACTGCGTGTCAACGCTGGCATGTGCACCTCACTCGACTTTCGCAGTGGGACGGGGGAACGAAATCGCGATCCTCGGACCGCGGCCGCCGGGCGCCTACGCGAGGCCGCGACCACCGGAGAAGGTAGCCGGCGGTTCCAACCGCGATCCGCGTCAACGGCTCGTCATCTGTTACCGTCCTGCGCGCTCACCGTTCCGTCCGCCCCTGCCGAGGAGGGAGAACCTCGAAGGCGTCAGCGCCCGCGCGAAAGCTCGGCAGGCGGTACCGCTGCGCCGAGCCGCCTAGCGTCGCTGACGATCATGCCTCGGCCTCCGGAAGCATCCGGGCGAGATCCGGCAACCCGATGGCCTGGACGTCCCGGCCCAGCGGGAAAGACTCGTCGCCCGGGTAGACCACGAAGCGGCGCTCGGGCCCGAGGTCCGCGCAGGCGTTGTGGAAGCCCTTTTCTGGGCGCGGCGCGAGGCTGCGCTTGACTTCGACGGCCCAGAGGCGGCCGCCGGGAAAACTCAGCACGAGGTCGATCTCGGCACCACCGCTGGTGCGGTAAAAGAAGCCCTGCACCCCTTCCGGGGCCGCAGCAAGCAACTGCTCCACGGCGAAGCCTTCCCAACTCGCCCCGACCACGGGATGGGAAACCACGGCCTCCTTGTCCCCGAGGCCGAGGAGCGCGTGCACCAGACCGCTGTCGCGCACGTAGACCTTGGGCGACTTGACCAGCCGCTTTCCGACGTTGGCGTGCCAGGCAGGAAGCCGCCGCACCAACAGCAGATCGGTCAACAGGTCGATGTAGGCCGCCGCTGTCTTGGCATCGACGTCCAGGTTGCGGGCCAGTTGCGCGACGTTGAGTACGCTCCCCTGGTGATGGCCCAGCATGGTCCAGAAACGACGCAGGCGTTCGGCGGCGATGCGCGGCCCGAACTGAGGGATGTCCCGCTCCAGGTACGAGCGGATGAAATCCTGCCGCCAGCGCAGGCTGTGAGCGTCGTTCGGCGCCAGGACGCTCTCGGGAAATCCACCGCGGAGCCAGAGGCGGTCGCGCTGGGCCGCCGTCTGGCCGACCTCCAGCACGTCGAATGGATGAAGTTCCAGATAACTCACTCGCCCGGCGAGGGTCTCGCCCGACTGCCGGAGCAGGTCGAGCGCCGCGGAACCGAGCAGCAGGTAGAGGCCGCTGCGCCTGCCGTCACGGCGGGCCCGGTCGATCAGCCCGCGCAGCACAGGAAACAGCCCCGGCGCCCGGTGGATCTCATCGAGGATGACGAGCCGACCCAGGTGGTCAGCCAGGTAAGACTCCGGATCGGCGAGCTTGGCTCTGTCCTGCTCGGATTCCAGGTCCAGATACAGCGCGTCGCGCTCCTCGGCCAGGGCCATGGCCAGGGTGGTCTTGCCCGCCTGGCGCGGGCCCAGCAATACCACGGCCGGAACTTCAGCCAGCCGCTGTTCGAGGACCGGAAAGAGACGGCGCGCTTTCATTCTTGCAATCATGGAGTGTCGTTCCGTGATTTGCAAGGTTCCGGATCACCGATGACCTCGCCCAGCAGCCCTTCGGTCTCCTTCTCCGGCACCAGGATGAAGGATAACCTGTGAATGGAGTGTGGTTTACCTATCGAGCAACGGTACGCCGCACTGGGCACATCTTAGCCGCGCCGTACTGGAGCAGCGCGCACTCGATCGCCTTCTCGAAGGAGCGTTCGGAGATCTCGGGGCTCATCCTGCCTCGGTCCCTTCGTTCAGGATCGCCAGATAGCGGTCGTATACGAAAAGGCGGTTGCGGCGCTTGCCCGTCAGCTCCCGCGCCACGCCAAGGGCGACGAGCAGGTTCATGGCCGAGGATGCGGCCGGGAACGACAGGCCGGTCGCCCGGCAGATCTTCGGCATGGACAGGATCGGGCGCGCCTTGATCGCCTCGTGCACGCGCAGAGCCGACCCGGCCCGACGTCCCTTCGTCTCGATCACCGCACGGTGATCCCGGAACATGCCGGCCAGCCGTTGTGCGGTCTCCACCGCGCCCTCCGCCGTCACCCGGACACCCGCAAGGAAGAAGGTAAGCCAAGCTTCCCAGTCGCCATCACGCCGGACCCTGTCGAGCAGCGCGTAGTAGTCGGGCCGATGTTGCTTCAGGTAGAGGCTGAGGTAGAGCAGGGGCTCGCTCAGCACGCCCGCGTAAAAGAGCAAGAACGTGATCAGCAGTCTCCCCACACGACCGTTGCCGTCGAGGAAGGGGTGGATCGTTTCGAACTGCACGTGCGCGAGGCCGGCCCGCGCGAGCGCGGGCAGTCCGTCGTTCTCGGTGTGGAGGAAGCGCTCCAGCGCCGCCATGCAGTCGGGCACGGCGTTGTGCGGCGGCGGAACGAAGGCGGCGTTGCCCGGCCGGGTGCCGCCGATCCAGTTCTGTGCGCGGCGGAACTCGCCCGGGCTCTTGCCGCTGCCGCGCCCGCGCGAGAGCAGCACCTCGTGGATCTCGCGGATCAGGCGGTTCGAAAGCGGGAAGCCGGCGCGCAGCCGGGCGAGCCCGTGATCGAGCGCCGCGACGTAGTTGGAGACCTCCACGACGTCGTCCAACGGCACCCCCGGCGCCTCGTCCAGCTCGAAGAGCAGGAGGTCCGAGAGCGACGACTGCGTTCCCTCGATCTGCGACGAGAGCACCGCTTCCTTGCGGACGTAGCTGTAGAGGAAGAGCGACTTGTCCGGGAGTAGCGTCGAGACGCCGTCGAGGCGGCCTACGGCGAGCACCGCCGCCTCGAGCCCCTGCTGGAGCGCGCCCTCGAACACCAGGGGCGGTGCTGGCGGCAGCGGGACCGGCACGAAGGCGCTGACCGACTCGCCGCCGATGCTCGTCACCTCGTAAGCACCTGCCTCCCCGCGTTTCATGCCGGCTCGGTCCTCCCGTTCAGCAACTCTTAATCGCCGGACTCGCTATTAATACTTCACCGGGCAAGTATAAACAGTCGCGACCGTCGAGCCAAGACGCGATCGCCGATGGAGGGTCCGCCGTTCCAGCCCTGACGCCTGTTTTCGGCGGCGCGAAGTCGGACGACCGCAGTTTTCCCGAGGGCCTGGGCGAAAACGAAGGCGTGAGCACGCGCGACCGTTTCGCGCTCGGTCGCTGTGCCGAGGAGCGTCTGCGCACGGCATCCGTACGCGCGCAAGGTACGGCTATCCTGTACAAGATCGGCTGGGGTCCTCAAGCGGGACGAACGCGGTCATCTGCGCGTCCTGGTGAACCCCGCGGATCGCCGCCGAGGCAAAACGACGGATACAAGGGACTTGACGGAGCTGCGGGCGCACATCATGATGTGTAGATGAGGACCACCTTGACGCTCGACGCCGATGTGGCGCGGCTGCTCGCAGAGGAAGCACACCGCCAGCGCAAGCCCTTCAAACACGTCGTCAACGAGGCGCTGCGGAGGGGCCTTGCCCCGGCGCCGCACGCCAGGACGCCGGGCCGCTTCCGCGTCCGGCGGCACAAGACGACACTTCAACCGGGCATTGACGCCGGATCGCTGAACAGGCTCGTCGACGAGCTGGAGGACGAAGCCATCGTCGGGAAGTTGCGAGCCGGACGGTGATCGTCCCCGACGTCAACCTGCTGCTGTACGCGGAGATCGACGCGTTTCCCCTGCACGCGCCGGCGCGGCGGTGGTGGGAAGAGGTCATGAATGGCGAGCGGCAGGTGGGCATCGCTCCCGTCTGTCTTTTCGGCTTCCTCCGCGTCGCGACGAATCGCCGGGTGCTGACCGATCCGTTACCGGTCGACGACGCCATCGGACGCGTGCAGCGGTGGCTCGAACGCCCACACGTCGTGTTGTTGGTGCCCGGCACCCGTCACCTCGAGACGGCGTTCCGGCTGCTCAGGTCCCTCGGCACCGGCGGGAACCTGACCACCGATGTTCAGATCGCGGCGCACGCCGTTGAGTACAACGGCGAGGTCTATTCGAACGACGGCGACTTCGGCCGCTTCGAGGCCGTGCCCTGGGTGAACCCCTTCGCAGCGAGCACCTGACGTTCAGTGGAAGCTTCCCCGCGTCAAACCGTCAGCAGCTACCGTCCGTTGGCGCCGATGAGCGCCGAAAGCCCAGTGCCCTGCACTGTCACCTGCGCCCCCCGGGTCGGTCAGCTCGGGCCGGAGCGCGCTGAGCGCGACGTCCCGATCGTGGCGGAGATCGCGGGCCAGGTAGACCGTGGCCATGCCGCCGCGGGTCGATGTCGCTGACGGCCCGCTAGGTGAAGCGGAGCCCGGCTCGCGGCGAGGGTCCTCGACGCTTGGCGCAGAACAGCGCACCGATCGGCGTCACGACCGGCGCTTCCAAGTGGACGGGTGACGCTTGGTGTGAATCACACCTCGAATCTTGACCTTTTCGGCGGCGAGCTCGTAATAGAGCGCGAAGGGGAATCGCCGCAAGAGGACGCGGCGAACACCGCGGTGCACCATTGGCCCGGCGGCTGCCGTCCGGGTAAGCAAATCAACGGCGTGCTCCAGATCGGCCTCAAACTCCGGTCCCAGCCCGGCGCGCTGACCTTCATACCACGAAAAAGCCTCCGCGACGTCGGCGAAGGCGTGTGGTCGAAACTCGACGACGAATCTCACCCGGGGTCGCGACCGCGCAACTTGGCACGAACTTCGTCCCAGCTAAGGCTCGGTCCCGGCTCGGGGTCATCCAAGCGGCGATCGAGCTCGGCTCGATGCCAATCCGGGACCGGAACTTCCTCCTGTGTGGCCGCAATGGAGTCCCAAATGTCCTCCACCAGTTGCAGCCGCTCGGCAACCGGCAGACGAAGTATCTCTTCCAAGAGCGCCTTGGGTGGCATGACACTAATCTCACTGGCGGAAGCCGACTCGGCAAGATGATTCACGTGACGCCTACGGCTGGCGTTGTGCTGCGGCCGCTTCTCTCACAGCGCCGTCTGCACCAACGCTTGGTTTGACCTCGTCACGAAAGCATCCGCCACGTCGATGTGGACGATGTCACCTTCACGGGCCAGTGAAACATAGACGAGGTCACGTAACGCAAGGACCGTCCTGCAAGCTCAACATCCTGTCCCGGCCCGACGACAAACTCGGCGATCGGATATAGGCCCCCACGTTTGATCTGACACCTATAGTATGGGACACTACGGCAGCCTCAAGGGCGTAGAACACGTAGAGCGATAGGCCCAATCTGGGGGATCCCAGGCTGCCTGTACGCGCTCAAAGGTGGCGCCGGGCCAGCTCGAGTTTTTCGTGTGCCTTTGGCATCGGGCTACGCCTCAGATCCGCTGTTCCCACCCGTCAAATCTGAGGACAGGTCGCACAGCCGTCTAGCGTGGTTGCCAATCGGCCACGGGCTTCTCACCAGTCGGCTTCTATTCACCTCCGTACCGGAGCAGAAAGCGAAGAGTTTGACACTTGAATGCCCATACCGGCTGCCCCAGCCTGCGCGGCAGTGTAAAGTGCGAACCTTCGACCGCGACCTGTGCAGGCGGCTCAAAGTCCGGGTGCGACGAGGCCATGACCTTCGCGTCAGCAACGGAGCCATCGGACACGATAACCATCGCCATCACAACCCAACCCTGGACCTGCGCATCGCGCAGTGCAACGGGATATCTGAGTGGGGGCCCCGACACCCGATCTAGCGGGCTATCTAGCGTACTGTCGGGGACCAGTTCCTGACGCTCAGCGAACAGCGGATACCGTTGGCCATAAAGCTGCAGATTGCAGTGTAGAGAGGCCTCGGGTGCTTCCGGAGCGTTGCGCATACTGGAGGTGCATCCAAGGATGAACGGAACCAACGCGGGTACGCACATGGAGACGCTCATCAAAGTCGAGGTCGGTTTGCGCATCACGTTGACCGGCCGCCTAGCGAACCAGATTGTGCCGCGGCTACGCGCGGCACGAAATCGCTACTTCGTTAGGCCGCATTGCCGGATTCTAGCGCAACGCTGGCGCACCGGCCCAGTCCGTCGATGTCCCACCCAGCCCATTTCACTCCGCCGGCCTCGAGGTAACCGAACACGATTACTAGGCGGGTTTCACTAGATGTGCCATGTCTCGTGCGAATGAGCTCGGCAAACTGACTGACCCAGTCGGCTTCCGCATCTCGCCGAGGGTACGTCACCAAGACCTTCAAGCCCGGACCAAGCTGTAGAAGCTTACGCACGGTTTCCTCGGCGCGACGGACGTCGTTCTCATGCTCGATGAACGCCTCGATAAGCCAATCTGACGGGACGGACGCTTCCTCCAGCACGTCCTGCCTCGCGGCTTCACCAAGATTCGCTCCTACGGGCTCCTGAGTCCCAGCAGACGGCCCGACCTCGAGCGCGCTCGCCAACTGCTCCAACTCCACGCCCGGCAATCCGCGCCGGCCTCCGCAACCAGGAACACGACGACGGCGACGGCGGCGACGACATCGGATCACTCCCCGACCAGCACCGCCGTGGACACCGCAGACCCTTCAGCTCCACTGTGTCCCGTGTGCCAGCACGGCCACCTGCGTATTGTCGAGCACTTTCGGCGATCGAGGGCACCGCCATGACATGTGCTTCCTCACCTTCGTCAATGGACTCTCCACACTCTACACCCGGCCACATCCCTCTGTCGACCGTCCAGCGGAGCTGCATCCTGCATTGCCCGATTCTTCATTCGCCATCAGGAATCGGTGCGCAGGAGATCTCGCCGACCTCGTTCGCGCTCACTTCTGAGCTATCGTCGGGCCGAATCCGACTCCAGAGCGCCCCCGCTGCCGCCGTCTTCGAGCGCCCCAGCCAAGCTCTGCTCGATTGAAAGTCCAAGGGCCACCGGCTCCTGGCACCCGTCATCCGTCATCGGCGTATTGAGTTCAACACCAGATTTTGCCGCGGCTTCGCGCGGCAAGAATCTCTACTTCGTTAGGCGGGCGCCTCGTCGCGTTCATGCGAAGATTCTCGTCGGGAAGGCACTACGGGCGATGAGCAGCGGCTTGCCGACCATGGTGTTCTTGCGTCCTGGACTATTCACGTAGACCCGGAACTTGCTCTTCGCCGGCACAGTAACCAGAACCACATACTGGTCCTCGCTGGCGCCCTTGGCCGTCCGCCGCATATCCACAAGCGAGAGAAACTCGGCGTATGGAAGACAACAGACCTCGCGCGCTTTCACACACACGAGGGCCAGGAACGCCGTCGTCGTTGCCTTCGCGATGTGCTCGAGTTCCTTGATGTGCTCCGCGTGAAAGGTAAAAACGTACTCGCGGTGCGAGGGCGTGGGTTTGCTGGCGTACTTGAGGTAGACGCCAATGTTGTCGTTGATTCGATAAGCGCTCCGGCACACGCCGGCAGGAAGCTGCAGACTGTTTATCGCCGTGAAGTGTGGGTCTTCGGCGATCTGGATCAGCGCTGATCCGTGATAGAGATGATCATCGTCGATTTTCATGCTGTTCTCCGGTCACCGGTAGTCCGCCTAGCGCCTTGCCGATCAGCGGCGGCCGAAGGCCGTCCGCTGCATCGGCCTGTTGGGCGGCGTTCCATCGCCGGATCACGCCTCCTTGGTCGCGCGTACTTTCTTCGGTGAGAGCCGGACGACTCGTCGGTCTTCGGCCGCCTGACGAGCGCGAGCAGTGTCGATGATCCGATCCAGATCATGATTCGACTCCCGGGCGATGGCTTCTCGCGCGGCGTGAACTTCCTCGACAATTCGATCCTTGGTCGGCATGCGGTCTACTCCTGCATGAACTCCACTGGAGTGCAGATAACCGGCGGCGCGAAGCCCGTCGCTCGACAGATGGCCTCAATCCCACCACGGAACATGGGGTTCGCGATGTGCGTACAGTTCCACGTCAGCAGGTAGTCGACTCCATGCGCCGCTGCGACAGCGACACGGCATCGACGAAGGCCTTCGCAGGCATGCCGCCGTGGCGCAGGATCTCGCCTGCGACCAGCCGCACATCCGGAGTCAGATCGAGGACGGGGAGATCGGCAACGGCAGCCAATCGCCGTTTCGCGGCCTCGGCATCGCCGGCTCCAGCCTCATCGAGCACGAACTGCGACACGTACAGCTCGAAGGCCGACCGCGTGTCCCACCAGTCCCGCGTGACCTGCTGGTGCGCTGCCACGACGAGGTCATGGCTCGGCAGGGCCGTCAGGTAGCTGACGATCGTGGTCTCGAGGTACAAGGTCGGTTTCAACAACGGCTCCGTACATCCATGTCGCTAACCCTCACTGTGTCCGCCCAACGGATTCGCGAATGACCTGCGGCGCAGCCACCGGAGCTAACCATATACTCCGCAACGCGCCGCATGGACTAGCTTACCACGCTGAGGAGCCCGCCGCGCCGTCAGGTCCTTTCGCCTTGTTGGGCAGCCTGCATTTCACCCGTCTGCTTCCTCTTCCGGCTCCTCATGCGGCTCGAGGTCAAGCTGCTTGACGCGAGGACCGAAAGTCCGGCGGAAACCGTCGGTCATCTGCACCATCCAGTCGATGTACTCGGGCCACTTCTCGCGGCTAGTAAGATCAGCGTCTCGAGTGAGCGCAATGACCTTGTCAATGGCATCTGGGTTGGGATTCCAGGCGAGTGGCTCACCAATCCCCGCCTCGATCTCCGCCTTGTGCTCGAGAAGCTGCTGGAGTGCTGCCTCGGCGTTGTACTTGTTTCGCATGTAGACGCGGACGCCGATCCGGTTCGCGTCGGTGTCAGCGATGTTGGAAAGGTAGATGCCGCTCCGACCCAACGCCACGTTGTACCAGTAGCGAGGAGCGGGGGTCTGAGCTGAAGGCACAACCTTCTTGGCGAGGAGCGCGTCACGGACTGCGGTCCACCACTCAAGTTGGAGTTTCCTTGTATCGCTGAGGGCTCCCGTGGCTTTGGTGATTGCAGCGCGGACGGTTGCTCCAGCCGGTCGCGCTAGGACGTTGAAGCGAACAGCTGGTCTTGATTGATCGATCTGCCACAACTCGATCTGGACGCCGTAGAAGGCCACGTCACCGCTGCTGTTGTCGTTGAGCCAGTCGATTGCCTTTCGGTGTTCCTCAGTGAACTCAGGAGCAACCCAGACGAGTGCTCCCGCGGACAAAGCGGCCGCGTATGTGAGGACCTTGCCGAGGTGGTCATGGTCAGTCTTGCCCAGTTGGTTCTCGATTACTACGTACGCCTCGGTCCCCGAGTTGCGCGCGACGATGTCGGCTGAGTAAGGACCGACTGCCACCTCGGTATTCTCGACCTCGAGCTCAAGCCGAAGCGCTGATCCCAGACGGCGGATGTTTTCGTCAGTTGCCAGCCACGGACTGAAATCGGCTGCTTCGTTCGGCCAGAGCTGGCGGACGTCCATCTTCCGAAGCTCGCCGAGATCAACTGCCATGCGACACCCTCCGTTTCAGGCTGCCCAACCTGTACTTCTCTTGTGGACGGTCCGATTCTGCGCTCCCCCCCGCCCCCTGTCAATGCGAAGTCCTTAGCCGCGCGAGGGGAGCGAGGGCCCCGACAACCGGTCCGCCGGGCTCCGCACGCCCAGCCCGCCCCGATTCAACACAATGCGTGTACACCATCGTCGTGCTCACGTCCTTGTGCCCCAACAGCTCCTGTACCGTCCGGATGTCGTAGCCGCCCTCAAGAAGATGCGTCGCGAAGCTGTGACGCATCGTATGACAGGTCGCCCGCTTGGCGATTCCGCTCCGCCGCACCGCCTCCTTCACCGCCCGCTGTATCCCGCTCTCGTGCACATGGTGCCGCCGGCGCTCCCCGCTCTGCCGGTCGAGATACGCGCGGGAGGCCGGGAACACCCACTGCCACACCCACTCGCGCGCCGCGCCCGGATACTTCACCGCCAACGCGCCCGGCAACGCCACCCCTCCCCGCCCGGCCGCCAGATCCGCCTGGTGCTGCCGCCGCACCGCCGCCAGATGCATCCCCAACGGCTCCCGCACCGCCCCCGGCAACACCGTTACCCGCGGCCGCCCACCCTTAGTGTCCCGCACCCGGATCTCCCCGCGCCCGAAGTCGACATCCTTGATGCGGAGCTGGAGACACTCCAGTAACCGTAACCCGCTCCCATACAACAGCATCGCCACCAGCCAAGGCGTACCGGTCAGTTGTCCGAGCACAGCCTCCACCTCTTCCACCGTCAGTACCACCGGCACCCGCGCCCGCGACCGCGCCCACACCAGATCCTGCAACCGCCCCAGCGGACGAGCCAGCACGTGCTCATACAAGAACAGCAGCGCGCACAACGCGTGCGTCTGCGTGGACGGCGCCACGCCCCGTTCCGCCGCCAGATGCGTCAGGAATGCCGCTACCTCGGCCTCCCCCATCTCGCCGGGATGCCGCAACCCATGATGGCGCACGAACCGGCGGATCCAGCCCACATAG
>Ga0214471_10002042_pt1 | contig 15917 bp, 12 predicted proteins | sample RVTome_5_FD_207665 | JGI IMG/M metagenome (GOLD analysis project Ga0214471, IMG submission 207665) | Soil microbial communities from uranium-contaminated site in the Upper Colorado River Basin, Wyoming, United States - RVT142D155 | ecosystem: Environmental > Terrestrial > Soil > Contaminated >... | reverse complement strand
AGCTGGCCGTTGGTGGAGGCCGCGACTTCGATGGCGCCGGCCTTGGTCGCCGGCATGCCGAGCTGTTTCATCACCGGGATGGTGAAGGTGCCGGTGGTCACAACGTTGGCGATCGACGAGCCGGAGACGACGCCGGTCATGCCCGACGCCAGGATCGCAGCCTTCGCCGGGCCACCGCTGAAGCGGCCGACCATGGAGAAAGAGAGATCCAGGAAATATCGGCCGGCGCCGGCTTTCTCCAACAAGGCGCCAAACAACACGAAAAGAAACACGAAGCTGACCGAGACGTCGATCGGGATGCCAAAAATTGCCTCGCCGCCCAACCATTGATAACCGATCAGCCGACTCAGCGACATGCCCCGGTGCGAGATCAGGTCCGGCATGGATTGGCCGAAGATCGAATAGATCAGGAATATGCCGGCGACGACGACCAACGGCAGGCCGATGCTGCGGCGCGTCGCCTCCAGCAGCAGCACGATGCCGAGGCCGCCGAGCACGGTCTCGAACGGGAAGCGGAAGCCGAAAACGTCGATGTCGAGCGGGATGCCGTCGCGCTTGACCAAACCCTCGTAGCCGAGGAACAGGTAAAGCGCCGCGCCGCAGCCGAGCAGCGCCAGCGCCATGTCGACGACGCCGATCGGCCGCGCCGCCTGCTTACGCGACGCCGGGAAGATCAGGAAGCAGAGCAGGAGCCCGAACGCCAAGTGAATACCGCGCGCCGGCACGTCGACGATGATGCCGATGCCGAACATGAACGGCAACGGCGAGGCGATCCAGAGCTGGAACAACGACCAGACGGCCGCGATGACGCCGATCGCCACCGCCATGCGCGGGCCGTGATGGCGGCCCGTATATTCGACTTCCTCGATGCGCTTTTCGAGCTCTTCCTGCGACACGTCCGGAATGGACGCCGTGGGCTCAGCCATCTCTCTCCCCGTCGGCCGAAGAAATCGGCGCCCTTCCCGTCAGGGAAGGGCGCCGGCTTCAACGAGTGCCCTCAATTACATCAACTTCTTTTCCTTGTAGTACTTGACGGCGCCCGGATGCAATGGGGCCGATAGGCCGTCCTTGATCATCTTCTTCGGGTCAAGGTTCTTGAACGCCGCGTGCAAGCTGCGGAAGTCGTCGAGGTTCTCGAACACCGCGCGGGTAACTTCGTAGACTAGGTTGTCGGGCGTGTCGGCGCTGGTGACGAAGGTCGCCATCACGCCGAAAGTGGTGACGTCGGCGTCGGTGGTCTTGTAGGTTCCCTTCGGGATGGTGGCGAACGCGTAGAACGGATTCTCACCGACCAGCTTCTTTTCGACATCGGTGCTGAGGCTGATGATCTTGGCGTCGCAGCCGTCGGTGGCCACCGACACGCCGGCATTGGGCACGCCGACCGTGTAGCCGTAGGCGTCGATCTTGCCGTCGCACAGCGCTTTTGACTGTTCCGTCGAGGTCAGCTCGGTCGCCACCTTGAAGTCGCTGGTCTTCGTCCCGTAGGCCTTCATCAGCACCTCGGTGGTGCCGCGCTGGCCGGAGCCGGGGTTGCCGATGTTGAAACGCTTGCCCTTAAGATCCTTCCACGACTTGATGCCGGAATCCTTGGTGACGATGATGTGGTAGGGCTCGGGATGCACCGAGAATACCGCGCGCAGTTTCTTGAACGGCTTGTCCTTGAACGAGCTGCTGCCGTTGTAGGCGTGGTACTGCCAGTCCGACTGGGCGACGCCGAAATCGAGCTCGCCGGCCTGGATGTTGGAGATGTTGTAAGTCGAGCCGGCGGTCGACGGCGCCGAGCAGCGGATGCCGTGCTTGCGCCCGGCCTTGGCGCCTTCGGCGGCTCCCTTGTGGATCATGCGGCACACCGATTGGCCGACGACGAAATAAACGCCGGTTGGGCCGCCGGTGCCGATGGCGATGAACTGCTTTTTCTGGGCGTAAGCGTCGCCTGCAGCCAGGAATGCCCCGGCTGCCAACGCCAGGGCCAGTGTCGGAATCGTCAACTTTCTCATGTTTGCTGCTCCTCCCTAATTTGGTTTGCGATGTCGGAAATCGAGGAATCCGGCGGCGTTTCCGCTTTTACGGCGGTCCAGTCAGCCCCGGCGATGAATCAGGCGTAAATGACGGTGAATTAGGTCTATGGGTGGGGCGGTCCCGGGCGCATGCGCCGGTTTCGGTTAATGACCGGATTGGTCTGCTCGCCACCCCCTTTCGATCGATACGACGATCGTATGGCTGGATTTAACGGGCCCGCTTGCTTGCGCGAGCGTTGCCTTTGCAAAAGAGAAACGCTTCCTCGAACGGTTCTACGATATTCGTGAACCACCTTATCAAATGCCCGATGGCACGCGCAATGGCCGTTTTCCGCCATTCTCGCGGATGGTTGCGGGGCTTGAGGTGATTCAGCGAACGCGGGCGTCGGCCAGCGCCGCGTCGATGGCATCGCCGAGTCTTTCGACCAGCGTGTCGACTTCGGGTTCCTCGATGATGAACGGCGGCGCCAGCAGCACGTGGTCGCCCGCGTTGCCGTCGGCGGTGCCGCCGGCCGGATAGCAGATCAGGCCGCGGTCCATGGCGTGGCGCTTGATGCGCGCGTGCACCTTCAGCGCCGGGTCGAGCGGCTGCTTGCTGGCACGATCCTGGACCAGCTCTATGCCGCGGAACAGGCCGCGGCCGCGAATGTCGCCGACGTTCGGATGGTTGCCGAGGCGCTCGACCAGCCGGTCGGCGAGCATCTCGCCCAACGCCCGCACCCGCGGCATTAGGTCGAGGCGTTCGATCTTGCGCTGCACGGCGAGCGCGGCGGCGCAGGCAGTCGGATGGCCCATGTAGGTGTGACCGTGCTGGAACGCGCCGCTGCCGCCGCGGAAAGCATCGAAGATCGTTTCCGAGACCAGGGCGGCGCCGACCGGCTGATACCCGGCGCCGAGCCCCTTGGCGATGCAGACGATGTCGGGAGAGATGCCGTCCTGCTCGCAGGCGAACAGCGTGCCGGTGCGGCCCATGCCGCTCATCACCTCATCCAGGATCAGCAGCACCTCATAGCGGTCGCAGATTTCGCGGATGCGCTTGAAATAGCCGGGCACCGGCGGCACCACGCCGGCAGTGGCGCCGACTACGGTCTCGGCGACGAAGGCGGCGACGTTTTCCGCACCCAGGCGCTTGATCTCGGCCTCCAGTTCGTCGGCGACGCGCCGCCCGTACTCCTCCTCCGACTCGTCGGCGCGCTTATGGCGATAGGCGTAGCAGGGAGCGATATGGCTGGTCTTCATCAGCATCGCCTCGTAAGGTTCGCGCCTGAGCGCGTTGCCGCCGACCGAGAGCGCGCCCAGGGTATTGCCATGGTAGCTTTGGCGGCGGGCGATGAAGCGGGTGCGCTTCGGCTGGCCGACCTCGAGGAAATACTGGCGCGCCATCTTGAGCGACGCCTCGATCGCCTCGGAGCCGCCGGAGACGAAATACACCATGGCGATGCCGTCGGGGGCTTTGTCGATCAGAAAATCGGCGAGCTGCTCGGCCGGCTCGGAGGTGAAGAAGGCGGTGTGCGCGAACGCCAGCCGTCCGGCTTGGTCCCTGATCGCCTCGATGACGTCCGGGTCGGAATGGCCAAGGCAGCTGACGGCGGCGCCGCCGGAGGCGTCAAGATAGCGTTTTCCCTCGGCGTCGACGACGTAGATGCCGTCGCCCTTCACCGCCTTCGGCATGGCGGCGGCGATTTGACGCTGGAACACGTGAGTCATCGCGGTGCCTCCGGCCCTGGTTTGCCTTCCGGCCACCGACCACTGGTACTAGAGGCCGCTGAGGATTGCAACGCGCGGGGCCGCAATTCTGAGGAAGGGCCGGCCACGGATGGTTTACGGGCGCCCAGCCGAAGCTCTAGGATGATTGCTGCGCTGGGGGACACGCTATCATGGACCTGAAGGACCACATCCGCTCGATTCCGGATTTCCCGAAAAAAGGAATCCTGTTCTACGACATCTCGACCCTGCTCGCCCACGCCGACGCCTGGCAGGTGGCACTCGGCAGGCTGGCCAAGCTGGTCGGCCGCCACCGTGCCGATATCCTGGCCGGCATCGAATCGCGAGGTTTCCTGGTGGCGGCGCCGCTGGCCTCAAGACTCGGCCTCGGCTTCACCATGATCCGCAAGAAGGGCAAGCTGCCGGGCCGGACCATCGGCTACGAGTACGCGCTCGAATACGGCACCGACGTGATCGAGATCCAGGAGGACGCGGTCGAGCCGGGCCAGCGCGTGGTCATCCTCGACGACCTGCTGGCCACTGGCGGCACCATGCGTGCCTCGATCGATCTGTTCACCAAGGTCGGCGCCGAGGTCGTTGGCGCCGCCTGCATTATCGAGCTGACGTTCCTGGGCGGCCGCAGCAAGCTCAACGGCGTGCCGTTCGACGCGCTGATCGCCTACGACGAGTGACCGGCCGGCGCCGTCGTGGTTTCCCTGGTGGCGTGGCTGGCGACCTTTTTCATCACCGTCGGCAGGGCGTGGTCGGAAAACCGTTTCGGCGGACACCATAGCGCTCCCTTCGGCGCCGGTCCGTCGACCCGCGCCGCCAGCACCGACAGCCTCAGGTGGAAATGGGTGAAGGTGTGGCGGACTTCGCCCTCGAGCCGCCGCCAATCGCCGGCGAGTGGTGCCTCGCGGGCCGCCTCGTCGGCGGTCCACGCCTTGTCGCGCCAGGCGGTGGATGGAATCTCCATCATCCCGCCGAGCAGCCCTTTCAGCGGACGGCGGCGCAGCAGCACCTGGCCGTCGCCGCGCACCGCCCAGAATACCGTGCCGTGGCGCACCGGCCGCGGCTTTTTTGCCGCCCTCGCCGGATAGCGCGCCGCCCGGCCCGTCCGTCCGGCGTGGCAGTCGGAAAGCAGCGGACAGGCGTCGCAGGCCGGCGCCTTGGCCGTGCAGATGGTGGCGCCGAGGTCCATCATCGCCTGCGCGAAGTCGCCGGCCCGGCGTCGGGGCGTCAGGCCGGCGGCCAGCCCCCATAGGCGTTTCTTGCCAGCCGGCAGAGGCGTGGCCACGGCATACAGCCTCGCCGTCACCCGCTCGACATTGCCGTCGACCGGTGTCGCTTTTATCCGGAAGGCGATGGCGGCGATGGCGGCGGCGGTGTAGGGGCCGACGCCGGGAAGGCGCGCGAGCGTCTCCTCGCTTTCCGGAAATCGTCCATCCATCTCGCCGGCAACGATACAGGCGCTCTTGTGCAGGTTGCGAGCGCGGGCGTAGTAGCCGAGTCCCTGCCAGGCGTGCAGCACCTGGTCGAGGTCGGCGGCCGCCAGCGCCGCGACCGTCGGCCAGCGCGCGACGAAGCGGCGGAAATAGGCGGCGACCGTCGCCACCGTGGTCTGCTGCAGCATGATCTCGCTCAACCATACCCGGTAGGGGTCGGGCGTCGCGCCGGGTGGCGCCCGCCACGGCAGTTCGCGTCGGTGACGGTCGTACCAGCGGAGCAGGCGGCGGCGGACGGATTTCCGGTCGGGTGCCAAAGGGCGGGGAAGGACGTCGGGCGTTGCCATTGAATCGCGGGTCAATTGTCCGGTTGCCCTGGTCAGGCGGCGATCCTAGCATTGGCCCATGGAGTGGCAAACTGCGGGCGACTGGCTATGACCGTGAAGACCGGCTTCAGGCAAGGCGCGGCGCAGGTGAGGCGGCGCGGCGGCGGGCCGCGGGCGCTGGCGCAACCGCTGGCCGCCATCACCCGCGAGGTGTTCGGCCGCCGCGGCCTCGCCGACGGTGCCATCCTCACCGACTGGCCGGCGATCGCCGGCGAGCACCTGGCCCGTCATAGCCTGCCGGAAAAGGTCACGTTCCCGCGCGGCAGCCGCGCCGGCGGCACCCTGCATTTGACCATCGACAACGGCAGCCTGGCCACCGAGCTGTTGCATCTGGAGCCGTTGCTGATCGAGCGAATCAACGGTTTTTTCGGGTTTTGCGCGGTGGCCCGGCTGAAGATCGTCCAGGGGCCGCTACCGAAGGCCGCCGGCCGGCGGACGCGGGCGGCGCGGCCGCTCAAGGACAGGGAACGGCAGAGCCTAGCGGCCAGCCTCAGCGACGTCGACGACCCCGAGCTGCGCCAGGCGCTGGAAGCACTTGGACGCGCCGTGCTCGGCCGTCGGCCGGCTTAGGCGCCGCGGACGGCCGAGCCCGGTTCGACGGCGGTGAAATGAGTCGACTTGACCGCGGCGGCGATTCTATATTCTTCAACATCTTGTGTGGCAGGAGAGGTATTTGTTCCGTTTCCTACTAAGTCTAGCGTTGATCGTCCTCCTAGCGGCGGTGACGCCGCTGACGGTGGTCGCTGCCATCGCGTCCATGGAGGAAGCGATGGCGGAAATGAGCCTCGGCAAGGACAACGCGCCGGTGACCATGGTCGAGTATTCGTCGCTCGGATGCCCGCATTGCGCCGCCTTCCATTTCGAAACCCTGCCCAAGATCAAGACCGACTACATCGACACCGGAAAGCTGAGGCTGGTTTACAGGGATTTCCCGCTCGGCACGCCGTCGCTGGCGGCGGCGATGGTCGCCCGCTGTGCCGGGCGCGACCGCTATTTCGGCTTCGTCGAGCTCCTGTTCCGCAGCCAGTCACAGTGGTCGCAAAGCAACAACCCGCTCGAGGCGATCGCCCGGGTGGTGCGGTTCGGCGGCATGTCGGAGGCCGACATCAACGACTGCCTCAAGTACCAGCCGCTGCTCGAATCAATCCGCAAGGGTGCCGAAACCGCCAATGAAAAGCTGAAGATCAACTCGACGCCATCGTTTATCATCGGCAGTGAAGTGATCTCCGGCGCCCTGCCCTATGAACATTTCAAGAAGGCCATCGACAAAGCGTTGAAAAAGTGATTTACGCCCCTGGTCCCCCGACCTGGGCCGCGGGGCGGCAGAGCTGAATAGGACGATCGAACTTTGCTGCGATTCACCAAGCTCAGGCTTTCGGGCTTCAAGTCATTCGTCGAAGGCACCGATCTGCAGATCGAACTGGGCCTGACGGGCGTCGTCGGCCCCAACGGCTGCGGCAAGTCGAACCTTGTCGAGGCGCTGCGATGGGTGATGGGAGAGACCTCAGCCAAGCTGATGCGCGGCGGCGAGATGGACGACGTCATCTTCGGTGGCAGCGGGTCTCGCCCATCCCGCAACATCGCCGAGGTGATTCTCAATCTCGATAATTCCGAGCGCTCTGCGCCGGCGCAATTCAATGAATTCGGTGAGCTCGAAGTCAGCCGCCGCATCGAGCGCGAGAAGGGATCGACCTACCGGGTCAACGGCCGCGAGGTGCGGGCCCGCGACGTACAGCTGCTGTTTGCCGACTCGGCGACCGGCGCGCGCTCGACGGCGCTGGTCAGCCAGGGTCGCGTCGGCGCGGTGATCGCGGCCAAGCCGACCGAACGGCGCCTGTTGCTCGAGGAAGCAGCCGGCATCACCGGCCTGCATTCGCGCCGCCACGAGGCCGAGTTGCGCTTGCGCGGCGCCGAAACCAACCTCGCCCGTCTCGACGACGTGCTGGTGACACTGGACCAGCAGATGGCGAACCTGAAGAAGCAGGCGCGCCAGGCGACTCGCTATCGCAACATCTCGGCTCACATCCGCAAGGCCGAGGCGACGCTGTTGTACGTGCGCTGGATCGATTCCCAATCGGCGCTCGAGTTGGCCGAGAAGGAATTGGCGGAAATGGAAAAGGCGGTCGCCAATCTCACCGGCGTCGCCGCCGCCGTCGCCGCGCGCCAAGCCGAACACGCCGCCGAGGTGCCGGCCCACCGCCGCGCCGAGGCCGAGGCGGCGGCCGAGCTGCAACGGCTGACCGTCGCCCGCGACGGGCTCGACGCCGAGGAACAGCGGATCGCCGCGGCGACCAAGGATTGCCGCGAGCGCATCGAGCAGACCGCCGCCGACCGCCGGCGCGAAGAAGCGCTGGTTGCCGACGCCGACGCGGCGCTGCAACGACTTGCCGATGAACTTGGCCGTATCGGCGCGCCGGAGGCCGGCGAGGCCGACGAACTCGACGCGGCTGCCCGCAACTTGGCTGCCGCCAACACCGCCGTCGAAGACCTCGATGGGCGGCTGACGGCGCTCACCGAGCGGGCCGCCAACGACGAGGCGCGCCGCACCTCCCTCGTCCACAAGATCGAGGATTTGAACGAGCGCCAGCAACGGCTCGCCGCCCGCGACCACGAGATCACCGAGCAGCGCACCCGGGTCGAATCTGAGGCCACCGACATCGCCGTGCTGGCCGACGCCGAACGCCGGCTCGAGGAAATCCGCGCCCGCCGCGACATCACCCGCCAGGCCGCCGATGCCGCCGAGAAGGCGCGCGCCGAGACGACCGAACGCATGGCGGCCGCCGTCAATCACGCCCACGCCGCGGCGGCCGCGGCAGCCCGGCTGGAGGCCGAGATCCAGGCATTGGCCGCGATATTCGACGCCGCCGCCACCGACCGCTGGCCGCCGGTGATCGATGCGCTCGCCATCGAACCGGGTTACGAGGCGGCGCTGGCCGCGGCGCTCGGCGAGGATCTGGTGGCGGCCACCGACGAGGCGGCGCCCAGCCACTGGCGGGCGATGACAGCGGCGGCCGCGCCACCGGCGCTGCCTGGCGGGATGCGGGCGCTCAAGGAATTCGTGCGCGCGCCGCAGGCCCTGGATCGCCGCCTTGCGCAGATCGGCGTCGTCGCCGACGACGACGAGGGCCGGCGCTTGGCGCCTTCACTGGCGCAGGGGCAGCGGCTGGTCAGCCGCTCCGGAGCGCTGTGGCGGTGGGACGGCTTCACCATGTCGGCCGCCGCCGCGACCGCCGCCGGCGCCCGCATCGAACAGCGCAAGCGCCTGAAGGAAGCGCGTGCCACGCTGGCCGAGGCGGAAGCCACCGCCCGGGTCGCCCAAGAGCGGGTCGACGCCGCCCGCGCCCACGAAGAACGAGCCCGCGAGGCCGAGCGCGCCGCCCGCGACGCCCATCAGGCCGCCGATTCGGCCTTCGGCGCCACCCGCGATTCCGTCGCCGAGCTGAAGGAGCGCGCGGCCGGTCACGAATCCCTTTTAGGCGCGCTTGGAGATCGCGCGGTTGCCATCGAGACTGACCTCAGGGACCTGGAACGCGAGCAGGCGGAGGCGCAGCACGCACTGACCGCCATGCCCGATGCGGCTGCGGCGCGCGACACGATCGCCAAGCTGCGCGCCGAGCTCGCCGCCAAACGCGCCGACCAGTTGATGTGCCAAAGCCGCCACGACGGCCTGCAGCAGGCGGCCGAAGAACGCCGCCAGCGGCTGGCCGCAATCGAGACCGAGACGGCATCGTGGCGCGACCGCCGCGCCGCCGCGACGGCGCAACTGCTTGAACTCGAGGAACGTCGCCGCGGGCTCGAGGAGGAGCTGGCGCGACTGGCCCAGCGTCCGGCCGAGATCGCCAGGCAGCGGCAAAGTCTGCTCGCCGCCATCGAGTCCTCCGAGGACAAGCGCAAGACGTTGGCCGACGAGCTGGCCGAGGCCGAGCAGCGGTTGGCGGAAGCCGACAAGGCGCTGCGCGCCGCCGAGGGCGAGCTGGCCGAGGCGCGCGAGAACCGGGTTCGCCGCGAGGGCATCGTCGAGCAGGCGAAGCAGAGTTGTCACGCCATCGCCGAGCGCATCAAGGACCGGCTCGACTGCCGTCCCGACCAGGTGTTCGAGCTGTCGGGCCTGAAGCCCGACAGCGACAAGCCCGACCTGGAGGCGGTCGAGCGCAAGGTCGAGCGCCTCAACCGCGAGCGCGAAACTATGGGGCCGGTGAACCTGCGCGCCGAGACCGAGGCGAGCGAGATGCAGCAGCAGGTCGATAGCCTGCAGCACGAGCGCGAGGATTTGATCCAGGCGATCGAGAAACTGCGCCGCGGCATCGCCGAACTCAACCGCGAGGGGCGCCAACGCCTGCTGACGTCGTTCGAGGAAGTCAACAAGCACTTCCAGCAGTTGTTCGTAAAGCTGTTCGGCGGCGGCCGGGCGCACCTGCAATTGACCGAATCCGATGACCCGCTTGACGCCGGCCTCGAGATCATGGCCAGCCCACCGGGCAAACGTCTACAGGTACTGTCGTTGCTGTCCGGCGGCGAGCAGGCGCTGACCGCCCTGTCGCTGCTGTTCGCGGTGTTCCAGACCAATCCGGCGCCGATCTGCGTGCTCGACGAGGTCGACGCGCCACTCGACGACGCCAACGTCGAGCGTTTCTGCAACTTGCTCGTGGAAATGGCGAGCAGCGATCGCACGCGCTTTATTTGCATCACCCATCACCACATGACGATGGCACGCATGGACCGCCTCTACGGCGTCACCATGGCCGAGCGCGGCGTCTCGCAACTGGTGTCGGTCGACCTGCACCGGGCCGAGGAATTGCGCGCCACGGCGTGACGTCGTCGCGTGACCAGCGACATGACCAACGGGGCGGCGACGGTCGCCGGCTCCGGGCCTTGACAGCCGGGGGGGACGGCCGATGATGGCCAGCCCGCCGTCAGCGTGGTGTGGCGCCCGACGAGGGGTTTCCCGATGCGCGAACGAGGGCCCGCGGACGACCTGGAAAAGCTTGATGCCCGCCTCAGGCAGGCGGCGGAGGGGGCGCGGCAAAAGGTGCCCGGTGGCCTCAACTACGACCGGCCGCCGGGAAGCGCGCTCGGCCTTGCTTTACGCGTTGGTGTCGAGTTAGTTTCTGCCGTCGCCGTCGGGCTGGCGATCGGCTGGCTGTTGGATGCCTGGCTCGGAACCCGCCCGTGGCTGATGCTGGTGTTCATTCTGTTGGGGGGCGCCGCCGGCATCCTGAACGTGTACCGGATAGCCCGCGGCTTCGGTTATGCCGTCGGCTACCGGCAGGATAAACCAACCGGGCCGCAAAGACCCGGCGACCAGGGACCAGGGATCGAGGGATAAGAACGTTGGCGGAAGGTCATAGCCCCCTTGCGCAGTTCGAGATCAAGCGTTGGGTGCCGATTCAGGTCGGCGACATCGACGTTTCGTTCACTAATTCCGCTACCTTCATGGCATTGACGGTGATCGGGGTCAGCGCCTTCCTGGTCCTCGGCATGCGCCGCCACGCATTGGTGCCGGGCCGTTGGCAGTCGATGGCGGAGCTCAGTTACGTGTTCATCGCGAACCTGGTCAAGGACACCGTCGGTACCGAGGGGCGGCCGTATTTCCCGTTCATTTTCACGGTGTTCATGTTCGTGCTGTTTGGCAACCTGTTCGGCATGGTGCCTTACGGATTCGCCTTCACCAGCCACATCATCGTTACCTTCACGATGGCAATCGTGGTGTTCCTGGGCGTCACCGTGATCGCGCTGATCAAGCACAAGCTGCATTTCTTCACCTTCTTTATGCCGCCGGGCGTGCCACTGATCATGGCGCCGCTGCTGGTACCGATCGAGATCATCTCGTATCTGTCGCGGCCGGTGAGCTTGAGCGTGCGGCTGTTCGCTAACATGTTGGCCGGCCATACGCTGATCAAGGTGTTCGCCGGGTTCGTGGTCGCGCTTGGCCTTTTTGGCGCGTTTCCGCTGGCGTTCATCGTCGCGCTGACGGCGCTCGAGATCGTCATCGCCTTCCTGCAGGCGTTCGTGTTCACGATTCTGACTTGCCTCTATCTCAACGACGCGCTGCACCTGCACTAGGCGGCGTCGAAGGAATTCGTTTCTGACGTTCGGCTCAATTCAAAGGAAAGGAACCACCCCATGGGTATCGAAGCTGCAAAGTTGCTAGGCTCCGGCATCGCCGTCATCGGCGTGATCGGCGCCGGCATTGGCATCGGCCACATCTTCGCCGCCTTCATCCAGGCCGTCGGGCGCAATCCGGCCGCCAACGCGGCGGTATTTCCGATGACCATGCTCGGGTTCGCGCTGGTCGAGGCGATCGCGCTTTATGCGCTGGTCATCGCGCTGGTCATCCTGTTCGGCTAGATTCTCCGGGACCGGCTTCGGCCGGTCCCGGCGGGGGCTTCAGGAAGGACGCCATGCCGCAACTGGACGTCAACACCTACCTGCCGCAGGTCGTATGGCTGGTGATCACGTTCACCGCGCTGTTCTTGGTGATGTGGCGGCTCGCGGTGCCGCGCATCGCCGATGTTCTGGAAGCGCGCCAGAAGCGCATCGCCGACAACCTGGCCAAGGCGGAAGCCTCGAAGAAGGAAGCGGAAGCCGCGCTGGCGGCTTATGAGCAGGCGCTGGCCGAGGCGCGCGCCGAGGCGCACGCATTGGTCAGCGAGGCGGCGCAGAAGGTCGCCGCCGAGGCTGCCGAGCGCGAGGCTCGGCAAGCCGAGCAGCTGCAGCGCCGGATCGTCGATGCCGAGACCGCCATCGTCCGCGCCGTCGACGCCGCCGTAGCCAACGTTCGTGCCGCGGTGCTCGAGGTGGCGGCGGCGGCGGTCGAGCGGCTGACCGACGAGGCGCCAGCCAAGGCCGATATCGCCCAGGCGGTGGACCGCGCGCTCAAGGCCAAGGGATAAGGCCGGGAAAGGGAATCAGCGTTACATGCAGGCCATAATCGACGATCCGACGTTCTGGGTTCTGGTCGCCTTCGTTATCTTCGTGGCGGCGTTCGCGAAGCCGATCATGCGCGCTATCGCCGGCGGGCTCGACAAGCGGGCCGACAAGATCCGCGCCGACCTCGACGAGGCGGAAAAGCTGCGCGAGGAAGCCCAGGATCTGCTCGCCGCCTATCAGCGCAAGCAGCGCGACGCCGCCAAGGAGGCCGAGGCGATCGTCGCCCACGCCTGCGACGAATCCGAGCGCATCGCCGCCCAGGGCAAGGAGCGTATCGAGGCGTCGCTGGCCAGGCGCGAGCAGTTGGCGCTGGACCGCATCGGCCGCGCCGAGGCGCAGGCCTTGGCCGACGTCCGGGCGCATGCCATCGACGTCGCCATCGAGGCGACGCGCGCCTATCTGGCCGACCGGCTGAAGGGCCCGCACGCCGAGAAGCTGCTCGAATCGGCGATCAAGGAACTTCCTAAAAAGCTCAACTGACGGCGGGATGAGGCGGCATCGTGAGGGAAGACGCGCCCAACGCCGCGCGGTGGCCAGGTCGGCCTTTGACGGCTTGTCGAGGGCCGACACGCCGTAACGCCCCTTACCTGATTGGCGTCCCGCGCTTCAATGCGATGTGCAGATCGGGAATCAGCTTCGGAATCGCCGATGTCGGCGTTTGCGCGCCTCCCGTCAAATCCTGCACCCGTTCGGAGACGTAGACGTTCAGCATCCCGACCGTGATGTAATCGCGGCCGACCAGGGCGGCTTTTCCGTCCAATCCCTCCACCAGGGCCGCCGTGAACGCGCCATTTCCCCAGGCTGGATTTTCGTAAGACACCTGCTCGCCGGTCGAGGATGTAAACACGACGATGCCGTTTTCGGCGCTGGAGAGATCGTTGATGATACGCGTCGTATCGGTCGACGGCTTCCCCGGCCGGCCCAAGGCGTCGCCGGAATGGCAGGTGTCGATGAAGAGATACGTCAGGGCGGGAATGGACGCGAGAGTCTTGCGGATTTCGGCATAATGGACGCCGGTGCTTTTCAGGCGCCTCGCATCCGCGTCATGGGGAAGGAAGTAATAGGAGCCCTCGGTGTCGTCGACTCCGTGCCCGGCAACGAAAACCATGGCCACGTCCACGCCCTTTGCGGATTTCTCGATCCAATCCAAACCACGGCGGATGTTTTCCAGCGTCGCTTCCTTATCGGTCAGGCTTTTGACGATTACGTCGCTGTAGGCCAGCCCCTTCTGGAGGCCGATGATCCGGGCGAAGTCGCGCGCGTCCGCGGCCGCGTAGCCCAGCTTGAGGTTGGCATCCCGGTAGTCGCTGACGCCGATCGCCAACACGAAAAGCTTGTTGCGGAACCGCAGTTGCTCTGACTTCGGCCCCGCCCACTTAAGCTTCACCGACGACGGCAGGCTCGCCGCGTGAACGTTCTCCGCGATCAGCGACACTTCCACATCGCGCCGGGGAACGATCAATTCGAATTGACCCTTGTGGACGCCCGCACCGACGACAATCGGTTGCTGGTCGAACCGCTGGGCGGGCCGTCCGTTGACTAATACCTTGACGGTGCGTACTGGCACACCCGACGGTGCACGAAGTTCATAAGTGAACTTCATGCGAGGTTCGTCGAAAGTGGTGCTTTCCCCTGGACTTGTGATAGTGATGACCGGCGGCAACACGCTCGTTACGTCACGCGACTGCAAGTCTTTTCCACCCCGCTCCGCGTCCGCTTTCTTCAGGGCTTCGGCCTCGTCCAGGGTAAACAGGATGCGGATCACCACATCGGGTCGATAGAAGTTGTCGCGTAGCTGTGCGGCCGGAAAGAAATCCGGTGCAGCCGAGGTCCCGCGATTGAGATGCCAACCGATCAGGTTGTCGCCTCCCGGGGATGCCATGTAATAACCGGAAGGCGTCCAGGCGATCCAGCGCAGGCCGTCGCGATGCGGGAAAAACGCCAACAGCTCCTGGCCGTCGCGTCGCCGGTACCAGCGGATTGTTCCGTCGGCGAGCGCGGCGACCACCAGCTTGCCGTTGGGCGCCACATTGACGCCATAGACCTCGGCTGGAGCCCGGAAATGCCAGCCCTTGCGGCCGTCGCGATCGAACTCCACCAGACGCCACGAAGTCCCGATGTAGACGGCCTTGCCGTCGGGGGCGAAGGCATAGGCATTGGAGTTTTCGTGAGGCTGCAGACGCAGGGGCTTGTCGTTCAGGAGCGGGGCGTAGGACGTGCGCCAATCGCTGACAACCAGCCCTTCCGTCTCCGCGACGAACGGCGCCAGATCCTTGGCCTCGTCCTTGGGCTCGACGAGCAGCCGGCGCTGGAGCAGCGAGAACCTTCCCGGGCGCTTGCCCCAGGGTTCGAACGAGAATTCGATCGTCGTTGCGTCCTCGGAGACCCGGAACCCCTCGAAGTTGCCTCTGAAATCTGCCGTCGATGGTCCGTGGGAAAACTTCTTTCGGAATCCTTCGTTGATCACGCCGATGATTGGGTCGCGCCCGGCATAGACGATTTGCCCGTTCTTCAGCGGAATGATTTGCATCACCGCGTTGGTGACGGCGGGAAATTCGGAATAACGCCGATACGAGTCGGTCGACCAGCGGCGGATCGGGTTCCAGCCGCCGCGGTCATACCGTCCGCCGGCGTACAGATAACGGCCATCCTGAGACCAGGCAACGCGGGCCAGGTAGCCTTCCTTGATGTCGCCGGTGTTTGCCTGCGCCAGAGGTTTTAGCGTATCGCCGGATAGGATATCGACCCGGGTCGAGTCGGCGTAGCCGACGGCGATCTTTTTCCCATCGGGAGAGAATTTCGCTTCGACGGCCCATTTGCCACCCGGCGCCGCCTCCTTGAACAACCGTTTGAAGTCCTTGTCGTAAAGGCGCAGATAACCGTCCAGACCCGTGGTCAACAGTCGGCCGTCCGGCGCGAACTCCGCCGATACGCTGTCGCTCGCGTAGTCGCGGTCCTCGGCGACAACGTTGAAGTTGTCGGCGCCATAAACCCTGAGGCCCATGTTGTTCTTCATCACAATGGCAAGATGTCGCCCGTCCTCGGAATAAGTCATGTGAGTGGGACGCTCGGGAACGCCGGCGACGTGCTCGACCAGACGGCCAGTCGCCATCTCGAACTCGTACAAGCTCCAGCCGCCGTCCCAGTTTCCGGTCCAGCCGCCGGCGACGAGTCGGCTGCCGTCCGGCGAGATCGCGAGCGCGTGCAGCGCCCCCTCGAAACCAACGCCGACCGGAATCCTGAGCGTGCGCAGCAGCTTTCCATCGGCGACGGACCACACGCGGATGGTCTTATCGAGAGACGCCGTCGCCATGAAACTGGCGTCGCGGCTGACGGCGACTCGGAGGATTGGCGCCGTGTGCATACCCGTTTCGATGCGAAGAACCGGATGGGTGGCCAGTTGCTCGCCGACCGCCGCGAATGCGGAAACCGCC
>Ga0214471_10002041_pt1 | contig 15920 bp, 15 predicted proteins | sample RVTome_5_FD_207665 | JGI IMG/M metagenome (GOLD analysis project Ga0214471, IMG submission 207665) | Soil microbial communities from uranium-contaminated site in the Upper Colorado River Basin, Wyoming, United States - RVT142D155 | ecosystem: Environmental > Terrestrial > Soil > Contaminated >... | reverse complement strand
TGGGGCCCTGCCCCGCCATGAGGTCGTTTGGTGGGGCCGGGCCCCACCCTACGGGCTCGGCCGCTGTGCTCGCCACTCGCAGCGGGCGGCGCGAGCCGCTCGCGGCCTCGCAGGCCGCGCCTCGCGCGGCCGGTCTCGCTACTCGGTTCCAAGGCTTCACCCTCATCGAAGTCCTCGTCGTCATGGTCGTTGTCGCGGTGATCCTGGCCATGATCGGCCTGCGCGTCGGCGGCGACGAGCATCGCGCGGTGCGCGAGGAGGCCGAGCGCCTGGCGCTGCTCATGCAAAGCGCTCAGCAGGAGGCGATACTGCAGGGCACGGTTCTGGGGTTGACGGTCGCCGAACAGGACTATCATTTCCTGCGCTTGGTCATCGATCAGGAGACAAGAAAGCCGCGCTTCGAGCAGATCGAGGGCGACGACGTGCTCAGGCCGCGCCTGCTGCCGGCGGCCATGAGCGTGCGCTCGGTGCTGCTCGACGGCGCCCCGGCCGGCACCGATCCGATCGTCTTCACCCACACCGGCGAGCTCATGCAGGCCGTGACGATCACCTTCGCCCAGGGCGAGGCGCGCTGGCGCGTCGAGGGCGGGCTGGACGGGCGCATCGTAGCCGTGGCGCCGAATGGTTGAGGCCGGACGGCCGCGCAGGTCAGGACCGCGCGCCAGGTGCCGGATCGCGGGGTTCACCCTGGTCGAGGTGCTGGTCGCGCTGTCCATCCTGGCCATCGCGCTCGCCGCGGTGCTGCGCACCGTCGGCCAGGCCGGCTACACCAGCATCGCCCTCAACGATCGGGCCCAGGCGCTGTGGGTGGCGCAGGATCACATGACGCGCCTGCAGATCGTGCGTGCCTGGCCGGAGCCGCGCACTTCCACCGGGACGACGCAGTGGGGCGGGCGCGAGTGGCGCTGGCGCGAGCAGGTGGTGACCACGCCCAACCTGGGCATCCGCCGGATCGAGATCGAGGTGCGCTCGGCCGATGACCGCGAGTCCTTGGCGCGGGTCGCGGGCTATCTGCGCAAGCCGCCGCCATGATCGCACGGACCCGCGGCTTCACCCTGTTGGAAGTGCTGATCGCCATCGCCATCTTTGCGATAGTATCGGCGATGGCCTATGCGGCGCTCAATCAGGTGTTGATCGCGCGCGACCGGTTGGAGGCCGAACGCGAGTTCTGGCGCGCGCTGAGCATGACTTTTCTGCGCCTGGAGGACGACCTGTCGCAGGTGCGGAACCGCGGGGTGCGGACCATCAGCGGATTCGGCGACAACGACCCGGCGATGCAGGTCCGGGCGACCGACACGCGCGCACTCGGCGAGCCGACGCTCACGCTCACGCGCGGCGGTGTTTTCCTGGTCGACGATTATCTCCCGAAGAACGAGGACGACGACGCGCGCGAGACGCGCCGGCCGCCGCGCAGCGATCTGCAGCGCGTGGCCTACCGGCTTAATGACGGCAAGCTGTGGCGCATCACCTGGCCGCAGCTCGATCCCGCGCCGCAGACCGAGCCGGTCGAGACCGAGCTGCTCGGCGATGTCGAGGACTTCAAGATTGCGGTATTCGATCCCGCCGATGGCCGGCGCCGTGACTCCTGGCCGCCAGGACCGCCGGCCGGCGGCCAGAGCCCGCCGGCGCAGCCACTGCCGCGCGGCGCCGAGGTCAGCCTGACGCTGCGCGGCCGCGGCGAATTCGTCCGGCTGTTCCTGATCCATGAATAGCCGCCGCCAACACGGGCTGGCGCTGATCACGGCGGTGTTCATCGTCGCCATAGTGACCACCATCGCCGCCTACCTGGCGCTCGGCCAGCAGGTCTGGCTGCGCCAGGCGCAGAGTTTCTTCGACCGTGGCCAAGCCGGCAAGGTCGCCGACGGGGCGCTGCAGTGGGCGATGTTGATGCTCGAGGACGACGCCAAGAACAACAACACGAACAAATACGACGAGCCCGGCGAAGACTGGGCGCAGCCGCTGCCGGCGATGCCGGTCGAGGGTGGGGCGGTCGGCGGGAGGATTCGCGACGCCCAGGGATATTTCAATCTCAACAATCTTATCCCTGGCGGAAACAACACCCAGCATGACGTGCTGTTGTTCGCCCGGCTGTTGACTAACCTGCGTCTCGATCCGGCGCTTGCCAATGCGGTGATCGACTGGATAGACCCGGGCGGCGACGCGGGTGCAGGTGGCGCCGAGGATACATATTACCTTACGCTGCAGCCTCCATACCGCGCCGCCAACCAACCGCTGACCAGCGTCGACGAGCTGCGGCTGGTGCGCGGCTTCACGCCGGAGGTGCTGAAGGTGCTGCGCCCGCATGTGACTGTCCTTCCGGATACCGCCCCGGTCAATATCAACTTCTGCAGTGCCGAGGTGCTGGCGGCGCTGTTCGAGAATTTTACGGTGGACCAGGCCAAGGCGCTGATCGAACAACGCGACGGCAGCGGTGCCGGCAGCAGCGGCAGCCCGTTCAAGGACAAGAATGATCTTAAGACGCTCGCCGGCGTCGATCCAGCGCCGGATGCGCCCTATGACGTCAGGAGCGACTACTTCGTCGTCGATCTCACCACCCGGTTCGGTCGCCTGACCGAGCGCCGCGAGACGCTGGTGCGTCGCCAACAGGGAAAGACGAGCGTCATATGGAAGACCCGCAGCCTGATGATACCGGCGGCTGGGGACGACGAAGGTGAAGACGAAATCGAGCGGGAAAGCGCGGCGCGGGCGCCGCGTGGCCCCACCGGCTGAACCACGGCATAATGCACGGCTGGGAGGATGACACAAACCCCGATGCTGAAGGCTGAACGCAAAAACCGACTGGCGGCGGGCGCGCCGGACGCCGGCGCGCGCCGTTTCATGCCGCGCCTCGGCCTGGTCGGCGGCGGCGTGTTGTCGCTGCGCCTGCCCGAGGGCTGGCCGGAGAGCGGGCTGCCGCTCGCCTGGCACTGGCAGGGCCTGGGCGGCCAGGCGCTCGAGGGCGCGGTCGAGCGCTTGAGCGAGCTGCCGCCGCAGGTCGCCGGTGCCGCGGTGCGGGCCTGGACGCCGCCGGCCGACACGCTGCTCACCCAGGCCCGGATCCCGACCCGTGCGCGCGCCAAGATCCTCCAGGCGCTGCCCTATGCGCTGGAGGAGCAGTTACTCGGCGAGCCCGAGACATTGCACTTCGCCTTCCGGCCGCGCCCCGACGGCAGCCTGGCGGTCGCGGTGACCGCGAAGGAGCGCCTCACGGCCTGGACCGGGGCGCTCAAGGCCGCCGAGCTCGATGTCGAGAGCCTGTGCCCGGCGAGCCTGTTGCCGGCCTGGGAGGCCGGCCGGTGGTCGCTCGCGCTGGACGGCGACCAGTTGCTGGTGCGCACCGACGAGACCGGCGGTTTCGTCTGCCTGCTCGGCGACGGCGGCGAGGTGCCGGCCGAGCTTGCGCTCGCGATCGAGGAGGCGCGCGGCCGCGAGGCGGCGCCGGGCGGCCTGCGGGTGGCGGGCGCCGCCGGCCGCATCGACACCGCCGCCTGGGCGCAGACGCTCGGCCTGCCGGTCGAGCCCGCCGAGGGTGGGTTATGGGGTGACGTGCCGGCGGTCGCGCCGATCAATCTGCTGCAGCGCGAATTCGGGCCGAGCGCGAAGTCGCGCCAGGCGCTGTACCGGCTGCGGCCGGCGGCGATCATGCTGGGAATCTGGCTGCTGGTGGGCCTCGGTTTCAACGGCTGGGACTGGTGGCAGCTCAGCCGCCAGCACCAGGCGCAGCGCGCCGAGATGCTGGCGCTGTTCCAGCGCAGCTTCCCCGAGGCGCGCGCGGTGGTCGATCCGGCCTTGCAGATGGAGCGTAACCTCGCGACCCTGCAGGCCAAGAGCGGCCGCGGCGGGCCGGACGATATGCTGTCGCTGCTGGCGCGCGTCGCGCCGGCGCTCGGCGCGCAGGCCGGCGCCACGCTGCGTGGCCTGCAGTACGGCGAGGCGAGCCTCACGGTCGATATTCAGCTCAAGGACTACCAGGGCGTGGAGACGCTCAAGAACGGCCTCGCCGCCCAGGGCCTCAAGGTCGAGGTGCTGAGTGCCAGCCAGCGCGGCGAGCAGGTCGAAGCGCGCCTGCGGGTCAAATCGGAGAAGCGCGCATGAAGCTGCCGGCGCTCGGATTCCTCGATCCCTATCGCGACCGCTGGCGGGCGCTGGCGCCGCGCGAGCGGCTGGTGATCGCCGTGGGCGCCGGCGTGCTCGCGGTGATTCTGTTTTATCTGTTGTTGTGGGCGCCGATGCAGAAGGAGCTCAAACGCCTGCGCACGACCGTGCCCCAGGACGGCGCGCGCGTCGCGCAGATGCGCGTGCAGGCCATGCAGGTCCAGCAGCTGCGCATGAGCGGCGCGCGCCTGCACGGCGGCGGCAACATCCTGGCGGTGGTCGAGCAGACCGCGACCGCGCGCGGCTTCAAGCCGAACATCACGCGCATGGAGCCGGAGGGCGTCAACGGCGCCAACCTCGCGATCGACGGCGTCGTGTTCAACACGCTGGTGTCCTGGCTCAACGAGCTTCAGGCTCAGCACGGCATGCGCGTCGAAAGCGCCAGCCTCGACGGCGCCGCCGGGCCCGGCACCGTCAAGGGCCGGCTCCTGCTGCGCGGACCGGCGTCATGAAGAAGGGTTGGATCGGCTACGCGCTGCTCGGTGCGGCGTTCTATTTGGTCTTCCTCTTGGCCGCGGTGCCGGCCGCGTGGTTCGCCTGGGGGCTGGCGCGCGCCACGCAGGGTGTGGTGAGTCTCAGCGCGCCGGTCGGCAGTATCTGGTCGGGCAGCGGCGCCTTGGTGGTGCACCGCGCGCCCGAGCCGCCGCGGCAGCTCGGGCGCGTCAGCTGGGGCGTCAATCCGCTGTGGCTCGTCACCGGCCGGCTCGGTTTGGGCGCGGCGCTGGAGGTAGCCGGCGGCGGCGAGGCGCGCGGGCGGGTGCGGCTCGGGGTCGGATCGATCGTGGTGCGCGACCTTTCCGCCAGCTTCGCCGCCCAGATATTGCCGAGCCTGTATTCGCCGGCGGCGCTGCTGGATCCGAAAGGCCGGGTGGATGTGCGCGCCGAAGAGCTCCTGCTGGACCGCGCTAATGTCTCCGGCCGCGCCGAGATCAACTGGCAGGGCGCCGCCACCAGCCTCAGCAGCGTCCAGCCGCTGGGGGACTACCGGCTGATCTTCGAAGGCCAAGGTGCCAGCGCCGCCGTGCGCCTCGAGACGCTGAGCGGCGAATTGGACCTGAACGGAGCGGGTCAATGGCAGGTCCAGACCGGCCAGCTGAATTTCAATGGCACGGCCGCCGCGCGCAGCCGCGCCGAAGAGCTCGGCACGCTGCTCAGGTTGATGGGACCGGACCAGGGCGGGGGGCGGCATGCTTTCTCGATTCAGAAGGTTCTTTTGCCCGGCCAGTGAGTGGCGTATCGAACGGCGTGTTGGCTTCAGACACGAACTTCGCGAACGTCCGAGGAATCATGAACGCCTTGGGGATGGGTTTCGCTCGGTTGCACATGCTTCGCGTTCGAGGCTGGGGGACGGGAGTTGTCTTACGGTTGGGGGCGTGTCGGCTATACTTGGGAGGTCGCACGCGGCGGTGCGCGTTGCGACCCAAGACCGCGTGCTGTGCATCGATCGGGTATGTGTCGGGTCGACAGTGTGCCGGAAGCCGGGGCGGCGACGCAGGCTCGACGCATGATGGCCTGGCGTTTGGTCCGCACATGAGGCGTGCATGACGAAGAGACCCGCAAGAACGGAATTCCTGGTATTTGGATCGCCGCAGATCGACGACAGTGAAGTCGACGAGGTGGTCGCCAGCCTGAGGTCCGGCTGGCTCGGCACGGGCCCCAAGGTTGCCCGTTTCGAGCACGATTTCTCCGCATACAAGGGTATCGAGGAGTCGCGCGTGGCGGCCGTCAATTCATGCACTGCCGCCTTGCACGTGAGCCTGATCGCCTCCGGTGTTCAGCCGGGGGATGAGGTCATAACCACTGCGATGACGTTCTGCGCCACCGTGAACGCGATTATCCACGCCGGTGCGACCCCGGTGCTCGCCGACATCGATCCGGTATCTATGAATATCGATCCCGACCGGATAGCGGAGAAGATCACTCCCAGGACCCGGGCGATCGTTGTCGTGCACTTCGCCGGTCGACCATGTGCCATGGCGCGAATCATGGCGCTGGCCGAGCAGCATCGTCTCAAAGTCATCGAAGACTGCGCCCACGCGATCGAAACCACCTACCACGGACAGCCCGCAGGCACCTTCGGCGACTTCGGCTGCTTCAGTTTCTATGTCACGAAGAACGTCGTGACCGGAGAGGGTGGAATGGTGATCGCATCCCGCGCGCGTGACATCGAGCGCGTCAAGGTGCTCGCGCTGCACGGCATGACCAAGGACGCGTGGCGGCGGTTTGGTGACGCCGGATTCAAGCATTACCAGGTCGTCGAGTGCGGGTTCAAGTACAACATGATGGACTTGCAGGCGGCAATCGGCATACATCAGCTCGGTCGCGTCGAGACTAGCTGGCATCGCCGCCGCGCGGTTTGGGATCGATATCAGGCGGAGTTGTCGGATTTGCCGGTCACCCGTCCCGCGGAACCGGAGGCCGACACGCGCCATGCCCTGCATCTGTACACGATACTCGTTGAGCCCGGAACGAGCGGTGTCGCGCGCGATGCCTTTCTCGATGAAATGACGAAGCGCAAGATCGGCGTCGGGGTGCACTATCTCAGCATTCCCGAGCACCCTTACTACCAGGACCGCTTTCGCTGGCGGTCCGACGACTACCCGAACGCTCAACGGGTCGGGCGGGCCACCGTGAGTCTGCCCTTGTCGGCCAAGCTCAGCGATGATGATGTGACCGACGTCATCGCTGCCGTCCGGGACATCCTGCTTTGACCGGACGGGTATCGGCGAATGGGTGAACTAAAGGACAAGGCACGGCAGTACGCCAAGATGTTCGGTGGCGCGGCCGCGCTTTCCGATGCGGCGGTGCGAGGCGTCAAGGCCGACAAGATCCGCGCCGTGCTCCGCGATGCGGGCGCCCTGGAACCGGGCCGGTTCCGTGTGCTCGACGTGGGCTGCGCCAGCGGCCTGATCCTGAGGCGGTTGGCGGACGACGCGGAGTTCGGCGTTGGAATCGACATGGATGACGGTGGTATGTGGAAAGCCGGCGACAGACTGGCATTCGCGCGTGCCGATGCCGAGCATCTTCCCTTTGCGGCGGAGACGTTTGACGTCGTCATCTGTAACCATGTGTATGAACACACCGATGAGCCCGAACGCATGTTGAGGGAAATCGCCCGCGTGCTGCGCCCAACGGGCATCTGTTATTTCGCGGGACCCAATAAGTATGATCTGGTCGAGCCTCACTACGGCCTGCCGTTGCTCAGTTGGTTGCCGCGCCCGCTGGCCGATCGTTATCTTCGATGGACGGGTCGGGGTGCGGCCTACACCGAGCGGCCCCGTTCGCTGAGCGGATTGCGACAGCTGGTCAGGCAGTTTCACGTGACGGACTATACCGGCGCGATCGTTAACGATCCCACCCGGTTTCACGCGACTGACATCCTCGCCCCGGGTTCCCTCAAGCAGTGGCTGGCCAAGGCGGTGTTGCGGGCGGCGCCATTCGTTTTTCCCGGATTCGTCTACGTGCTGCGCAAGCGACGGGATGCACTTTGACGATGAGTGATTGTTCTGTTGCTCAGCATGCGAAGCCACGATGATCGGCCTCGTCCGACGAATGATGTCCATTGTAAACCGGGTGCTGGCCGTTGTGGACCCGCTGTTCAGTGCTGACGGACCGGCGCAGCCCGACCCGCTGTTTATCGTCGGCGCGCCGCGCTCAGGGACCACGCTGGTCTATCAGATAGTCACGCAGCAGTTTCGGTGCGCATATTTCACCAGGCAATTCAATTACGCCTATGGGGCGCCGAACCTGCTCGCCAGGATGCTGCGACCATTCTGTCGTCGACCGGCGGCGGTGTTCGAGTCCAACTATGGGAGCATCGCCGGCTGGCGCGCGCCGGCCGAAATCGGAAATTTCTGGTTCCGCTGGCTGCCCCAGGATGGTGTGGACGGACATTACGTCGAACCGCGCGAAGGCGCCTTGGATGACTACGGCCGGATGCGGGATACGGTCGGGTCCCTGGCGCGGATCTTCGGTGCGCCGCTGGTGTTCAAGAGCGTCTATCTCTCGATGGCCATCGGCGTACTGGCAGCGATCTTTCCGGACGCGCGTTTCGTGTTCGTGCGACGCGATCCTTTCTTCACCAGCCAGTCGATACTGGTCGGCCGGCTCAAGCGGCGCGACCCGGACGCGTGGTGGTCGGTCAAGATCCCGGGCTACCGGGACCTTGCTGGCCAACCGCTCTGGTATCAGGCCACGGAGCAGGTGTGTGCGACCGAACGCATCGTCGAGCGTGATCTGGCGCGCCATGCGGACGGACGGCATTTCGTCATTAACTACGAGGAACTGTGCGCGCGACCGCGCGACATCGTGGAGCGCCTGGCCGCCTGGTTGCCGGAGGGTTTCGAGCGCTATGCCGATCCTGCCTTGCCGGACGCCTTCCCGGTATCGCGGCGTATCACCGTGTCTGAGGAGACCGCGGATCGGATCAGGACGCAGCTCCGGGAACGGAATCGGTGGACCGCAACGTGAATCCGCCGGCGAACTGGCCGGGTCGGCTGCGGTTGGCGCTCGGCTATCTGCTGTTCGCGGCGGCCGTTGTGTATGCGCTGCGTCGCTCGCCGGACAGTCTCGCGTCGCTGCAGTGGGGATGGCTGGTGGCCGCGGCCGGGGTGATGGTCGCGATGCTCGTCCTGCAGATGGCGCAGGTCGTGGTATTTTTGCGTTGTCATGCGGTCCGAAACGGCCGCTACTGGCCGCTCATGTTCGCCGTCAAGAAGGGTATCCTGAATTCGGTGCTGCCGGCACGCACCGGCACCTTGGTGCTCATGTACATGCTCACGCGCTATTATCCGGTGACCTGGAGGCAGTATCTGACCTTTGGCATCGTGGCCGCCGTGGTGTCGTTGGCGGTGAGTGCTGTCGCGCTTGCCTGGCTGTTAACTCCTCCCGTGGCTTTCATCGGTGGGGTGTCTGCGTTGGTGGGGGGCGTGTATCTCATGCGACGTTTTCCGGTTGTGCCCTATGCGCGCGCCCTGCCTCAGATCCTGCTCATCGGTTTTGGTCTGTATGGGACCATGCTGCTGGCGTTCTGGTGCATCCTTCGTGCAATGGGCGTTCAGATCGGGCTGCGCGATGCCTCCTATTTCGCGGTCGCGCTGAATATTCTGTCCCAACTGTCGATCACGCCTGGCAATATGGGCGTTCGCGAGCTGTTGATGGGAGCGGTGGCGCCTTATCTCACCCTGTCCGCGGCCACAGGAATCCTGGCCGGCGGCATCTTTCACGTCATTCGTACCGTAGTCTATGCGGTCTGTCTCGGTAGCCTCGAGGTGCTGGCGTTGCGTTACCCGACCCTCAAACCGAAGGCCTTGGAGGATTCCGCTCCGGGCGCATAGGAATTTTTCCGTCTGGCGCGGAATCCTCGCGCTGGCGCAGCCGTTTCGGCAGGACTCGAGGCCGGTGTGGACAAGCGGGTGGCCGTGCGCCGGAACCGGCGCCGTCGGGTCGCAACCGGTCAGGTCAGTATCTGGTATATGCGTTCCGCGATGTGGAACATTCGGCACGTCAGCGGGCGGATCGCCACGGTGAGCGTCGTGTGCGTGCGGGTGGTTCCGCCCCATTTCTCCTTGTAGCGCACCAGCGTTGGCTGCCCGGGCGGGGACGCCATGAGGTTGAATTGCTGTGCGCCGTGCCGCTGCGCCCATTCGATCGCGCTGCCCATCAGCAGGTCCATGGTGCCGAGCGGCTTGTGGGCCTGATCCGTTCCGGCGTGCAGATAGTATCCGGTCGAACGATGCAGGGCGGCGACGAGAAATCCCATTGCCTCCCCGTCGTGGACGGCGAGCAGGCATCGCAGTCTCGTCGATGCGGCGGACAGGCGCAGCAACTCATGAAAGTACTCCCGCGTGTAACGCATGTTCCCGCGGTGGCGCGACAAGGTTTCGCGGTAGAGCCGATACATGAGATCGGCGTGCGCGGGGTCGCTGGCATCCACCACGACGGTGCCGTGGCGACGGGCCTTGGCGACATCCCGCCGCGCCGCGGCATGCGCCTGCAGGTGCCAGTCGCCAAGTCCGACGACGGCGGTTTCGGGGGTTTGGGCGGTGCGGCCGTGGAGCGACGTCGGCGGGTCGAAGGCACTGATCGGCAGACGCAGGCAGTCGGGCAGCAGCGGGGAGCGGGTGGACCTCCAGGTGGCGATCAGATCGTCATCGAGCCCGGTCGCGCCCAGGCAGCCGCCTACCGGGAATCCGAGATAGCCGATGCGGAACGGTCCGGCCTGAAACACGTTGACGACCGCACCATGACCGGCATGCTCGTCCCAGATGTACACCGACCTGGCTTCGAGGCCGCGTTCCATCACCCGTTGCCATCCCGATTGAAAGAACAGGGCGTTTTCGGAATCGCAGCGCGACTCCCAGCCCTCGGGCGGCGAGCGGTCGACGGTGATGCGGCTCATGGCAGGATTCGTACCGTCAGAATCCGAGAAAACCGCGCAGCCGCACGCAGGCATCGGCGACACTGAACTCCGGCCGGGCCCGGCGCAGGGCGGCTGTGAAACTGGCCGGCGGCGTGCGCAGCGCGCGCTGCAGCGCGGCCGTAAGTGCGGGTGTCGAGACGTCGGCGGCGGCGAAGCCGACCTGATGGGTGGCCAGCAGCACCGGCAGATCGCCGACCGGCATCGCAATAACGGGGCACGCCGCCTGCATGGCATCGGAAAAGACCACGGGGACGCTCTCGATGCGCGACGGGATGACCAGGTAGTCGGCCCAGGCAAGGAGCCCTTCCGCCTCGGCCTTGCCGAGGTAGCCGAGCAGCGATACCGGACGACCTTCGGTCTGCAGCCCGGCGGCTTGTGCCCGTACCAGCGATTCGAGCGGCCCACCGCCCGCGATGCGTACCTCCTCGACGCAGGTCCAGTCGGACGGTGACAGAGCCCGCAGGCTGGTCAGGAGCAGGTCGATGCCCTTGTTGCGGTGCCAGCGTCCCAGGAAGGCGAGCCGATAGGGCGGCGCGGCGCGCAACGATTTCACGCCCGTGGCACCCAGGTTGCGCACGCTGGGTAGAAAGTCGCAGGACCGATCACTGATCGCCTGGACCTCCCGTTTTAGTTCGTAACCATCTGCAAACGAGTGACTGGCGTCGCGCAGCACGCGGCGCAATACGCCACGGACGACGGGAATCCGGGCGAGCGTCCAGATGTCGCTGCCCAGCGCCCAGGTGCTGTATGGGATGCCGTGGGATTTCAGGAGCCGGCGCGCCCAATAGCCCGACGGCAGCACCCATAAGGCCAATACGTGATCGATAGGGTGGTCGGTGGCCACGGCGCGCAGCGCGCGTCCCCCAGCGCTCAGGGTCGAGACGATGGCGCCCCAATGAAGCGGATTGGCCGGCGAGAGCGTGGACAAGGGTCGGCCCGGTGCGGCAAAGCGCCGGACGTGAACCTCGCCCAGTTGCTCCGATGTGGTCACCGCGCCGGGCGCCACGACGGTCACGGTGACCGAACGCGCAAGCTCGCTGGCGAAGTCGGCGACGAATGAGCCGGCCGCCTCGCGACCGGCCTGATCGGCGGGAAACGAGGTGGTGACTATGGTCAGGTGCACGACCTGTCCTTGACGAGGACGAGCCGGTAGGCGTGCGGCATCATGCCGTCGGCCGGAGCGATACGTGAGATCAACCAGGACAGCAGGTTGTTGACCAAGACGATGGGGAGCAGGAAGATCGACAGCAGGGAAAGCGGGTTTCGGCGCTGGAGCGCATTCAATACGGTCTTGCTCAGCGCGATGTTGAATGCCAGTGCGGCGGTTTCCAGCGGCTCGCCGATGCTGTGCTGCCGCTCGACGCGGAATCCGTGCTCGCTGGCGAGCCGTTTCAATCCATGGACCGTCCAGCGCTGGAAATCATAAGGGGCGTCGTGTATGGGGTAGAGGAAGGGTACCTGGAGGATCAACAGCCCGTCCCGGCGGACGACGCGGCCGATCTCGGCCAATACCCGTCGCGGGTCCGGGACATGTTCGAGCACGTCAAGGAGCAGGACGCAATCCACGCTGGTCGACGCGAACGGCAGCGCGGCGGCGTCGGCGAAGACCGATGGTCGGCTCCGGTAGAGCCCATGTCCGGTGAGATAGTGATCCAATCCGATGTAGTCGCAGGCGGCGTCGAGGTAGCGGCGGATCTTCATGTCGGCACAGCCGATGTCGAGCACGATACCGCGGGCCAGCATGGCGACCTCGGCGCCGGTCTCGGCGTTATGACGGAATGCGAACCACTGGGGATGCAATGGCGTTCCCTTGAGGCCCGAGACCCAACGGCGGAGCGTTGTGCAGACCATTTCGATTTCCCGCCTCAGTCCGACGGCAAGCTATGGGCGTGTCCTGACGACCGCCGTGCGCAGCCGTGTATCGCCGCGACGGTCACTCGCCGGTTCTCGAATACAGCAGGTTGGTGATCTGTTCCGAGACCAGCCCGATCAGGAAAATCAATACCGAGGTACTGAGCAGGAGCGCGCTCATGTTGGTGAAGCGCCCGGAGGTGATGAAGGTTTGAATATAGTGCAGAAGGCCGGCGGTGAAAAACGCCAGGCTGATCGGCACGAACAGCTTGAGCGGCGAGTAGAGGGTGCCGACGCGGAATATGATCAGCAGGAAACGGATGCCGTCCTTCGCCAGGCTGATATGGCTGTTTCCCGCGCGCGTGCCGGCGTGTATCGGCACATAGGAAACCGAATAGCCGGCACGAAAGAAAGCCATGGTGATGGTGGTCGGGTAAGAGAAGCCGTTGGGAAGCAGATAGATGAACTTTCGGAACCGCTCGGCATTGACGGCGCGGAAGCCGCAGGTCAGATCCGGAATCGGGTGTCCGACCATCCAACTGGCCAGGCGGTTGTAGAAGGCATTCGCCAGACGCCGCCCGATGCTGGCCTGGGTGGCGCCGGAGCGCACGCCGACCGCCATGTCGCAGCCGGCGTCGATCTTCTCGAGGAGACGGGCGATGTCGGCCGGATCGTGCTGGCCGTCGGCATCGAGAAAAACGATGACCTCGCCGCGGGCAGCGCGCGCCCCCGATTTCACGGCCGCGCCGTTGCCCATGCTATAGGGGTGGTTGACTATCTCAACAGCATGGGTCCGGCATATCTCAGCCGTGTTGTCCGACGAGCCGTCGTCGACGACGATGATCTGCGCGTCCGGATGGCGTTGTTTCAGCTCAGGAAGCACGCGGCGCAGCCCTTCTGATTCGTTCTTGGCTGGAAGTACGATGCTGAGCGGCGGTTTCATAACGATTGATTATAGTCGTTGGCGTTGACGGCCACGTATGGCGGCGAGCATGCAGCGGATCCGCACGCCACACCGCGGCCACCGTAGGGGCGCGGCGGCCTGGCCAGGGTATTCTAGGACAGCCTGGCATGCATGGATAGCGATCGCCGTCGATCCCCGCAGCCGGTCGACAGCAACTGTTCCGGGCGCCGCGCCGCATTGGTCGGGTCGGCGGACGGTCATAAAGTCAGCGCCAATTCGCGTTCGAGCGCCTTTATCCGGTCGGGGTACTGTCCAAAGACGTTCATCGCCTTCAGCCGGGCGAACTGCTCCCGTGCCTCCGTCTCGCGCCCCATCGCCATGAGGAGTTTTACGAGATTGATCCGGTACTGCGGCTCGCCGGGGTGCGCCTGCACCGCCGCCTCGAAGGATTCCCTGCCTGCCTCGAAGCTGTTCAGCCGGTTGATCAGGAAGCTCCCGCGCAGCGTCAGCATATCGGCGTAGACGAATTTCGTCCTGGCGAGATTCGGGTTCTGAAAGGCAGCGTCGATGACCGATCGCATCTGGTCGTTGGTGATCGGGCACTGCGTTTCCTGACACAAGATCAATTGCTTGAGGCTGACCACGGTATTGGGCGCGATCGGCTGATGCAAGAGCTTGTGCTTGATGCCTTCGATCCAGGACGGGTCCAGTTCCTTGGCGATCTTGGAGGCAAAGATAATGAGCGCGGATTCCGCTGCAATGCTCGCATCGCCAAGCGAACGGGCCTGCTCGAAATACCGGATGGCCGGCGCCGGGTCGGTGATCTGGCCGGCGAGCACCAGGTGGGCGAAAATCCGGCCGGCGCCGTAGTTTGCCCGAACGGACTCGGGATGGTGGCGGACCTCGTGTATGGCCTGGTCGACGTTGTTGCTCCACTGACCGGCGCGCAGCCAAGTGAGGGTGAACAGCGCAGCGATGAGCGCGACTAGCGCCAGCGGAAACAGCCGGTGCAGCGCCCCGGTGCTTGCGCCATTCAGCAACAAATACACCAACGCGAACATTATGCCGAAACCGGCGAGATAGTTGCGGTGCTCGAAGGCAATTTCCAGTGGCAGGATGGTCGATTCGAGGATATGGCCGGCGAAGAACCACATCACCGCGAGGCTCAGGATCGGGATTTTGCGTCTCCATAGCACGCTGCTGAGCAGTGCCGCGAAAAGCGCGATCACGGCGAATAATGTGCTTATCGGTTTGAACAGGCTTGTGGAGATCATGAAGTCGTCATGATAGAGGCCCAGTTCCCCGAGCGAGGGCGCAAGTATCAACTTCAGGTAAAAGACCAGGACGCGCGCTTCGGTGAGCAGACGTTCCCACGGCGTGAACGAGCGGACCGCGTAGCCATAGAGGAAGCGCTCGGGGTCGATAATCATCCATAAAAGCGCGCCGACTGCCGGCAGTGCCAGCACGATGACGAAAAACACGATGACCGGTTTGCTCCACCGGTTGTCGTGAGCGCGGAAGCCGAAGACGGTGAATTCGACGACGAACATGTACAAGGGCAGCAGGGCGCCGTTCTCCTTGCTCAGCACCGCCAGCAGGCCGAAGACCAGCAGGGCGGACAGGATCAGGGATAGCCCGGGCCGGCCTTCCCAGAGCCGGAGGCGGCCAAGGACGTAGAGACACAAGCCAAGCACGGTGAACAACGCGGCCAGGCTCGCCATGCGCTGGGCAACGAAGAGTACGCCGGTCAGGTTGAGCGGGTGCAGCATCCACACGGCGCTGGCCGCCAGGGCGGTCCAATAGATCCTATGATCAGGCAATGCCGGGCGGTGAATGCGTCGAAAGGCGTGCAGCAGCAGTGACGCCAGCCAGAACAGTGAAGCGCCGGTCAGCAGATGGATGACGAGGTTGACCAGCTTGAAGGAGAACGGCTTGATGCCGAAGAAGTAGTAGTTCAACGCGAAGCTGGTCATGCTGACCGGTCTTCGCAACATCCCCGATCCGGAGGAGAAGGCCGCCGCCTTCAGCGAGTCCAGATCGAGGCTGTCGATGTGAATCTGTTTGTTCTGCAGCAGGTTGGGAAAGTCGTCGAAGATGTAGTCGCCGGACAGGCCGCGATAGTAGGCGGTCACCGTCAGCGCCACGGCGACCAGGAATATCAGTGCGCGAATGACAGTGCGCCTATCTGGATTCATGATCAAAGACTGCTGGATGCGCGCGTTGCACGAGTGTGCGTTTCCATAGTGCATCGTAGGAACGGTGAGCGCCATGCGCCCGGCGTATTCTGGACCCTGCCGCAAGGTTAGCACTTTTCCGGGCGGCGATCGGATAAGCGGGACGTCGATCGGGGTCGGTGGTCGATTGCACAGCTGGTGCCCCGGCCTCACAACGATAATTGATTCATTCTGGTCGACGCACCACCAGTTTTACGGGCAATCAGACGCCTCGTCTCGGCGGTGGAACGTGTGGGAGTGATTGCCGATGGAGCAAAGTCAGGGGGTAAAAAAACGCCCCGCATCCGCGGGGCGTTTTCGTGAAGCAGATGATTAACGGCATCTGGCCGGTAGATACTTCGCAGGCGTGGTGGTG
>Ga0214471_10002040_pt1 | contig 15924 bp, 11 predicted proteins | sample RVTome_5_FD_207665 | JGI IMG/M metagenome (GOLD analysis project Ga0214471, IMG submission 207665) | Soil microbial communities from uranium-contaminated site in the Upper Colorado River Basin, Wyoming, United States - RVT142D155 | ecosystem: Environmental > Terrestrial > Soil > Contaminated >... | reverse complement strand
GAAGCGCGGCGATTCTATGCCGTCCACGAAGGCAAGCCGTTTCTGGATTCGTTGTGCGCGTTTATGTCATCGGGGGAGATCGTGCCGATGGTGCTGGAGAAGTATAATGCCGTCTCCGATCTGCGCCTGCTGATCGGCGCGACCGATCCCGCCAAAGCGGCGTGCGGGACCTTGCGCTTCGACCTGGCCGAGAGTCTGGAGCGCAATTCCGTCCACGCCTCCGACAGTCCCGAATCCGCCCGGACCGAAATCGCCTTTTTCTTTCAGGATTGACAGACACAGTCTCATCGCCCTACTCATGATCCTTTCGGATTTCCCTCACCCCAACCCTCTCTCCCTCGGCTTCGCTCGGGCCGTTCCGCCAGAGGGAGAGGGAGCCGAAATCCTCTCATTATGGGCGGTGGCGAGTCAATCCGCCGAAGTTGGATCGACGAGGGCGATGTCTACGCGCAGACACAACAAAGCCCAATCCGGTGATGGAATCGGCTCCAGCGACAGACGTTTGTCCGTCGCATGAGGTGCGGGCAACGATGCAGCGCAGCATCCCCTATGGCGGCAGCACGGTTTCCGTCTCGATTCCCGACACAGTTTCCGTCGCGCGATTTGTCCCGCCTCAGGCGGACAACGCCGACTCCCGGCAAATCCTGCAACGGGCGCTGAACAACCCGCTGGGCGCCCCGTCACTGGAACAGTTCGTTGCGGGTGCACGATCGATTCTCGTGGTGGTCAATGATGCGACGCGTCCGACGCCGACCGCGCAGCTTTTGGATCACATCCTGCCCGCGCTCTCCGCTGTGCCGGAGTGGACGATCATCACGGCCACCGGACTGCACCGTGCACCGACCGAGCCGGAGATACGCGGCATCCTGGGATCGCACTGTGATTCGACGCGCGCGCGATTTCTCATCCACGATGGACGCGACACCGCGACGTTGGTCCGGATCGGCAAGGGGGAGAAGTCTGTATTACTCAACAGAAGGCTGATCAATGCCGATCGCGTCATTGTCCTGACCTCGGTCGAGCCCCATTTCTTCGCGGGGTATAGCGGCGGACGCAAATCGTTGGTCCCCGGTTTGGCCGGGGCCGACACCGTGGAACGTTCCCATGCCGGCGCCATGTCGCCCCTGGCGCTGCCGTTGAATCTCGATGGCAACCCCGTGCGCGGGTACATCGTTCGCGCATCGGCTGTGATTCCATCAGCGCGGCTGTGGTCGGTGCAAGTCGTGCAGGACAGCCACGGACAAATAGCGGGAGCATTCGCCGGCGATATCGACGCGTCATTCGTAGCCGCTGCCGGGATGGCTCGTCGGTACTATGCCGTGCCGGTTCCACGACTCTATGACGTCATCATCGTGGCCGTTGGTCCGCCGCTGGATCTGAATCTGTACCAGGCGCAAAAAGGATGGGAGGGTGTCGCCGCCGCGGTACGTGACGGGGGCGTGGTCATCGTCGCCTCGGAGTGCGCCGAGGGAATCGGATCGCGATTCTATGAGGATCTGGTCCGTCGCCATCCCAACCCCGACGACTGGCCGGCGCTGGCCGATTGGCCCTACACGCTGGGCCTGCACAAGCTCGTGCGCATGGGACGCGCCCGAAAGCGATTCCGGCTGTGTTTGGCATCGGGATTGACCGCACAGCAGGTGGCGCCGTTCGGCTACGAGCCGTTTGCGCAGCTCCAGGACGCCGTCGATGCCGCCCTCTCCCACGTGGGCCGCGCCTCGTCGCATTTGGCAATAGTTGAGAATGGCGCCTTGACGACGCTTGTTCCACCCACATCGGCATTCGTATCGTAGCGCGCACCATGACTCCGGAGGATGGGAATGAATAGAAAAGTCACAGTGGTCGGCGCGGGAAATGTCGGGGCCTCGTGCGCCCTGTATCTGGCGGAGGCGAATCTCGCCGATGTGATGCTCATCGATGTGATCGAAGACATGCCGCAGGGCAAGGCGCTCGATCTCAGCGAGGCGGGACCCGTGCGCGGCTATGACGTGAAAGTCGAGGGCTCCAACGATTACGCCGCCGCCGAGGGTTCCGCGCTGGTGGTCATCACGGCGGGAATCGCGCGCAAACCGGGGATGAGCCGCGAGGATTTGCTCAACACCAACATCAAGATCATGGACTCGGTCATTACCGGAATCTCCCGGCATGCGCCCGGAGCGATGATTCTGGTCGTGTCCAATCCGCTCGATGTGATGACCCACCGCGCCTGGAAAAAATCGGGCCTGCCCGCCCACAAAGTCTTCGGGCAGGCGGGCGTGCTCGATGCGACCCGATTCCGCACGTTTGTAGCGATGGAACTCGGTTGCGCGATGACCGACACCCAGGCGATGGTACTCGGCGGCCATGGCGACTCGATGGTGCCGTTGCCGCGATACACCACCGTCGGCGGTGTGCCGATCACCGAGCTGATCGCGCACGACCGCATCGACGCGATCGTGCAGCGTACCCGCGACGGCGGCGCGGAAATCGTCAAGCTGCTCAAGTCCGGCTCCGCCTACTACGCGCCCGCGGCATCAACCGTTCACATGGCCGATGCGGTGCTCAATGATCGCAAGTCAATCCTTCCGGCATCGGCTCATCTCGATGGCCAGTACGGTTTGAAGGATGTCTATGTCGGTGTGCCGGTCACATTGGGCGCAGGCGGCATCGAGAAGATCCACGAATTGAAATTGGACAAATCCGAACTGGAGGCGCTGCAGAAATCCGCCAATGTCTACAAGGAGATCATCGCGGGGTTGGCGGCATAATCAGTCGACCTTCTTGCATTGATAGTTTCCCTCACCCCAGCCCTCTCCCACAGGGAGAGGGGGAGCGCTGCCTCTCCCGATCTCAATCTGACCAGGAGTTCATCCGTGCCCAAGAAATCCAAATCCCGTTCCAGCAAACTCACGCCGCCGGCCGACGGCAAATCCATCCGCGTGGTCGGCAACAAACGCATCATCCCCGACCATCCGATCATCCCGGTGATCGAGGGCGACGGCATCGGGCGCGACATCATGACAGCGACGCGTCGCGTGGTCGATGCCGCCGTGGAGAAGGCATCGGCAGGGAAGAAGCGCATCGCCTGGTTTGAGGTGTACGCCGGTGAGCGTGCCCACAAGGAATTCGGCGAATGGCTGCCGAACGACACGATCCGGGCGATCAAAACGCACATTGTTGCGATGAAGGGGCCATTGACCACTCCGGTCGGCGGCGGATTCCGCAGCTTGAATGTCACGCTGCGTCAGGTGATGAACCTGTACGCCTGTGTGCGTCCGGTGAAATACTACCCCGGCGTGCCCGCGCCGGTCAAGCGGCCCGAGGCGATGGATGTCGTGATCTTTCGTGAGAACACCGAGGATGTCTATGCCGGAATCGAATGGCGCAAAGGAACCAAAGAAGCCCGCGCGGTCATCGACTTTCTCAACAAGAAGATGAAAGTCAAAGTCCGCACCGATTCGGGCATCGGGATCAAGCCGATGTCGCAGACCGGATCGCAGCGGCTGGTGCGCAAGGCGATCCGGTATGCCATCGATCACAACCGACCGTCGGTCACGCTCGTGCACAAGGGCAACATCATGAAGTACACCGAAGGCGCTTTCCGCGACTGGGGCTATGCGCTCGCCGCCAAAGAGTTCGCGCAGCAGACGGTCACCGAGTCCGACTTGTGGCACCGTCTCGACGGCCGAATTCCCAAAGGCAAGATCGTGATCAAAGACCGCATCGCCGATTCGATGTTCCAGCAGATCCTGACGCGTCCCGATGAATACGATGTCATTGCCACGCCCAATCTCAACGGCGACTATCTCTCCGATGCCTGCGCCGCGCAGGTCGGCGGACTGGGCATGGCGCCCGGCGCCAACATCGGCGATCACATCGCGCTCTTCGAGGCGACCCACGGCACCGCGCCCAAGTATGCCGACAAGGACATGGTCAATCCCGGGTCGCTGATTTTATCGGCGGTGATGATGCTCGAATACATCGGCTGGACTGATGCCGCGCGCCTGATTGAAAGCGCACTGGCGAAGACGATCGCGCAGAAGGTGGTCACCTACGATCTCGCGCGCCAGATGGACGACGCCACGAAAGTCGGGACATCGGCCTACGCGGATCGGATCATACAGAATCTGTAGGGTGGACCGGATGAAGTCTCAGACATGCGCTTTTCCTCACCCGTCCCGCTAAGCTTCGCTTGCGGGACGACCTCTCCCACAGGGAGATGTTTATTTGCTCCCTCTCCCTCTGGCGGAACGTCCCGAGCGAAGCCGAGGGAGAGAGGGTTGGGGTGAGGGACAGCGAAGTGGGAGATATCATGCGCCGCGCCAATTGCCGCTGGACCCAACCGCCTGCGATTGATTACACTGCATCCCCCCGCGAGTCTTTCGCGGCGTGAACCGGGGGTCGTGATTCAATGATCGCTACCAGCGATTTCCGCAAAGGACGCAAACTCAAAGTCGACGGCGACCTCTGGGAGATCGTCGACTTCCAGAACGCCCGCACCGCCCAGCGCCGCGCCAAGGTGACCACCAAGCTGCGCAACCTCCGCACCGGGCAGGTCCTCGAGCGAGTCTTTGCCTCCGGCGAGACATTTGAGGAGCCGGAATTCGAGCATCGCTCACTGCAATACATGTACACCGACGGTGACACGTGGCATTTCATGGACAACAAGTCCTACGAACAAGTCGAACTCCACGGGGAGCATGTCGAAGGTTACGCCGAATTCCTCATGGACTACGAGAGCTACAAGATTCTCTACTTCGAAGGCAAACCGATCTCGCTGGATCTGCCCGCGTCGGTGATTCTCGAAGTCACCGACTCCGAACCGGGGGTCAAGGGCGACACGGTTTCCAATCTCACCAAAAATGCCACGGTCTCGACGGGGCTGGTGGTCAAGGTCCCGCTCTTCATCAAAGTCGGCGACAAGATCAAAATCGACACCCGCTCGAAAGAGTATCTCGAACGCGCCAACATGTGATCGGCAACCGCACATTTGGGCTGAGGTGGCCCGGACCTCGAGGCGTGTTGAAAAACCCTCACGTGACTTTGGCACGTTTTTCGTGAACATTATCAACCGATCGTCATTCCGAGCCCTTCGGGCGAGGAATCTCCAACGAGTTGTCGGCAGCCGCGCGCGCAGCGAGACCCCTCGCTTCGCTCGGGGTGACATTGAAGTGGGTTTTTCCAACACGCCCCTCGGTCCGGGTTTCAAGATCACCGATCAAGGTCAGTGGCTCAAACAGTGCAGTGCCCACCGCCCGCCAACAAACACGAGAAAAGCGATTCAGCATGTCAGGTGAGGAAGTTATGTTAGCAGAAACGGAGAGCGCTCTGGATGTACAGCATTCGCTCCGTTGAGCAGTGATCTCGAGTTTGCAAGCGCGGGTTGCAAGAGGGCTCCATGGCCATTGAAGTAAACGACATCTATCATCAAGCCTTCGAAGCACAGCGGCACGCCTCCGACTTCAGAGCCAGAATCATAGGGGGCTGGCTCGCGATGTACACCGCATTCGGAGCCCTATTCGTTTGGGTTTGGGCCGACCGCGCAGATGTGGCACCTATTGTGTTGATGTTGGCTGCGGCGTTGACCCCTGCGTGGTGGACCGCGGATCGGAGGAATCGCCCAGCCATCCAGGAGGCGAAGCGGATTGGACGTAGCATTGAGCAAGACTCCACCGTTCCGATCCCGGCGGAGCGCCGGTTCTTTTCAGGATTGGAAAAGGGTGTGAGTCATGGGGCCATAATCGACGGATTTGGTGTCGTTTCGATTGCTACTTTGATCATCCTCGCTACTGTGCTCTGGACTTGGGGACCACAATCCGTGGGGGCAGTCAGCGCTGCGCCGGACACAAGTGTCGATTCAGCTACCGTCTCCCAACCTACCTTGGACACCGTTTTCGTCGATAAGTTGACTGGGCACACCGAACAATTCGATCGCGCGATCGCCACTTACGGAGACACCATCGAATTGATGAACGTTGCACTGTTCACAGCTTTGGGGGTTTTTGGTCTTATATTTCCGATTATCTTCTTTTTCAATCAAGTGCAGTGGGATAGACGTCGAGAGAATGAAATCGCGACGCTTGAAAGTCGGTTGGAAAACGCCGAACGGTCACTTACGGGGGCTGTCCAAGAGGCAAAGGATGTTGCGAGCGGTTTCAGAGTTCACCTTGAGCACTACAGCGTAGCACTTACACTCTACGCTCTCGGAGCTGTTGGGATCGGATCGCACCCAGATGACCCGGTACGTTTGCGGAATGCTTTTGCCTCCCTCGCCTCGTGCCTCGCGGCGCTCACGACGGTGATGTGGACGGAAGATCTTCGTGCACTCTATAAAGGAGCCCTACAATTAACCTTGTATTGCGACCACATTGATTGGCGCACGATGAACCAGTACTCCGTGAGCCGACTTAAGGCAGCCCTGCAGGCTATGCAGCAATATGGCTGGGATAAGGACCCAGAGATATCAGACCTAATGAACAAAGTCTCTACATGGCTGGATAAGGAAGCAAGAGAGTTTCCGACGCCGTGAGAATAGGAGCTTAGGGTCCAACGAGTTGTCGTCGTGTTCCCATGCCCGCTCCAAATGCAACAAAAAAACCACCGGGCAACGAATCCCGCCGCCCGGCGGTTTGAAACATGTCACTGTGTGGCCCGGACCCTTGTGCCCATCAGGGTATGGTCCGGGTTTCGATCAACGGATCTTCTTTTTATGGCGCAGCTTGCGGAGGCGTTTCTTCCGCTTGTGCGTTTTGATCTTTTGACGCTTACGCTTTTTGCCTGAGGGCATTCATTCTCCACGATGGGCAGCGCCGCCGTGGGCGGACCACCCGCCACCGCCGTCTGCCATGCCTGGTCCGCGTCGGCGAACCAGCGCCAGTTAATCGATCGGCTGCTTAATAATCAAGTTCTTGAATTCATTGGACGGCTTAAACACCGGGACCTTGCGGTCGGGCACCGGGACTTCCGAGCCGGTGCGCGGGTTGCGCGCCTTACGGGCTTTGCGCAGCTTGACCTTGAAGGTGCCGAAGCCGCGAATCTCGATGTTTTTGCCCTCTTCCAGACTGCGTTTGACCGCGTCCAGGAAGGAGTCCACGGTTACGGCCACGTCGGTGCGCGTCAGACCGGTGCGTTCCGCACAGATCTCCACCAAATCGGCCTTGGTCATCCTGACCTCCTGATTGCGTTCTTGATCGCCTTAGGCGATATCTCGATGTGCGAACACGTTCGATTTTCCGTTTGTTGTGAGCGAAGTCGAACCATCCGTCCAACAAGCGGACCCACCCGATCTATCGGAAGCGATACTGCAACATCGGTTCATACCCGTTGTCGTAGGAGGCCATGCGGTCCAGCGCCCCGACTGCAATCTGCCCCAGCAAATCCCAGATGCTGCGACGGTACCGTGGGATTTCCTTGACCGTTTTCGGCGGCGCCTCCATGCCGGCCATGCCCGCGGCGATGTCGATGGCGTCCTGGTAGTCGCCCAAAACGTCGACCAAATCCAATTCGTACGCCTGCCGTCCCGTGAAAATCCGTCCGTCGGCGAATGTCCGAACTTCCTCTTCGTCGATGCCGCGTCCATCGGCGACCACTTCGACAAACTGGTCATAGGTGTCGTCGATGACCGATTGCAGCAGGGTCGAATCACCGGGATTCATCGAGCGCGTGAACGAACCCACGTCCTTGAATTCGCCGCTTTTGATCGTCTCGTAGCGGATGCCGATCTTGTCGAGGAGCCGTTCGGCGGTGGGATACTGGAAGATAACGCCGATCGAGCCGGTCAGGGTGCCGGGATTGGCGACCACCGTGTCGGCCGCCATCGCGACATACAGCCCGCCGGAGGCGGCGACAGAGCCCATCGAAACGACGACAATCTTGCCTTTGTCGCGCACGCGCAGGATTTCGTCGTAAATCTCCTGACTGGCCGCGACACCGCCGCCGGGCGAATCGACGCGCAACAGGATCGCCGGAGTCGACTTCTCATCGCCCCAGCGCCGCAGTTGGCGAACGACCGCTTCGGAGGATTGGATGGGGCCGATCAGCTCGACAATCGCGACGCGTTCACCGAACCCTCCGAATGCGAGGCCGTCGGCGTCGCCCGAGGAGAGACTCCACAACGAAATCACCGTGATCGCCAGGAACGCGACAAACGTTCCGGCAATGATGACCCCAATCATCCAGTCGCGGCGGCGTGTCATCCCTGACAGTATCCTGTGATCACAAGCCCTGCGGAATCAGAATGCGCTGCCCGACGATGATCCGGTTGGGATCGCGCAATGAGTTGACGCCGAGAAGCTGACGGATGGTGACGCCGAAGCGCGACGCGATGCGTCCCATCGTATCGCCGCGGCGAATCGTGTAGTAGAAGCTCGATCCGCTTTCGCCGCGTCCGGGAATCGTAATGGTTTCGCCCGCGATCAGGGCGGAATGCGCGCCCATGTTGTTGGCGCGACGGATCGCCGAGGTGGTGGTGCCGAATTGCTTGGCCAGCTTCCAGAGCGAGTCGCCGCGTTTGACCGTGTGGCGCTGTCCGGATGCGCCGACGCTCGACCGTGTCGTCTGTGCGGGCGGCCCCGGATCGGCCCCGGCGTTGTCGGCATAGGCCATCGGGACCGGGATGACGAGCGATTGCCCGACGACGATGCGATGGCGCGACGAGAGCTTGTTGGCGGACACGATGTCGCTGACGCCGACACCATAGCGGCGTCCCAATCCGCTGAGCGTCTCGCCGCGGCGGACGGTGTGTTGGACCCATGCCGTGCGCGTCGAGGCCTGCAGATCCTTATAAGCCGCTGCAAATGCGTCACCCGTGCCCTTGGGAACACGCAGCCGATAAGGCTTGATGTCGGGTGGTGTCACCGAACGGCGCAACTCCGGATTCAATTCGACAAGGATGGCTAACGAGCAACCGATCGCACCGGCGACGTCCTTCAGTTCCAGCGCCTTATTAGTTGCCACCCAGTCGAATGCGATCGGCGCATCGGGCTCGATGTGGAAGCCGTACCGTTCCGGTTCCCTGGCAATCTTGAGCGCGGCCATGAACAGGGGAACGTAGTTGCGCGTCTGGCTGTGCAGTTTGAGCTTCCAATAATCGGACGTTTTCTGACGTTTGATCTGACGGCCGACACGGCCTTCGCCGCCGTTGTACGACGCCAGCGCCAGATTCCAGTCGCCGAACATTCCGTAGAGCTCCTTGAGGTACTGGCAGGCGGCGTGCGTTGATTTTTCGAAGTCACGGCGTTCGTCGTACCACCACGTGCGATTCAGCCCGTAACGGCGCCCGGTCGAGGCGATAAACTGCCACGGACCGGCGGCGTGGGCGTAGGAGTATGCCGCGTTGTTGAATCCCGACTCGACCAGGGGCAGATACGCGATGTCGGTCGGCAGGCCGTAGGAGGCCACGATCTCCTTCATCATCGGCAGGTAGCGCCCCGCGCGCGTGAGAAACTTTTCCAATGGTTCGCGGGCGACTGTTTGGTAGTAGACGATGCAATTGCGAACCTTGCCGTTGACCTCGATGGGATAGTTGTACTCGACCACTTCGGGTTCCGGGGGCGCTTCGAGACCCGGGGCGGTCTTGATTTCCTTGTTTTCGTCGTAGAGCAGCAGCACCGCGCTGCTGGTCGCCTCCGGGTCGAGGACGCCGAGCGCCTTGAGCGTGGTCTGATAATCCTCGGCGATTTCATGCAGCAGCTTTTCGGCGTCGGCGCTGTCGGCGGCGGAGTGGATTTCGACTTCGCCCAAAATCGCCAACGCCTGTTCGAATGCCACCTGGGCATCATGCCAGCGCCCGTCGATGTTGGCCGCCACGGCGTTGCCATAGAGCGCCTCGGCTTCGGCCATCGCCGGATCGGTGCCGTGCGGAGCGGAGTCCGGATCAATCGCCTCGGCGTCAAGGAGACTCTCAGTCGATTTCGGCGCATCCTCGGATGAGTATGCGGCCTGTTGCGCTGTCCAGTCGGGCCGCGCGCTGTCTTGTGCCGTCGCATCGAGATGGCGGCGCGAACTCTGGCATCCTGCCAGGAGAATGAACGCCACCAATGCGCTCGTCGTGCGAATGAGCATGTTTGTCCTTTTCACGCTGCCCCCAGAGCGATAACTAAATGCCTATTCCCCATTTACATTAAATCGGCAGCGAGGATGCCGCGATTCAGCGTTCCTTGAGTCTCCGTGCCTGACCTTTGCTGCCGATGATCCCGCTCCTCGGAAGGCGCGAGCCCCCGGTCCCCGTAACCCGCTGGTATTAAAGATAATCAGTCTAACTGTCAAGGATTTTGTCCGGAGAATATTCGGCGGGGCCTCTTCATAATCGACTATCAGTCAGACGGTTGGGTCGGGGGTGTCGGATTTGAACGCAGGTTGCGAAAGGCAACGCCGCTCAAATAACTCCGTAAGTTGTTGTGGCGCCGCCAAGTCGCTGTCGATCGGCTCGCAGTAAGTCCGATGGCGAAACCAGGTCAACTGCCGTTTCGCGTACCGCCGACTATTCCTGATGATGGCCGCGATCGCCTGATCGCGTGACAGATCTCCATGAAGAAACCGGGTCGCTTCGCGGTATCCCACTGTGTTAAGTCCGGGAGCTTCAAGGGGGACACCGGATTGAAGCAACGTCTCGACTTCCGCAAACAGTCCCTGCTCGACCATGTGTCGCGAACGTCGCTCGATCCGCTCGTACAGACGTACCCGATCATGCCGAATCTCGCAGACAATGATCGGCCAGGGAGCGGGATTCCGTCTGGCTGTTTCCAGCCAGTCGCTGATGGGCCGATGGGTTTGACGGTACAGTTCGGCCGCGCGCAGGAGTCTGGTCTGATCCGCAGGGTGAATCGCCGACACGAAGGCCGGGTCGACCTGCCGGACCTCGTCATAGATCGCGTCCCATCCCGACTCGGCGGCCTGATCGAGGATCGAACGCCTGACTGCCGGCGCGATATCCGGCAGATCGGGAAGCCCCCGAATCAAGGCATCCAGGTAAAACCCGGTCCCGCCGACGAGGATGACATCCCCTCCGGCGGCCCGCCGCTCAGAGATGATGCGCCGCGCCTCGGCGACAAAACGTCCGGCTGAGAACGACTCGACGGGATCGGCGCAGTCGATGAGTCCGTAGTCGTAGCGTCTGATGATCTCGGGACTCGGCTTGGCGGTGCCGATGTCCAGCCCACGGTAGATCTTCCGCGAATCGACCGACAGCAAAGTCGCGCCGGTCAAATCGGCGACTCGCTGCGCCAGTTGGCTTTTGCCGGAGGCGGTGGCCCCGACAATGGCCAGGATCGGCCTTTCACTCAGATCACTTTTTGCTGCCGCTGCTTGCATGTGATGACCTCTGCGATCATTATAGCCCGATGGCATTGAATTGCCTCAATGAAGCCGTGGAATAGACGGCCTGTGTCCACGTATCCTAAAGTCCATGTCCCGCACTCCCGCGACGTCTGAGTCCCCACTGACCCCGATGATGCAGCAGTATCAATCGGTCAAGGAGCGCTATCCCGGGCATCTGATTTTCTTTCGCATGGGCGACTTCTATGAAATGTTCGGCGAGGACGCCATCGAAGGCGCGCAGCTTCTCGGCATCACACTGACCAAACGTCCCCACGGCAAAAACGGCGAGATACCGCTCGCCGGTGTACCGCACCATCAGGCGGAACGCTACCTGGCGATGCTGGCCGAGGCCGGACGGCGCGTCGTGGTCTGCGATCAGATGGAAGACCCGCGTCTGGCCAAAGGCGTGGTCAAACGCGATGTCACCGAGATCATCACACCGGGCACGGTCATTAATCCGTCGGCGCTCGACGACATCCGCACCCCGGCGATCGCCGCCATTTGCGGGCCGGATGACCGCGGGCATTTCGGAATCGCGCGCGCCGAGGCGGCCTCCGGACGCTTCGCGGTGGAATCGGTCACGCCCGAGGCGCTGGTGGCATTCGTCGGCAATCTCGATGCGCGCGAGCTGATCGTGGCGGCCGACGCCGATGAACGGCTCCGCGCGCTCGGCGGGCCGACCCTCGAAGTCACCGTCCGTCCCGCATGGCAGTTCGAGACCGCGCAGGCGGCGAAGACGCTCAAGGACCATTTCGGCGTGCGCGACCTGACCACGGTCGGGGTGATCGACGAGCCGGTCGGCATCGCCGCGGCCGGGGCGCTGCTGGCGTACCTGAAAGAAACCAAGCGCGCGCCGATGGCGCACATCACGCACGTCGACCGCCTGACCGACCGCGCCCATATCGCGCTGGATGCGCAGACAGCGCTTCACCTCGATGTCGTCTCCGAACGACGCGGCGGTCCGCCGACGCTGATGACGGTGATGGACCGCTGCCGCACCTCTATGGGACGGCGCCTGCTGCGCCATTGGCTGACGACGCCGTTGACCGACATGACGCAGATTCAGAAACGCCAGGACGCGGTCGGGTTCTTCGTCGACGATCGCGCCGTGCTGGCGAAGGCCACCGACGCGCTCAAGGGCGTGGGCGATGTCGAACGCCTCGTCGGGCGCCTGGGCAGCGAACGGGTCACGCCGCGTGACATGGTCGGACTGCGCGAGGCGCTCGACCGTTGGCCGAATCTCGCAACGTTGCTCAATGAGACTGCTGTTTGGCCGGATGATTCCCCCTCGGTCGCAGACACCAGCGCGATGGCCCGGCTCCTCGCGGCGGCCCTCGTGGAGGACCCGCCGGTCCACCATACCGGCGGCGGCATCTTCCGTCGCGGCCACTCCGAAGAACTGGATGGTTTGCGCGACGGATCCGCCGAGGCGCGATCATGGATCGCCGCCCTCCAGGGACGGCTGCGCAACGAAACCGGAATTGCCTCGCTGAAGGTCGGCTACAACAAGATTTTCGACTACTACATCGAAGTGCCGAAGACCCAGTCCTCGCGGATTCCCGACGCGTGGATGCGCAAACAGACGCTGGTGGCGGCCGAGCGCTACATCACGACGGAGCTCAAGGAGAAGGAGGATGTCGTCCTCACGACCGACGAACGCGCCGCCGAGCTGGAATCGCGGCTCTTCGTGGAATTGCGCGCGCGTCTGACCGAATCGATGCCGGTGCTGATCGCCCTGGCGCAGGCGATGGCGCACATCGATGTGACGGCGTCGCTGGCGCAGGTCGCGCTCGCGCGCGGATATGTCCGGCCGACGCTGACCAGGGAGCGGACGCTGTCGATCACCGGCGGACGACACCCCATTCTGGAAACGATCAATCCCGCCGGCGGATTTGTTCCCAATGAGACCGCGTTCGATGACCGGGCCGGATGGCTGCATCTGATCACCGGCCCGAACATGGCCGGGAAGTCGACCTACCTGCGACAGGTCGGGTTGATCGTCCTTTTGGCGCAGACCGGCTCGTATGTGCCGGCGGATGCCGCGCGGATCGGGATCGTCGACCGCATCTTCACACGCGTCGGCGCCGATGACGAGCTGTCGCGCAACCGTTCGACCTTCATGGTCGAAATGACCGAAACCGCCCGCATCCTGCGCGGGATGACGCCGCGTTCGCTGGTGCTCTTCGACGAAGTGGGCCGGGGCACCTCGACCTACGACGGCGTGGCCATCGCCTGGGCGATCGGCGAACATTTGGCGCACGACAACGAACTGTGTCCGCGCACACTCTTCGCGACGCACTACCATGAATTGACCGCGCTGGCGGACCACCTGCCCGCGGCCGCCAATTACCAGATGGCGGTGCGCGAGAAAGAGGGGACGGTCGCCTTTCTGTTTCGGGTTCGGCCCGGGGCCTGCGATGACTCTTTCGGCATCCACGTCGCCGCGCTGGCGGGCGTGCCGCCGGGCATCGTCGGCCGCGCCCGCGACATCCTCACGGCGCTGGAGACCGGATCGTTTGAGCCGTTGCGGCGGGGATACACGTCCCAGCCGCGTCACCGCACGGCCCGGAGCCAACCCGACTTGTTCTCGGCGGCGCAACGCCAGGCGTTGCAGAGTCTGGCGGCGGTCACGCCCGAGGAGATGACCCCCATCGAGGCGCTCAACACGCTGGCGGAACTGGCGCGCGGATTGCGGACACGTCCCGGGCCCGATGTCGGATAGTATCGTATGAGAGTATCAATAATAGTTACCATAGATAGCATTTATGACACTAACGTCAACGCCTGACCGTGCCGTGATCGGACGGCTTCCCGCGCACCTGATCGACCAGATCGCGGCGGGGGAGGTCATCGAACGCCCCGCGTCGGTGGTCAAGGAACTGATCGAAAACGCGCTGGATGCGGCGGCCACGCGCATCGATGTCGCCATCGACAATGCCGGCAGCACGCAGATACGGGTCGTCGACAACGGCGCCGGCATGTCCCGCGACGACATCGCGCTGGCGGTGGAACGCCACGCCACCTCGAAGATTCGTACGGCCGAGGACCTGACCGCCATCGGCACATTCGGCTTCCGGGGCGAAGCGCTCGCGGCGATCGCGTCGGTGTCGCATCTGGAAATCGTTTCGCGCCGCGACGGCGGCGACGCCGGCCATCTGATGTTCTGGGAAGGCGGCACGTTGATCGAACAACGCGAAACCGGCGCCCCGAAGGGAACCGCGATCACGGTCCGCCATTTGTTTTATAACACGCCGGCGCGACGCGAATACATGCGCACACCCTCCACCGAGACCAAACGCATCATCGAGACCGTCACCGACTTCGCGTGTGGAGCCCCGGAGGCCGGATTCGCGCTGGCGGTGGATGGGCGCGACGTTTTGCAATTGTCGCCGGCCGGCGATGTCCGCCAGCGCATGGTCGATGTGTTCGGAACGGCGGTCGCCGACGGCATGATCGCATTCGATGCGGGCGATGCCGAACTCGGTGTCAGCGGCCTGGCGGGACGTCCCGAACTGGGACGCGCCACCCGGGACCGCATCTTGCTGTTCGTCAATGGCCGCCGCGTCTGGTCGCAGTCACTGTTGCACGCGGCGACGAACGCGTATGGCGAGACATTGCCCCACGGCCGCTACCCGTTTGCGCTGATCAATGTCCGTGTCAATCCGCTCAAGGTCGATGTCAATGTCCATCCGACCAAACGCGAGGTGCGTTTCGCGCGCGACCGTTCGGTCTACGATCTCATCTATTACGCCATCAACCGGGTGATCTTCTCATCGGCGACGACATCGCCCGTCATGCGATTGCATACCGACGCGGCCTCCGTTGTCAATGAGCGGTTGGGGCTGTCCGCGACCATGACAGCGCAGGACAGAGTATCCGCCGGGGAGAGGGGCGAAGCCCTGCCTGATTCGTCTGTGTTCAGCCAAAAGACGGACCCAAACGGGACCGTCGCAGAACCCTCGCCGGTTCCGGAACGGTCTCACTTTGTGCCGGAACCGGCAGCATATGTCCCGAGCGATGCGGATGGTGTCTCCAACGTGTGGCAGTTCAACGATGTCTACATCGCCACCGTGGTGGGCGACGAACTCTGGATCATCGACCAGCACACCGCGCACGAACGCATCCAATACGAGGACATCCTGCGGCGGATGAATGAACGCCAGCCGCAGTCGCAGCAGCTTCTCTTTCCCGAAACCGTGCAACTGGAACCGACCGCATGGAATCTCTTCGAGGAATCGCTCGAATTGTTCGGGTCGCTGGGATTTCAGGTGCGGCCGTTCGGATCACGCACCGCTCTGCTTGAGGGCGTGCCCAGCGGCCTGCGCATCAAGAATCCGGTGACGCTCTTCCGCCGCGTGCTCGAAGACCTCGAGATCGCGCGCAAGGCAGGGGAGGACCTGACCAAAGCCGCCGCCGCCTCGACCGCCTGCCGTTCCTCGGTCATGGCTGGGGACCGTCTCAAGAAAGAGGAAATGCAGGCGCTGTTTGCCCGTCTGATTCACACGCAAAACCCATTCTCCTGCCCGCACGGCCGTCCGACGATGGTGAAGATCCCTATTTCGGATTTCGACCGGAAGTTCTGCCGGAAGTAAGCAGTGAACTGGGTGGCGGTCAGCCCAAGGGCTGACC
>Ga0214471_10002039_pt1 | contig 15931 bp, 11 predicted proteins | sample RVTome_5_FD_207665 | JGI IMG/M metagenome (GOLD analysis project Ga0214471, IMG submission 207665) | Soil microbial communities from uranium-contaminated site in the Upper Colorado River Basin, Wyoming, United States - RVT142D155 | ecosystem: Environmental > Terrestrial > Soil > Contaminated >... | reverse complement strand
GAGGTCGGTCCCGCGCGCCGCCGTCACGCCGGTCGCCGCCAGGCTCGCGCGCAGGCGGCTCGCCTTTTCCAGGCCGGGGCGGTCGGCGGCGGGATCGACGAGCGCCGCCTCGAAGGCGGCGAGGCGGGCGATCTTGTCCTCGGCGGCGAGCGCCGGGTTGTCGGCGATGTCGTCGATGGCGCGCGCGAAGGCATAGTAGGTGGCCACGTGCGGCCGCAGAGCCGCCGGCAGCAGCCAGGAGCCGACCGGGAAGTTTTCGTCCGCCGCGCCCTTGCCCGACGGGGTCTCGATCCGGGTATCAGTCATCGGGGTTATCAGTCATCGGGGGGGTATCAGTCATCGGGGGCTGTCAGTCATTGGCCTCGATCATAACCGGGCGCGCGCAGCGCCCCTATGCCGCAGGGGTATCCTGCACGCGCCCCTTCCACCGGCCGCCCTGGCCACGCCAGTGGCGCCGGGCGGAGTCGAAGGTCATGGCGCTGTATAGAGCAGCTGCCAGCGGCAGCAAAGGCGCCAGCCAGAGCGGCTGGCGATAGAGCCTCAGGGTCGGCAGCAGGGAGAGCGCCATGAGCAGCCAGGCGAGGGCGCCGAGCGCCGCCGGCAGGTCCTGCCGGTGCCACGGCCAGGCGAGCAGCAGCAGCGGCGGCACCAGGTAGGTCAGCACCATGCCGACCAGCGTGCCGGCCAGCAGCAGGGGGGAATGGCGCAGCTGGTTGTAGGCGCTGCGGGCCACCATGTCCCAGATCGCGCCGAGGCCGCTGTAGGGGCGCAGCGAGCGCGCCTCGGTGGCGAGGCCGAGCCAGATGCCCCCGCTGCGGGCCGGGCGGCCCGCCTTCACGGCGCCGGCCAGGGTGCAGTCGTCGATGATCGCCTGGCGGATCGCGGCGAGGCCGCCGATGCGCGCCAGCGCCGACCGGCGCAGCAGCACGCAGCCGCCCGCCGCCGCTGCCGTCCTGCTGCCCGGGTCGTTCACCCAGGCGAAGGGGTAGAGCTTCTGGAAAAAATAGATGAAGGGCGGGATCAGCAGGCGCTCCCAGAAGCTCTCGCAGGTGAGGGCGACCATGAGGGACACCAGGTCGCGGTTCTCCGCCTCCGCCTTGGCGACCAGCCGGCGCAGCGCGTCTGATGGCTGGTGGATGTCGGCGTCGCTGAACCAGAAGAAGGCGCTCTCCGCGCCGGCCTGCTGCACGCCCTGGTGCAGCGCCCAGAGCTTGCCGGTCCAGCCGGCCGGCAGCGCGGCGGCGGGCAGCAGGCGGAAGCGCTCCGGGTGGGGGCTCGCGGCCGCCGCCGCGCGCGCCACGGCGGCGGTGGCGTCCGTGCTGTGATCGTCCACCAGGATGACCTCGAAGTGCCCCGGGTAATCCTGCGCCAGCAGCGCGGCGAGGCTCGCGCCGATGACCTCCGCCTCGTCGCGCGCCGGCATCACGGCGGTGACCGCCGGCCAGGCCTGCCGAGGCGCCGGCGCGGCACCCAGCCGCTCGGCTGAGCGCCAGAAGCCGCCGCGGAACGCCAGCAGGTAGATCCAGATGGTGAGCGACAGCAGGGCGGTCGCCAGCAGCAGTGTCGGCAGAGTCAGTGTCGGCAGAGGCAAGGCCTGTCCTTCGGGCAGCGGTCGAGCCCCCGTTATCGGCAGCTTTGCCGGCCGGCGCAAGCCGGCACGGGTGCGGCGCTAGGCGTGGCGGCGCGAGTTCACGTTCAGCGAGATCATGCGGTCGAGGGTCGTGCCGTCGCTGGACAGCGGCAGGCAGAGCGCCTCGACGTCGATCAGGGGCCGCCGGTCGGAGGCCGACTCCGACCAGTAAGCATAGATCGGCACGGCCTGCGCGAGGCAGTAGCCGAAGATCTGCCAGCACCGCTCGCGCACCACCTCCGTCACCTTGGCGCTCGACAGGTTGCGGCCGGTCTGTTCGCCGTAGCTGTCGACCAGGCGCTGACCGACCAGGCGGAAGTGGTAGTCGCTGCCGCCGTCGATGACGTCGACCATCAGAATGTGGGGCCACAGCGCCACGATCCTTTCCGGCACCATGGCGTCGCGCCGCGGCATCGGCGCGTCGGCCCTGATCTCCTGCCAGTAGGCCAGAGCCTGGTCGAGAGCGTCAGACAGGAACGCAATTCCCTCCGCCACCACGGGGCCGACTGGCTGGCCCCGTTCCCTCAGCGCCATCGACTGCACAATCCCGCCCCTGTCCGCTGTGTGTCCTGCCGTGCCGGTCCCGTCACATCGGGCACCGTGAGAAAGCTGCAACCGTGAATAGCATGAAGCCCTCGCCAGCACCAATAGCTGCCTGTGGCGGACGGGAAGCCGTCCTCCAACCCCCGCGCGCGCAGGCTAGCACCTGTTCGCTTGGGCTATAAGCCCCCGGCGTGGCTGCTGCAGCGCTCGAGGAAGAGGCGCTTGGCCTTGCCCGGCGGCCAGGGCGTGAGGGCGATGTCGTCGAAGCGCGTGCTGTGGCCGAACAGCCGGCGCGCCTCGCGCGGTGAGAAGCCGGCCAACTGGGTGGCTTCCAGGTAGGCGGCGACGCGGTCCGCGCGCTTGATCAGCGACCTCAGGTCCTCGGATTCGCGCGCCGGCAGGCCGAAGCGCAAGCGGATCGCCGTCATCAGGCGCTTCTCGAGAATCTTGTAGTCCGGCCCCACCGCGCTCTTGAAGGGCGTGATGAGGTCGCCGATGACGTATTCGGCGGCATCGTGCAGCACGGCGCAGAGGCGGTCCCGTGGGCTCAGGCCCGGCTTCAGCCGGCCGGCGATGTCGTCGACCAGCAGGCTGTGCTGGGCGACCGAGAAGGCGGCATCACCGGAGGTCTGGCCGTTCCAGCGGGCGACGCGGGCGAGGCCGTGCGCGATGTCCTCCAGCTCGATGTCGAGCGGCGAGGGGTCGAGCAGGTCGAGCCTGCGGCCCGACAGCATGCGCTGCCAGGCCCGCTTCGCGTCCGTCATGCCGGCCGTCCTTCCATTGCGGGCGCCGAGGGTCGTCACGCAGGGATAGGCAGGCGCGGCAGCGGATGCAAGCCGTGAAGCGTCCACCGCGCAGCCCAGTTGCTTCCGCACTGAAAGCGTGGTGAATGACGCCAGCGAGCGCATTTCGGGGAGCCAGCGGGCGATGCGACCCAACATCCTGCTCATTACCGCCGACCAGTGGCGCGGCGACAGTTTCGGCGCGGCCGGCCATCCGGTGCTGCGCACGCCGGCCATCGACGCCCTGGCCGCCGAAGGCGTCTGCTTCCTGCGCCACTTTTCGCAGTCGGCGCCCTGCTCGCCGGGGCGCGCCTCGCTCTACACCGGGCTCTACCAGATGAACCACCGGGTGCTGCGCAACGGCACGCCGCTGGACGCGCGCCACGACAACATCGCCAAGGCGCTGGCCCGCGAAGGCTATCGGCCGATGCTGTTCGGCTACACCGACCAGGCGGTCGACCCGCGCACCACCACGCCGGACGATCCGCGCCTGACCACCTACGAGGAGGTGCTGCCGGGCTTCGAGGTGGCGGTGAAGCTGCCGGAGGACAACGCCGCCTGGTTCGCCTGGCTGCAGGCGCGCGGCCACCGCCAGCCGGAAGATTGGCGCGGACTCTACTGGCCCGCGTCCGGCAAGCCGGAACTGCCGGACCGGGCGCCGCCACGCTACAGCCAGGATGAGACCGAGACGGCGTTCCTGACCGGCGCCTTTCTCGACTGGCTGGCGGAGCGGCCGAAGGGCGCGCCGTGGTGCGCGCACCTCTCCTTCCTGCGCCCGCACCCGCCCTTCGTGGTGCCCGCCCCCTTCAACGATCTCTACGACCCGGCCGACGGCGCTGTCTTCCGCCGCGCGGCGTCGCCGGCGTCGGAGGCGGCGCAGCATCCCTACCTGCGCTACTGGCTGGAAACCGCGCAGGCCGGCTCGTTCTGCATGGTCGAGCCGCCCGACGGCCTTGTCGCCGACTGGCCGGAAGAGTCCTTCCGCACCGTGCGCGCCACCTACTGGGGCATGATCTCGGAGGTCGATCGCCAGATCGGCCGCCTCGTCGCGGGCCTCAAGGCCGCCGGCGCCTGGGACGACACCGTCATCGCGCTGACCTCCGACCACGGCGAGATGATGGGCGACCACTGGACGCTCGGGAAGTTCGGCTATTTCGACCAGGCGTATCACGTCCCGCTCATCGTGCGCGATCCGCGCCGGCCCGAGAGCTTCGGCAGCCGCGTCAGCGCTTTCACCGAGGCGGTCGACGTGGTGCCGACGCTGCTCGAGGCCGCCGGCGCGCGGCGCGACGGGCCGGCCGACGGGCGTTCACTGACGGCCTTCCTGCAGGGCGGGGCGCCGCGCGACTGGCGCCGCGAGGCGCACTGGGAGTTCGACTTCCGCGAGGTGGCGACCGGCGCGCCGCAGGCCGCACTCGGCGTCGGGCTCGACGACTGCTCGCTCGCGGTGATCCGCGGCGAGCGCTGGAAGTACGTCCACTTCGCCGGCCTGCCGCCGCTGCTCTTCGACCTCGACGCGGACCCGGGCGAGCTGCGCAACCTGGCCGACGACCCCGGCCATCTCTCAGTCCGCGTCGAGATGGCCGAGAAGCTCTTGGCCTGGCGCAGCCGTCACCTCGACCGCCGCCTCACCGGCCTTTCGCTGACCCCCGGCGGGCCCTACGACGCGCGGGCGTGAGCATCGCGCGCCCACTGCGGGGCGGTCGCGGAGCAGCAACGTCCAGAGCACCTGGTCGGTGCCGCCGCACGGGCCGCTCACCAGCAGAGCCATGAGATCGCGCGGCAGTTCGCGTCCGAGACGGCGGCGGGCCGGCGTCGGCCTGCCCAGAATTGTCTTGAAGAAATTTCCTATCATGAAGCTACAATTGATCAGGTTCTCGCTGATCGCATAACGCGAAGAATGCGAGACTGGTTGAGATTTCTTCAAACCGGAACTGCGATGCGCCGACTCCCTTCGCTCCGCGGACTCCAGGCTTTCGAGGCGGTGGCCCGGCTCGGGAGCCTGACGGCCGCGGCGGAGGCTCTCGGCATCACGGGCAGCGCCGTGAGCCATCGGATCCGAGGCTTGGAGCAGGAACTGGGCGTCGACCTGATGCAGAGGTCCCCGAGAGGGCTCACTCTGACCGAAGCCGGGCGGCGCTACCGCGGGGGCGTGGAAAAGGCCTTTGCCGGTTTGGCCCAAGCGACGTCGGACCTGCTGGGGCCCGACTACACCCGGCCCCTCACGGTCAGCCTGACCTCGGAGATCGGGCTTCGCTGGTTGATGCCGCGGTTCCATCGCTTCAGGGCGCAGCACCCCGACATCGACACGGCGATCCTCAGCACCTACCAGGTCGCCGACCTGCGGGCTGGCGAGGCCGACCTGGCGCTGCGATACGGCGGCGGGCAGTGGAAGGATGTCGAGGCCGAAGCGATCCTCAGGTTCTCCGTCTCGCCAGTCTGCGCGCCCGTTCTGAAGGAAAAGATCGCCGGGCTTTCGCCTGCCGAAGCGCTGGCGACGCAAACGCTGATCCGCGAAGACTACGACGATTGGAATCTCTGGCTCGCGGCGGCCGGCATCGAGGGCTTCAAGCCGGCACGGCAGCTTCGCTTCATCGACTATTCGATGGCGGTGACCGCGGCGATCGACGGCCAGGGTATCCTGCTCGGCTATTCGGGCTATGTGGACGAGGAGGTAGCCGCGGGACTCCTCGCCTATCCCTTCAAGCTCAGCATCCCGACAGGGAAGGGCTACTACCTTGTCTACCGCAGGGAGCACCTTGCCGACCCCAGGGTGCAGGCATTCAGGGATTGGGTCATGTCCGAAGCGGCACCGGGACCGGTCGGCGCATCGGTGTGAGGCCGGTCGCGACTTACGGAATGGTGTAGATGCTGATTGCGCTGGCGATGCCGCGCAGCGTGGCGTCGTGCGACTGCGGCTTGATCCCCCGGGCCGCCAGCAGGCTGGACGTTCGGGGATCGTCCAGGACCACGCCGGTTGCGAAGATCTCCCGTTCGGAGGCGAGATGCTGGACCCGCGACGCGATGTTCACGGTCTGGCCGAAGTAGTCCTGCCGATCGTTCAAGCTGACCGCGATGCAGGGTCCCTCGTGGATGCCGATCTTCAGCAGCAGGTCCTCGTTGCCGCGCTCCTCGTTCAGCTTGCGCATCGCTTCGCGCATGCGCATGGCGGCGGTGATCGCCCGGTCGGGCGTAGGGAAAGTGGCCATGACCGCATCGCCGATGGTCTTCACCACGGCGCCGGCCTCGGCCGCCACGATCTCGTTGAGGGCGCGAAAGTGCCTGCGCACCAGGTCAAAGGCGGCAAGGTCGCCGACCCGTTCGTAGAGCGCCGTCGAGCCCCTGAGGTCGGTGAAGAGGAAGGTGAGACTGGTGATCTTCAGCCGCTGATTCACGTCCAGCGTGTCGGTGTGGTGGATGTCGCGGAAGGTCTGATTGGAGAGCAACCGCTTGGCGGTTAGGAAGGGCCTGCGCTGTCCCAGAAGGTCGTGCAGGGCATCGTTTGCCACGCAGACCGAGGGCAGTGTCCTCACGTCGGTGTGGTTCTCCACCGCGATGCGCAGCGAACCGGGGCGCAGCTCCAGCGTCTCGTGGTGGCGATGCCCGCGGTCGAAGACCAGAGAAATGCTCTGGCGTTCCTTCGTCGGCTCGCCCTTCACGTCGACGAACTGCGCGGCGTGGGTGACCGGCTCGAAGACGATGACGAAGCCTTCCGGGAGCTGCAGCGAGATGATGGCCTTCTCGCCTGCCGGCAACTCCAGCGCTTCGAGCACGAACTCGTCCACCCGAGCTTCGAGATCGTCCTCCGGCAGGTCGACGCCGGAGCCCCAGTAGATCTGGCGGAAATATTCGATCGGGGAGAGCTGGTGCGGGTTGTGCCCGGCGATGAGGCGCACGCGCGGGCTGACCGTGAAGGTCACCTCGACCAACTCGTCGAGCGTCGCCTCGTAGCCCGCCGCGCAGAGCGCGCAGGTGTACTCTTCGGCCTGCACGGTTTTCAGCGAGGTGTTCGCGTCGAGCACGCCGCCGCAGCCGGGGCAGAGCACGTTCCAGGAAAGTTCGAAGAGGCCGAGCCGGCAGGCATGCAGGAAGCCGGCAATGGCCTGCTCCTCGTCGAGCCCTTCCTCGGCAGCGAAGGCGAGCGCGTTGATGCGGCAGAGCTTGCGGTCGGGCGCCTCGGTGACGAGCCGCTGGATGGCATCGACAATGTCCGGCGGCACCGACTGGTGGAGCACGCCGAAAAGACTTTCAGCTTCACTCATGGCCGGAATCTACGCCGAATCCCGGCGGTGGACAGCTAAAATCGCGGGGGCTAGGCCCCCACCTTCTCCCACCGGCCGCTGTCGGCGGAGCGGAAGAGGGCGTCGAGGATGCGCATCATCCGGATGCCATCCTCGATGCCGTAGGGCAGCGGCTCCTCGCCCAGCACGGCGCGGGCGAAGGCGTCGCACTGCTCGGCGTACTGGTCGACGGCGGCGAAGGTGTGGGTGCGGCGCAGGCTGTCGCCCGGCTGCCTGCCGTCATCGATGAAGACCCGCGTCTCGCCCCCCGCAGGCGCGTTGAACGGGATCTCGATCTCCAGGCGCGCCTCCGTGCCGACCACTTGCACGCGCTGGTAGGGCGTGACGCGAGTCGAGACAGTGAAGTCGCAGCGCCGCCCGTCGCCGAAGTCGAGGATGGCGCTGGCAAGGCGATCGGTGCCGAAGGTGGGGTCCCGCTCGATCAGCGCGACGACACGTTGCGGCTCCGCCTCGAAGAGGAAGCGGCTTCCCACCACTGGATAGCAGCCGATGTCGAGCAGCGCGCCGCCGCCGGTCTCCAGCTGGTTGCGAATGTTCTTCGGGTCGGCGTTGTTGTAGGAGAAGAAGCACTGGATGGCGCGCAGGTCGCCGAGCGCACCGCCGCGCACCTGCTCGCGCGCCCACAGCCACTGCGGATGGAAGCGTACCATGAAGGCCTCCATGACCGGCACCTTGCCGTCGATGGCGCGCAGCCGCTCTGCATCGGCGGCGTTCATGGCGATGGGCTTCTCGCAGAGCACCGGCTTGCCGGCCGCCGCAGCCTCCAGCGTCAGGTCGACATGCAGGTTGTTGGGCAGGGGGTTGTAGATCGCGTCGATCTCCGGGTCGGCCAGCAGCTCGGCGTAGGAGCCGTAGGCCTTGGGGATGCCGAGCGCTTCGGCCACCGCAGCGGCGCGCGCCCTGTCGCGCGAGGCGATGGCCGCCACGACGCCGCGCCCGGAGCGCTGAATGGCCGGAATGACCAGCTCGCGGCCGATCTTCGCAGTGCTGAGGACGCCCCAGCGGATCTTACCCATGCCTTTGCTCCTCTGCCGGAATTCGGATCCCGGGGAGCCTACAGGAGCAGCCGGGAAGGCGTCGACCGCTCCTGCAACCCGGCGGCCCCTACGACGCGCGGGCGTAGGGGCCGCAGCGCTTCCCTGCCTCAGCCCGTCGTCCGGGAAGGCGGTCCGCCTTCCACGATGACTTCGCGGAACATGCCGCTCTCCATGTGGTAGAGGAGGTGGCAGTGGAACGCCCAGCGTCCGGGAGCATCGACCTCCACCTCCGCGAAGACAGTGGTGGCCGGTGCGATGCTCACCACGTGCTTGGCCGGGTTCCGCTCGCCGTTGCCGTTGTCGAGCAGGGTCCACATGCCATGCAGATGCATGGGATGGACCATCATGGTCTCGTTCACGAACTTGAAGCGCACGCGCTCGCCGTAGGTGAGGCGGATCGGCTCCGCCTCGGGATACACCTGGCCGTTGATCGACCAGACATAGCGCGCCATGTCGCCAGTCAGGCGGATCTCGATCTCCCGCGTTGGCGCGCGGACCTCGTAGCGCGGCTGCTGCGCCTCGAGATCGGCGTAGGAGAGGAATTTGCCACCGTCGGCCGCTTCGGGCGTGAGACCGCTGCCGGGTGCGTAGAAGGGATCCGGTGCCTCCTGCGATGCCGGCGCCATGCTGCCGTGGCCCATGGCCGCGTGGTCCATCCCGGACATCGGCGGCTGAGCCGGCGCGCTCTCGGCCGGCGGCGTGGTGCCGTGGCCCATGGCAGCGTGGTCCATGCTGCCCTCACCCATGCCGCCTTGCGGCATGTCCGCCATCGTCAGCCGCGGGCGTTGCCGTTGTGCCGGAACGGCGGCGGCCATGCCCGCGCGCGGAGCAAGCGTGGCGCGCGCCAACCCGGCCCGCTCCATCGACTCGGCGATGATGCTGTAGGCGCGGTCCTCGGTTGGCTGCACGACGACGTCATAGGTCTCCGCCACGGCCATGCGGAACTCCTCGACCTTCACCGGCTGCACGTTATTGCCGTCGGCCTGCACGACGGTCATCTCGAGGCCGGGAATGCGGACGTCGAAGTAGGTCATGGCGGCGGCATTGATGAAGCGCAGCCTCACCCGCTCGCCCGGCGTGAAGAGGGCGGTCCAGTTCTGCTCTGCGTTCTTGCCGTTGACGAGGAACGTGTAGCCGCTGACGTCGGCGACGTCGTCCATCATCATGCCCATCCCGCCACCGCCTTGCCCCTCGCTGTTGTAGTAGCCGGGCCGGCTCTTGAGGTTGGCGAGGATCTGCTCCGGCCGGGTGTCGTGCCAGTCTGAGAGCACCACCACGTAGTCGCGGTCGTAGCGGAAGGGCTCGCGGCCCTGCGGCTCGATGACGATCGAGCCGTAGACGCCGGACTGTTCCTGCAGCCCGGAATGGCTGTGGAACCAGTAGGTGCCGCTCTGCTGCGCCTGGAAGCGGTAGGTATGGGTGGTGCCCGGCTTGATGCCGGCGAAGCTGAGACCGGGCACGCCGTCCTGGGAGGACGGCACGATCATGCCGTGCCAGTGGATGGAGGTGTCCTCGTCGAGCGTGTTGGTCACGTTGATGACGAGATCCTCGCCCTCCGTGAACCGCAAGGTCGGCCCCGGCACCGTGCCGTTGATGCTGAGGGCGGTGCTCTCCTTGCCGGAGACGTTGATCGTGGTCTCGCCGATCGTGAGGTCGTAGGTCTCCGCCGGAGCGGGGGTCTCCGCCAGGGCGGGGGTCTCCGCCAGGGCGGGCAGGACGCCGAGCGGCGCCGACATGACCCCGGCGACCGCGTAGGCTGCCAGAAAATGCCACACTACCCGCCATGTCGAAGCGGCTTGCCAAGCGTTCATGGTGGTGTTCTCCGATCCTGTAAGCTTCATCTGCCGGCGGTGACGGGCGTCTTGAACTCGATCTCGCCCATCATGCCGGCGGCGGCAACGCGGCTGCAGCCTGCATGGCCGCGGCTGCGTCAGCAGGTCAGGCGCGGGCGCGCGGAGGGGGAGGATCGAAGGGGAAGACGAGATGGCGAAACGGCCGGGCGGGCGGCGTCGGCACAGCGATCTCGGCGAAGGCCACCGTGCACTCAGGAGCCGGCCGCACCAGAGGGTCGAAGAGCTGGGTGCAGTCGGTGTGGCCGGAGGGCGCGGCGCCCGTCTTCGCCGTGGCCGGCTCTTCGACGTCGGCCTTGATGCAGGACGCGCTGAAATGGCTGTGATCGGCGGGGTCGCCGGCGGCCTGCGCATGGGGCGGATGCAGGCCGGCCGCCAAGGCGAGGGCGGCGACGACAGCCAGCATCCGGCCCAGCGTGGCCAATCTGGTCGCTATGTGTCCCCTGAAGTCCATCACCATCCGGCGTTTGCGGTGTAACCTGTTCGAAGATGGGGATTCTCCCTACCGGAAGGTCAAGCGTCAAATCCTGAGTTTGCGGCCAGCTCCGCCTTGACCTTCCAGCGACGGGAATGCCTACCTGTGTCGGCGAACGCCGGTGGACCCGCCGGCGCCAGCGAAGGATTCCGCCATGGCCGGTCAGGCGCACACACACCACTCTCATGACCACCCGACGCCGGTCGTGCGCGATCCGGTCTGCGCCATGACCGTCGATCCGGCCGCGGGCAAGCCCACCCACGCGCACGCCGGCCAAGTCTTCCACTTCTGCAGTCCCGGCTGCCGCGACAAGTTCGCCGCCGCGCCGGATAGCTACATCACCGCGACCGACCCGGTCTGCGGCATGACGGTCGAGCGCGCCGCCGCCCGCCATGTCGCCCGGCACGAGGGCCAGCGCTTCTACTTCTGCTCCGCCGGCTGCCAGGCGAAATTCGAGGCCGAGCCGGCGAAATACCTCGAGGGGCGCCCGGCCGCGCAGTCCCCCGAGGCTTCCGGGCCGGCGGGGACCCAGTACACCTGCCCGATGCACCCGGAGATCGTGCAGGACGGGCCGGGCGACTGCCCGCTCTGCGGCATGGCGCTGGAGCCGATGGGCGTGCCGAGCGGCGACGAAGGCCCCAATCCGGAGCTGGTGGATTTCACACGCCGCTTCTGGATCGGCGCCGCCCTGACGCTGCCGGTGCTGGTGCTGGCCATGGCCCCGCACCTCGGCCTGCCGCTGCGCGCCTGGATGGGCGAAGGCGCCGCCAGCTGGCTCGAGCTGGTGCTGGCGACGCCGGTGGTGCTGTGGGCGGGCTGGCCGTTCTTCCTGCGCGGCTGGAAGTCGCTGGTGAACCGCAGCCTCAACATGTTCACGCTGATCGCCATGGGCGTCGGCGCCGCCTACGTCTTCAGCCTGGTGGCGACGGTGGCCCCGCAGCTCTTTCCCGCCGGCTTCCGCGACGCCCATGGCAATGTCGGCGTCTACTACGAAGCCGCGGCGGTCATCGTCGTGCTGGTGCTGCTGGGGCAAGTGCTGGAGCTGCGCGCCCGCGAGCGCACCGGCGGCGCCATCCGCGCGCTGCTCGACCTCGCCGCCAAGACCGCGCGGGTGGTCCGGCCGGACGGCCGCGAGGAAGAGATCCCGCTGGAGGATGTGAAGCTCGGCGACCGCTTGCGGGTGCGCCCCGGCGACAAGGTGCCGGTCGACGGCACCGTGGTCGAAGGCCACTCCTCGGTCGACGAGTCCATGCTGACCGGCGAGCCGCTGCCGGTCGAGAAGGCCGCCGGCGACGCGGTGACCGGGGCCACCCTTAACGGCAGCGGCACCCTCGTCATCGAGGCACGGCGGGTCGGTGCCGACACCATGCTGTCGCAGATCGTCGCGATGGTCGCGCAGGCGCAGCGCAGCCGGGCGCCGATCCAGAAGCTGGCTGACCTCGTGGCGGCCTACTTCGTGCCTGCAGTCGTCCTGGCGGCAGTCGCCGCCTTCGTCGCCTGGTCGCTGTGGGGGCCGGCGCCGGCCATGGCCTACGCCCTGGTGGCCGCCGTCTCGGTGCTCATCATCGCCTGCCCCTGCGCCCTCGGCCTCGCGACGCCGATGTCGATCATGACGGCGACCGGTCGCGGCGCCCAGGCCGGCGTGCTGATCAAGAACGCCGAGGCGCTGGAGCGCTTCGCCAAGGTGGACGTCCTCATCGTCGACAAGACCGGCACGCTGACCCTCGGCAAGCCGAGACTCGTTGCCGTGCTGCCGGAGGACGGCAGCGACGAGGCGGAACTGCTGCGCCTCGCCGCCTCCCTGGAGCGCGGCAGCGAGCATCCGCTGGCCGAAGCGATCGTCGCCGGCGCCGAGGCGCGCGGCCTGACGCTCGCCAAGGCGGAGGACTTCGAGGCGGTCACCGGCAAGGGCGTGACGGGCCGCGTCGACGGCAAGGCGGTCGCGCTCGGCAACGCGCGCCTGGTGGCCGACCTCGGGCTCGACGGCGGCCATGCGCAGGACGTGGCCGACGCCCGCTGCGACCAGGGCGAGACGGTGATGTTCGTCGTCGTCGAGGGGCGCCTTGCCGGCCTGGTGAGCGTCGCCGACCCGGTGAAGGAAACCACGCCGGAGGCCCTGAAGGCGCTGCACGCCGAGGGCCTGCGCATCGTCATGGTGACCGGCGACAACGAGCGCACGGCGCGGGCGGTGGCGGGGCGCCTCGGCATCGACGAGATCCGCGCCGACGTGCTGCCGGAGGACAAGGCCCGCATCGTCAAGGAGCTGCAGGCCGCCGGGTTGCGGGTTGCCATGGCCGGCGACGGCGTGAACGACGCCCCGGCCCTCGCCCAGGCCGACGTCGGCATCGCCATGGGCACCGGCGCGGACGTCGCCATCGAGAGCGCCGGCATCACGCTGGTGAAGGGCGATCTCAACGGTATCGTGCGGGCGCGCCGCCTGGCGCAGGCGACCATGCGCAACATCAAGCAGAACCTCTTCTTCGCCTTCGTCTACAATGCCGCCGGGGTGCCGATCGCCGCCGGGGTGCTCTATCCTTTCTTCGGCATCCTGCTGTCGCCGATGATCGCCGCCGCCGCCATGAGCCTGTCCTCGGTTTCCGTGGTGAGCAACGCCTTGAGGCTGCGCAGAGTGAGGCTCTGATCGCCGGCACCGGCACCCGGGCAGGGTGATCTCCTGCCCTGACAAGGCATGACGGTTGCGTGTACAATCTCCACCGACCCGGCCGCGGCGCTGCGCGCGGCCGTCCCTGGTAGGAGCAGGCTGCTGGATCGACCCGAAGGCGTCGCGACGTCCTTTCGCAACCGGATCGCGCATCCGGACCTGAGAGCCCTCTACGACTACTGGCTGCGCCGCAGCAGCGAGGCTGCCGTGATGGCGCGCGCCGCCCTCGATCCGGCAGCCATGCCCCGCCTGCTGAAGAACCTCATCCTGGCCGACGTCGCCGACGGCGGGCAGACCATCAGCTACCGCCTGGTGGGCACCGAGATCGTCGCCGCCCACGGCTTCGACTTCACCGGCTGGAGCGCCGAGCGGCTGACCAGCGGCGCCACGCTGACCTTCACCCGCCGCCTCTACGGCACCGTGGTGACGCGCGTCGTCCCGGTCTATTCGGAAGGTCACTTCCGCTGGGTCGACAAGGAGTACCACTGGACCAAGCGCCTCCACCTGCCGCTGTCGCGGGCCGGCGACGGCGAGGTCGATCTCGTCCTCGTCGGCCAGTTCTACGAGCAGCAGCGCGGGCGCGGCGAACTGGTCCTCGCGGCCCGGCCGGACGAGGTGGCGGCCGACCGCGCCAGGCTGGGCTGAGACGCCGGGCTGAGACGCCGGGCTGAGACGGCGGGCCGCCGGCCGCGATTGTGACTTCCCCCACTGCGTGCGAGGCGCCCTTGTGTGCTCTCTGCTATGCTGCGGCAAGCAGCCTGGTGCGGCGAGCAGGGGAGGGCAGCGTGAGCATAGCAATCGAAGGCCTCGACAGGGCGGCGATCACCCTGGCGCCGGGGGAAGGCCGCGCCGACAGCAGCCTGAAGCGCCTGACCGTCGGCGGCCAGCCCTTCTTCGTGCTGAAGCAGCGCGGCCGCTTTCCCGACATCGCCTACGACCATGCCCGCCTGCTGGCGCGGGAGGTGGAGGCCGGCGCCTTCCCGGAAATCATCGCCACCATCGCGCGCGGCGTGAACCTGGAGAGCAAGACGCTGAGCCACGTCGCCGGGGCGCTCTACCGCTGCTACAGCGACCGCGTGCTGAAGAACTGCAGCCAGGAGTTCCGTGCCGCGGTGGAGGCCTTCGCCGTCGGCTACCGCGACGGCATCGGCCAGCCGAAGTTCGACGACCTGCAGGTGCGCGACGCCCTCATCGCCATCGAGGTCGGCAACATCATCGACGGCCTGTCGCGCGTCTTCGCCATGCCGGGGGTGCGTGCCCTGCGCGCGCCGGCGATCCTGGCCCTGGTGCTGCCGGTGCTGCGCGATCCCGACGCCAAGGCCTACGCGGCGGCAGCCCAGGGCGGCGACGCGGCGAAGCAGAGGGATGTCGCTGCCGCGCTGCAGGCCATGGCGGGGCCGGACAGCCGCATCGACTTCGCCTGCACCGGCTTTGCCGTGCCGGCCGCGCTGGCCAGCGGCGGGCGCCACCTGCATGCGCGCAACCTCGACGCCGACCTCTACAACTGGAACATCGCGCCGGTGCTCTCGCTCATCGACGAGACCGCCGACCATCCCGGCTGGCACAAGTACGCCGCCTTCGGCACTGCCGGCCTGATCTACCCCGGCGGCATCAGCGGGCTCAACGACGCGGGCTTCGCCGCCTCGCTGCACCAGATGTCGACCACCGAGCTGGAGAGCGGCTTTCTCACCGGCAGCGGCGACATCGCGCCCTTCACCCAGCAGCGCATGCTGCGCGAGGCCGCCAGCATCGACGATGCGATCGACCTCGCCAAGGCGGCGCAGCACTTCGCGGCCTGGACCTTCTTCGTCTCCGACGCCAAGACCGGCAAGGTCGCCCGCATCGAGGTGAACGGCGACGGTGTGAAGGCGGTGAAGGTCGCCGGCGAAGCGGTCGCCCAGACCAACCACTTCCTGCATCGCGACTGGGTTGAGCGCTTCTTCGACGAGGACGATGCCCATTTCACCGGCACCTTCGGCAAGTGGCTGGACACCCACGCGCGCCTGGAGTCGATCACCGCCGCCCTGGCCGTTGATGCCGGCCGCCAGCGCATCGATGTCGACTGGTCGATCGACTGGCTGGCGTCCAGCCGCGACGCGGCGCTCGAGGCGATTCGCGAGGCGCTCCCGCATCCGCCGGACCCGCTGGCGGCGGAGCGCGCCTACGGCCACGTGCCGCGCAAGGTCTACGGCCAGCTCGGCAGCATCGTGCTGGCCGATCCCAAGCGCCGGCCGTGGCGCGACGAGGTCTGGATGACCACCGGCGACCGCCAGCCCAGCCCGCACAGCAGCTTCATCGGCTGGCAGGTGGACTGGCAGGGCTTCGAGCTGAACCCGCTGGCCGACCGGCCGGTGCGCCGCGTCGCGCGCTACCAGAATCACGGCCGGCGCCACTGGGAGGAATCGCTGACGCGCTATGTCTGGGCGCGGCTCGCGGTGTCGCGCCCGCGCGACAGCGACGGCGCACTGCTGCGCCGCCGCACGACGGCCGAGGAGAAGCAGGAGGGCCTGCAGGGCGCCGTTCATCTGCTGAGCTCGGCGATCGACCTGGCGGCGCTCGACCGCCTTGTCGAGGTGCCTTACCACTACATGCGCGCGCGCTTCCGCCACGCCGCCGGCGACTACGCCGGCGCCGAAGCCGACTGGCGGCTG
>Ga0214471_10002037_pt1 | contig 15939 bp, 20 predicted proteins | sample RVTome_5_FD_207665 | JGI IMG/M metagenome (GOLD analysis project Ga0214471, IMG submission 207665) | Soil microbial communities from uranium-contaminated site in the Upper Colorado River Basin, Wyoming, United States - RVT142D155 | ecosystem: Environmental > Terrestrial > Soil > Contaminated >... | reverse complement strand
ACGAGGGGGTAGAGGGTCTCTGGACCCGGCCCCGAAGCGGCAGGCCGCCCAAACTTCGTCAGGAAATAGCCGTCAGGATACGAAAGAAGCTGAAGGAAAGCAAGCAAGGCTGGACTACAAAGCAGGCATACGGGGTGATAGCAAAAGAAGGCGGCGTCGAGTATCACCACAAGTACATCTATGAGTTGCTTCATGCGTGGGGCTTCAAGCAGAAGGTACCAAAGAAGGTGCACGTCAACACTGCGTCAGACGAAGAGAAGGAGGCTTTCAAAAAAAGGCGAAGGAAATCCTGGACAACCTGAAAGATGGGTTTACAGCTGTATCTGAAGACGAGTCGTTCTTCACATTTGACTCGCTTGTCAGGAGGGTATGGATCTACAAGGACTCCAGACCCGTAGTCAGGGTAACAGGCTCTCACCAGCGCTCATGCCTGTTTGGAGCCACCAGCCTCGATGGAAGACAGCTGTTCAGGCAGTACGACTGGTTTGACGAAGACACGTTTCTGGACTACCTGAAGCAGATTCATAAAAAGTTCCCGAAATGCTACCTGTTCCTGGACAAGGCACGACAGCATCACAGGTCAAAGAAGGTCGGACAGTACTTTGAAGAACACAAGGACAGCCTGATTCCGGTCTGGATACCAACGGCATCTCCGGAGTTCATGGTACTGGAAGCGTGCTGGAAGGCGTCAAAGAACGACCTTCTTGTACTGGCATACTATCCATCATTTGGGGATTTCAAAAGAATGATATGGCATCACTTCAGGACAAAGTGCTTCCATTTTGACATGAGGAAATATCTGACTGGAGGTGTGTCGGCGTAATTATCTTACTTGGTATAGATTTAGTCCGCAGAAACCTATAAGTGATGTCTGGTCAAGTTCTCCCTTTTCAAAAAGCTTCAAGATCAAGTCTTTGATGATGTAAATCCTTTCTCTATATACTGAATGATTGGATAGGTTGAAATTTGACACTACAAAACCCCGTCAATTACCTAATCTGAAGCACTCTTCGTGATATTGCCTGCAAATTCTTTTGCTTCTCCAGTTGCATCCTGTACTACCGGGTTACTTCCAATCCTCTGCGCTCCCTGCAAGATTCCAGAATAGAACGTTCCAACTCCTAGCCCTATTACAGCTAGAACAACAACTGCTATTATCACCCATGTAAGTAAACCCATAGAATACATACGTAATCAGGCTACAAATGTCATACACCCAGAAGTGTCTGAGTTTGAGACTAAATGCTTACTGAGACCATGCAAGTGGCCTGAAAGACCAAATGAGACAACAAAATACCGAGTTAGTTATTATTGTCGCATCTGACTCGGTAATCTGAAGTATTCTTTTTGCCAGTAAAAATTGCAGACTAGTAAATGAGGGGCGGGGAGCGGGAAGATCCACAGCGATATCATTCACTAGTCTGCAGGTTGGTCTGGGTAATAATAAAAGGGGGGAACCCGCTACAAATGTCATGCGCTCAGATATAATTTGGGGTCGTGATAGAGTGCTCATCAAAATGGTAAAAGTGGTCTGAAAGACCAATTGCGAGGTGCCACTATGTATATCATCCATCAATGAGTCGATGCGGGGCCCACGACTTTTGTAGCCTGTACCCGATACTAATCTTGACGCAGGAGACAAACTGCAGGCATCTTTGATTGTTCCTCGAAGGGCGGTGCGTGTACCCCCCACTCGGAGGGCTCTTTAGGTCATCACAGGTCGTTTAGATGCCGGTTACCGTGCTCAGCGAGCTTGACCAGCGGGGCAGTCATTATCCGCTGTTAGGACAGCGTTATATTTCTAGTCTTAACAAGAATAAGAAAGGCTAGGTTTCAAGTTTTGCAACGACTTGCGAAAAGCCGCAGTCGGTGCACACCACCTTGGTCCCGGCTACGGTCTTGTCGCGGACTTCGTGTACCGTCTTGGAGTGACACTTGATGCACAGCCTTGTCAAGGTCTGGGGCTTTGCCATATGCTATAATGTTTTGGAAAGACTTGCAGATTAACTTTAAGGCGCAAGCAAGAAATAAGGAGCAGGGGTCATCACGCCTGCGTGGAGGGGTAGCGAAGCCCGGTCAAACGCGCAGGACTCAAGATCATGGTGCGCGCGTACGGTATCATTTACCCTCGTCACACCAAGACTGCGAGATGAGTGATCCCGTCCCTCAGGGGTTCGTGGGTTCAAATCCCACCCCCTCCACCTAAAAGTTCAAATCTGTTTTCAGTCTCTGGAATCACGTGGCGCGCAAGTCAGCCGTCCTCATACCTACTTTGGCAGCGGCAGTCCTGATAGGGGGTCTTGGGATTGCGTTCATGCCCCAGGACATCAAGGAGAGAACCGCAGATTTCCCAAGGGGCACGGTGCGCATTGGCGATGACGTTATTACTGTAGAGATAGCCGAAACAACCGCGGAAAAGCAGAGGTGGATGACCTTTAGGCAGGACCGGCTTTCATTGGACACTGCGATGCTGATAAAGCACGCCACTCCCGACCTGTACGAGGTATGGATGCTAAATGTAGAGTACCACCTTGACCTGATTTGGTTTGACCAGGACGGCAACGCGGTCTATGTCAAAAAAGACGTTGCGCCGTGCGAAAACATCCTTGACCAAGTCAGCTGCATTTACAAGCCCACGTCGCGCGCCCTGTACGTTGTGGCCGGGACGGCAGGGTTTGCAGACGAGCATGGGATCGAAGTAGGCTCGAAGATGACGCTCATCTCAGTCTGATTTAATTAAAGGGAGCCCGCATTATCGTTCGTGAGGTTCACGCTTGCGGACAGAAATGCAAGGCCACTTGACCGGCATGAAGTGGAAGCGATCCTTACCGACCCGAACCTGTTGCGGCTCGGCCTGATTGACGAGCATGATGGCTCGCCCATTGTGCACCCAGTATGGTTCCACTACGAAAATGAAATGTTTTTTATCGCTACTGACACCGACGGCGTAAAGGCAAGGTCGCTCCGCAAGAACCCCAACGCGTATTTTTAGTAGACGTCGCTCAGGGTCCTCCCAGGGGAGTGCGCGGCAAGGGCACCGCAAGGGTAAGCGACGACCACGCCTACGCGACTGAAGTCACGAAAAAGTGCGCAATTAAATATCTTGGAACTACAGAGAGCGAGACTGCAAGAAAGGTAATCGAGATGGGCAGGGATTCGTCTGTAATAGAGATCATCCCCAGCTTTGTTGCGACGTGGAAGTTCTAGCGGAGTGTTTTCTTTAGTTCGTCATAAGCCTGCCTGACCTCGTCGATGGCGGCGCCGTCCTCCAGCGTTGTGATGTCGCCTATCTTGTCGCCTGACACTATCGACTTTAAGAGCCGGCGCATTATCTTGCCCGAACGCGTCTTTGGCAGCTTGCCGACGAAATAGACTTCATCGGGAGCCGCTATCGGGCCCACCGTGGTGCGGATGTGCTCCACGACCTCCTTACGCAGCGCATCCGACTTTTCGACTCCCTCCTTGGGCACCAGGAACGCGATTATCGCCTCCCCCTTTGTTGCGTCGGACCTGCCGACCACCGCGGCTTCTGCAATACACTTGTGCGAGACAAACGCGCTCTCTAGCTCCATTGTGCCGAGCCTGTGCCCTGCGACCTTTAGCACGTCGTCGGCCCTCCCAAGCAGCCACAGGTAGCCGTCCCCGTCTGCGAGTGCATAGTCGCCCGGGTAGTACATCCCCGCAAACCTGCTCCAGTATGTTTTCTTGTATTTCTCGTCGTCGCCCCAGAGCGAAAGGAGCATGCCCGGCCATGGCTTTCTCACGACGAGGTAGCCCTTGGTGCCGGGTGCCACAACCTTGCCTTCATCGTCGACAACGGCGGCATCGACTCCGGGCACCGGGAATGTCGCAGAGCCGGGCTTCATCGGGACAAAGTCTATCCCCGTGCAAGCAGAGAGCATGATGCCGCCGGTCTCTGTCTGCCACCACGTGTCGACAACTGGGCACCTTTCCTTGCCTATCGTTTTAAAGTACCACATCCACACCTCGGGGTTTATCGGCTCGCCCACCGTGCCAAGTAGCCGGAGGGCCGAGAGGTCAAACGAGTTTGGTATGGCGTCACCGTACTTCATGTACATCCGGAGCGCAGTCGGCGTTGTGTACAATACAGTCGCGCCGCTCTTTTCGGCAACCCCCCAGTGCCTGTCCGGCGCAGGGTAATCAGGAGCGCCGTCGTACATTACCTCCGTCACTCCGTGCATCAGCGGCGCGTACACCATGTAGCTGTGGCCGGTGACCCAGCCGATGTCGGCGGTGCAGAAAAACACATCTGTTTTCTTGAAATCAAAGACCCATTTTGCGGTCGCATAGAGGTGTGTGAGGTAGCCTCCAGTGCCGTGCATAACGCCCTTTGGCTTACCGGTCGTGCCGGAAGTGTAGAGGATGAAGAGCGGGTGCGCGCTTTCCACCATTTCAGGCTCACAGCATGACGGCGCTCGCTCTACTGCCTCGTGCCACCATGTGTCCTTTGGGCCGAACTTTACCTCGTTGCCGGCCCGTTTCAGAACCACAACGTGCTCGACTGACGGCGTTGACGGAAGCGACTTGTCCACCACCTTTTTGAGGTCGATGAGATTTCCCTTGCGGAAGGCTCCATCCGCGGTTACAACGACTTTTGACAGGGCATCGTTCACCCGGTCGACCAGGGCCTGCGAGCTGAAACCGGAAAACACGACCGAGTGCGTCGCGCCAAGCCGCGCGCATGCAAGCATGGCCACGGCAAGCTCGGGGACCATCGGCATGTATATAGTGACGCGGTCGCCCTTTTTCACGCCGAGCTCCATCAGGACGTTTGCAAATTTGTTGACGTACCGATGCAGCTGAAAGTAGGTGAGCGTCCTTGACTCGCCGGACTCGCTCTCCCAGATTATGGCGGCTTTGTTTTTCGTTTCAGAGCCCATGTGCCGGTCAAGGCAGTTTGCCGATGCGTTCAGCAGCCCCCCGGTGAACCAGTGGGCAAAGGGCGGATTCCATTCCAGCACCCTGTCCCACCGCCTGTGCCAAACGAGGTTCCCTGCCTGCTCGCCCCAGAATTTCTCGGGGTCTGCGAGGGCCTCGTTTGACATCTGCTCTAGCGTCCTGACCCTAACTTTGCGTTCGCTGCTCTCCCTATACAGTCTTGACGGCTCGCCTGACAATGACAGTAAATGTGGAGTTTGTTTTAAAAATCGTTCGCTTGGATCAAAAAAAGGGGGAGGCCGGACACAAGTCCGCGCCCGGATTACTGCTGGATGACCTGGTGCAGCCACTCGCTGTCTTGGCTCTGGCGTTCGCCACCACTCGGCTTGTCCTCTGCAGAAGCTGACGCCTCTGAGGGGCCGTCTGCCTGTGGGACATCGCCAGCTGGAGCCTCGGTGGTTGCAGGGGCAGGCGCAGGAGTTGCAGGGGCCGAGGCGGTAGTGGCGATGTTCTCTATTGTCAGGCTAGCAAGCTTGCTCTTGACGTTCCCGATCTCGGTCTTTTCATTGTTGATGTGCTCGATGAGCTCGTCTGTGCCAATCTTGACTTGCTGGTAGGTCTCGTCCTTCATCTCGTTGCTCCTGAACTGCAGCTTGGCGTCGAACAGGACTGCCTTTACTTGCTTGGTCTCAGAGTCGAGCTCTGCGACGCGGGCGGTCAGTTTGTCACTCACCGCCTTCTCGCTCTCCTCTAGGTCATGGAGCTTTTTCTCGTATTTTATCGTCACAAGCTCGGCATCCTCCTTCATGCTGTCGTTTTCAGACACGATCTCCTGGAGCGCCTTTATCCTCTTGAGAGTGAGTGATTTCTGCCTGATGAGCTTTTGCGCCTCAAGCCTCCAGCGCGGGATGAAAAAGACGTAATCACCCTGGACCACCAGCTGCTCGTACGGCATCTGCTTGATGCCTGACGAGCCGCAGTCCACGCCTACGCTCTCAATCTCACCGTCTATCTCGGTGATTATCCCCACTACTCTGCCTATGAAAGTACCATAGATGTCCTTGACTTGCTTCCCTACAAATGCGAGCTTTTCTTCGCTCATGTGCAATCCTTTGCAAGTGGGTATAATGCTGACTGTGTCAAAATTGTTGCATTATTATGACAAATTCATTTAGATAATGCTCTTGAAGCGGATTGTAAATAATAGGGACTATTTAGTGATCGGCATCAATATCATAAGTGGTCAGTTTTTAGGTTTTCAAATGAAAAGAGGCTGGTGCCGTGGGCACACTAACACAGGCTTAAGTCCTCACAGAATTGTTGGTACAGTCAGATTTTGGAATTGGGCAAACGAGGACGAGCGCGTAACTCGACGGGCAAGGAGCAATTGGATAACTGGCAATCTAACACCCAAATCCATCACCGTATGACCCGAATTTTCGCCGGTGTCGAACAATCAGTCTATCAATATTATTGCCCACGTATGCGGATAAGCCTGCGCAGGGGCGTAGTGGACATCTACAAGCTCGTCGCCAATGATCTCGCGGAGATGGCCTGACTTACCAGAGAGTGCCTGCTCGACGCTTGCCAGCCCGGAATAGCTCCGAAGTTCCGTCATATCGGTAGAAGGGTCGCGTAAAGTATCCGCGACTTGTATGCCATTATGGTCCACCAAAATCACGCGAGACCCGCTGTCCATTGCCGACTGTCGCAGACTTTTCTCGATCTCTTCCAGCTTTACGATGGCCACCCAGTACCCCGATACACTTTCAGAGCCGTCTTTAGCGTACACAGGAACGGCAATGCCAATGGCCGGCTTGTTTATGGCGGCTGACATAAATACGGAACTGACATACGCGTCCTTTGTGCTGACCGCTCCCCGGTACCAGTCTCTGTCTCCGTAATTGAGGCGGGGGAGCTGCTTTTGCTGATCAAACGGCTCGCCCATGTAAACGTCGCCTTCTGCAGTGAGGAAAAAGATGCTGGCAAAGTCACCGTTCTGTGCCAAGATCTCCTGTGCGACAGCTCTCTTTTCTACATCTGCATCCTCCGGGATTCCCATCTGTGCAGTACTTATCAGAGATAGGGAATCTGTACTTCGAACGCTGGGCTCTGCGCTGGTTGCTCTCATAACCTCTATCGAACTATCAATCTTCTGCTTGACGACCGCGGCCAAGTCATGGAGTTGTTCTCCCTGCGGTGTACGAATTGTCGAGAATCCTAGCAGCAGTCCAAGCATTGCAAAGGTCAGTCCAAAGACGGCGATGGTTGAACGCAAACTCTTTGTCAACCAAATGATGGAATTTGGGGATAATTAACACTTTAGCCTCTACCATTATTGTTATCTTTAGGAAGTCGCGTAATACTGTCGTGATGAAAAGGCGGGCGTCAACGATTGCGCTTGGGTCGGCTTTCAGGTAGTGGGCTGTCATTTGCGCCGGTCAACCCTGGCCCTCTGTTCTTTCAGCATTACAGTGTCAGAATGTTTGGATGGTGCGCATGTTTACCAGTGGAACATTCTTGCCCTTTACGCGATCCGCATCCAGCCTACACTCGATCGGGGCTTTAAGATCCGCTTCTTTAAGAAGAATAAGAACGCCTAATATAGAGACTGAGAGCCAGATCTTTAAAAATAATAAGAGCGAATAATATTCAGATGGACCTCCGATGTCTAGAATGCGCGGAAGACCTCAGGAACAAGGTGATGGTGACAAGGCTCGGGGACATTGACGTGTGGTTTTGCGACGACTGTGGGGAATACTATGACAAAAAGGAGATGAAGAGCCTAATCCTCAGCGGATAGAGCTGCTCACTTCCCATATGAATCACGCAGCTTTTCCCCGACGCGTTGTCGTCGGAGTGGAGGCTATCCAGTAAGATGAACGATTAGACATGCTAATATCGTTGTCAGGCGATGAGTTTGTCATAGTCAGGGATATTGCTCTCTCCGATCCCGGAGTATAGGAACTGATTGGGGATAGAAATTATGTCATTTCTGATTGTTGCGGACTCTACAGGAGCGGCCCTCAGAAGCATGGGAACCGGTCATCAACCTGCGGGTGGCCAACGCGCTTCAAGTTAGAATCAAAGTGGACTTGGAAACACGAAAGGTAGCAGGCATCGAAAGCGCGCCTGCCTTACAGCGTTCCGCTCCAAAAGGAGATGGAAAAACAGCAGCTGGGAAAATGGTTGAACAAGATAACATTGGAAGAAACATTCCAATACTGGCCGTAAGCAATTCGTCTGCGCTACCGCTCATCGTGATATCTGGTGTAGTGCCAGGCGGCGCGGCAGCCGGAATATCCTATTACATCAAAAGACAAGACAATAACTGCTGAGGAAATAGCCAAAGGCATTCATGTGTGTTCTCATACTAGGCTACACAATGGCGATTTCTTGGCGGCAAGATTTGGTTAGATTCGGCCTGTGGCACATTCCGATCGCCTCTAACTGAGAGAGACCATGTAGAATGAACGCTTATTTGCTTAAAGTAAGAGAAGGTTCAAAATAGATGTTGGTGTATTATCATATGATTATGAGAAATGGCTAGTGACTCTCCTGATGGTTCTGCCAATATGGATGAACAGATTACTTATCATGAGGAAATGGAATCTATTGCTTACGGAGCAGGAGATTTTACAAGAGCTGAGCATCACAGAAAAATGAAGGAAATCTGCAAGGCCATGAAAGAGAGGCAGCGGTCATACAAGACTCCAGAGCAATTATCAGACGAAGATTACAAGGTTGCACCCACAAGTGCAGATGAAGAGAAGCTGCAGAAGTAGATTAAGGAGAAAAACTTTGATTGCCTTTGCCTGATAATTGGATAATGGACCGCGGTCAGAACGTGGTTCGATAAATCACGTATCCTCCGCTCCGTTGTGCAAGCTCCTATCGGCTGTCGGGGGTGTGCTGTGAAGGGGTTAGATGCGGTGCTTATGCTATCGTGATGAAGTACTGCTACCTGTGGGGGGTGTTCTTGTTCCTACGAAACTCTTTTCCTGAACTATGGTATTCCCTACGGACCTAGGCATACCGTATGTAGGGATTCACCTACAACACACTCTTTTAGAGAGGAATCAAGGAAGTCCCTCATGAAGAACAGGGACAGGATAGCGATTGCTGCCGCAATCTTGGATGTTGCAATGGGAGGAGAGAAAAAGAGCAGGATAATGTACAGGGCTTTCCTGTCGTTCTCGCAGCTTAAGGAATACCTGGGACTGCTTACAGACAGCGGCCTTCTGGAATATTCTGAAAAGGAAGGTGAGTACCGCACGACCGTGAAGGGTGTGCGCTTCTTGATGATGTACAAGGAGTTTGAGGAGATGATCTACCTACAAACAGCAAGATGATAACTCGCGGCTGATGGAGTCAACTACGCGAATGGCAGATCGTTCTCGACGAGCTCTATAAGCTCCTTCACTTCAAACGGCTTGTTCAAGATTTCTACCTGATGACTTCTCCTGATAGCCTCGTTGGAGGCTCCGATGTAAGCTGCAGCAAAGGCTAGGCGCTGCCGCTTATTTATCGAAAGAATCTCCCTTGCGGCTTCAGCTCCATCTACCCTAGGCATTCTGCTGTCTAGAATGACAATGTCAAAAGGTTCGTGTCGGGATTGCTCCTTTCCGAGTCTTGTTGCTGCATCCCTGTAAGCTCTGATGCACTCTGCTCCGTCACTGGTTACGACCACAGAGTGTCCCCTATGCTCAAGCGCGATTCGGCACATTCTGGCCATGTCCGGGTTATCCTCTGCAATCAACACCCTTGACATCATGTTACTAGTATCCCAGTCCGTATTTAAGATTGGATAGGTGTCAAGCTACACTACATGTGTGCAAACTCGCCCTGGTTCAATTTGGCATTTGATATTTAATAATAGGTTTCTTTAGTATCGTGGGTTTGATGGCTCACTCATTCATCGGACTTCGGGGCGCCGCCATGATGAGAGTCACATAAGGATAAATACGCAGGGCGGGAACATGAGAGACATGGTAACGTACATACTTCTTGTTACGCTCACAGAACAAGGGAGACAGAATTTCAAGAATTCGTACACCACAACTCGTGAGGAGTTCAGGAAGCAAGTATCCAAACTTGGTGGTAAGATGACAGGCTACGTGACGGCGGGGCCCTACGACGCGATTGAAATCGTGGACATGCCTAATGATGACGGAGCATTGGGTATTCTCTTGGGTTCACTCTCGATCAACGAGATAAGGACCGTGACGCTAAGGGCGTTCCATGAGGACGAAGTCAAGAAGAGCCTGCAGCATATGCCATAGCGGACATTACGACCAGTACCATCTAGTATCCGCTATCGTGCCCTCTATACTCAGGCAACTTGGCCGTGCTTGTACCCGCAGCTGACGCAGTAGTAATCTGCTGTCTTTGACGAACCCATGCCGCCAAAAAAGGAGCTGCCTATCCCTCAGGCCATCTCTGAACCTGAGCTAAAATGCTCTGTAGTGGTGTGCTCCACCTCTAAACCGAAAACGCCGATCCCACCGACAGCTGTGCCTTTACCGTGGTAGTAACACCAGAAAATACGGCGCAATGACAATGAAGATGCAATAAACAAACTGGTTCCTCTTCCTTTCTTTTTTTTACCTAATGCGAACGTACCTTTACAGATTATTTTCATAAATCAAGGCATGAGTTTCTTGGGCTGAAATTCTGCAGACGACACAAAGCGGAGTACTATGAAGCTTATGGGTTAGAGGAGAGATCCTACAAATCCTCAAGCGGAATGAGAATCGCTAGTAGTCCATTTTTCCCACCGAATCTGTTGCGTTTTAACGGTGCAGAATTTGGCAGTCTTGGCGCTGTTCCTTCCCTTGCTTTCCAGAAAAGCTCTTACCTTGGGGTAGTCTGTAACTTAGGGGAAACTTACCAGCTTAGAGCCTCTGCTTTTCATGACAGATTGCACAAGCCTGTGAAGCAGAGCTCTGACCTGGCCTGCAAAAGTCGGGCTGTTTTGAATGAGAAAAAGATAGAAGGCTGAAAAAAAAGCCTTCGAGTTTAGCGCGTGAACTGCTGTTGTGCTTGGCTGTAGAAGGCAGTCCAGGCCTTGGCGACGTTGGTGCCAAATTCCGTGACTGCGTCCACTGTCCTGTTGTAGATCTTCAGGTTCTCCCTCGCTGCATCAAGTGTGTTGATTGTCAGCTGGTTGTTGATGCCGACCGCCCTGATGGCGTTGTTGGTTATCTCGTTTGCCTGCCTCACAAAGATCTCGCTGTAGGGCGCTACAGACGGGACGTTCCAGTTGCTGGTTACCTGCTTCTGAGCCGCAAAAGCGGTCTGGATCATGTTCTTGGTTGTCTGGATGTAGTCAAGCTGCAGGTTAGAGATTGATTGCAAGTACTGGGGCTGAACCTTTGCTATCTCGTCCACTGTGCGGATGAAGTTGTCCTTCACTGCGTCAAGTGCGTTCGTTGCGCTCGTAGTTGTTTCGTCCTTGGTTGTTTTGTCGACCATTTTGATTACCGTATAATGGTATTATATGGTGATATATAAAGCTTGGTCATCAATGGTGTTTATTGCCAACAGATGCCGCAGGATGCACCATGTTGCCCTCAAGTGCCCGACTGCCTCTTCCGCTCGGACCGCTTTTCAGCCCCGAGCCGCTCCAGCTCGTACGAATCCATGTCCGCAAACCTTATGCCCCCGGCAAGGACAGGGTGCACCTGCCTTATCTGCGAAAACATCTCCTGGCACGCCCTACGGTAGTCAGGGTGCCCCTGCGGGGCAGTGCGGAGCTCTATCATGTGGCAAGCCTCGCGCAGGTTCATCTTGATGAAATACGGGTAGCGGTATGCGAAATTGACTATGTATTGCGCCTCCTCCGGCATTTCCTGCGCGATTGCCTCATAAGCCTGCTTTGTAAAGTCCATGCACTCTGCAAACCCTTTGCCAAAGCCGGCGTCCTCTATTTCTTGGGGCATGTCGTAGCCGTGTTTTGTTGACAGGAGCTGGCGCTCCATGGTCAGCACGCGGTGGCGGTGCAGGTCCCGAAACATGCCAAAGTTCGTGAATAGCTCAAAGACGCAGTCGACCATCTCGTACGCCCTCCCCGGCCTGTGCCGGCGGTTCTCGCGGTGCTTCGTGTAGGAGCGTATTATGCCGCGGCGGTCGTCCTCGGGCATGGACCTGACATGTCGCGTTATCTTTTCAAGCGCCCGGCCTTGCGCTTGCTCATACAGTATTGCAGAGGCGACTTTGACTTCTGCGGCAGTATTGTCTTCATGCTCTACAAGCCTCACCGGCGTAGGGTTCGCTTCAACTTGCATTCCGGAAAGGTACCTGCGCGCAAGGTCATGCACTTCCTGTTCTGTCTTCGCCAGATATTGCTGCAGCCCCTGGCCGTGTCTGTCGTTTGCCCGCCTGACAAACGACGGTATAACGCTGTTCAGCTCTTCAAACAGCTGGCCCGCAAGCGAGTGCAATTCGCCAAGCTGCGAGCCGTACATGAGCGTCAGCAGGTATTCAAATGCCCTTCCGTTCCCCGATATGCCGACGTTTGTCATGGCACACGCGGGGAGTAGCCCGCGCAGAAGGTCAAGTGCTTTTGCCCGCACGGTTACGCGGTATATCCTCTTTGCAGCGTCGATGTCTCTCTGATCCTTCAGCTGTCCAAAAGGCTTCTCTGCCTTGGCGCCAGAGTCAAAAAACGAGAAATTATCTACCGGCTCGCGCTCTTCAAGGTATTTCTGGAGAATTGGCAAACTGTTGCTGTAGGTATTAAATGAGAAGTCGCACACCTGGATGTACAGGTCGGTGTGTTTTGAAGACATTATCCGGCCCTCCCTCACGTACCTGTAATGGCCGGCCACCTTCTTGTCAAATGGCACGTAACGCGACGACTTTTCTAGATACGACAGCCCTATCCTGCGGTCCTCTATCTTCTTGGCGGCGATGTTTGATATGCCTTCAAGCGCCACCTGCGCCTCCCCAAGCTCCGCCACCGAGTCGTCGCCGTACTCAAGTAGGACCTTTCGGTAAAACTCCTCGCCGCGGCCGGGGTCGCTTGCAAACTCATCGAGGAACACCCTCCGCATGGTCTTGTCAGTCCTTGAATATCTAGACATCAGCGCGCCCCTGTCGACTTGCCTCGGCGTCGTTATCGCGAAGACAGGCTTGCTTGTATTTGAGAAGTGGCCCGAGAGTGCAACCTTTTCTTCATCCGAGAAATCCTCGAGAAAAACGCGTGGGTCAAACTCCATCTGCGGCGCCACCTAGGCAATGTGGCTGACCATTAATAAAAGCACCTCGACATGCTGCCCGCCAAGCAGGACAGCAAAATGCTTTTAAGGTCATGGCAGACTTTTCATGTATACGGCAACCCAAGATACCGATTATGCGGCGCGCTGTAAGGCCATACTTGCAGAAAACAAGCAACTCGACCTTGTTATCGTTACCGACAAGTATGCTAACATAATAGCCAAGGCCGCAAGGCAGCTGCCCCAGAGCTCTATTCGCCAGCTCTCGCCCGAAGATATCGTCAAGACGGTGCTTCGCACCAACATCGCCAAGGGGGCTTTCAATGTCGACAGCCCGATGACAGGCATCACGTCGATAATTCATGTCCAGTACAACGCCATGGACATTATCATGTACCCGCTTGAAGGAGACAACGCGTTCATTGCAATTGGCATTATTGACCCCGGGGCAATTCCAGAGATACATTCTTCGGTCAACAAGCAATTCCCCGCTAAGCGTAGGAAGGCAATCATAGTCGACGACGAGGAAGACATCAGAACATCAATCCGCGAAATCCTGAAAAAGAGGGGTTTTGAGGTTGAGACTGCTGAAGGCGGTCAGAAGTGCATTACGGCGATCGAGAACGGCAAAAGGCAGGGCGCCGAATACGGCATCGCGGTGCTAGATGTAAGGATGCCTAGCATGGACGGTTTTGAAGTCTACAAGAGAATTCAGGAAGTGTCCCCCAACACCAAGATCATCTTCATCACCGCCTACGAATACTCGCAGAAAGACATTGCCGAGAAGGTTTCAAACCCGAATGTCAAGGTCCTCAGGAAGCCCTTCACCAGAGCAGACCTGCTCCAGCTCATTACCAATCAAACAACCCCGATAAGAGAATGATCTGGCGACACACAGGGTGAATGAAAAGGTGGCGCCTTGCCGGTTGGGTTGTTTTTCCTCTCATGGTGCACCCGGGGGAGAGCAGATCACCCTCGACCTGAATGGGAATCTGGCTCAAAAAAAGAGAACCCTTAAAAAGGATTTAAATCTATATTCGAATCGGTTAGCGTGCAGAATATGGCCCTGAAGACTGAGCCCAAACGCAAGTGGCAAGACTATGGTACGATCAAAGAAGACGTTGTCAGGCTCCTGAGCCGGCATTCAGAGGGCATGACGGGAGTAAAGATTGCGGACGAAATAGGCATCACACAGGGGGCTATGTCAAAGTACCTTTCGATGCTTAGGGTCGACGGCATCATCACCAGCCGTAAGATCGGGGTTGCGAAACTGTGGAAGCTTGTCGCAGATGCAGACAGGGCAGGGATGCTTGCAGATAGGATTAGCGAGGAGGACGAGGCGACTTTTCGTGACTATGCGGTCTCGCTCCTTGAAAGAGACAGCAAGCTGTTCGAGGCTGATGGCAAGCGCGTGCTTGTTATGCCGACAAACATCCTGTCCAACCTGTACAAGTATACCAAATCGATACTTGGTACAGAAGTCCACGCATTTTTTTACGAATGGGGCAGGGACTATGTCGGAGAGGTCAGTAAGTTTGTCGAAGACGTTGCGAAAAAGACGGAAACAGATTTCATTCAGTCCTTCCTGCTTCTTTGGAGGCTCAAGGGTTGGGGAAGGTTTGAGATTACCATGAAGGAAGAAGACCTGATCGAAGTCGTGTGGTACGACTCAATAATGTCTGAGATAAAAGACAACACACCCGTTGACGATTTTGCCGCCGGCGCGCTTAGCGCAGCAGCCTCGTACGCATTCGGAGGCAGCTGGCGCGTCGCAGAGATAGAGTGCAAGGGTGGGGGCGCATCTCATTGCAGGTTTAGAGGCAGCAAGGTAACTGAAGACTTGAAGATAGATTTCAAGACTGTAGATCCTAATACCATGCCGTAAAGGTTGAAGCCCGTAGCTTTTATCCTACTTTCATTGGTGATAGGCGCAACTGTAACGCAGGGCTCATTCGCCTTTACAGATGATTCTTAGACCAGTCCATTTGGTGTAATCGGGGACACAATTACGGAACGTCTGGTCGAGACCGACACGGTCAAGCCCAGATAGACTACATGAAATCCCAGCATGACAGCACCTCGGCTGCAGCGCAGAAAGTAACTGAGGTTTAAGGTGTCCAAATCAATAGAGGTTGGCACCAAGGTGCCGGGCAGGTCAGGAGCGCTCCACAAGTTCGACCTCACTTTAAGGAGCACCAAGACCGGCAACGGGATAGCTGTATCGTTCTTTGCGCACTCACCCCGAAGCGACTGGCCCCAAGCGGATGGAGTCAAAGATAAAGATCCTCTACTTCGAACCTATGGACCTTCTCATTGGGCTCCGCCAAACCAGGCAGTGGAGACGTGTCGACTGCCAAGCTTGCTAGGTCAGTGGGACTTCCAATACTGCAGGCCGAAAACACGAAACTTGCGAGACTTGTTTTCAGAGATGGAGAAGCGCCAGAGTCAAATAATTAATAAATAAGTCAAGTGACAACAGTACACCGTGTCCGAGACGATAACAGAATACGTGTGCCAGGATTGCGGCACGCTCTTGGTACACAGCAACCCAAGCACACTTCAGAGCATGAAGGAGGTTCACGATCAACTGTGCGTTGTAAAGAGACAAAAGACGAGAGCGGCCCAAGTGGCCGCGCCCGCGGCAAAGCCCGCAGCTGCGCCGGCGGCTTCTGCGCCAAAGCCAAGTGCTGCTCCGCAGCCTGCAATGGCTGCACCGGCAGCGCCCGCCGCAGGCGGAGGCGATACCACCATCTCGCTTTCAGGCGCTGGCACCAGCTACTCCAAAGTGGAAGGCCCAATCGACGTCAAGTTCAAGGAAAAGAGG